>Ga0187893_10000796_pt1 | contig 80120 bp, 72 predicted proteins | sample MA1701074metaG_FD_139574 | JGI IMG/M metagenome (GOLD analysis project Ga0187893, IMG submission 139574) | White microbial mat communities from a basaltic lava cave in the Kipuka Kanohina Cave System on the Island of Hawaii, USA - MA170107-4 metaG ... | reverse complement strand
CGCGGTCTCTCCGTGGTCAACGCCATCGAGCGTGCGGCGGGTGCCCAGCCCGAGTTCGCCGAGATCCGGTTTGCCCCGAGCGGAAGCGCGACCGTCTTCATGGGCACCAAGAGCCAGGGCCAGAATCACGAGACCACCTTCAAGCAGATCCTGCACGAGCGGCTCGGTCTCGATCCGGGCGAGGTGCGTTACATCGACGGCGACACCGACCGGGTGGCCTTTGGTATGGGCACCATGGGATCCCGGTCCACGGTGATCGGCGGAACCGCGCTGTGGATGGCGGCCGACAAGGTCATCGCCAAGGGCAAGAAGATCGCGGCCCGCCTCCTGGAAGCGGCGGAGGCGGATCTGGTATTTGCCGATGGGCGCTTCGCAGTGGCGGGGACGGATCGCTCGGTGACCATCAACGAAGTGGCCCGCACGGCCTTCCAGCCGGCCCAGTTACCGCCCGGCCTCGAGCCGGGCTTCTACGAGACGGGGACGTTCTCGCCAAAGCAGGACACCTGGCCCAACGGGTGCCACGTCTGTGAAGTCGAGGTCGATCCCGACACCGGCGCGGTCACCTTGGTCAACTACGTTGTGGTCGACGACGTGGGCACAGTGATCAATCCTCTCACCCTCAAGGGCCAGATCCATGGCGGAGTGGCCCAGGGTGTGGGGCAGGCTCTGATGGAGCAGGTGGTCTACGATCGCGAATCGGGCCAGCTCCTGACGGCGTCGTTCATGGACTACGCCATGCCGCGGGCCGACACCCTGTCCGACATGGCCATCGGGAGCAATCCGGTGCCGACTGAACTCAATCCACTCGGCGCCAAGGGGGCAGGGGAAGCGGGCACGGTGGGCGCCCTGCCGGCCGTGATCAACGCAGTGATGGACGCCTTGGCTCCGCTCGGCGTCAAGGACTTCGACATGCCGGCCAGCAGCGAGCGTGTGTGGGAGGCGATCCAGGGGGCACGGCACTCGGCAGCAACCACGGGGAGGACATGATCGGTGGGGAAGATGCTCGACGACGCGGGGCTCGACCTTCTCTTTCGAAACGCGCGCACGCAGAACGGGTGGCTGGAGACCGCCGTCACCGACGAGCAGCTCCACGCGATCTACCAGATCATGCGAATGGGGCCGACCAGCGCCAACTGCTGCCCGGCCCGCATCGTGTTTCTCCGCACGGCCGAGGCCAAGGCGCGGCTGATCCCCGCCCTCAGTCCCGGGAATGTCGACAAGACCAAGGCGGCGCCGGTGACCGCCATCATCGGCTACGACACGCGCTTCTTCGAGCTGCTCCCGAAGCTCTTTCCGCATCGGCCCGAGATGGCCGACAACTTCGCGAACAATTCCCAGTTCGCGCAGACGACGGCGTTTCGCAACGGCACCTTGCAGGGCGCGTACTTCATGCTGGCCGCCCGCGCGGTCGGTCTGGACGTCGGGGGGATGTCGGGCTTCGACAACGCCAAGGTCGATGCGGAGTTCTTTCCCGACGGCCGGATCAAGTCGAATTTTCTCTGTAACGTCGGGCACGGCGATCCCAGCAAGATTCTCCCGAGGCTCCCGCGGCTCGACTTCGACGAGGCGTGCCGGCTGCTCTGATCGTCCCGGTCTAGCGCTGGCGCAGGCGCGGCCAGACGTCGGGGTTCACCAGGACCTCCGGACGTTCCCCGCGCAGCACGCACAACATCTCGCTCGCCACCTGCATGGCGGTGGCGCGGGTGGCCCCGGTCGTCACGCCGGCCACATGCGGGGACACGACGACGTTGGGCAATCCGAAGATTGGATAGCCTCGCCGCACTCGCAATCAGGAGCGCAGCGTGTCGAGCGGGGCCAGGCCCAGTTCGCGCGTGCACTCCGTAAACCATTGGATCACTTCTTTGTGGAGCGGGATGCCGTGGGCGCGGCGCTCCTCAATTTCTTCAGCCTCCGACAGTCCCGGATAGAGGACGCGCTCCTGACCGGGGGCGGGGGTCGCCGTGCGCAAGGTCTTGAGCATCTCGTCCATGGTGTCCTTGAACTGCTCGAGATCGGTAAAGGCCTCGATGTGATAGGCCGCGAAGTGATTCTTGGACCCGCTCCCCGGCACCAGCATGGTGGGCAGGGCGCCTGACAGCAGGGTGGACAGAATCTCGGCCATGAGGGCGAAGCCGTAGCCTTTGTGGGAACCCTGCTCTCGTGTCCCCCCCAGCGGCGCCTGATAGAAATCGTCGCGGTCGAAGATCGGCTTCTCCTCCATGATCGGCTGGCCGTCCTTGTCCGTGACCCAGCCCGGCAAGAGGGGCGAACCGACCCGCATGGCCAGGCGGATCTTGTTGCCGGCAATGGCAGAAGTGGCGACGTCGAACAGCAGCGGCGCTTCATCGCGGGCAGGGGCGGCCACGGCAATCGGGTTGGTGCCAATGAGCGGCTTCGAGGCGAAGGTCGGAACCACACTCAGGCCGGCCCCGGTGAAGCACGCCCCCACCATGTCCTGAAGGGCGGCCTGCATGGCGTAGTGGCCGATGGCGCCGAAGTGCCCGCAGTTGTGGACGACGACCACGCCGACGCCGACCTTGCGGGCCTTTTCCATGGCTAGCCGCATCGCCCGCGGTCCCACCATGACGCCGAGTCGCCGTTCGGCGTCGATCACGGCGGTGCCCGGCGACTCCCGCAGCACGCGCCAGCCCGGCCGTGGGTCAAGCTTCCCGGCCCGGTAGTCACGGACGTACGCGCGCAGCATGTTCGACACGCCATGGGTCTCGACACCGCGGAGGTCCGTCATGGTCAGGACGTCGGCCCCTTCCGCGGCATCCTCCGGGCTCACCCCGAGTTTCTCGAAGATCTGGCTCACCGTGTGTCGCAGCGCCGCTTCCGAGACCCGGACCTGGTCCTTGGCGGGAACCTTGAAGCGCTCGAGAATCATGTCTAGCTCTCCGGTCTTCAATGTGTGGTGTCGCGGCCGGCCACCGGCCGCCGCCTGCATCCTAGCCGATTTCGGCAGACGACTGGCGAGGGCCTTCGGTGGCTCGGGCCTGGTCCCTGGTCGGGCGGAAATCGCAACGTGCTACCCTGCAGCCCAGTGGACGCGGCGGCTCTCGCACGCAGGGTCGCGCCGAATGTTGCCAGGCGGGAGGAACTCTTATGGCCACCACGCCGCCGATCACAGGAACCCCGGCTGAGATCTATGAGCAGCACATGGTGCCGGCGATCTTCGCCCGCTGGGCGCCGGACCTCGTGGAGGCGGCCAGGGTGCGGCCGGGCGGTCGCGCCCTGGACGTGGCATGCGGCACGGGGGCGGTGACGCGGATCCTGTCCGAGCGCGTGGGGCCGGCTGGGGCGGTGGTGGCCCTCCACATCAACCCGGGCATGCTGGCGGCGGCACGGGTCGCGGCGCCCGCTCGGAACATCGAGTGGCGGGAAGGCAGCGCGGTCAGCCTGCCCATCCCGGATGGCACGTTTGACCATGTGTTGTGCCAGCAGGGCCTCCAGTTCTTCCCCGACAAGCCGGCGGCGCTGGCGGAGATGAGGCGAGTCCTCAAGCCCGGCGGTCGCCTCGCGCTAGCGTGCTGGCGCTCGGTCGAGCACATGCCCGGCTACCTCGCGCTCGAGCAGGCACTGGCCCGGCGTATCGGCCCCGAGAAGGCGGCACTGCCGCCGTTCGCGCTCGGAGATGGCGAGAACATCCGACGACTCGTCATCGGCGCCGGGTTCCGCGAGGTGACGATTCGCGTCGACGCGAAGATGATTCGCTTCCAGTCTGCCGAGCACATGGTGCGGGCCGTGTTCGCGGGGGCGCCCAGCATGATGGGGGCGCTCGCCGAGCAGGGCACGGGCGTTCTCGACGCCATCGTGGCTGAGGTCACGGAGGCGACCCGGGCCTACATCGACGACGAGGGCTGGGCGATTCCAGCCGTCAGCCACATCGTGGCGGCGGCGGCCTGATCCGGCCGTTCGCCGCGGAGCCTCGATCGGCGTGGGAGGGAATCGATGATCAAAGCCGTCGATATCAAGGCAGAGCTGGCCGGACGCCCCGTGCTGGGCGATCGGGGTCCCAACACCACCGAAGCCGAGGCCAAGGCTGCGTTCGCCGTCCTGGCCCCCTTCCGTGACGGCAGCATCTTCGCCGGAAGCTTTTCCGGCGACAGCCCCTGGGAGCGCCATCAGAACGGCGATGAGCTCGTGCACCTTTTGGACGGTGCGGCGACGCTCACCATCATGACAGACGGCGGGCCGCAGTCCTTCGCGCTGCGGGCGGGAATGCTGATCGTGGTGCCGCAAGGGCATTGGCACCGCTTCCACGCCCCGGAGCGGGTCACCGTATTGACCGCCACCCCGCAGCCCACCGACCACACCTCCGCCGCTGACCCCAGAACGTCGGCGTAGCCTGCCCGGCGCAGCAGTGACATGAGAGCTCCTGGCACGGTCGCGCGCCCAGCGACGATCCATCTCCAGGCGGCGCACGGCGGGAATTGCAGGCGCCGGGCAATCGCTGAAGCTGGAGCGGGAATGCGAAGTCACGTATGATTCTCCCCGCCCGTGCCGGGGGCGCTGAGGTGCGCTGAACGGAGGAGGCGTGCGATGAAGATCGTCAGAGTCGAACCCATCCCATTGCGTCTTCCCTTCGCGTCGCCGTTCAAGATCTCGCAGGGACCGGCGCGGGACATGCTCGATGTCCTCCTGGTGCGGATCCACACGGACGAGGGGATCGTCGGCGTGGGCGAGACCCAGGCGTGGCGGCGGCAGGGCAGCGCCGAGACGCTCGTGAACCTTGTGCGAACGGTGGAGGACCACTTCGAGCCCATCGTGCTGGGCCGGTCTCCCTTCGACATCAGCGGGATCCTGCACGCGTTGAACGACGCGATGTACAACAGCCTTTACGCGCAGGCGGCCGTGGGTGACGCGCTGTACGACGTGGTGGGCCGGGCCTTGGGCCAGCCCGTGCACGTTCTGCTGGGCGGGGAATGCCGGGATCGGGTTCGCATCGGCGCCATCCTCTCGATGAAGCCCACCGTCGAAGAACTGGTCGAGTCGGCTGAGATGGCGTACGAGCAGGGCTTTCGTCACCTCGGCCTGAAGATCGGTGTCGATGCCACCCGGGACGTGAAGAATGTGGCGGCGTTGAGGGCGCGCTTCGGTGAGGGGGTCGTGCTACGCGTGGACGCCAACGGGGCGATGGCATACGATGCGGCGGCGGCCCTTCTGCGAAAGCTGGAGCCGTACGACATCGACGTGGCCGAGCAGCCGGTGGCGATCTGGGACATCGGTGGGCTGGCCGCCCTCAGCCGGGCAACCACCATTCCCATCATGGCTGACGAGTCGGTGTCGACCGAGCATTCCCTCCTGGAGGTCATCCGGCAGCGCGCCGCCTCCGTGGTGCAGACCAAGATCGCCAAGAACGGCGGGATCTACCGGGTGCAGCGCCTGTGGCACCTGGCGGCCGCCGCCGGGATGAGGATCTTTCCCGGGAACCACCCGAGTACGAGCATCGCAACGGCTGCCGTCGCCCACCTCTGCGGGGCGTGGCCAGGGCCGCTCATGGAAGGCCCGTTCGCCGTCGGGCGCTGCGGCTCACTGGCCACGGACATCGTCACCACGCCGATCGTGCCGGAGAACGGAGAGATTGCGGTGCCCGCCGGGCCCGGCCTCGGCATGGAGCTAGACATGGACCGCATCGCTGCCCTCCGCGTCGACCGGTAAGGTTCCGGCTGGCGTCGACCGGCCCCTGATGGCGTTTGACACCTGCGCGCGAGCGTTCTTACACTAGGGCGCGCTTGGTCGGCACGGACGAGCCGTGCCGCGACCCGCGGGGAGGCCGCATGCACTACGATCGCATTTCCGCCGACTGCCACCTGGATCTCTGCTGGCTGCCACCGGATCTGTTCACCACTCGTGCCTCGGCGGCCATGCGAGACCGCATGCCCTACGTCACCGAGGGGCCCAAGGGCCCCATGTGGGTCACCAAGAAGGGCGGAAACTTCGGGCTCGCCAACGGCATGGGCTCGGCCGGCCGCGAGTACGTGCCGGGTCAGATCCACCGCTCCGATCGCATGGCCTCCACCGGACTCTACGAGGACGGCAAGCGCGGCATCCGGCGCCTGAGCGATCCCGAGCTGCGGCTCAAGGATCAGGATCGGGACGGGGTGCAGGCCGAAGTCCTCTACGGCATTCTCGGCTCCAGCACCCGCATGAACGATCCCGAGGCCGCCGTCGAGATGATCCGCGTCTACAATGACTTTCTGGCCGACTTCTGCGAGACGCACCCCGATCGCTTCGCCGGCTTGGCCTGTATCCCGAGTGTGCCCATCGACGCTGGCATCAACGAGGTCCAGCGCGTGGTCAAGCGGGGCGGGGTGCGCGGCCTCGACGTCGCCAACACCCTGGACATGCCCCCGCTGTACGAGCCCTACTGGGAGCCCTTGTGGGGCGCCATCGACGAGTCGGGCCTGCCCCTGCACTTTCACACGGTGGGTGGCCGTATGCCCGACGGCATCCGCAAGACGCTGTGGGGGAGCGCGTGGGGCGAGAAGATCGACGCGCCGATGCCCCACCGGGTGGCGCGGGCGGGCTTCGCCGTGCACATCAGCGGATTTCAGATCTACATGTCGACCATTCTCATGTCGCTCATCTATGGCGGCGTACTCGAGCGCCACCCGCGCATGCGCGTGGTGATCGGCGAAGGCGGCATCGGCTGGATTCCCTACATCCTGGACCACATGGACCTTGAGTGGGAGGACCAGTTCAAGGACCTTGGCATCAGCATGAAGCCCAGCGACTACTGGCGGCGCCAGTGCCGGGCGACGTACCAGTCGGACCGCATCGGCATCAAGCTGCTCGACGAGTTGGGCGAGGACAACGTGATGTGGGGTTCGGACTTTCCGCATCCCGACGGGGTGTGGCCCGACTCCAGCGAGGTGCTGGCCCGCGAGCTCGGACACCTGCCGCCTCAGGTGCGTCGCAAGGTCTGCTGTGAGAACGCCGGCAAGCTCTACGGGTTCATCGGTCGGTAAGGCAGGCCGCACCTAAGGGCGGCCGCGGGGGCCGCCCGCACTCGAGTCAGGGGAGGTCCCCGTATATGTCGAGGCTTCATAGCACCCGGCGTGTCTTTCTGAGGGTCGCCGCGGCCGGTGCCGCCGTGGCGAGCTTTCCGCGGCCGCTCTCCGCTCAGGCCAAGACCTTCAAGATCGGAGTGGTCCATCCTGTCACGGGCCCACTGGCCGAACCCGGCCAGGCCTGCCGGCTCGGCGCCCAGATGGCGGCCGATACCATCAACGCGGCGGGCGGCATCAAGTCCCTGGGCGGAGTGAAGCTCGAGCTGCTGCTCGGCGACACGCAGACGAAGCCCGACGTGGGGCGCACGGAAGCCGAGCGGGTCGTGAACCAGGGCGCCCAGATGCTGATGGGATCGTTCGACTCGGGCAGCACGGCGGCGATGGTGCCGGTGGCCCAGCAGCGGCGCATCCCCTTTCTGGTCGACATCGCCGCCGCCGACCCCATCACCGCGAACGTCGCCAGGGCCGTGAAGGACGGGCAGCAAAAAGTCCAGTACGTGTACCGGAACTTTCCCACGGGCTCCACCTTCGGTCGCAAGGCCGTCCAGTACTTTTCGGAGATCTTCCAGGAGGCCGGCGTCTCGCCCAAGCGCGTCGTGCTGATGTACTGCAACGACCTGTTCGGCCAGAACTCGGCCAAGGGCTTTCAGGCGGCCCACGCGGCGGCCAAGCCGTCGTGGGAGATCGTCGAGGTCATCCCGTGGCCGGAGCCACCCCAGGATCTCTCGACGGAGGTCTCGCGCGCGAAGGCGGCCAAGCCCGACGTGATCGCGCCCATCCCCCGTCCGGCGTCCGCCCAGATCCTGCTGCCCGAACTGCGCAAGCAGCGCGTCGAGATGATGGGCGTGGTGAGCCCGGGCGGGCCTGGCCTCTACGAGGCCGGCCAGCTGGCCGTGCTCAAACAGGACCTCGAGTACGTCATGGCCAGCGTGCCGTGGCCGAACTTCAAGAATCCGCGGACCATGGCCGTGGCCGAGGAGTATCGCAAGCGGGCCGAGAAGGAGACCGGCAAAGCCAAGACCTTCGACACGAACTCCGGCTACTCCTACGATGGCATGTTCGTGATCGCCAACGTGCTGGAGCGCGCGAGATCGACGGATCCCGATGCCATCGTGGACGCCCTCAAGAAAACGAACTACACGGAGGGCCTCATGCAGTATGGCGGTCCCATCGTCTTCAACGAGATGGGGGACAACCCGAATGCCATCCCCACCATGATCGAGATCCTGGGCCAAAAACCCCTGGCCGTGTGGCCCAAGGACGCGGCCGTGCAGAAGTTCGTCTTCCCGCGCCCCAAAGCGTAGCGCCGGTCCGCCGGGCGCCTGGCCCGGCGGCACCCCGCGCCCATGGACCTCACCCTCGTCGCGCAAGGACTGCTGAGCGGGCTGCTCTTCGGCGGCGTCTACAGCCTGATGGCCGTGGGCCTCAGCCTGATCTTCGGGGTCATGCGCGTCGTCAACTTCGCCCACGGCGACATGATGGTGTGGGGCATGTACCTGGCGTGGCTGCTGGCCACCCGATTCGGCGTCGATCCCTACCTGGCGTTTCTGGCCTGCGCGGCCGCCCTGTTCGCGTTGGGACTGGCCGTGCAGCGGGGGCTGGTCAATCGGATCATCGACGCGCCCCACGAGATGCAAATCCTCTTGATGCTCGGCGTCGCCCTCGTCCTGGAGAACACGGCCTTGATGGTCTTCGGGCCCGAGCCGCAGCGCGTGCGCTCGGCCCTCAGCACGACCGCGCTGTGGCTGGGACCGCTCTTCGTCGACGTGGCGCGCCTGGTCACCTTCGTGGTGGCCCTCGGCCTCACCCTGCTTCTGTGGCTGTTCCTGTTTCGCACGGAAGGGGGCCGGACCATCCGGGCCGCCGCCGACAACACCTATGGTGCGCTCGTCATCGGGACGGACGTGCGCCGTGTCTACGCCCTCGCCTTCGCCATCGGGGCGGCCTGCGTGGGCGCGGCCGGCGCCCTGGTGGCTCCCATCCTGCCCTTTCAGCCCACCACGGGTCTACAGCTCTCCGTCACCTCGTTCAACATCGTCATCATCGGGGGGATGGGGAGCCTCCTGGGGGCGTTCATCGGGGGACTGCTGGTGTCGGTGGCCGAGTCCCTGGGCGCGGTGTTCCTGGCCCCTTCCATGAAGGAGCTGGTGAGCTTCACCCTCCTCATCGTGGTGCTGCTCCTCCGCCCGGCTGGGCTCTTCGGGGGGCGGATCCGATGAGAATCGGGGGCGTGCTCGCTTTGTTGGCCCTGCTCGTGCTGGTCGTGCTGCCGGCCGTGCTCAGCTCCTACCTGTTGACCCTGTTCATCTTCATCTTCTTCTACGCGTTTCTGGGTCAGGCCTGGAACATCGTGGGCGGCTACGCCGGGCAACTCTCGGCCGGCCACGCGGCCTTCGTCGGCATCGGGGCCTATGCCTCTGCCGTCCTCGCGCAAGGGGCGGGGCTGACCCCGTGGGTGGGCATGTTCGTGGGAGGGGCCCTGGCCGCCGTCCTCGGCGCCCTCATCGGCTATCTCGGCTTCCGCTTCGGGTTGCGGGGCTTCTATTTCGTCCTGTTGACGGTGGCCTTCGCCGAGGTGTGCCGGATCGTCGCCAACAACCTGGACGTGGTGGGGGCGGCCGTCGGCTACTACATCACCTTCACGGGCGATCCCTGGCAGTTCCAGTTTCGCGACAACCGCGCGCACTACTACATCACCCTGGCCCTCATGCTGCTGGCCACCGCCGTGGCCTGGCTCCTGGAGCGGCAGCGCTTCGGGGTCTATCTGCGCGCCATCCGGGAGGACGAGGAGGCCTCGGAGGCGCTGGGAGTCAACACCTTTCGGTACAAGCTGCTGGCCATGATCATCTCGTCTTTCCTCACCGGCATGGGCGGGACGTTCTACGCGTTCTACCTGCTGTCGCTCCAGCCGAACTCGCTATTCGGCATTCCGCTCTCGGTGGAGATCATCATCCGGCCCATCGTGGGCGGTGCCGGGACCCTGCTCGGCCCCATCCTCGGCTCCTTCATCCTGAGCCCGCTGGCCGAGGTGTCGCGCCACTACCTGGCCCAGGGCGGCTGGACAGGCGCCCATCTGGTCGCCTACGGAGTCCTGCTCGTGCTGGTCGTGCTCTTCATGCCCCAGGGGGCCTATCCGTATCTGCGCCGCCTTCTCGGGCAGCCGCCGCGGAGCTGAGAGGGTGGCCGCCCTCCTCGAGGTCCGGAATCTGGGCAAGCGCTTCGGGGGTCTACACGCGGTCCAGGGTGTGTCCTTCAGCCTGAACGAGGGCGAGACGGTCGCCTTGATCGGCCCCAACGGCGCTGGCAAGACCACCGTGTTCGCTCTCCTGTCCGGCTTTCTCACTCCCGAGACGGGCGCCATCCATTTCCGGGGGCGATCGATCGTGGGCCTCAAGCCCCACACGATCTGCGCGCTCGGTCTGGCGCGGACCTTTCAGATCGTGCGGCCGTTTCCGCATCTGAGCGTGCTGCACAACGTCGAGGTGGGGGCCCTCGCGCGCGAGCCGCGCCGCTCGCACGCCCAGGCACGAGCCCAGGCGGTGCTGGAGGAGGTGGGGCTGGCGGCGAAACGCGATCAGGCAGCGGGAAGCCTGACTCTGGCCGAGCGCAAGCGGCTCGAGCTGGCCCGGGCGTTGGCCACGGAGCCGGTCCTGCTCCTGCTCGACGAGGTCATGGCCGGCCTCAACGCCACGGAGACGGAGCGCATCGTGGAGCTGGTGCGCGCCATCAACGGCCGCGGCATCACCATCTTGCTGATCGAGCACATCATGCGAGCGGTGATGAGCCTCTCCCAGCGCGTCATCGTCATCAACTATGGTGAGCTGATCGCCGAGGGCCCGCCGCGGGACGTGGCCAGGAACCCACAGGTGATCGAGGCCTATCTGGGCCAGGCGGCCACCTCGGAGGGCGGTTCTGCTCCGGCTTGAGGGGCTGGAGGTCGCCTACGGTGACATGGTCGCCGTGCGCGAGGTCTCGCTGGAGATCGCGCGCGGCGAGCTGGTGGCGCTGGTGGGCTCCAATGGTGCCGGCAAGACCACCACCCTGCGGGCGCTGAGCGGTCTCCTGCGGCCGCGGCGCGGCACCGTCGAGCTGGAGGGGCAGCGCATCGATGGGCTCTCGTCGTGGGAGGTCGTGGGACGCGGCATCGCCCACGTCCCCGAGGGGCGGCAACTGTTTCCCACCATGACCGTACTGGAGAATCTCGACCTCGGGGCGCGGAGCCGTGAGAGCCGGTCACGCCGCGCGGAGACCCGCGAGCGCGTCTTTGGCCTCTTTCCGCGGCTGGCCGAGCGCCGTGGGCAGCTGACGGGAACCCTCTCGGGGGGCGAGCAGCAGATGTGCGCCATCGGGCGCGCCCTCATGTCGCTCCCGCGCCTGCTGCTGCTCGACGAACCGAGCCTGGGACTGGCGCCGGTGATGGTGGAAGTGATCTTCGACAACCTCAAGCGAATCAACGCAGAAGGGACGACCGTCCTGCTCGTGGAGCAGAACGTGCGCAAGGCGCTGGAGCTCTGCCACCGCGCGTACGTGCTGGAGAACGGACGCATCGTGCTGAGCGGCCCCCGCGCCAGCCTGCTCGAGAGCGACCAGATCCGTCAGGCCTACCTCGGGCTGTAGCGAGGCCGGCTGCCGACGGCTCGCCGTGAACGCGGGGGCTCAGCGGCCCTCGAAGTTGGGCAGGCGTCGCTCAGCCCACGCCTTGACCCCTTCCTTGAAGTCGGCCGTCTTGCGCGTCCACTCCTGTTCGGTCAGCTCGCGCTCGGTTGCCCGCTCCGCCCCGTCGGCGAAACCTCGCCGCATCGACTCACGGGTCGCCTGCACGGCAAGGGGAGCGGACTGGGCGATCTCGGTCGCCAGCTCGGTCGCGGCGGTCCGTACTTGATCGAGAGGCACCAGCAGGTCGGCGAGGCCCATGGCCACCGCCTCGTCGCCGGACACGCGCCGCCCCGTGTAGAAGAGCAGGTTGGCCTTCTGCTGCCCGACCAGGCGGGGCAACGTGAACGTGAGGCTAAAGCCCGGGTGGAACCCGAGCCGGTTGAAATTGGCACTGAACCGGGCCTCCGAGCAGGTGACGCGAAAGTCGGCGGCGAGGGCGAGGCCCAGCCCGCCCCCGATGGCCGCACCCTGGACGGCAGCCACGATGGGCTTGCGCGAGCGGAAGATCCGGGTGGCTTCCTTGTAGAGGTGCTTGGCGGGGCTGCTACCCTCGCCCTCGGCGGATCCGGTGCTCGGCCGGTTGGCGAAGTCGGCGCCGGCGCAGAACGACTTGCCCTGCGCGCACAGGACCACCGCCCGGCAGCGCGGATCGCGGTCGAACGCCTCGAGGGCGTCGCCGATCTGGTTGATGAGGGCGTTGTCGAAGTAGTTGTGCGGCGGCCGCTGGATCTCGATCTGACCGACGTGACCCGCCATGCTGACGCCGACGTCCTTGAAGGTTGCGGTTGCGCTCATGTGGCCCTCCCTGCGAGTCGCCGCCCGGGCGGCGCCAGAGAAGGATACCGCGTGTCTTCTTTTTGTGACATTGACTTCGATGTCGGGCGGCTCTAGCGTCGCGGACAGGAGAGCGCCATGGGAGCGGTTACCTATCGGACTCGACGCTGGAGCCGAAGTGAATATGAGCGGCTCATCGAGCAAGGAGTCTTCGACCCGGACGAGCGTCTCGAGCTGATCGGCGGCGAGCTGATAGTTCGCGAACCGCAGGGCGATTCCCACGCGCTCGGTATCGAGCTGGTGGACGCCGCGCTGAGCGAAGCCTTTGGCCCCGGCTGGCGAATTCGGGGCCAGCTGCCGGTCAACCTCGACGACGAATCTCGCCCCGAGCCGGACATCTCGGTCGTGCAGGGAACGGCCAGGCTGGCGATGCTCCCGGCTCCATCGCGTCCTGTGCTGATCGTCGAGGTGGCGCAGTCCAGCTTGCCCTTCGACAAGACCACCAAAGCGAGCCTCTACGCCCGGGCTGGAATCCAGGAGCTCTGGATCCTCAACCTGCCGAATCGTCTGCTGACCGTGTACCGGGAGCCGGGCCCCGACCCCGCGGCGCCCTTCGGCTGGCACTACCAGGCGGTGCAGAGCCTCGCTGCGGGCGAGCACGTCTCGCCCCTCGCCGCTCCCCACGCCAGGATTGCCGTCGCCGCCCTCCTGCCCTGACGGCTTGGTCGGAAGCAGGTCGAAGCCTGGGTCCGAACTCTCGAAAGGCGCGAGATCGTCGACCCGGTCGATCAGTCACCGAATTGACGTACCGAGTAGTAGGATCTGTGATAACGAAGAAGAAGCCCGACGAGCACAGCTCGGCGGGAAGCGATGGGTCCGTTCTTAGGGGAAGAAGAGCGGGGACCCCCGTAGGTTCTGATCCCCCTGACCGTGGCGTCCCGCTGCGGCGCGTTCCGCCTTCCTGAATGCATCCCGTGCCGAAATGCACCCCGATCCGGTGATGTGGTGAGACCCCGCCATTCATGCGGGTCCTCACCGGATCGGGGCACGAAGGATTCCGCTCGACGCCGAAGTGGTGAGAGCCCGCCATGTATGCGGCGCCTCACCACATCACCAGATCCCAATGCGTTTGTGGACGTGGAGTGCACTTCACGACTCGTCGCCGCGGGACGGCTGGTCGCCGAGCGCGGCGAGGTACCCTCGCCCTCGGGCGCCCGGCCGCGTCTGATCTGATTGTGCTGGCCTTGCTCTGTGGTGGAAGACTGGTGGCGTCCGAGAGCCCCGAACACTCGGAAGGCTTTCACCATCGACCGGCGTGATTTCGCGACGTACCGAGTGCGCCGGGGGCACCGCCACTACCCGCTGGAGATCGTCGGGTGAGCGAGCGCAGCGCGGCGACTACACTGTAGTTAGCAGCGGCGATTACACTGTTGCTAGCAGCGGCGATTACACTTGACTTGCCGGGGGACCGTACGGCATGTTCCCCGCACTTGGCGCGGCGGCCGATGGGGCGCGCGCCGAGGTGATCTCGGTCCGCTCGACGTTGCCCCATGGACAAGGAGAGAGCAAGGATGCTCAGGAGCCCCGATCCGATGGTCCCTCGTCCCCACGTCAATCGTCGGCAGTTCCTCAGGCACGCGGGCTGGGGCGGCGCCACTGCCACCGCCCTGATCGTCGGCCGCGGGCGCGCGTTCGCGCAGGCCCGGCCCTCGTACCCCGACTGGATCCCGCCCAGCACGAAGCCTGTGAAGCGCGGGGGCACCCTGGCTCGAGCCACGGCCTGGGATCCACCGGTCCTCGATCCACGGCTCACGAACTCGGTGGGCCTCTTCCAGATCGCTTCGCTCGTCTGCAATCGCCTGATCCGCTATCCCTTCGCCGACGAGGCGAGTGGAACAACGGACCTGACGCTCAAGGGGGATCTGGCGGAGTCGTGGCAAGGAAGTCCGGATTCCCGGGTGTGGACGTTCAAACTGCGACAGGGCGTCAAGTGGCAGAACGTGCCGCCCCTCAACGGGCGCGAGTTCGTGGCGGCCGACGTCAAGTACTGCTACGAGGCCTATGCCAAGGAAGGCGTGCAGGCCTTCACCTTCCAGGAGATCGAGGGGATCGAGACCCCCGACAAGTACACCGTCCGGATCCACCTGAAGTCGCCCAACGTCATGTTTCCCCAGAATCTCGCGGAAGCCGTCACCGTCATCTTCGCGCGCGAGGTGCTGGAGGAGGATGGCGACCTCAAGAAGCGCATGATCGGCACCGGGCCCTACGTCCTGAAAGAGAACACTCGCAAGGTCAAGGCGGTGCTCAGCCGGCATCCTGACTACTTCGACAAGGGACGCCCGTACATCGACGAGTACACCATCTTCTCCACCCCGGATGCGGCTACCCGGACGGCGGCCTTCCGCACCGGGCAGAGCGACATCTTGCATATGTCGAGCCTGGCCGACGTCGACACCATCCGCAAGACGAACCCGGCCGCCGTGGTGGAAGAGTTCAAGTTCCTCCAGACGCCCTTCGGGCTCGCCCTCGCCCAGGACCGCCCGCCCTTCAATGATGTGCGCGTCCGTCGCGCGATCTCCATGGCCATCGACCGCCAGCGCCAGGTGGACACGATCTATGAAGGCCACGCCATCCTCGGCTGGGGGATTCCCTACATCTATTTCCAGGACACGGTCCCCACAGCGGCCCAGCTCGGCCCCTACTGGCAGTACAAGCCGGCGGAGGCCAAGAAGCTCCTGACGGAGGCCGGCCACGGCAAGGGGTTCGAGACGACCCTCTTCTACTACGAGTATTTTCCACAGATGACGTCCCAGATCCAGCTCGTCCAGCAGGATCTCAAGCGCAACCTGAACATCGATGTCAAGATCAGCAAGCTCGACTACACCAGCTATTACGGCCGTTACGCGGAAGGCAAGTGGGACGGCATGGCGTGGGGCTTCAAGACGGGCTACGCGGTGAGCCTCGACGAGCAGACCTATCAGTACATGCACTCCAAGTCGACCAAGAACTACTTCCGCTTCGCCGATCCCGCCATCGACGAGCTGACCACCAAGCTGCGCCAGACGCCGGACCGGGCCGACCAGCGTGCCCTCACCAGGAAGATCTTCGAGCGCGAGCACGACCAAGTCCTCCGGATGTGGATGCCCTTCGATTCCGGCTTCCTCATCTGGCAGCCGCATCTGCGGAATATCGGAGCCCTCGCCATCCGACGCAGCGACGGGTACGGATCCTCCACCCTCGCCCGTCTCTGGATCGACAAGTAGAGAACATCGGGTGGGGGCCCCACCGGGCCCCCACGTCCCCTGGCTCGCCATCTTCCCCGGGCTGGCCATCAGCCTGGCCGTCCTCGGCTTCAACCGCTTCGGCGACACGCTTCGCGATGCCTGGGATCTGGGATCCGAAGCTCCGCCGCCGCGGCTAGCGCGCGCCCGGCGCTCTTCGAGTCACCAGCCCTCAAGTCCCCAAAATGTGTGTGGGATACTCTTGGTCGGGAGGGAGGAAATCCAATGACGAGCCCCATCATCACCGAAGCGGTGCGGGTGCTGGTGGAACGCCGCGACCTCACCCGGATCGAGGCGGCAGCGGCCATGGAAGCCATCATGACCGGCGCGGCCACCCACGCCCAGATCGCCGCCTTCCTGACCGCGCTGCGCATGAAGGGCGAGACGGTCGAGGAGCTCATCGGCTTCGCGCAGGTGATGCGGCAGAAGGTCGTGCGGGTGAGGACCCACGGCGAGGAGGTGGCCGCCCTCACCGGCACCGATCGTGAAATGCTGCTCGATACGGCGGGCACAGGCGGGGACGCCGCGGGGACGTTCAACGTTTCCACCGCCACTGCCTTTGTCGTGGCGGGGGCTGGCCTGCGGGTGGCCAAGCACGGCAACCGTTCGGTGTCCTCACTGTGCGGGTCGGCCGACGTGGTGGAGACCCTCGGGATCAGCCTCGAACTGACGCCGGCCCAGGTAGCGCGGTGTATCGACGAGGTCGGCATCGGTTTCCTCTACGCACCGCTTCTCCACACCGCCATGAAGCACGTCATGCCGGCTCGGCGCGAGATGGGCATCCGCACCGTCTTCAACATGCTGGGCCCGCTCACGAACCCCGCCGCCGCCAACGCCCAGGTCATCGGGGTCTACGCTCCCACGCTGACCGAACCGCTGGCGCGCGTGCTGGCCGAACTGGGAACGGTGCGGGCCTTCGTCGTGCACGGCGCCGATGGTCTCGACGAGATCTCCAATACCGGCGAGAGCCGGCTGTCCGAGGTGCGGGAGGGTGTGGTGCGAACCTTCACGCTCAAGCCCGAGGACTTTGGGCTGCCCCGCGCGACGATCACCGGCCTCCGGGGCGGCGACCGCGAGCAGAACGCGCAGATCATCAACGGCATCCTGGCCGGTGAAGACGGACCGAGGCGCGATATCGTGCTCATGAACGCCGCCGCTGCCCTCATGGCCGGGGGCAAGGCGCGCGACCTCAAAGAGGGGGTGACTCTGGCCGCTCATTCCATCGATAGCGGCGGGGCTAAGACCACCCTCGAACGCCTCATCGCCCTCAGTCACGAGCTCGGGCCGCCGGCATAGGGCGGCTCAGGGACTGCCCTTGCGCTGAAGTGGGCCTGGGCACTACACTGAGAGTGGGCGGATCACCCCGATTTCGCCCCCGAAATGATTGTCGTGAGGCTGTGGCGGCCGTCTTGAGTGTTCTAGAACACCGACAGAGGAGTCGGCATTGAACGGGTGGGTCCCGCGGTATCAGCAGATCGCCGATTCGCTCCGCGATCGAATCCGGCGTGGCGACCTCGCGCCCGGGGCTCGCCTCGACACCCAGCGCGCGCTCGCCCGACGCTTCGAGGTGACGCTGATGACATTGCGTCAAGCGCTCGAGGTGCTCGAGCGCGAGCAGCTCATCGACCGACGCCACGGGCTGGGGACGTTCGTGGCGGCGCCCTCGATCGATTATGACATTCTCCAACTGCGCCGCTTCGCCGGAGACCTGAGCGCCCAGGGCGAGGACGTGGCCACACGCGTGCTCGGGGCGCGCTTTGTGACCGCCGAGCGGGCGGTGGCTGCCCTGCTGCGTGTGGACTCACGCGCGCGGCTGCTGCAGCTCGAACGCCTTCGCCTGGTGGCGGGGCGACCCATGAGCTTGCAGCGCTCCCTGCTGCCCGCCCGCATCGGCGAAGAGGTGGCCAAGGCCGATCTGGGCGTCACCCGCCTGCACGAGATTCTGGAGTTCAAGCTCGGCATCACCATCGCGCGTGCCACGGAGAGTGTGTCGGCCGTGCGGCTCTCTCCCCGGGCCGCACGCGAGCTGGGCTGCCGGCCCGGCGTGGCCGCCTTCGAATCCGAACGGGTGTCCTACGACTCGAGCGGGGAGCCCGTGGTCTTCGATCACGTCTTGATCCCGGGCGATCGCTTTCGCATCACCCGGGAGCTGCACTACGAAGGGTCATCGTCGAAAGGAGCGGGCGCATGAAGATCGTCGTCTGTATCAAGCAGGTTCCCGACACGGCGACGCAAGTCAAGATCGCCGCGGGGGGCAAGGCCATCGAGACGGCCGGTATCACCTGGATCGTCTCGCCTTATGACGAGTTCGCCGTGGAGGAGGCTCTGCGGATCAAGGAGAAGCGCGGCCAGGGTGAGGTGGTGGTGGTGACCCTCGGGCCCGATCGCGCCAAGGAGGCGCTGCGCTCGACCCTGGCCATGGGAGCGGATCGCGCCTTGCACCTCAACGATCCCGCCTGGACGGAGGCCGACACCTTGACGACGGCGCGGGCGCTGGCGGCGGCCATCAAGCAAGAAGGGCCGGCCCTGGTGCTGTGCGGCCGTCAGGCCATCGACGATGACATGGGGGCGGTGGCCGCCCAGGTCGCTGAGATTCTCGACTGGCCGTGCGCGGCGTGGATCATGGAGGAGTCCGTCGACGCCGAGGGCAAGACAATCCGGGTCGGTCGCCAGGTGGAGGGGGGACTCGAGCTGTTTGACCTACCGTTGCCGGCGGTCGTCTCCGCGCAGAAAGGGCTGAACGAGCCGCGGTATCCGACCTTGAGGGGCATCATGGGGGCCAAGAAGAAGGAGGTCAAGGATCTCAAGGCCAGCGACCTCGGCCTCGCGCCTGATGGCCCCCAGCTCAGTCTGGTCGAGTTCGAGGCGCTCCCGCCTCGGCCGGCGGGGCGGGTCATCCAGGGAGAGATACCGGTGGCGGTGAAAGAACTCGTCCGTTCGCTGCGCGAAGACGCCAAAGCGCTCTGAGGGGGGCGGCAGAAATATGGCAGGCGCGATCTGGTGCATGGTCGAAGACGATCGGAAGGGCTCGCCGAAGAAGGTGATGTCGGAGGTGCTCGGGGAAGCGACCAGGCTTGGTCTGGGTCCCGTGGAAGCCATGTGGCTGACGGACACGGCGACCGAAGCGGGCCTCGCGCAACTTGGCGCGTGGGGTGCGAGTCGCATCGTGCTGATCGAGAACGCGGCGCTGGCGCCGTACCGGGCCGAGGTGTGGGCTCGCGTGCTCGCCGAGGTGGCCGCCAAGGAATTACCGAAGGCGATCCTGGCTCCGGTCACCAGCCGGCAGCGTGAGCTGATGGCACGGCTGGCCGCCCGGCTCGGCGTGGGTCTCGCCGCCGACTCGGTGAGTCTGGCGGCACAGGGTGATGGCTTGATCGCGACGCGGCCGGTGTACGCGGGCAAGCTGCTCTCGAAGGTCACGTGGGCGAAGACGCCATGGATGGCGACGTTGCGGCCCAACGTGTTCCGCCCTGCCGAAGAGCAACCCGGCCGGGTGGCGACAGTGGACCGACCCGCCATCACCATGCCGGCGCCGACCATGAAGTTCGTCGAGCGGCGCGAGGAGGCCGCCACCGGGCTTCCCGAGCTGACCGAGGCGGAAATCGTCATCTCGGGAGGCCGGGGCATGAAAGGGCCCGAGAACTACGTCATCCTCGAGGAGATGGCGGGCGTCATCGGCGCGGCCGTCGGCGCCTCCCGGGCGGCCGTCGATGCTGGCTGGCGGCCGCATCGATTCCAGATCGGCCAGACGGGGCGGACGATCTCGCCCAAGCTCTACATGGGCTTTGGAGTATCGGGCGCCATCCAGCATCTCGCCGGCATGCGCACCTCCAAGGTCATCGTCGCCGTCAACAAGGACCCTGAGGCACCGATCTTCAAGATCGCCGACTACGGGATCGTGGGCGACCTCTTCGAGGTGGTACCCGCCCTCACGCAGGAGCTACGGAAGCTGAAAGAGCAGTCGTAGGGCGAGCGAACCATGAGATTCGAGCTCACTCCCGAACAACAGATGATCCAGGCGATGGCCCGAGAGTTTGCCGAGAACGAAGTCCGGCCTATTGCCGGCGAGCTCGACCGCGACGCGCGATTTCCCCACGAGACCGTCAAGCGGATGGGGGAGCTCGGGCTCATGGGCATCACCGTGCCCGAGGCGTGGGGAGGGAGCGGGGCCGACACGGTCTGCTACGTGGTGGCCCTGGTGGAGATCGCCAGGGCGTGCGCGTCCCACGCCGCCATCATGTCGGTCAACAACTCCCTCTACTGCGGCGCCATCCAGCGGTTCGGGGCCGACACGCAGAAGGAGGAATTTCTCAGACCGGCCGCCTCGGGGAAGGAGATCGGCTGTTTCGCCCTCACCGAGCCCGAGGCGGGCTCCGACGCGACGAATCAGAACACCGTGGCCCGCCGAGAGGGCGACCATTACTCGCTCAGCGGCCGAAAGGTCTTCGTGACCAACGGCCGCGAGTCCTCGGCCGCGCTCGTCATCGCCCAGACCGATCGCGGGCGAGGGCGTCACGGTATCACCGCCTTCATTGTCCGCAAAGGCACACGCGGCTTCGAGGTGGTGAAGACGGAGGACAAGCTCGGTCTGCGCGCCTCCGACACCGCCGAATTCCTCTTCACGGAGTGCCGGGTGCCAGCGGCATGCCGGCTCGGCGAGGAGGGGCAAGGCTTCAAGATCGCCATGTCCGTGCTCGATACGGGGCGCATCGGCATCGCCGCCCAGGCGCTGGGCATCGCGCAGGGGGCCTACGAGCGGGCTCGCGCCTACGCCTCGGAGCGCAAGGCGTTCGGGGTGCCTATCGGCCAGCACCAAATGGTGCAGTGGATGCTGGCCGACATGGCGACGGCCATCGAGGCGTCGCGCCTGCTGGCCCTGCGCGCGGCCTGGCTCCGGGACACTGGACAGCCATACGGGACGGCGGCCGCTCAGGCGAAGCTCTTCGCCTCCGAGATGGCCATGAAGGTGGCCTCGGACGCCATCCAAGTGCACGGCGGCTACGGCTACATCAAGGAGTACGAGGTGGAACGGTCGCTGCGCGACGCCAAGATCACGCAAATTTATGAGGGAACGTCGCAGATCCAGAAGCTCGTGATCGCGCGCGACGTGCTGGGAGGCAAGGCATGAGCGCGCCCGAGCGCCCCGTGCGCTTCGAATCGCTCTCGGGGATTCCCCTGGAACCCCTCTACCGGCCGGACAGTCTCGGCCAGTGGTCGTACGCGGAAAAACTCGGCGACCCGGGCCAGTACCCGTTCACACGGGGTGTCTATCCGACCATGTACCGGGGACGGCTGTGGACCATGCGGATGTTCGCCGGCTTCGGGCGTCCCGAGGATACCAACGCGCGCTTCAAGTATCTGCTCGAACAGGGGCAAACCGGTCTCTCCACGGCCTTCGACATGCCTGCCCTCATGGGCTACGACGCCGATCATCCCAGGGCGCGGGGCGAGGTAGGCAAGGAGGGCGTGTCCATCTCCACCTTGGCGGATTTCGAACGGCTCTTCGCTGACATCCCCCTCGGCGAGGTGACCACGTCGATGACCATCAACTGCACGGCCTCGGTGGCGCTGGCCATGTATCTGGCCGTGGCCGAGAAGCAGGGGGTGCCATGGTCGCGCGTCGGCGGCACCATGCAGAACGACATGCTCAAGGAGTTCATCGCCCAGAAGGAATGGATCTGCGGGCCCGAGCCGGCCGTGCGCATCGTCACCGATATGATCGAGTTCACGTCGCAGCACGTGCCGCGCTTCAACCCGGTGTCGATCTCCGGGTATCACATCCGCGAGGCCGGCGCCACCGCCGTACAGGAGCTGGCGTTCACCCTCGCCGACGGACTCGCCTACGTGGAGGCGGGCCGGGCGCGCGGGCTCGACATCGACAGCTTCGCCCCCCGCCTCAGCTTCTTCTTCGACATTCATAACGACTTTTTCGAGGAGGTGGCCAAGCTGCGGGCGGCCCGCCGCCTCTGGGCCCGCTTCATGAAGGAGCGCTTCGGGGCGCGGAAGCCAGAGTCCATGCGGCTGCGCACGCACACGCAAACGGCGGGCGTCTCCGCGACCGCCCAGCAACCGCTCAACAACATCGCGCGCGTGGCCCTGCAGGCCCTGGCCGCGGTCCTCGGCGGCGCACAGTCGCTGCATACCAATTCGTACGACGAGACATGGGCCCTTCCCACCGAGGACGCGGTGACGGTCGCTCTGCGCACCCAGCAAATCATCGCCGAGGAAACGGGGGTGGCGCTGACCATCGACCCCTTGGGGGGCTCCTACTACGTCGAGCGGATGACCGATCAAATGGAAGAGGCTGCCCTCGCGTACATCAGGACGATCGACACCATGGGCGGCATGATCAAGGCCATCGACACCGGCTTCCCCCAGAAGGAGATCGCCGATGCCGCCTATCGGTACCAGCTGCTCGAGGATCGACGCGAGAAGGTCGTGGTGGGCGTCAACAAGTACGCGATGGTGGAGGAGAAGCCCATCAGCTACCTGCGCATCGACGAAGCGATCGAAAGGGAACAGATCGCGCATGTGGGGCGGGTGAAGGCTGGCCGCGATGCGGCGAAGGTCGAGAAGCGGCTCAAGCAGGTCGCCGAGGCCTGCCGGCAGGGGGACAATGTGATGCCGGTGCTCATCGACGCGGTGAAGGACTACGTGAGCCTCGGCGAGGTCGCCGACGTCTACCGGCGCGTCTTCGGCCTGTATCGCGAGCCGATTATTTTTTAGGGGGGGGCCTCGACGGCCCCCCCCTGGCCCCCCTGGGGTGGTTCGGGGCGTCCCGAGGGACCCGTGACGCCCCTCGGTTACATGGGGGCGATTTGGGGGGCCTCGACGGCCCCCCCTGGCCCCCCTGGGAGTCTGTGATGTGCCTCGACGGCGCGCGAGGTTTGGGTGTCGGGTGGGAAGGGCTTGTCAGGAGGGAGTGATGAGTGTGACGGCGGTGTCGCCGGAGCGAGCCAGGGCTCTCGAGTATCTGACGGTGCGCGCGGAGGGGATGAGCGCGCGGGAGATTCGGGCGCGCGTACGCTCGGCGGTGGCGGATCTCGACGCCGCGCTGGAGGGGGTCGACGCGCGCGCAGCTCGGGCGGCGACGCCCCCCGGTCAGTGGAACATCGCCCAGGTCGTCGATCACGTGGCGCAAACGACGATCCGGGTAGCGGAAGAGCTGCGCCATCTGCTCGAGGGGCGGCGGCCGCCGGGACCGCCCGTTTACGACGCGCTGACCTCGGGAGCGGCCCGGTGGGCGCCCTGGCCAGATCTCCTGGACGGACTGCGATTGGCCAATCTTGAGGTCGACGCGCTGCTGGGGCGTGCCGTGGAGCGGGAGCCGTCGACCGTCGTAACAGCACGCACGATCCTCGTCTTCAATCGCGCGCACACCGACGGGCGCGTGGAACCGGAGACGTTCGAGGCCGAACTTCGCTGGAAGGGGTATGCCATGGTGCAGCGGCTGCATCTGCTCGATCACCGCACGCAGATCCGGGCGTTGCGCACGGAAGGGGAGAGACGCTCATGACTGACGCGATCCGCACCAATTTGGCCACCGCCCGGAAGCCCAAGCCGAAGGATAGTGACCTCGCCTTCGGCACCGTGTTCACCGACCACATGTTCGTGGCCGACTTTCAAGAAGAGAAGGGGTGGTACGACCCCCGTGTGGAGCCGTACGGGCCCCTGAGCCTCGATCCCGCCTGCGCGGTCCTGCACTACGCCCAGGCCATCTTCGACGGCCTCAAGGCCTTCCGGGGCGCGGACGGCAAGGTGCGGCTTTTCCGGCCCCAGAAGCACGTCGAGCGGATGAACAGCTCGGCGCGGCGGCTGTGCATCCCGCCCCTCGACCCGGAACTGGCCCTGCGGTCGCTGACCACCCTGGTGGGTGTCGAACGCGACTGGGTGCCGAGCATGCGGGGGACGTCGCTCTACATCCGGCCGACCATCATCGCGAGCGAGGCTTTCCTGGGCGTGCGCCCTGCCAAGCAATACATCTACTTCGTCATCCTGTCACCGGTCGGGGCCTACTACCCTGAGGGGATGAATCCGGTCAAGATCCTGACCGAGGAACAGCACGTCCGCGCGGTGGAGGGCGGGGTGGGCGGGGCCAAGACGGGTGCCAACTATGCTGCCAGTCTCTACGCGGCCGAGGAGGCGAAGCACAAGGGCTACACGCAGGTGCTCTGGCTGGATGGCCGGCATCACCGGTACATCGATGAGGTCGGGACCATGAATATCATGATCCGCATCGGCGACGAGGTGATCACACCGCCCTTGTCCGGCACCATCCTGGCCGGCGTCACCAGGGACTCCGTGCTGACTCTGCTGCGCGACTGGGGGATCATCGTCTCGGAGCGCCAGATCGATATCGACGAGGTGGTGGCCGCGGCCGCCGACGGCTCGCTGCGGGAGATGTGGGGGACAGGAACGGCGGCCGTCATCTCGCCGGTCGGGGAGCTGGCCTTCAAGCATCACCGACTCGTGATCAACGGCGGGCGGATCGGCGACCTTACCCAGCGCCTCTACGACACGATCGTCGGCATTCAGTACGGGACGTCGCCCGACGTCCACGGCTGGACGGTCGAAGTCTAGCGGATGGAGGATGTCGTGGCGCGGGCGGAGCGCCGCGAGGGGTGGCTATGAGCGACTGCGTATTCTGCAAGATCCGTGATGGCGTGATCCCGTGCGTGAAGCTTCACGAGGACGAGCGGACCCTCTGCTTCATGGATATTAATCCCGTGAACCAGGGTCATTGCCTGGTCGTCACCAAGCGGCACGCCCCCACGATCTGGGAGTCGAGCCTCGAAGATCTGGGAGCGGCTATGGAGACGGCCAAGCGAGTGGCCCTCGCCCTGCGTGAGGCCCTGCAGCCGGACGGGCTCAATCTGCTGCAGGCCAACGGCGCGGCCGCCTTCCAGTCCGTCCCGCACTTTCACCTGCACCTGATCCCGCGCTGGACCAACGATGGCAAGGGATTCGACTGGCCGCTCGTGGCCGGTGAGCGCGGGGCCATCGTGGCGGTGGGGGAGAAGATCAAGGCGGCCCTCGGAGGACGAGCATGATGAGCGAACGCAAGGTTCGGGTGGTGGTCGCCAAGCCCGGGCTCGACGGGCACGACCGGGGCGCCAAGATCGTGGCTCGCGCTCTGCGTGACGCGGGCTTCGAGGTGATCTACACGGGACTGCACCAGACCCCCGAGCAGGTGGTGGCCACTGCCATCCAGGAGGACGCCGACGCCATCGGGCTGTCCGTCCTCTCCGGAGCCCACAACTACCTCTTCCAGCGCGTCCTGGAACTGTTGAAAGAGAAGGGGGCCGACGACATCGTGGTCTTCGGGGGCGGCATCATCCCGCCCGAGGACGTGGCGGCGCTGAAGGCGATGGGGGTCAAGGAACTGTTCACGCCCGGTACCTCCACCCAGGACATCATCCGGTTCGTCCACGAGCACATCCGCGCGTCGGTCTAGCGAAGGCGAGCCGACGACCATGGAAGGCAGGGAGCGATGAGCGACGAGGCGCTGCGCGCAGAGCTCGAGCGGTTACGCGCTGAGAACGAGGCCTTGCGCGCCCGGCCCGCCCGGGCCGTATCGTTCAAGGTCAGCGAAAAAGGCGGGGTGTCTGTGTATGGGCTCGGCCGTTTTCCGGTAACTCTCTACAAGGAACAGTGGCTGCGATTGCTCGACATGGCCGATGACATTCGGACCTTCATTCGCGAGCACGAGGCGACCCTGAAGGCCAAGGAACCGCGCGGGTAAGATGGACTTCGCGCTGACCGACGACCAGCGGCGCCTGCGCGAGGTCGCGCGCGAGTTCGCGCAGGCAGAGCTTGGCGACAAGATCGCCCCCTACGACGAACGGCACGAGTTTCCCCACGCGATCGTGGCCAAGCTGGGTGGTCTTGGATTTCTTGGAGCGCTGGTGTCCCCCGACTATGGCGGAGCCGGGCTCGACTACGTGTCCTATGCCCTGATTGTGGAAGAGCTGAACCGGGGCGACGCTTCGGTGGGCATCACCATGTGGGCTCACAACTCGCTGTGCACCAACCATATCGCGCTCTTTGGCTCGCCGGCACTGCGCGAGCGCTATCTGCCGCGCCTGGCGCGGGGCGAGATGCTGGGCGCGTGGGGCCTGACGGAGCCGGGGTCGGGCTCGGACGCGGCCGCCCTGCGCACGCGCGCGGAGCGGCATGGTGGGGAATGGGTGCTGAATGGGAGCAAGGCCTTTATCACCAATGCCAGCGTGGGTGGTGTGGCCGTGGTCATGGCGCGCACCGATCCCGCCAAGGCGTCGAGGGGGATTTCCGCCTTCGTGCTCGAGAAGGGCACACCCGGCTTCACGGCGGGCAAGCCCTACCGCAAGCTCGGCCTGCACGCCTCCGACACCGCCGAGCTGATCTTCGAGGACGCTCGGGTGCCCGCGACCAATCTCTGCGGCGAGCGCGGTATGGGGTTCGTCAACGCCATGCAGGTGCTCGAGGGAGGTCGCATCGCCATGGCCGCCATGGCGGTCGGGATCGCCCAGGCGGCCCTGGATCAGGCCGTGAAGTACATGAAGCAACGCTCGGCCTTCGGCAAGACCTTAGCGGAGTTCAACGGCCTGCAAGGGATGATCGCGGAGCTGGCCACGGATGTCGAGGCCGCCCGGCTGCTGACCTTGCAGGCCGCCTACCTGATGGACCAGGGACGACCGGCCATGCATACGGCGGCCATGGCCAAGCTCTTCGCCTCGGAGACGGCCATGCGGGCCGCGACGAAGGCGGTCCAGATCCACGGCGGCGCCGGCTACATCACGGAGTTTCCCGTCGAACGGATCTTCCGCGATGCCAAGCTGACGGAGATCGGCGAGGGCACATCGGAAATCCAGCGTCTGGTGATCGCGCGCGAGATCTTGCGCGGTTGAGACTGATCTCATGGGGGGCCTCGACGGCCCCCCAAACCCCCCATCGCTCGGGACGCCCCGGGACACCCGGGGCACCCCTCGATCAGCCGCCAGCTTCTGGGGCCTCGACGGGACCCCCAAACCCCCCAGCGCTCGGGGCGCCCCGGGGGACCCGGGGCGCCCCTCGATCAGCCGCCAGCCTCTGGGGCCTCGACGGGCCCCCCAAACCCCCCAGCGCTCGGGACGCCCCGGGGGACCCGTGGCGCCCCTCGATCAAACGCCAGCCTCTGGGGCCTCGAAGGACCCGTCCTACAGCGACTGCAGGAAGGCGATGAAATCGGCTTGTTCCGCGGGACTCAGCGCGAGGAAGGCATCACGGGCGATGAGCCCCTCGCCACCGTGCAAGGCGATGGCCCGGGTGAGATCGGACGTGCGCCCATCGTGGAGGTAGAACTTCCGAGTCCGGAGACCCCACAATGGCGGCGTGCGCCAGCGTCCCCCGCCGACGTCGCCGTCCGGGATGCGATCGTCGAGTGGCACGCCCACGTAGTGAGTGAGCAGATCGGAGTAGAGAGGCACCTCCACGGCGTTGAGGGCGGGATTGGAGCTGGGTCCGGTCTTCATGGCTGGCGTGTGGCAGACGGCGCAGCCAACCTTTGTGAAGAGCGTCTCCCCGCGGCGCACGGCATCGGTGATGGGTCCGCGCGGCGGCCCGCTCAAAAATGTCAGGTACGCGGTGATGGTCGTCAGTCGGGTCCCATCGGCATCCTCGAGGTCTGGCGTCCGCTTGCATGCGGGAGGAATGGGGCGGCCCTGGGGAGACAGCTCGTTCGGGTACAGGAAATTCGTGATCCCGATCTCGTTGATCAGCGCCAGCCCCACGAAGTCGGACACGGTCGCGACCGAGGCTTTCCAGCCGAAACGGCCTAGGATTCCGTTCGCCGTATTGGGACGCCCCGCGATGCCGTCACGGTTGGCGTCAGTAGGGTCCGCCCGGGCCAGGATGGTGGCTTCGGGGATGGCCTGTATGAGTCCGAGCCCGAAGAGGGGAGAGGGCTGTCGAGGCCCAACGGCAGTGGCCTCGCGGGGTACCACTTCGCCGCTCAAACGACAATCCGGCAGATCCTCGGCCACGCTCCTGCTCTGGATGGTGGGGCCCCCCAAATTGAGCAGAGCATTGAAGGGCATGCTGGGGGTCTGCAGGCCGAACCGATCGGACTCCTGTAGACCGACGCGCCCGAAGCGCGTCACGAAGGTCGCCTCACTCTTGCCGGTGCCGGCCGTCGTCGGGATGCTGTGGCACGCGAGACAGCTCCGATCGTTGAAGACCGGCCCCAGTCCAGTCTCCACGGTTTCCGCGGCGATGAATCGCCGACGTCCTTCGTTGAAGGTGGTGAGCATCTCAGCCGAGAGATTCGGCAGAGGGGCGCCCGGTTGAGGGTCAGTCTGGGCGGTCAGTAGTCGAACCGATCCCGGGATCTCGATCAGTGCCAAGACAGCGAGCAGCGCGGTGACGAACCAGCGCGTGCGCATAGACCTTCCTCCACGCGTCAATGTAGCCGTCTCTACCAGCCCGAAGTCAAGATTGAACCTGGCATTATTGAACATTGACAATTCCGATCGTTAATACTATGTTTCGGCATACGGTCAGGTGCCATGGGGTTCTATCCGATCTTCCTGAACTTGAGCGGGCGCCCGTGCGTCGTGATCGGCGGAGGCGGGATTGCCGAGCGCAAGGTGGAGGGCCTTCGCGCGGCCGATGCCGCCGTGACCGTTGTGGCGCCTGACCTCACCCGACGGCTTACGGCCCTGGCGACGGCCGGGGAAATCCGTCACGTGGCCCGCGGCTTCCGACCTGGGGATCTCGACGGTGCCGACCTCGCCATGGTGGCGGTGAGTGATTCTTGCCTGAGCGCGGTGGTGGCCGCGGAGGCCCGGCGGCACAAGATTTGGCTCAACGCCGCCGACGATCCTGTGCGGTGCGACTTCATCCTCCCTGCCGTGCTCCAACGCGGCCCGCTGGCTATTGCCGTGGCCACCGGGGGCACGAGTCCGGCCCTCTCACGCGCCGTCCGCGATTGGCTCGAGACCGAGCTTCCGGCAGAGTTGTCCGCCCTCGCGGCAGCGGCCGCCGCCGTGCGCCGCGACCTCCGTGCGGCGGGGCGGTCGCCCTCGGCGGCCGCCTGGTGCGCGGCTCTCGAGTCCGAGATCCGGGTGCGGCTCACGCGAGCATTCGAGCGCGCCGTAGATGATGGCGGGTTGCCTTGAGGCCCGGTACCGTCTATCTCGTGGGTGCGGGTCCCGGCGATCCGCGCCTCATCACGGTGCGCGGCATCGAGCTGCTCCGCCGCGCCGACGTCGTCGCCTACGACCGCCTGGTGAGCGAGGCGCTGATCGCCGAGGCGCCGCGGTGGGCGGAGCTGGTCTTCGTCGGGAAGGCGCGTGGCAACCATTGCATGCCGCAGCGCGAAATCTCCGCCCTCCTCATCGACGCGGCCCAGCGCGGACTCGACGTCGTCCGGCTGAAGGGTGGCGATCCCTTCGTGTTCGGCCGGGGCGGCGAAGAGGCGCTGGCCCTGGCCAGCGCTGGCATTCCCTTCGAGATCGTGCCCGGTGTGTCGTCGGCCCTGGCGGCGCCGGCGGCCGCGGGCATCCCTCTCACCCACCGAGGTCTGGCATCATCCTTCGCCGTGGTGACCGGTCACGACGGCGCCTCAGGCCACACCCGACCCCAGTGGGCGAAGCTCGCGGCGGCGGTCGACACGCTCGTGCTGCTGATGGCGGTGGGCAACCTCGAGCGCCTCAGCGCGACCCTCGTGGCGCATGGCCGTCCGGCCAGCACGCCGGTGGCGGTGATCCGCTGGGGGACCACACCAGAGCAGGAAGTCGTCTACGGGACCCTGGCCGACATCCCCGAGCGCGCCGCGCGTGTCGAGCCCCCGGCCGTCGTCGTCATCGGCAAGGTCGTCAACCTCGCGGGTGCCTTGGCTCCCGCCCAGACGATGGAGGCGTACGTATCGTGACGGTGAAGGAGTACGCATCATGAGTGACACGGCCGTGAAGGAGAGCAAGGCCCAGCGGGCGGAGCGACTCAAGCAGACCCTCAACCCGTGGGAGCACCTGACCGAGATCGAACGCTTTGCCCAGTCCGGTCATGCCTCGATCCCTCCCGAGTGGAACACGTACTTTCGCTGGTGGGGCGTCTACAGCCAAGGGGACGGACAGGGCGTGACGGGCGGCAAGGGCGGCGAGGGGAAGGCCGTCCCCTATTTCATGGTCCGCATCCGGATTCCCAACGGGATTCTTCTCTCCCATCAGCTCCGGACGATCGCGGACGTCGCCGAGCGTTACGGGCGCGGTATCGGCGATCTCACCGTGCGCGAGAACGTCCAACTCCACTGGGTCCGGATCGAGGACCTGCCCGATCTTTTCCGCCGCCTGGCGGGAGCCGGGCTCACCAGTATGGGTGCCTGCGGCGACGATACGCGCAATATCACCGGCTGCCCCGTGGCCGGCGTGGATGCCGACGAAATCGTCGACGCCTCGCCCCTCGTGCAGGCCGCTACCCGCATGCTCAACGGCAACAGCGCCTTTTACAATTTGCCGCGCAAGTTCAAGATCTCCATCACGGGGTGCCGGGTCTGGTGCTCGTACCCCGAGATCAACGACATCGGCCTCACCGCCGTCGAGCACCCCGTGACCGGCGAGGTCGGTTTCTCGGTGCGGGTGGGCGGCGGCCTCTCTACGAATCCTCACCTCGCGCCGCGGCTGAACGCCTTTGTACACTGGAACCAGGTGCTCCCTGTCGTGCGCGGCATCGCCGAGATCTTTCGCGACAGCGAGGTGCTCCGACAGGACCGGGAGAAGGCGCGGCTCAAGTTCCTGTTCCTCAACCACGGCTGGACACAAGCGCGGTTCGAGAAGGAGCTCGTTCAGCGCCTGGGCTGGCGCCTGGACCCCGCCGTGCCCGAGACGCCGCCGGCGGATGTCTATCGCGACCACGTGGGCGTCCACTCCCAGAAGCAGCCGGGCCATTCGTATGTCGGCTTGGCCGTGCTGCGGGGTCGCCTGTCGCCCGCAGAGATGCGGGCTGCCGCCGACCTGGCCGACCGCCATGGCAGTGGTGAGTTGCGGACGACCGTCATGCAGAATCTGCTGATCTTGAACATCCGGCCGGAAGGCGAGGCCGAGCTGGTGGCGGCGGTGGAGCGAGCGGGTCTGCGCGTGCACGCCTCACCCTTCTGGCGCGGGGCCATCGCCTGCACGGGCGCCGAGTTCTGCAAGCTCGCTCTCACCGAGACCAAGGGGTTCACCGCGTGGCTGGTGGGCGAGCTGGAAGCGCGGCTGCCGGGTTACCAGGACCACCTCAAGATCCACGTGACGGGGTGCCCGAACAGCTGCGGGCAGCACTGGATCGCAGACGTTGGCATCGAAGGCAAGAAGATCAAGACGGACGGTGAGCTGGTCGATGCCTACTACTTCTGTATCGGGGGCGCGGTGGGGCGCTATCAGGCGCCCGCTCGTCCCGTCGGCTATCGCTGCCTCGCCACCGAGGTGCCCGCCGCCATCGAGCGCCTGCTGCAGCGATATCTGGAGACCCGGAAGCCGGCGGAAAACTTCCGTCAGTTCGCGGCGCGCCATGAGGAGGCGACCTTGCGCCAGATGCTGGCCGGCGGCGACGCGGAGGTGGTCGCGCGTGATCCGATCCCGGGCCGGGTGCCGCACGGCGTGGATGGCTAGCGCGGACTGGTTACTGCGCGCTTGACCAGGGTCCGCGGATGCCGGCGCCGGCCCGACCAGTTCGCGGGAAGCCGAGACGAGCACCGGATCGCGCCCGCGCCCATGTCATCCGCAAAGGACGAGAAGAGCAATGCGCTCGGCCCGGGCCGCCTGGTTGAGCCGGCTGTCATAGGCGAGCAGCGGGACGTCTCCGGCCAGTTGGTCTCGGAGATACGCGCAGGAGGCGAGCTGGACGGCGCCGCCGGTGCGCAGCGCGTGGCGAGCGAGACGCGTTACACTGGCCCGGGCGATCTCGAGCGTCAGCTCGACGACGTAGATTCCAGGGAGTCAAGACATGCCCTCGCGCCTCGTCCGGGTCCCAGAGCGGACGATGGCGACCCTCCGAAAACTCGCCAGCTGACCCTCCATCGGGGATAGTGTTGAGACCAGGGCCGGCTCGGCGGAGAGCCGGGGATCCCCAAGATCGGGAGGAGACGGATGGCAAGCGCTGATGTGGTGGTCATCGGGGGTGGGGCGAACGGCACCAGTACCGCCTTCCACCTCGCCTCGCTGGGTGTGCACAAAGTGATTCTCGTCGAGCGGCGGGGTTTGGCGGCCGGGGCGACCGGGAAGTCCGGATCACTCGTGCGCACTCATTACACCAACGAGGCGGAGTCGCGCCTGGCCTTCGAGAGTCTTAAGGTCTTCCGGACCTTTCGCGATGTCACCGGCGCCGACTGCGGGTTCGAGCCCATCGGCTTCGTGCAGATCGTGGGACGCGGCTACGAGGAAGCCTTGGCCTGCAACGTCGACATGCAAGAGGGCATCGGGATCAAGACGACCATGCTGTCCACGGACGACCTTCGCCGCCTCATGCCTGGCATCCGGGTGGAGGACGTCGGGGGCGCCGCCTGGGAACCCGACTCCGGGTTTGCCGATCCGAACGCCACCACCTTTGCGTTCGCGGCGGCCGCCCGCCGACTCGGGGTGGCCGTCCGCACCGAGTGCGAGGCCACGCGCATCGTCACCGCCGGCCATAGGGTGGTGGCGGTCGAGACTTCCGCGGGACGCATCGACACACCTGTGGTCGTGTTGGCGCCGGGCGCCTGGGGCAACCGGCTGCTCGCGCCTTTGGGGCTCGACTTCGGCCTCACGCCGCACCGCGTGCAGATCGCGGTCTTTCGCTGGCCGGAAGAGGTGCGCGAACGACCTCACATGGTGGTGATCGATTCCATTCATCACTCGTGGATCCGCCCCGAGGGGTGGGCGTCGACCCTCATCGGTGTCGAGCTCGGTGTCGCTCACGCCGACCCCGATCGCTTCAACGAAGGCATCGATCCCGACTACGTGACCCTCTGCCGCGAGCGCTTGTCCGCCCGCTTTCCCGTCTTTGCCGGTGCCACCATGCGCGGGGGATGGTCTGGGATGATCATGATGAGCCCGGACGGCCGGCCGATCATCGACCATGTTCCGTCGGTTCACGGGCTCTATGTGATGCTGGGAGACTCCGGAACCTCGTTCAAGACGTCTCCGGCCATCGGCAAGTGCCTGGCCGAGTGGATCGTCAACGGTCAGGCGCGGACGGTCGATCTGTGGCCCTTCCGCTCCACGCGCTTCGCCGAGGGCACGTCGTGGGTCGACGAGAACCACTACGGGGGGCGCGGGACTATTTCTCGCTGAGCGATTTCATCGCCCAGCGAGTCATGGGGGGCCTCGGCGGCCCCCCAAACCCCCCAACGTTCGGGATGCCCCGGGGGACCCGGGGCACCCCTCGTAGCACGCCAGCTTTGGGGTCTCGGCGGCGCCCCCCAATCCCCCCGACGTTCGGGGTGCCCCGGCCCCCGGGGCACCCCTCGTAGGACGCTTGCCTTTGGGCCTCTCAGTCTTTCAGGGAGCCGGCCAGGAGGCCGCGGACGAGGTAGGGCTGGAGCGCGATGACGATGAGGACGGGCGGGAGGCTGGTCAGGATGGAGGCGGCGGCGATGTCGCCCCAGGGGACCTCGAAGACGCCCGGGAACAGTGCCAGGGCCACCGGCACGGTGCGGCTCGCCTCGGTAGCCGTGAAGGTGTAGGCATACAGGAATTCGTTCCAGCTCAGCAGGAAGGTGAGCAACGCGACGGAGGCGGCGCCCGGCGCCACCAGAGGCAGCACGATCCACCGGAAGATCTGACCGCGCCGCGCCCCATCCAGGGAGGCTGCCTGTTCCAGCTCCAGGGGAATCTCGCGGATGAAGCCGGCCAGCAGCCAGATCACCAGGGGAAGCCCGAGGGCGGTATGGGTCAGGACCAGGGCTGTCCACGTGTCGCGCAGCGCGAAGGCGCGCATGATCAGGTACAGCGGGCTCACGGTGGCGATCTGGGGAAAGGCGGTGGCGGCCACGATACCGAGGAGGAGCCAGCTCTTGGCTGGGATCGGCAGTCGGGCGATGGCGTAGGCCGCCAGAAGCCCGAGGACGACGACGAGGGTGGTGGTGAAGAGTGCGATAGCCAGGCTGTTACCCAGCGCGTGGGGCAGGAGGCTGTGCTCGAGCACGACCCGGTAGTGTTCCAAGGTGAACCGCGTCGGTAGGAGGGGAGGCAGGCGCAGCAGTTCCGCCTCCGGCTTGAACGAAGTCAGCGCCTGCCACGCGTAGGGGAGGGCATAGACCCCCAGCAGGACGAGGGCGAACACGTCGCGCCCGCGTCCGCTACGCTTCACGCGGCGAGCCCCTCGCGTCGGAGCAGACGCAGGTAGCCCCATGCCGCCGTCATGACGGCGGCGAACACGGTCACTCCGATGGCCGAGCCGAATCCGAGATTCAACGTCTGAAAGAGGCTGCGATACGCATAGACGGTCAAGGTCTCGGTGGTACCGGCTGGGCCGCCGCCCGTCAGGACGTACATCAGGTCGAAGGCGCGCAGAGCGTCGAGCGTGCGGAAGAGGAGGGCCATCAAGAGAATCTGGCGCAGCGCAGGCCATGTCACGTACCAGAACGCTGCGAGTCGTCCCGCCCCGTCAACCTGGGCGGCTTCCCCGAGCTCGCTCGGGATGCTGAGCAACCGCGCGTAGCAGAGCAGGGCCACGAACGGCATGGTGCGCCAGACGTCGGCCAGCACCAGCCCGAGCAGGGCCAAGGTCGGATCACCGAGCCAGTTGATGGGGTAGCCGCCGAGAACGAAGTTCACGAGCCCGGCCGTGGGATGGTAGAGCCATTCGAAGATCTTGGCGGTCACCACCGACGGCAGCGCCCACGGCAGGAGCAGCAGCGACAGGGCCGGGCGTACGCCGATACGCTGTCCGCGCAGGGCCAAGGCGACCAGCGTTCCCAGAAGCAGCTCGAGCCCCACCGAGGTGACCGTGAACACGATGGTCACGCGCACGGCATTCCAGAACCGAGGGTCCCGCGCCAGGAAGGCGTAGTTGTCGAGCCCAACGAAGCGCTCGATGCCGAAGATGGGCACGCGCTGCTGGAGGGAGAGCCAGAGCACGGAGAGAGCCGGATACGCGGTGAGCGCGGCCAGCACGGCCAGCGCCGGGGCAAGCAGGATGAGCCCCAGGCGACGCTCGGCCCGCTCGCGTGCGGTCACCGCGTGGCGGGCGATAGGGCCCCCAGCAAGTAGGCAAGCCGCTGGCGCGCGTCCCTTACGCTCGCGGCCGGAGTCTTGACGCCGACCAGCGCCGCCGACAGCTCGGGCTGCAGGCTCGTGGAGAGCACGAGATAGTACGGTGTGACCGGTCGCGGCCGCGCGGCCTGGGCGAGGGCGAGAATGGCAGGCATGGCGGGCTGGCGGGCAACGAGATCAGCGTCCTCATAGAGCCGCACGCGCGTCGGCCAGAGGGCCGCGCTCGCGGCGATCCGACGCTGCGCGGCCTCGCTGGTGAGGAAGCGGGCAAGGGCGATCGCATCCTTCGGATGAGGCGTGTGCCGATGGATGCCGAGGTGCGAGCCTCCCGTCGAGCCGGGGCTGACGGTGCCGTGCAGGTGGCGCGGCAGCGGCGCGATGCCGACCTTGCCGCGCACCGGCGAGTCGGGCAGCTCGAACAGGTCGAGCGCATAGGGCCAGCCGCGATAGAAGATGGCTCGACCGTCGCCGAATGCGCGCCGACCCAGCTCCTCGTCGGCGGCGGTAATCCATCGCGGGCTGAGTCCCGTCGTGATCAGGGCCCGCATGAAGGCGAGGACCTCCTCGGCGCGGTTCGGCTCGGGAAAGATGACGTCCCCAGGGCCGAGCATGTCGCTGCCGTTGGCCCACAGTTCCTCGAGGACGTTGACGACGAGACCCTCGTACTGCTTGCCCTGCCAAAGGTAACCGTCGAGAGGCGGCGGCTCGGCGGCACGGATCTGTCGGATCTGGATTGCCATCTCGTCGTAGGTGCGTGGCGAGGCGAAGCCATGGCGCGCCAAGAGATCCCGGCGGTAGTACAGGAGGCCCACGTTCATGTTCCAGGGGAGCCCCCAAAAGCGACCCCCCTGGGTGGCGGCGTCGATGGTCGAAGGAAAGAACGCCTCGCGCTCGGCGGGCGAAACGTGTGTCGTGAGATCGAGCAACCAGCCCGCGCGGGCGAACTCGGGGACCCAGATGACGTCCATCATGAAGACGTCGAAGCCGGCCCGCCCGCCCTCGAGGTTGATGGCGTAGAACTGGTGTTGTTCGTCGGCATTCCAGGGCAGGACCTCGCTCTTCACGGAGAGCCCAGGATGCTCGGCCTCGAATTGTCTGAGCAGAGCCGGGATGGGGTCGTAGGGGCCAATGATCCGGGCGTGCTTGAAGACGAGCTGCACACCCGTCGTGTCCCGTCCGGCGCGCTGACAGCCCGCGAACAGGATGGCCACGCACAGGATGACCGCTCCGCCGAAGGTCGCCGCTCTCCGGCTCTCGGCGCGCATCAGCTGTCGGGGTTGGCCTGCCGCGTGCGTCGCACGCGCGCCTGGACGTCGCTCACCACATCACGCTCGAAGGCAATCTCCACCTCGTGATCCTCGGCCTCCCAGCGTGCCACGTGGGCGAGCCAGCCGAAGATCGGTCGCCGGTGGGGTACCACGTGGCGGCCACGATAGACGACGGTGCGTTGATCCGGTTCGCTGAGCCGCTCCCGCGTCTCCGCCTCGGGCCCGCACAACTGGAGCACCTGGTCATGGGTCGTCTCGCCGGGGACGATGCGCGCCAGCGTCTCGCGCGAGAGGACCACCCCGCTGTCACGAGGGGCGGCGCCCTTGCGACGAGCAATGAGAAAGTGGGAGCGGAGGCTGCGCGCGGTACGCTCCCCGACGAATCGGAGCAAGGGCGCGGCCAGGTTGCCGAGAATGAAAAAGGCGGTCGGAATGATCACGGGGGCCCAAGATCGCCAGCCGGCGAAGTAGCCGAACTGCACGGTCACCAGCTGCGGCGTGATGCCTTCCGAGGGGTCGAGGAAGAGGGACACCACCTCGGTGCTATCCAGGGTGTCGCTCAGGCGGCGGCGACTGGAGGGCGGCGACACCTGGTCGATCTTGACGCTCCCGGACGACGCGAAGTTCAGCATGAGTTGCGAGGGGTCCTCCGCCAGCCGGATGAGGCGATCGCGGTGCTCGAAATAGAGGGGGAAGAGGCCGCGATTGCGCACGTCGTTGAAGGAGAGCGAGATCAGATACCGATTGCCCCAGAAGACGTTCTCGATCCAGCTGGCCTGCCGCGGGGTCACCAGGCCCTTGGCCTGAAACTGCAGATCCATGAGCCGCGCCCGATTGACCTGGTAGGGTGTCCATGGGATCCGTACATAGGTCACGGGCGCGGTGAGGCCGAGGGCCCCGCCTTGACGGACGAACGTCACGTAGGGCGCCCCGCCCGCGATGGGCGAGGGGGGCTCGTTGGTGTCGACCTGAAAGAGCGACTGCGAGAACAGGGCCAGCCGTCCCTCGTCGATCACCACGAAGCCGCGCTGCTCGACGTAGCGAGCCAGGGCGGGCTCGGGTGGACCCACCGTGCGGTCCCCTTGCACCGCGCCTGGCCACAGCAGGAAGATGTCCTGCTCGAGATCCACCGCGCTGCGATCGGGTGGAATGACGAGACTCCAGAGAATCTCGACGGCCACCGGGTCAAGGCTCGGGGTGACCGTGGCCCGCACGAAGAGTGGCCCCATCGTGAAAGGCGGGTGAGCCTGAGAGGCGAGGAAGACCTGCCCGAGCGTCGGGACGGGCGCAAGTCCGCCCAGCACGAGCCCGAATCCGAGCGCAGCTGCCCGGAGCCCTCGTCTATCGATCGGGCACCGTCAGGGTTGCCGCGTGAGCGTGGAGCCTCACAGGCGGTAGAGGTTCACCAAGGATAGGCGTGCCCGTCCGCCCCCCAAGAATCTCACGGCGGGTCAACGCGCCGCGACCACTCGGTCTCCGGGCTCCGTCACTTGACATTCTGGCTGTCGGTTCATACCTTTACCACGCCTTTCATGAGTGACGCAGCGCCGCATGCCGGTCGCGCGAGGAAGCGACACGTCGGGACCCACGCCGGCGGCGATCCCCGGAACCTAAGGGGCGCGCCACCAGTGTTGTGGCGAACCATGCCGCGATCGTACTACCTTCACCACACGGGCCACAACGCGGTCACGTCATGACCGCGTCGTCAGCCGTCACGTATCGTGTCGAGGATGGTGTGGCCTGGATCACCCTCAACCGTCCCACCGTCCTCAATGCGCTCAACACCGAGCTGGCGGCTGGCCTGGCCGATCTTGCGGAGACGGCCGCGGCCGATCCCGAGGTGGGCGTGGTCATCGTTGGCGGCCAGGGCAGAGCCTTCTGCTCCGGCATGGACCGCACGGCCCTTGCCAACGGGGCGATCGGCGAGGAGTTCTACCGCCACTGGATCCGGGGCCTCAACTGCCTGGAGGACATGCCCAAGGTCTCGATGGCGGTGTTGCACGGCCACTCGATCGGTGGCGGCCTTCAGCTCGCCCTGGCCTGCGACCTCCGGATCGCCGTGACCGACGCCGTCATCGGTCTGGGGGCGACCCTGCACGGCATCATTCCCGATGGAGCGGTGCTGCGCCTGGCCCGCCTGGTGGGCCTCGGGCGGGCCAAGGAATTGGCCCTCCTCAACGACAACATCGCGGTCGAGGAGGCGCGGGCCATCGGGCTCGTCAACTGGGTGTGCCAGCCCGACGCGTTGACGTCCACGCTGGAGACGCTGATCACCAAGGCCAGACGGGCGGCGCCCAACGCCACCGCGCTGACCAAGCGGCTGTTAGACGTGTCCTTTCAGCGTGACCCGCGCGCCAGTATCGAGGACCTGCTCCACGCACAGAATCTCTGCATGGCCTCCTGGGAGACGGAAGAGGCCAATCGAGCCTGGCAGGAGAAGCGGGAGGCGGTGTACTATCCCCGGCCCAAGCGCGAGCCGCATGGCGCGTGACGTCATCCTGGGGACGGAGGGACTCACCAAGGAATTTCGTGGATTCGTGGCCGTCAAGAACGTCAACCTCTCCGTGGAGCGAGGCACCATCCACGCCCTGATCGGCCCCAACGGAGCCGGGAAGACGACGTGCTTCAACCTCCTCACGCATTTCCTGACGCCTACCCACGGGCGCATTCGCTTCAACGGGCGCGATATCACGGGGTCGCGGCCGTCCGAGATCGCTCGCCTCGGGCTCGTTCGCTCGTTCCAGATCTCGGCAGTCTTCCCGCACCTCTCGGTGCTCGAGAACGTGCGGATCGCTCTCCAGCGCGCGCGCGGACGCTCGTTCGACTTCTGGCGTTCGGAACGTGTCCTCGACCGGCTCAACGGACGAGCCCTGGCGCTGATCGAGGCCGTTGGGCTCGCCGATTTCGCGGGGACCACCGCCGTGGAATTACCGTACGGGCGCAAGCGCGCCCTGGAGATCGCGACCACCCTTGCCCTCGATCCCGAGATGATGTTGCTCGACGAACCGACCGCCGGCATGGCGCACGAGGATGTGGCGCGGATCTCCGCCCTCATCAAGACGGTCGCCGCCAACCGCACCATCTTGATGGTGGAGCATAACCTGAGCGTGGTGGAGAACCTCTCCGACACCATCACCGTGCTGTCCCGGGGCGAAGTGCTCGCCGAGGGCAGCTACAGCACTGTGTCCCAGAACGCCGAGGTGATCCAAGCCTACATGGGCTCCGGCCATGCCTGACCCCCTGACGGGTCGCGGACCGACTTCCCAATCGGCCGGAGACACCCCTCCGCTCTTGAGCGTGCGGGGTTTGCACGCCTGGTACGGCGAGTCGCACATCCTGCACGGGGTGGATTTCGACATCGCGGCGGGCGAGGTGGTCACCCTGCTGGGCCGCAACGGGGCGGGTAAGACGACGACGTTGAAGGCGATCATGGGCATCGTGACCGAGCGGCGCGGGTCGGTCTGCTTCGGCAGCCAGGAGCTCATCGCTCGACCATCGAACGCCATCGCCCGCCTGGGGCTGGCCTTCTGCCCCGAGGAGCGCGGCATCTTCGCCAGCCTGAGCGTGGAGGAAAACCTGCTCTTGCCGCCACGCGTGGCGGCCGGAGGATTGTCGACGGAGGCGATCCTCGAGCTGTTCCCGAACCTCAAGGAGCGCCTCGCCAGTCAGGGCACCAAGCTCTCGGGTGGGGAGCAGCAGATGCTGGCCATCGGACGCATCCTGCGCACGGGGGCGCGCCTTCTCCTGCTCGACGAGCCCACGGAAGGCTTGGCGCCCGTCATCGTCCAGCAAATCGGCCGGACGATTCACCGGCTCAAGGGCGAAGGGTTCACGATCCTTCTCGTCGAGCAGAACTTCCGCTTCGCCGCCACCGTCGCCGATCGTCACTACGTGATGGAGCACGGGCGGATCGTCGACATGATTGCCAATGCGGCCCTGGGGGTCAGCATGGATAAGCTGCACTCCTACCTCGGCGTGTAACGACAACCGAACCATTCAGCGAAAGGAGTTGGAAATGTTCATCGCGCGCATGGTGGTCCTGATGGCGGCCCTCGGCCTCGTGGCCGGGACCGCGCTTGCTCAGATTTCGGACGGTGTCATCAAGATCGGGGTCCTCAACGATCAGTCCAGCCTGTACGCGGACCTGGCCGGGCAGGGGTCCGTGGTGGCCGCCCGTATGGCGGTGGAAGACTTCGAGGCAGCCAAGAAGGGGATGAAGGTCGAGATCATCTTCGCCGACCACCAGAACAAGGCCGACGTGGGCTCCCAGATCGCACGCCAGTGGTACGACGCCGAGAAGGTGGACGTCATCGTGGACGTCCCCAACTCGGGGGTGGCCCTGGCCGTCAACCAGATTACCAAGGAGAAGGGCAAGGCCTTCGTGGTGTCGAGCGCGGCCAGCTCGGATCTCACCGGCAAGGCCTGCTCGCCCAACACCGTGCACTGGACCTATGACACGTGGGCCCTCGCCAACGGCACCGGGAACGCCATCACCAAGACGGGCGGCGATAGCTGGTTCTTCATCACGGCCGACTACGCCTTCGGTCACGCGCTCGAGCGCGACACCGAGAACGTCGTCCTCAAGAGTGGCGGGAAGGTGCTGGGCAAGGTGCGCCACCCCCTCAACACCCAGGACTTCTCCTCCTTCCTCCTGCAAGCGCAAGCCTCCAAGGCCAAGATCGTGGGCCTGGCCAACGCGGGCGGCGACACCACCAACGCCATCAAGCAAGGGGCGGAGTTCGGCATCGTGCGCGGCGGCCAGAACTTCGCGGGCCTCCTCGTCTTTCTCACCGACGTGCACGCCCTCGGCCTCGACAAGGCGCAGGGGCTGATCTTCACGGAGTCGTTCTACTGGGACATGAACGACAAAACGCGCGCCTTCGCCAAGCGCTTCGCCGAGCGTAACCGCGGGATCCATCCGACCATGATCCACGCCGGGGTGTACGCGGGTGTCCAGCATTACTTAAAGGCGGTGGAGGCCCTCAAGAGCGACGACGGGACCAAGGCCATCGCCAAGATGAAAGAGATGCCCACCGACGACCCGCTCTTCGGGAAGGGCACCATCCGCCAGGACGGCCGCAAGATCCACCCCATGTACCTGGTGGAGGTGAAGAAGCCGGCCGAGTCCAAGTATCCGTGGGACTACTACAAGATTCGCGCGACCATCCCCGCCGACCAGGCCTTTCGCCCCCTCGACCAGGGCGACTGTCCCCTCGTGAAGAAATGATTGCCGCGCGCCTGGCACAGCCCCCCCACGCTTCAAGGCGGGGGCCCGACCCAGCCGGGGCGCGCCTGGCACAACCCCCCCACGCTTCAAGGCGAGGAGCAGACGCAGCCGGGGCGCGCCTGGAACAGCCCCCCCACGCTTCAAAGCGGGGAGCAGACGCAGCCGGGGCGCGCCTGGAACAGGCCACCCACGCTTCAGGGCGAGCAAGCGCTCCTTTGCAATGATCGGAAGCCAGGCGCTGTTCGGTCAACTCCTGATCGGGCTGATCAACGGCTCCTTTTACGCGCTGCTGAGCCTGGGGCTCTCCGTCATCTTCGGCCTCCTGAACATCATCAACTTCGCCCACGGCGCCCAGTACATGATGGGGGCCTTCGTCGCCTATTTCCTCCTGCAGTGGGGGGGGCTCGGTTACTGGTGGGCGCTCCTCCTCGCTCCCCTCGTAGTGGGCGCGGTCGGCATCCTGCTCGAGCGCACGATGCTCAAGCGCCTGTACACGCTCGATCACCTCTACGGTCTTCTGCTCACCTTCGGGTGCGCCCTCATCATCCAGGGCCTGTTCCGCCACGAGTACGGATCGTCGGGCATCCCGTACGCCATGCCCGCCCAGCTCATCGGCGGTCAGAACCTCGGCTTCATGTTCCTGCCGAACTACCGAGCCTGGGTGATCGTCTTCTCGCTCACGGTGTGCCTGGCCACCTGGTACGTGATCGAGCGCACCAAGCTCGGGTCGTATCTGAGGGCGGCCACCGAGAATCCCACGCTCGTGCAGGCCTTCGGCATCAACGTCCCCCGCATGATCACCCTCACTTACGGGTTCGGGGTGGCCCTGGCCGGCCTGGCCGGGGTGCTGGCCGCGCCGATCTACCAGGTGAATCCGCTCATGGGCGCCGATCTGATCATCGTCGTGTTCGCGGTGGTGGTCATCGGAGGGCTGGGCTCGATCATGGGCTCGATCGTGACCGGGTTCGCCTTGGGGTTGGTGGAGGGGCTCACCAAGGTGTTCTATCCCGAGGCGTCGAACACCGTGATCTTCGTGATCATGGCCCTCGTCCTCCTGGTAAAGCCGGCGGGCCTGTTCGGACGGACCGCGTGACGGCCACCGCCAAGCCCTACCTCGAGACGGCGCCCGCCTCGTTAGGGGCGGCCGCCTCCGTCCCCCGCCAGCAGGTGGTCGCCTTCGTGGCCATGGTCCTCTTCTTCGCGGCGGCGCCATACTTCGTCTACCCGGTGTTCCTCATGAAGGCGCTGTGCTTTGCCCTCTTCGCGTGCGCCTTCAACCTCCTCATCGGCTACGTCGGGCTCCTGTCGTTCGGGCACGCGGTCTTTCTGGGCTCGGCCGGCTACGCCACCGCGCACTCCGCCAAGGTGTGGGGATTCCCGCCGGAAGTGGCCATCGTCTTCGGGGTCCTGGTGGCGTCGGGGCTGGGTGTGGCGATCGGGGCGCTCGCCATCCGCAGCCGGGGCATCTATTTCGCCAACATCACCCTGGCCTTTGCCCAGATGGTGTACTTCTTCTTCCTCCAGGCGAAGTTCACCGGAGGGGAGGACGGGATCCAGGCGGTTCCCCGCGGGACCTTGTTCACGCTCTTCGATCTGGGCCAGACCATGACCATGTACTTCACGGTGCTGGGTATCTTCTTGCTGGGGTTCCTGATCGTCTACCGGGCGATTCATTCTCCCTTTGGTCAGGTGCTCAAGGCCATCCGCGAGAACGAGCCGCGCGCGATATCCCTCGGATACCGGGCCGACCACTACAAGCTCATCGCCTTCGTGCTCTCGGCCACCTTGGCCGGTTTGGCCGGGGGCACCAAGTCGGTGGTATTCCAGCTGGCCTCGCTCACCGATGTGCATTGGACGATGTCGGGTGAGGTGGTCCTCATGACCTTGCTCGGGGGACTGGGGACAGTGTTCGGCCCCGTGGTGGGCGCCCTCGTGCTCATCACCCTCGAGCACTACCTGGCCCAGCTGGGGGCGTGGTTTACCATCGCCCAGGGCGTGATCTTCGTCGTGTGCGTGCTCACGTTTCGCCGGGGTCTCGTGGGGGAGCTGGGCCACCTCCTCAAGAAACCCCTGTGAGGGGAGGCAGCATGACCTACACCGATGTGCTCTACGACAAGAAGGACGGCGTGGCCTGGATCGTCATAAACCGGCCCGAGGTACGCAACGCGTTTCGCACCCGCACGGTGCGGGAGCTCACCGAGGCCTTCGAGGACGCGAAGTTCGACCCGACAATCGGCGTGGTTGTCCTCACCGGGGCCGGGGACAAAGCGTTCTGTGCGGGAGGCGATCAGAAGGAGCGCGGGCAAGGCGGCTACGCCACCGACGAGCGGCCCATGGATGTCGACCTTCTGCACAACGCCATTCGCCGCATTCCCAAGCCGGTCATCGCCATGGTGAACGGCTTCGCAATCGGGGGCGGCCACGTGCTGCACGTGCTCTGCGATCTCTCCATCGCGGCCGAGACCGCGATCTTCGGGCAGACGGGGCCGCGTGTGGGCAGCGTGGATGCCGGCTTCGGCACCGGCTACCTGGCCCGAATCGTGGGCGAGAAGCGTGCGCGCGAGATCTGGTACCTGTGCCGCCAGTACTCCGCCCAGGAGGCGCTGGCCATGGGCCTGGTCAACAAGGTCGTGCCCCTCAAGGACCTAAAGGCCGAGGTGGAGCGATGGTGCGCGGAGCTACTCGAGAAGAGCCCCACCGCGCTCGCCCTGGCCAAGCAGTCCTTCAACATCGACTCCGAGCAGCGGGCCGGGGTGTCGGAGTTCGCCCACACCGCGCTCACCCTCTACTATCAGACCGAGGAGGCCATGGAGGGCCGCAACGCGTTTGTGGAGAAACGCCCGGTCAACTTCAAGAAGTTCCGGGCCTAGGTCGTGACCGCGGGGGCGGCCGTCGGGCGGTTCTTTCACCTCGCCGAGCAGGGCACCACGCTTCGCACGGAGATCCGGGCGGGTCTGACCACCTTCATGGTCATGGCCTACATCATCTTCGTGAATCCGATCATCCTGGGTTTCGTCGGTGTACCCGGCCTCGAAGGCAAAGGCCTGCCCTTCGCGGCGACTCTCACCGCGACCTGTCTGACCGCCGGTCTCCTCTCCATCGCCCTGGGTCTGGCCAGCAACTACCCGCTGGCCATGGCGCCCGGGATGGGACTCAACGCCTTCGTGGCCTTCGAGCTGGTGGCGAGCCGGGGCCTGAGTTGGCCCCAAGCGATGGCAGTGGTCGTCCTGGAGGGCATCGTCATTTTGATCCTCGTGCTGACCCGGTTCCGGGAGGCGGTGATGAACGCGGTTCCTCTCGGTCTCAAGCGGGCGATCAGCGTGGGTATCGGTCTGTTCATCGCGTTCATTGGCTTCTTCACGGCTGGCTTCGTGGTGAAGCCGGCGGCAGGGCCGCTCCCGGTGGGGATTGGGGCCTTCGGCACGCTGACCATGGTGGTCTTCGTGATCGGCTTCGTCCTGACCGCGTGGCTCATGGCTCGCCGCGTGAAGGGCGCCCTCCTGCTGGGTATCGTGGCCACTACCGTCATCGCGATCGCCCTGAACCTGATCTTCGCCGATGGGAAGGGCTTCACCACCCCCGGGGCGGCCCAGCTTCCTGCCGGCATCGTCCAAGCTCCCGACTTCTCGACCTTCGGGCGGCTCGATTTTGCGCTGGTGGCCCGGATTGGGGCTCTCGCCCTCGTCCTGCTGACCTTCTCGCTGATGCTCAGCGACTTCTTCGACACGATGGGGACCGTGATCGGGGTGGGCGGAGAGGGTGGGTTTCTAACTCCCGACGGGCGTTTACCCCGTATCAACCGGGTCTTGATCGTCGATTCTCTGGGCGCGGTTTTCGGCGGTGTGGCCAACGCGAGCAGCAACACGACCTACATCGAGAGCGCGGCCGGGGTGGCCGAGGGCGCCCGGACGGGGCTGGCGGCCGTGGTGACGGGGGCCCTGTTCCTGCTCGCCATGTGGTTCTCTCCCCTGGCGGCGGTGATTCCCGCCCAGGCCACGGCCCCGGTGCTGATCATCGTCGGCTTCTACATGATGGGCATCGTGACCGAGATTCCCTGGAACGACTACGAGGAGGCCATTCCGGCCTTCGTGACCATGCTCGTCATGCCCTTCACCTGGTCGATCAGCAATGGAATCGGTGCCGGTTTCGTGAGTTACGTCGCCATCAAGCTGCTGAACGGCAAGGGCGCCCGTGTGCACTGGCTGATGTACCTGGTGGCGGCCGCCTTCGTGCTGTACTTCGTCGCCCCGGTGATCGAGGGTCGGCTGAAGTAGGGCTCTCAGGCGGCCGAGGCTTCCGCCTAGCGGACCGCGGTCTTGAGCGTGTCGATGCTGCCACCGAAGAACGCCACGTTGTGGAACGCCTCACCCACGATCGCCTCCGCCACCGCACGCGCCTGACCTCCGTTCTTGCCCGCCACGATGATGCGGGTGTTGTGATCCTCCATGGGCAAGCGTCCGTCGTTCTTGGCAAGGGCAACCTCGCCGGCGTCCTTGCCGGGCTTGAGCCCGCTCGCCGGCAGGTTTCGCGCGCGCCGGAGCGTCCCGGAGGCAAACTCGGCCGGATCCCTTGCGTCGAGGAAGATCGCGGTTCGGTCAGCTTCATGAACGTGAACAGCGCCGTCGAGCTGGATCTCGGTGACACCGCCCAGCGCGCGCCAGACGGGGATGCCGAGTTGGTAGCGACGGACGTCGGTGAATCCCGCGGCCAGGAGCTCGGTGGCGAGGCGCTTGCTCTTTCCGCAGAACGGGCCGTTGCAATAGAGGACGATGGGCGTGCCCTTGTTTCCCCTTAGCACACGACCGATCTCGGCCACATCCGAGACGTACTGAGACAGCGGCACGCCCGGCTTCGGTGCCACGTTCAGGGCGCCTGGGATGTGACTGAGGGCGAATTCCTTGAAGGGCCGAGCGTCGAACACCGTGGCATGTCCATCGGCAAGGAGTTGTCGTAGCTCGACGGTGCTCACCTCGGCTGTCTTCTGGCCCGGCTCGGCCAGCGTCGCGCCGAAGATGCTGGGCACTGCCTGCGCGTGCGCCCCGGTCCCTACGCCCAGCCACGGGCCGAGGGCTGTCGCCAGGCCCGCCGCCGCCAGTGCTGCCTTCCGCATCAGCTTCATCCTAGCCATGTCCATAGACCCCCTCCTTCGTGCTGTCCCGGACGCGGTCTCCCCTCACGCACAGGGCCCACGTCTGGTCTCGCACGATGCTGGCCTGCGGGGGTGAAATGCCAGTGAACTCCTCAGGGGCGGCGGGCTTCCTCGACGAGCCGGGTCGTGGCCGACTCGGGCTCGACCCCCAGCTCCTGGCGCAACGCAAGGGCGCAGCGCTGATAGAGGGTCAGGGCGCCGGTGCGGTCGCCCTGGAGCAGGGCGCACTTCATCAGATGCCGATAGGCGGCCTCGCACCCGGGCTCGAGGGCAAGGACCCGATGGCTGCTCCGAACAGGTTGGCGTCGGTATCGCGCTCGTCCACGGTGAGCCAGGCCACTGGGCGGCCGAGTGAGGTCAGGCTGGAGAGCAACAGGGCGGTCTTGCCGTATCCCGCCTCGGCCGAGAGAACGAGCAGCTTGGCGCGAGCGCCGGCGAGCAGCATCTCGAGCAGCTGAGGCCTCGGCAAGAGCGACAGCCCCAAGCGCGGGGGTCTGAGTTTCGCGACGGGCATGGTGAAACGGTCAGCCATTCGACGATCTGGCCTCTGTACGTGCCATATCGCGCGGGGCCAGGGCGAGTCAAGGCCCCGGGTGAAGGGCGGCCCTTGGCTGCGATGTAAATAACCGCCGTACAAACCGAAAGTCGCTTGACAGCATTGCGGCCGGCGGCTACACTCTCGCCACTCGTCGACCCCCCCGAGGATTCCCGCAGCGGCGCGGAGGCGATCGTGACCACACTGACAGACGGCGCCGGTGATGCTCGACAGCGCCAGTGACACCTTTCCCAAGCTGGTCCGGCGCAACGCCGAGCGCTTTCCCACCAAGGTCGCCATCCGGGAAAAAGACCTTGGCATCTGGCAGTCCTACACGTGGCGCGACTATCTCGGGCAAAGCCGGCTCATCGCCGCGGGTCTGGCGTCGCTCGGCTTCGTACGAGGTGACAAGGTCGCCGTCATCGGGGATAACCGTCCTCAGCTCTACTGGGCCACCATGGCGTGCCAGGCGCTGGGTGGAATCCCGGTCCCGCTCTACCAGGACTCCACCGAAAAGGAGATGCAATACATCGTCGACCACGCCGAGGTCCGCTTCGCCGTGGTCGAGGATCAAGAGCAGGTGGACAAGTTGCTCCAGGTCAAGGCCCGCGGCTCGCATCTCGAATACCTTGTCTACGACGATCCGCGCGGGATGCGGGGCTACGCGGAGCCCTTCCTGCTGAGCCTGGACGAGCTTCAGGGACGAGGGCGGAAGTTCGAGGCGGACCATCCGGCCTACGTCGACGCCGAAATCGCCAAGGGAACGGCGGACGACACCGCGATCATCTGCTACACCTCGGGCACGACCGGGATGCCCAAGGGGACGATCCTCTCCCACCGCAACCTGATCGTGACCGCCGAGAACGCCGCGCGGGCGGAGGGACTCTCCAACGACGAGGAGATCCTGTCTTACCTGCCCATGGCGTGGGTGGGCGATCACATCTTTTCCTACGCCCAGGCCATCATCGTCGGCTTCACCGCGAACTGCCCCGAGAGTCCGGGCACGGTGCTGTACGACCTGAAGGAGATCGGGCCGACTTACTTTTTCGCCCCCCCGCGGATCTGGGAGAACATCCTCACCAGCGTCATGATCCGGATCGAGGACGCGGCCTGGCCCAAGCGCAAGCTCGTGCGTTTCTTCCTTGACCTCGCCCAGGGCCTCGAGCGACGACGGCTGGCCGGCCAGCCCCTCGGGGCCTGGCGTCCCCTGTTCCTGCCCCTCGGAGAGGTACTGGTGTACGGTCCCCTGCGGGACAACCTGGGGCTGCGACGGATCCGCCGGGCCTACACGGCGGGCGAGGCCATCGGGCCCGAAATCTTCGTCTTCTTCCGAGCCATCGGCGTCAACGTCAAGAACCTCTACGGGATGACCGAAGCCAGCGTGTTCATCTCCATCCAGAAGGACGGCGACGTCCGACTGGACACGGTGGGAACGCCGATCCCCGACGTCGAGATTCGTCTCTCCTCTGAGGGGGAGGTTCTCTACCGAAGCCCCGGCGTCTTCCAAGGCTACTACAAGAACCCCGACGCCACCCTCCAGACCATCCAGGACGGCTGGGTGCACTCGGGGGACGCGGGCTTCATCGATCACGCTGGCCACCTGAAGATCGTCGACAGGGCCAAAGACGTGAGCCGGTTGGCTGACGGCACGATCTTCGCCCCCAAGTACCTCGAGAACAAGCTCAAGTTCTCGCCCTACGTGAAGGAAGCCGTGTGCGTCGGCCAGGGGCGGCGCTTCGTGACGGCCCTTATCAATATCGATTTGGCCGCCGTCGGGAACTGGGCGGAGCGCCGGGGTGTTGCGTACACGAGCTACACGGACCTTAGCCAGAAGCCGGAAGTGTGCGAGCTGGTTCGTCAGGAGGTCGAGCGCGTCAATCGGGGCCTGCTGGAGGACGAGGTCCTGAAAGGGGCCCAGATCAGAAAGTTTCTCATCCTGCACAAGGAGCTCGATCCGGACGACGAGGAGATCACGCGCACCCGGAAGGTGCGGCGCGGATATATCGCCCAGAAGTACGCCGCCCTCATCGACGCCCTCTACGGCGACCGTGACCACATCGAGGTCGAGGCCAAGGTAACCTACGAGGACGGTCGAACGGGCATGGTGCGCGCGGATGTCAGGATCCAGAAGGTCGCCGCGGATGACCTCCTGGAAGTTCGGTGAGCCAGCCGCGGCCAGCTGGCCTTCTGCTCCAGGTGGAGGACATCACTGTCCGGTTCGGTGCCCTGCTCGCCCTGCAGGAGGTGAGCCTGGACATCCGGGTCGGGGAGGTCGTGGCCATCATCGGGCCCAACGGGGCGGGCAAGACGACCCTGCTCAACGTGATCAGCGGCTTCTACCGCCCCTCGAAGGGTCGCATCCTCTTCGAGGGCAGGGACCGGACAAGTCTTCGGCCGCCCGATGTCGCCGCTCTTGGGATCGCCCGGACGTTTCAGAACGTGGCGCTCTTCAAGGGCATGAGCGTGCTGGACAACATCATGACGGGCCGCAATCTCAAGATGCGGGGGACCTTTCTGCTCGAGGCGCTCTATTGGGGGCCGGCCCGGAAGCAGGAGCTGGAGCATCGCGAGGCGGTGGAACGGGTCATCGACTTCCTGGAGATCCAGGCGATCCGGAAGACTCCGGCCGGCCGGTTGCCCTATGGGCTGCAGAAGCGCGTGGAGCTCGGGCGCGCCCTGGCGGCGGAGCCGACGTTGCTCTTACTGGACGAGCCCATGGCGGGCATGAACGTCGAGGAGAAGGAGGACATGTGCCGCTTCATCCTCGACGTGAATCTGGAGTTCGGCACCACCATCGCCCTCATCGAGCACGACATGGGGGTGGTCATGGACATCTCCGACCGAGTGGCCGTGCTGGACTACGGCCGCAAGATCGCGGAGGGGCCACCGGAGCTGGTGCGCAAGGACCCGGCGGTGCTCGATGCGTACCTGGGAGTCGCTCATGAGTGAGTGCGGTGCGCGGGGACGGGCATGACCATTCTGTACGCCGTCCTCATTGCGCCCTTCGTGGATATGGCCACCAGCCCCCTCTTCCTGGTGGAGGTGATTCTCGGGGGCGTCGCGGCGGGCCTCATGTACTCGCTGGTTGCCCTGGGCTTCGTGCTGATCTTCAAGGCTTCCGGGGTGTTCAACTTCGCCCAGGGCGTCATGGTGCTGTTTTCCGCCCTCACCCTGGTGGGGCTCATGGAACGGGGGGTGCCGGTCGTGCTCGCGCTCGTTCTGACGGGGGCGGTGATGGTGCTCCTCGCTTTCGGGATCGAGCGGATGGTGCTGCGGCCGCTCATCAACCAAGCTCACATCATCCTGTTCATGGCCACCATCGGTCTCAACTTCTTCCTGGAAGGCTTCGGGGAAATGGTGTGGGGGGCCAACGTCAAGAAGCTCGACATCGGCATTCCCGACCGATCGTTCATGGTGGCCGGGGTCCAGGTGAACCAGCTCGAGATGTCGGCCGCCGCCACCGCCGGGGTGCTGGTGGCGATTCTGGCCGTCTTCTTCCAGAAGACCCGGGTCGGACGGGCCCTGCGTGCGGTGGCCGATGACCACGAGGCGGCGCTCTCCCTCGGCATCTCGCTCAAGACGATCTGGGTGATGGTGTGGTCGGTGGCGGGCCTGGTGGCCATCGTGGCCGGCGTCATGTGGGGCGCCAAGAGCGGGGTACAGTTCAGCCTGTCGCTCATCGCCCTCAAGGCCCTCCCCGTGCTCATCCTGGGCGGCTTCGAGTCGGTGCCGGGCGCCATCGTCGGCGGCCTGATCATCGGCGTGGGGGAGAAGATCGGCGAGGTGTACTGGGGCCCCCTCGTAGGGGGGGCCATCGAGAACTGGTTCGCCTACGTGCTGGCCCTGGTCTTCTTGCTGTTCCGTCCCCAGGGTCTCTTTGGCGAGAAGATCATCGAGCGGGTGTAGGGCGAGCGTTGACATGATCTATCGGGAAGCGGGGCAGTTCAAGACCACGTACGCGGCCGACGAGGCGATCTTCCCCATCGTCCAGGACCGCTGGGTGGTCATCCTGGCCGTCGTGGCCGCGGCCCTGATCCCGCCGCTGGTCGCCAATGACTACTGGCTGCAGGCGATCCTGATTCCTTTCCTCATCTACTCCCTGGCCGCCATCGGCCTGAACCTGCTCACCGGCTACGCCGGACTGCTCTCGCTGGGGACAGGCGGCTTCATGGCCGTGGGCGCCTACGCGGCCTTCAAGCTCACGACGGCCTTCCCCCACGTCAACATTCTGATTGTCTTCGTGCTCTCGGGGATGATCGCGGCCGGGGTGGGACTGCTCTTCGGCATCCCCAGCCTACGCATCAAGGGCTTCTACCTGGCGGTGGCGACCCTGGCCTCCCAGTTCTTTCTCATCTGGTTGTTCAACAAGGTGCCCTGGTTCGTCAACTATGCGTCCTCCGGCACCATCACGGCGCCGCCCCGCTCCGCGCTGGGGGTGATGGTGACGGGGCCGCAAGCCACGGCCGAGGCGCGTTACCTGGTCGCCCTCGGCTTCGCCGCCCTCTTCGCGCTCGTGGCCAAGAACCTGGTGCGGGGCCGTCTGGGCCGCTCCTGGATGGCCATTCGCGACCGCGACATCGCCGCCGAGATCATCGGAATCAGGCCGCTCCAGACGAAGCTGCTCGCCTTCGGGATCAGCTCCTTCTATTGCGGGGTGGCCGGGGCGGAGCTGGTATTCCTCTACCTGGGCAGCGCCGAGACCCTGGCCTTCGACATCAATATCTCCTTCCTGGTGCTGTTCATGGTCATCATCGGCGGTCTCGGCAGCATCCTGGGGTCCTTCCTCGGGGCCGCCTTCATCGTGTTGGTTCCGATCTTCCTGACCAACGCGCCACACCTCGTCGGGCTCCAGCTCCCCGTCGCGCTGCTCAAGCAGATCGAGCTGATGATCTTCGGAGCACTGATCGTCTTCTTCCTGATCGTGGAGCCGCATGGCCTGGCGCGGCTCTGGCAGATCGTCAAGGAGAAGCTCCGCCTGTGGCCATTTCCTTACTAACCAAGAGGAGGCAACGATGCACCTTACCAAGCTTCTGAGCATCGGGCTCAGCGCGATCCTGGTGACCGGGGCTCTGGCCGTGTCGGTTCGCGCCCAGGACAAAGCGATCTTCATCCCGCTCCTGGTGTACCGGACGGGGCCGTTCGCCCCGAACGGGATTCCCTCGGCCAACGGCTTCAACGACTACTTCAACCTCATCAACGAGCGCGACGGCGGCATCAACGGGGTCAAGATCGCCTGGGAAGAGTGCGAGACCCAATACAAGACGGACCTCGGCGTGGAGTGCTACGAGCGCCTCAAGGGGAAGAATCCCGTGCTGGTGAATCCCTTCAGCACCGGCATCACGTACCAGCTCATCCCCAAGGCCCCCGTCGATAAGGTCGTCATCCACTCCGCCGGGTACGGCATGACGGCCTCGGCCGACGGACGCTGGTTCCCGTGGGTCTTCAACTTCCCCATGACCTATTGGAGCCAGGCCTCCGCCTTCATCAAGTACGTGGGCCAGCAGGAGGGCGGGCTCGACAAGCTCAAGGGGAAGAAGATCGTCCACATCTACCACAACAGCCCCTACGGGAAGGAGGCCAACCCCACCCTGGAGGACTTGGCGCGCCGGCTCGGCTTCGAGTTGACCCTCCTCGCCGTGGACAGTCCAGGTCAGGAGCAGAAGGCAACCTGGCTCCAGGTGCGAAGGCTCAATCCCAACTGGATCTACGTCTCTGGCTGGGGCGTGATGAATCAGGTCGCCGTGAAGGAGGCAGCGGCCATCAACTTCCCCATGGACCACGTGGTGGGCAATTGGTGGACGGGAACCGAGTCCGACGTGGTGCCCGCCGGCGACGGCGCCAAGGGCTACAAGTCCATGACCTTTCACGCGCCCGGGGCTGGCTTCAAGGTCCACCAGGACATCTTCAAGTTCGTCTACGACAAGGGAAAGGGCGCCGCCAAGCGAGAGGACGTCGGCGAGGTGCTCTACAACCGCACCATCATCAACGCCATGCTCGACACGGAGGCCATCCGCCTGGCGATGACCAAGTTTGGCAACAAGCCGCTGACCGGCGAGCAAGTGCGCTGGGGGATGGAAAACCTCAACCTCACCGAGCAACGACTCGAGCAGCTCGGCATGAAAGGTCTCATGCGTCCCCTCCGGGTCAGCTGCGAGAACCACGAAGGCAACGGTCTGGCCCTCGTCCAGCAGTGGGACGGCAAGAAGTGGACCATCATCTCCGACTGGATCGAGCCGATGCGAGATGTGGTCCGGCCCAAACTGGAGGCGGCCGCGGTGGAGGAGGGGAAGAAGCTCGGGTACACCGTGCGCGACTGCTCCAAGGAAAACTAGTGGCCGAGACGCCCCGATCGCTCTTGTCGGTCAGCAATATCGAGGCGATCTACGACCACGTGATCCTCGTGCTGAAGGGCGTATCGCTGCGGGTCCCGGAGGGGGGCATCGTCGCCCTCCTCGGGGCCAACGGTGCCGGCAAGAGCACCACCCTCAAGGCCATCTCCGGCCTCCTGCGCACGGAGCGGGGCGAAGTGACCAAGGGGACCATCGAGTTTCGAGCCGAGTCGATCGCTCGCCTGGATCCGGCCGACGTCGTGAAGCGCGGGATCGTGCAGGTCATGGAGGGACGGCGCGTCTTCGAGCACCTCACGGTGGAAGATAATCTTCTCACCGGCGCCTACACCCGACGCAATGGGCATTCGACCCAGGAGGATCTCGCGCGCGTGTACCACTACTTTCCGCGGCTGACCGAGCGGCGCGAGGTCATGGCGGGCTACATTTCCGGGGGCGAGCAGCAGATGGTGGCCATCGGGCGCGCCCTCATGGCCCATCCCACCCTCATGCTTCTCGACGAACCCTCCATGGGCCTAGCGCCCATGCTGGTCGCCGAAATCTTCGAGATCGTGAGCCGCCTGAACCGCGAGGAAGGGGTGGCGGTGCTCCTGGCCGAGCAGAACGCCACCATCGCTCTGCGCTTCGCCCAGCAGGGGTACGTGATGGAGAATGGCCGCATCGTGCTCGACGGCGATGCCAAGACCATCAGCGAGAACGAGGACATCAAGGAGTTCTACTTGGGCTTGACGGGCGTGGGTCAGCGGAAGAGCTACCGGGACGTCAAGCACTATCGGCGGCGCAAGCGGTGGCTGTCGTGAGCGTGCCCGGCCACCGCGTGCAGCTGCAAATCCAGGATGTCTCCAAATCGTTTGGGGGCGTGCAGGCCGTGAGCCATGTCAGTCTCGACGTGAAGGGGGGCGAACTGCTGTCCGTGATCGGCCCCAATGGGGCCGGCAAGACCACCCTGCTCAACATGGTGAGTGGCTTCTACCATCCCGACGGGGGCCGGATCGTGCTCGATGGCACCGAGGTCACCCACACCGCGCCCAGCCGCATCGCGGAGCTGGGGGTGGCCCGCACCTTCCAGAACATCGCCCTCTTCAAGGGCATGACCGTCCTCGACAACCTCATGCTGGGCCGTCACGTCCACATGAAGTCGGGTGTCCTCGCCTCCTTCGTCTACTGGGGCCTGGCCCAGAAGGAGGAGGTGGCCCACCGGCGCCGGGTGGAGGACATCATCGATTTCCTGAAGATCCAGGACCTGCGCCGTCGTCCCACGGGCTCCCTGGCCTACGGGCTCCAGAAGCGCGTGGAGCTCGGACGCGCGCTCGCCCTCGACCCCAAGATCCTCCTCCTCGACGAGCCCATGGGGGGCATGAACCAGGAGGAGAAGGAAGACATGGCGCGCTTCGTCCTCGACGTCAACGAGGAGTGGAACACGACCGTCATCCTCATCGAGCACGACATGGGCGTGGTGATGGACATTTCTCAGCGGGTGGCCGTTCTCGACATGGGGCAGAAGATCGCGGAAGGAACGCCGGAAGAGGTCCGCGCGAATCCTGCCGTCATCAAGGCCTACCTCGGGGAGACCAAGGGCTCGCTGGCGGGAGAACGCCGTGGCTGATCTGCTGACCTTGCCCCGCTTCTTGCTGCGTAATACCCAGGCCTTCCCGGCGCGGGTGGCCATGCGGGAAAAGGACCGCGGGATCTGGCAAGCCTACTCGTGGCGCGAGTATCACGACCACGTCCGTGACCTGGCCCTGGGTCTGGCCGCCCTCGGATTTGCCCGGGGAGACAAGCTCTCGGTGATCGGGGACAACCGACCGCGCCTGTACTGGGCGCAAGTCGCCGCCCAATGCATGGGGGGGGTGGCGGTGCCCGTCTATCAGGACTCGATCGCCCGCGAGCTCGCCTTCGTGCTGGATCACGCGGAGGTCTCGACGGTCATTGCCGAGGACCAGGAACAGGTGGACAAGATCCTGTCCCTCCGCGATCAGCTCCCGCGCTTGCGGCTCATCGTGTACGACGATCCCCGCGGCATGAGCCACTATCGCTCCCCGTGGCTCACCTCCTACGGGGAGGTCCTGGAGCAGGGGCGGCGCTTCGGCGGGGAACGTCCCGGCTACTTCGAGGCGGAGATCGAGAAGGGCGGCGGGGAAGACGTGGCGATGCTGGCCTACACCTCGGGCACGACGGGCCACCCCAAGGGGGTCATGCTCACCCATCGGAACCTGATCGGGACGGGCGAGATCCTCGTCAAGTCCGAAGACGTCCGCATCGACGACGAGTGGTTGGCGTACCTGCCCATGGCCTGGATCGGCGATTCCCTCTATACGCTGGTGATCAACCTCATGGTGGGTTTTACCGTCAACTGTCCCGAGAGCCCGGAGACCGTGCAGCGCGACCTCCGGGAGTTGGGGCCTACCGCGGTGCTCGCTCCCCCGCGGATCTGGGAGAACATGCTCACCGCCGTGCAAGTGCGCACGGCTGACGCCACCCCGCTCAAGCGCTGGGTGTTCGAGTGCTTCCGGCGTCTGGCCGAGCAGGTCGAGATTCTCCGCGCCGACGGCAAGGCCGTCCCGGCGAGTCTGCGTCTGGGGCATGCCTTGGGCGAGTTCTTCGTCTATGGTCCCGTGCGCGATCAGCTCGGGCTCAGACGCGCGCGCTGGGCATATACGGGCGGGGCGCCCTTAGGCGGCGATACCTACCGCTTCTTCCGATCGTTCGGGGTGAACCTCAAGCAGGTCTACGGCTCCACCGAGGCCTGCGGACTCGTCTCGCTCCAGCCCGACGCCGAGGCCAATCCTACCTCGGCCGGGCGACCCTGTCCGGGCATCGAGGTCAAGATCGCCGACCGAGGCGAGGTCCTGGTGCGCAGCGCCGGGGTCTTCAAGGGCTACTACAAGAACGCCGAAGCCACCGGCGAGGTCATCGACGGCGACGGTTGGTTCCACACGGGCGACGCCGGCTTCCTCGATCCGCGCGGGCATCTGGTCATCATCGACCGCGCCAAGGATGTGGGAGCCCTCGCGGACGGCACTCCGTTCGCCCCCCAGTTCATCGAGAACAAGCTGAAGTTCAGCCCGTATATCCGGGAGGCGGTGGCCTTCGGCCACGACAAGCCCTTCGTGGCGGCCATGGTAGCCGTCGACCTGAACACGGTGGGGAACTGGGCCGAACGGCGCGGCGTTTCCTACACGAGCTACGCCGACCTGAGCCAGAAGCCGGAGGTGCGGGCCCTGATCGGGGACGAGATCCGCAAGAGTAACGAGACGCTGCCCGCGGCCACCCAGGTGCAGCGCTTCCTGCTCCTGACCAAGGACCTCGACGCCGACGATGCGGAGATGACCCGCACCCGCAAGGTCCGCCGGCGTTTCGTGGTCGAGAAGTACGCCAACGTCATCGAGACCTTCTACGCGGGTGAGGAAGAGGTGGACCTGACCTCGACCGTTACCTACGAGGATGGCCGTCAGGCCACGCTCCACGCGCGCGTGAAAATCGAGGACGTGGCGGGGGTGTCCGCCCATGCCTGACGAGTTCAGGTTCCTGCTGCTGCTCCTGTCGAACGGGATTCTGATCGGGTTGATGTATTCCCTGATCGCTCTGGGCTTCGTCCTCGTCTACAAGGCGACCGACGCCGTGAACTTCGCCCAGGGGGAGTTCGTGATGTTCGCCGGCCTCGTGGTGGTGGGAGTCCTGGGCGTCGCGGGTGCCCCGCTGTGGCTGGCCGTCACCCTCAGCCTGGTGGGCATGGTCTGTATGGGCTTTGCCCTCGAGCGCGTCATGCTCCGCAAGCTCATCGGGCGTCCCATCATCGCGGTGGTCATGGCCACTATCGGGCTCGCCTCCGTCCTGCGCGGTCTCGGACCGTATTCGGTCGGGGCGGGGACCAAACCGCTGCCCTTGCCGATCAGCGACGAGCCGTTCGTGTGGGGCCCGCTGTTCATCCCCCCCATCCAGCTCGTGGGCGGGGCGGTGAGCCTGGCCTTCCTGGCCGGTTTCGGCTGGTTCTTTCTCAAGTCGCGCAAGGGCGTGGCCATGCGCGCGGTGGCCGACAACCAGCAAGTGGCCATGGCCATGGGTATCAACGTGGAGCGCTACTTCGGGCTGGCCTGGGCCATGACCGGCATGGTGTCGGCGCTGGGCGGCGTGCTCTGGGGCAACATGCTCGGGGTAGACGTGAACCTCTCCCTGGTCGGCTTCAAGGTGTTTCCGGTGGTGATCCTGGGGGGCCTCGACTCGATCCCCGGGGCCATTGTCGGGGGGCTCATCGTGGGGGTCGTAGAGAGCATCGCCGCCGGCTACATCGACCCGTACGTGGGCGGCGGCACCAAGGACTTCGCCCCCTACGTGTTGATGATCCTGGCCCTGATGATCCGGCCCTACGGGATCTTCGGCAAGCCCACGATCGAGAGGGTGTGAGCATGATCCATCGCGAGTGTGGCGTGCTCAAGACGACGTACGAGGCGGACATGGCGCTCTACCCCCTCCCCATCGCCCGCTGGACGGTGGCGGCCATCGCCGTGTTGTTCTTCCTGGTCATCCCCCTGGCTCTTCACGAGTACTACCTGTCGGTGGCCAACCTCGTGTGGGTGGCCGTCATCGGCGCCCTCGGCCTCAACATCCTGGTGGGCTACACGGGGCAGGTGTCCATCGGTCACGGGGCGTTCATGTCGGTGGGCGCCTACACCGCCGCCAACCTCGCCACCCGCCTGGACTCGCCGTGGCCGGTGAACCTCCTCGCGGGCGGCCTGATGGCGGCGCTGGTGGGGGCCGTGGTCGGCATCCCCTCGCTGCGCATCAAGGGTCTCTACCTCGCCATCGCCACCCTGGCCGGCCAGCTCATCATCGAGTGGACGATCAACCACGTCACCTTCATCAGCGGCGGCGTCCAGGCCTCCATCGAGGTGCCGCGGCCTCGTTTGGGGACGATGATCCTCGACAGTCAGCGGGACATGTACTACTTCCTGCTCGTCTTCGTCGTGCTGGCCATCGTGGGGACGATGAACCTCGTGCGCAGCCGGGTGGGGCGCGCCTTCATCGCCATCCGCGACCGGGACATCGCGGCCGAGATCATCGGCATCAACATCTTCCGCTACAAGCTCCTGGCCTTCGCCATCTCGTCGTTCTACGCGGGGGTGACCGGGGTGCTCTACACGTACTTCCTGGGTATCGCCAACTACGAGCAATTCCAGATCGGGGTGTCCATCGACTACCTGGCCATGATCATCATCGGCGGGCTCGGCTCGGTGCTGGGCTCGATCTTCGGGGCCATCTTCGTCACCCTGCTCCCCATCGTCATCCGCTACGCCATGGAGGCCTTCGGCGGGATCTTCTTTTCCCAGGCAACTGTGCTCAACCTGATCCCCAACCTCCGCCTCATGCTGTTCGGCGCCCTCATCATCGCCTTCTTGATCGTCGAACCGGAGGGCTTGAACCGCCTGTGGCGGAATATCCGCAGCTACTTCCGAGTCTGGCCATTCGCGTACTGAGCGACGCGAGAGAGGAGAGCATTCATGACACACGTTCTGACCATCCTGACGGCCCTGGTGCTGGCGACGTCCAGCGTGCTGGTTCCGGGTCCGTCCCAAGCCCAGTCAAAGGGCGAGGTCGTCATCGGGATGCAGTGCGACCGCACGGGACCGACCTCAATCGTGGGCACGGTGTATTGCCCGGCCTTCCACGACTACGTGGCCCTGGTGAACTCCAAGGGCGGGGTCGAGGGCTACCGAGTCAAGGCGCTCGAGATCGACCACGAGTACAAGGTGCCACCGGCCGTCGAATCCTACGAGCGCCACAAGAAAGACGGGGCGGTGACCATGGCCGTCTACGGAACGCCCCAGATCTACGCGCTGACCGCGAAGCTGACGGAAGACCGAATCCCCGGGACCTCGCCGGGCTTCGGCAGTGCCGCCGCCGCCGACGGCACCCGCTATCCCTACATCTTCCCCATCGCCGCCACCTACTGGTCGCAAGGCGCGGCGGCGGTGGACTTCGTGAAGAAGCAGCTCGGGGGTAGCCTCAAGGGCAAGAAGATCGCCTATATCTTCTACGACAACCCCGCCGGCCGGGAACCCATCGAGGTGATCGAGACCCTCGCGGCGCAGGAGGGGTTCCAGCTGAAGACCTTCGCCGTTCCCCCACCTGGCGTCGAGATGGGCGCCCAGGTGCTCGACATCGCCCAGCGTTTCCGGGCAGACTTCGTGATCGCGCATCTGTTCGGGGGGGCGCCCTCGGTGTCGATCAAGGAGTTCAAGCGGGTGGGCTATCCGCTCCGTAAGGTGGTGTCGTTCGTATGGGGGGCGGCCGAGGCCAACATCGACGGGGCCGGGGGCTTCGCCGTGGCCGAGGGGTACTACGCGATGCAGTTCGCCGGCGTGGGCAGCGACTACCCCGTGCTCAACGAGATCCGCGAGATGTACAAGAAGCAGGGCAAGGAGCCGCCCAAGGAGATGGCCTCCACCGTGTTCTACAACCGCGGCGTGCTCGTGGCCGCCCTCCACGTCGAGGCTATCCGAAATGCCCTCAAGGCCAAGCCCGACGGCAAGATCACCGGTGCCGACACCAAGGCGGGCTTCGAGAAGATCTCGAACTTCACCCTTGGGGGTCTGGTGCCGCCGCTCAAGGTCACCCCGACCGACCACGAGGGAGGCGGCCTCGTCCAGATCTGGCAGGTGAAGGACGGCAAGTTCGTGAAGGTGACCGACTGGTTCGCCGCCTACCAAGACGTGGTGGCCAAACACATCAAGGAAGCCGGGACCAAGAAGTAGCAGCCAGAGAATTGATGAGCGCGAGGTCGCGCGCCAGGTGAGTTAGGAAATTTGGGGAGGTTTGGAGGGGGCGTCGCGCCCCCTCCAACATGAACAATGACGCGTGTAGCGCCCCGCGTGAATGTAACGGGTTGGAGTAATGGCGCTGGGGCGTCGCGCCCCCTCCAACATGAACAATGACGCACGTAGCGCCCCGCGTGCATGAGGGGGCAGACTTGAAGGGCGTTGCCGGGGCGTCGCGCCCCCTCCAACATGAACATAACGCGAGTAGCACCCCGGGTGCGTGGAGCTTGTAAGGAGCGTCGGGTGCTTATTCTGAACAACATCGAGGTCATCTACGACGGGGTCATCCTTGTCCTCAAAGGTGTGTCTCTCACGGTGCGGGAGGGCGGGATCACCACGCTGCTCGGGGCCAACGGCGCCGGTAAGACCACCACCCTTAAGGCGATTTCCGGCCTTCTGCGCTCGGAGCGCGGCGAGATCACCAAGGGCTCGATCGAGCTGGCCGATGAGCGCATCGACCGGCTGCCGCCCCACCAGATGGTCAAGCGCGGTGTCGTCCAGGTCTTCGAGGGCCGCCGGGTCTTCGAGCATCTGACCACCGAGGAGAACCTGATCGCGGGCGCTCACGTGCAGACTGACCGCCACCGCGTGCACCAAGGCATGGAGCGGGTTTACGGGTACTTTCCTCGACTGCGCGAGCGGCGCCACGTGCAGGCGGGCTATCTGTCGGGCGGCGAGCAGCAGATGCTGGTCATCGGGCGGGCTCTCATGTCAGGGCCACGGGTAGTCCTGCTCGACGAGCCATCGCTGGGGCTGGCCCCCATGCTCGTGGAGGAGATCTTCGAAATCGTTCAGCGGCTGAACCAGCAGGAGAAGCTCACCGTGCTCCTGGTCGAGCAGAATGCCGCCCTGGCCCTGACCATCGCCGAGCACGGCTACGTCATGGAGACGGGCCGCATCGTCCTCGAGGGCTCGGCGGCCGCCCTCCGCGACAACGCCGACATCAAGGAATTCTACCTGGGACTCACCGAGGTGGGAGCCCGCAAGTCCTACCGGGACGTGAAGCACTACAAGCGCCGCAAGCGCTGGCTCAGCTAGGCCACCACGCGGCGGAAGGGGGGACAATCGATGACACTCGCACGGTTCCTGACCTCCGGCGCGGCTGTGGGAACGCTGGTGCTCGCCCTCGCCTTGGGGCCGGAGGCCCAAGCCCAGCAATGGTGCCAGGGCGCCTACGACCAGAAGGGCGGCTCCAACTTCTCGTCTGCGTGTCCACCGGCCCCGCCTCCGCCGCCGCTGTACCGGCGACTCGGAGGTCGGGACGGTATCGCCGTCGTGGTGGCAGACTTCGTGGCGTTCACCGTGGCCGACAACCGCGTCAACGAGCGCTTCAAGGCGATGAAGCCTCCCGAGGTCGAGAAGCTCAAATCACACCTCTCCGACCAGATCTGCGAGGCGACGGGTGGGCCGTGCTCGTACCTCGGACGAGACATGAAGGCCGCCCACAAGGGTATGCAGATCAGCGATGCGGAGTGGACGGCGTGCGTGGAGAATCTCGACAAGGCCCTCGACAAGAACAAGGTGGGCGCCCCCGAGAAGGCCGAGCTCCTCAAGGCCCTGGGGCCGATGAAACCGGACATCGTCGGCCAGTGAGGGCGGTCGACCGCCGCGCCGGCTACTGGGACCGCGCCAAGGAGACCATGTCGCCCGCGACGCGCCGGCGCTACCAAAACGCGTGGGTTCAGGAATTGGTGGCGCACGCCTGGGAGCACGCCCCCGGGGTGCGCCGCCGCCTGCAAGAGGCGGGGCTCACTCCCAGTGACATTGCGGGGGTTGACGACCTGGCCCGGCTGCCCGTCATTCACAAGCACGACATGCCCGATCTGCAGCGCAGCGATCCCCCGTTCGGGGGCTTCTGCACGGTGCCCGTGGCGCGGATCCGCCGCATCTACGTCTCCCCCGGACCCATTCTGGAGCCCGTAGGTCCCGAGCTGGGGGCCTGGCACGTGGAGCCGGGACTCTACGCGGGAGGCTTTCGGTCCGGGGACGTGGTGCTCAACTCGTTTTCGTACCATATGGTGCCGGCGGCCCACGAGTTGGATGAAGCGCTCCACATCCTCGGCTGCATCGTGGTGCCCGCTGGCGTCGGCCAGTCCGAACAGCAAGTGCTGATCGCCAAGGCGGTGACGGCCACCGGATTCGTCGGAACGCCAAGCTTTCTGCTGACCCTTCTTCGCAAGGGGGAGGAGATGGGGGTGGGCCGTCTTCCGTTTGAGGTCGCCCAGTTGGGGGCCGAGCCGTTTCCCGAATCGATGCGGCGCGTCTTCCAGGACGAGTTCGGCATCATGGCGCGCCAGGGCTTCGGCACCGCTGATCTCGGCATGCTGGCCTACGAAGGTCCCGAGGCCAACGGCATGCACCTGGTGGACGACGCCGTCGTACAGGTGTGCGACCCTGCCACCGGCGCGCCGCTGCCCGTCGGCCAGCTCGGAGAGATCGTGGCCTCCGTGAACAACCGTACGTACCCCATGATCCGTTTTGCCACGGGCGATCTCAGCGTGCTCACCGACGAGCCGAGTTCCTGCGGCCGCACCGCCCCCCGGATGCTCGGTTGGCGGGGACGGGCCGACGAGGTGACCAAGGTTCGAGGAATGTTCATCCATCCGCGGCAGGCCGATGAAGTTGCCCAGCGGGTCAAAGGCGTCACCCGCCATCAAGTCATGGTGGGGCGCACCGAGCACCAGGACACCCTGACCTTCCGGGTGGAGATCGCGGCCGGCGTCGAGGCACGGTCCGTGGTTCCAACGCTCGAAGGTGCCATTCGCGACGTGATGAAGCTTCGAGGAGCGGTGGAGGTGGTCTCGACAGGGACGATTCCAGACACGGCCAAGAAGATCACCGACACGCGGACGTGGGACTGATGGGGCGGCACGTCGACGCGCGCACATGACGCGCCTCGCCCCGAAGCTCACCGGCCGCGTCGCGATCGTTACCGGAGCTGCCCGGGGCATCGGCCTCGCCATTGCGACAGCCCTGGCCGAGGCCGGGGCGAGGGTCGCCGTCGTCGACCTCAATGAAGCTGGAGCCGTGCGGGCCGCGAGCGACATTGTCATGGCCGGCGGTCATGCGCAACCCTACCAGGTCGACATCACGCGACGGACCCTGGTGGAGATGATGGTCGATGACGTGACCCGCCGCTGGGGCGGCGTCCACATCCTGGTGAACAATGCGGGTTGGGACCGTCCCATGCCCTTCGTCGAGTCGACCGAGGAGTTCTGGGACAAGGTCTTGGCCATCAACCTGAAGGGGCCCATCATCTGCACCAAGGCGGTGCTGGCGGCCATGATTGCCCAGCAGTACGGCAAGATCGTCTCCATTGCGTCCGATGCGGGGCGAGTGGGCTCCACCGGCGAGGCCGTCTACTCAGCGGCGAAGGGGGGCCTCATCGCCTTCACCAAGACCGTAGCCCGCGAGGTGGCGCGGCACCGGATCAACGTCAATTGTGTCTGCCCCGGCCCCACCGATACCCCTCTCTTCCGTGACGAGTTCGCCTCTGTGAACCCCAAGTTGGCCGACAGTCTGATCCGGGTCATTCCTTGGGGGCGCCTCGGCGCGCCCGAGGACGTCGCCCCCGCCGTCGTCTTTCTGGCGTCCGACGATGCAGGATTCATCACCGGCCAGACGCTGTCGGTGTCGGGCGGGTTGACCATGGTGTGAGCGAGCATGAAGAAGCTCTGACGCCGGCGTTCGTCGCCGTCGGGCACGTGACGCTTGACCGGTTCGGCGCGATCGAGCGACTCGGCGGGGCGGCCCTCTATGCGGCTGTCACCGCCCATCGGCTGGGGCTCTCCGCCGGGATCCTGACTTCCCACGGTGACGACTTCCCTCTCGATCTCCTCCCGCCCCAGATCGAGGTCGCTCGCGTGGCCGATGGGCAGACCACGCGCTTCGAGCACCGTACGGAGGGGAGTGGTCGACAGATGCGGGTGACCGCGCGCGGGCGGCCGCTCGGTGCAGCCGACGTGCCGGAGGACTGGCGAGCGGCCGCTATGGCCATGCTGGCGCCGGTGGTCGATGAGGTCGATCCCTTGGTAGGCGCCGCCTTCAGCGCCGCGACTATCGGAGCGGCCGCCCAAGGGTATCTGCGAGGTCTCGATCGCGATGGGTTCATCGTCGCCAAAGCCTGGGAGGGCGCCGATCTCGTGCTGGGGCGAGCCCAGGCTCTGTTCCTCAGCCTCGAGGATGTGGGTGGCGACCTCGCCTCGGCCAGCGAGTGGTTTCAGCGAGTGCCCATCGGCGTGCTCACCGCGGGGCGGGACGGCGCCGTCCTGTTCGTCAACGGCGAGCCCTACTCGGTGCGACCCCATCGCGCCCAGGAAGTCGATGCCACCGGCGCCGGAGACGTCTTCGCGGCCTCCTTCATGATTCACTACCACCGCCACGGGGATCCCTGGCGGGCCGCCGAAGCGGCCGCCTGCGCGGCCGCCCTCTCGGTGGAGGGAGAGGGATGGTCGACCGTCCCGGATGCGGCCGCCCTGGCGGCGGCCTTGGCCGTCTACGAGCGGGAAGAGTAGGGGGCCTCCGGCGGCTTCGGCACCGAAAGTTTGTGGTGACCCGGGCCTTTGTGTGCGATACGGTGCTGGCCGTATCAGTTTGTGGACAGCCCCATCAAACCAAGGAGGGAGACATGGGACGGGTCATCGCAGTGCTCGTGGCCTTGCTGTTGGTGGTAGGGACGATCGGGGCGCCGGCGGCCTTCGCGCAGGCAGCGAAGGACGCCGCCAAGGACGCGGCGGGGGCGACAAAGGGGGCGGCGGGCGCGGCCAAAGACTCGGCCAAGGCGGCCGCGACCAAGCTCGTGGACATCAACACCGCCAGCGCGGACGACCTGAAGGCCCTGCCTGGCATCGGCGATGCCTATTCCAAGAAGATTGTTGACGGACGCCCGTATGCCGGCAAGGACGACCTGGTTAAGAAGAAGATCGTTCCCCAGGCGACCTATGACAAGATCAAGGATCTAATCGTCGCCAAACAGAAGTAGAGGCGTCATTCCCTTCGGCACGTGGCCCCGGGGCGCGTGATCCGCGCCTCCTCGCGCACCCGGGGCACCGCCCACGAAACACGATGTCGGCGGGTCCCCCATTTCAAATGACCATCCCGGCAAAGCGTTCGTACAGGCCAACCATCTCCGCCAGATCACGGGCGCGTGATGCGGGACCGAAGACCGGCAGGTGCGCGCCCAACTCCATGGTTCAGCGGCCACCCGTGTATACGAGCTGCTCGCGCAGCTGGCCGCCCTCGATCATCTCGGCGAGCCGCGCGCGCTGGATCTTGCCGCTCGACGTCTTCGGGATGCTGCCGGCGCGCACCAGGAGCACGCGGGCCGGCCGGTGCCCGCGCCCGACGTGCACCTGGTGGACGATTTCGCGGACGAGGTCGTGGTACACCTCGGGTGACGCCGATTCGTCGCGCACCTCCACCACGACGTGCAGGCGCGGCGCCCCTGTGCGCTCGTTGTCCAGGGCGACGGCGGCGCCGTAACGGACCGCCGGGACACGGTCGACGATCTCCTCGATGTCGGCGGGTACGACGTTTTCGCCGCCCAGGATCATGATGTCCTTGAGCCGGCCGGTGACGTAGAGGTATCCCTCGCCATCGACGAAGCCGAGATCGCCCGTGCGGAGCCAGCCATCGCGTAGCAGCACGCGCGCCGTGGCCTCCGGGTTGTCGTAGTAGCCCTGCATGACGCCTGGGCTCCTCACGCAGATCTCGCCCTCGCGATTGGCCCCGAGCACGACCGTGTCCGTCGGGTCCTCGGCGGCGGGCGGCATGATCCGAACGGCGACGCCCGGACAGGGGCGCCCCACGGACAGAAAGCGGCCACTCGGATCGATCCGTCGTGGGGTGGCCCGCGGCCAGAGGGCGACGGCCAGGGTGGCCTCGGCCAAGCCATAGCAGGGAAGGACGACGTTCTTGAGGCCGAATCGTGCCTCGAAGGCCTCAATGGTCGAAATGCGCACGGGCTCGGCGCCGGAGAGGGCACCCTTGAGGCTTCCCAGGTCCAGGTCGCTCGTGTCGCGCACGTGGCGCACGCAGTTGCGATAGCCAAAATCCGGCGACACTGTGAAGGTGGCCCGCACGCGCGTGATCAGCTCGAGCCACTGGCGCGGATTCCGGAGATCCGGAGGGAGCAGCCAGAGAGGGGCGGCCGTAAGGGGCGGCGTGAAGGAGCATCCGATCAGGCCCATGTCGTGATAGAGGGGAAGCCAAGAGACCACGCGGTCGTCAGCGGTGAGACCCGCCGCCTCCGCCATGAAGCGGATGGTGCTGACCACGTTCTTGTGAGTGAGCATCACCCCCCGCGGTTCCCCCGTGCTGCCCGAGGTGTACTGCAGGAAGGCCAGATCGTGCTCGCTGGCGTGGTGAATGGGCGGAGCAGGCGCCTCCACGTCAAGATCCGTGGGTTCGAGGATGGTCCCGACATTTGGGGCGAGGGCGACGCTTTCATCGACACCTGGCCTGAACCAGCCGATGGTGGCCACCGCCGACGCCTGCGAGTCGCGAAAGATGCGGGCCGTCGCGTCCACGCCCAAGGTCGGGTAGAGAGGCACCGGGACGGCACCGATCCTGAGCGCTCCGAAGAACGTATAGAAGAACTCGGCGCACGTCGGATAGATGAGGCAGATCTTGTCGCCGGGGCCGAGACCGGCCCGTGCGAGCGCCGCCGCGAAGCGACCGCTCTGCTCCCACAAGCGCCGGTACGTGACCGTCTCCTCGTAGAGCTCGAAGTACTGACGGTCTGGAGTGAGCGCCGTCCGCCGGCGCATCATCTCGGTCAGCGTGGTCGCGCTCCCCGGATCAGTGTCGGCCATGTGAGACTCCCTCGGAATGACGCGCGACGCCCCCGCTCCTAGCGCCATTCTAGCGCAGAGCTGATCTCTTTCACGCGATCCGTGCGACCCGACCCTGCGTCAGGGCCACAAGTTCGGTGGGGGAGAGCCTGAAGATGGAGTTGGGGGTTCCGGCGGCGGCCCAGATCTCCTCCCATTGCAGGAGATCTTCATCGAGGAGGGTCTCCGGCGATTCGAGATGGCCGACGGGCGGGACCCCGCCGATGGCAAAACCGGTCCGAGCCCGCACGAAGTCCGCGTCGGCCTTCGACACGTTCTCTCCCACCAGAGCGGCCACCTTGGCCTCGTCGACGCGGTTGGCCCCAGACGCGATGACGAGCACGCTCCGCCCACTGGGCACGCCGCGAAAGACGAGCGATTTCGCGATCTGGTCGACACGGCAACCCAAGGCGCGAGCAGCCTCGACCGCGCTGCGGGTGGGCTGGGCAAGCTCCAGAACTCGCCCGTGAAGTCCCCGCGCGGCGAGAGCGTCCCCGACGCGTTGTGCAGTCGCGCTGAGGGGCATTGGACTGCTCACCGCGACATCACCACGCGGTCGAAGGACTCCCCGTACGCATAGCCTCGGGGGGCGCCGATCTCGCGGGCGCGGTCGCGCACGCGGACCTCGACGGCTCGGAAGTCCGTGAGCTGGCTCAGGTGGCAGGCCAGGGCCTTCAGCTTCAGATCCATGGTGTCGCTGATGTCCACCACGAGGTGGGGATTCTCCCACTGCATCAGATAGATCTCGCGCACCTTGTGAGGCTCGAACTCCGGCAGCAGCTCGGGGAAGGCCATATGGTCGCGGGCGAGGGGGTAGAAGCAGTCGAGCACGACCCCCGCCGTGATGCGGTGATCGCGATGGGAAATGCCCAGCTGATAGGTCCGGTGAGGGTTCTGCGTGATGATGAGATCGGGGCGCCAGCGGCGGATCTCGCGCGAGATGTCACGGCGCAGCTCCCGCGTGTCCTCGACCTCGCCGTCGGGGTAGCCGAGAAACTGCACGCGCTCCACGCCCAGCACGCGGGCGGCATTGCGTTGCTCCTCCTCACGGAGAATGGCGAGACGCTCGGCGGTCATGGTCCGGTCACTCGACCCCTTGTTGCCGCTAGTGACGACCACGTACGTGACCTCGCAACCCTGCTGGGCGAACTGGGCCACGGTGCCGCCCGCCCCGAACTCCGCGTCGTCGGGATGCGCGGTCACCACTAACACACGCTCGATGCCATCCGTCATGCGCACGCTCCTTAGTCGAGAAGGGGGTAGGGCCCTTTCCCCTTCCCCAACGGTTCCAGCATACCCATTCCGGGTGGTCGTGTCCTGGCTCGATCATCAGCGGTGCATAGGAGAGGAGCGCCCACTGCTATAATCGTAACGTGGCCCGTCCACGAGGACGACGAGTCGGAATCGCGGTGCTGATCGTCCTCGTCGGTGTCGCCCTCGCCCTCTTCCAGGCGCCGTTCGAGCTCGGTCGCCTGCGCGTGGCCGGGGTGAACTTGCTCTGGTGGTATACGCTCGGCGTCGCACCTCTCGTAGCCACGCTCGTCGCGGCTCCCCTCCTGCGCCGGAGGTCGGACTGACCCTCCTGGCTCGAACCGCCGCCTGGTCGAGTCCGGCCGTATTCGTGGGGCTCGCGGCTAGTGTCTTCGCGGGCGAGGTGACGGCGCCGCTGATGGCCTTGCTCGTCGTCCTCGCCCCGCTCCTGGCGCTCCTGGCCGCCGGGCGGGGCGGCGACACACCGGGTCGCCTGGCCACGGTGGTCGGCCTCTTGTCAGTGGGTATGGTGCTGACGGCCAACGTCATGGTGGTGATCGGCGTCGCCCGTTTCCTCGATGTGTCCCTCCACCAGTCGGTCGTGATGCTAGGCATGTCGGCATGCTTCATCCTGATCTGGCGACATTCTGCCGTTGCCTGGTCGCTGGCGTTCGTCATTGGAGTGGTCAGTCTCGCCGTCATGGTGGTGGTCATGGGCCTGGTCTTTTCGGCGGCGCCATGGACAGTGTGGACACAGCTCGCGTCCCGGCCGGCACTCGCCTTCTCGCCTCTCGCCGCGTGGGTCACCGAGGGGCGTACCCTCCCGCGTCCGACGACTCTCATGTTCGATGAGACGCATCGGGTGACGGCCCTGAGCGGAGGTGTCTTCCGAGTTGACGAAGGAGACGTCGGGGATAGTCCGGCTCGAGAGCGGCGGCTGAACCCGGGCGACTCCCTCGCCTTGCGCGCGGGCGATCGGCTCACGATTCCTCCCGACGTCCGCGTGCGCTTCGAGGCCGGCAAGCGGATCCCGGGGGCTCCGCGATCAGGCGTGGTGTGGGCCGAGCCACCGAGGCATCCATCGTGGCCCACCTTCATCGACGCGCTCGGCCTCGTCCTCACGCTGACGGGTGGGGCCGTCACGCTGCTGGGCGGACACCGCCACGCCACGCGCCTGATCGCAGCTGTCGCCGTACCGTTGCTGCTGATCGCGTGTGCCCTCTCCGCTTCGGCGTGGGGCGTGTACGCCATGTGGTTGGCGGCCGACCTCGGCCTCGGCGCGTCGAGCCTGGGATCCCTGGTGCAGGCGCTCCAGCTGTCGCTCGACGACAATGCGCGGGCGCAACTCCTCCTGCTCGGGGCTCTCGGATTGACGATGCTCTTCATCGCCGCCGCCGCCGGGCTCGCGAACCGCATGGTGATCCTCACCGAGTCGTGGAGATCCGGTGAGGCTCGGCTGGCCGCTCGCCTCCTTCCGGATGTTCTGTGGCTCGGCATCGTGGCGACCGGGGTGATGCTGAGCCAGTATGACCTGGAGCCGGGGACCATTCTCCGGCTTGGATGTGGCCTGGGCGCCTCGGCCTGGGCCGCCCCCCGGCTCGCCGGAGCTCGAGGCGCGGCTTCGATGGGAGCATTAGCGGGCGCACTTGTCTTTTCGGCGCTCTCCATCGCTCACGCGCTTGCCCTGCCCGCGGTGACCCTCCTCGGCCCATATCCGGCGCTGGTGGCGGCGCCGGCGGCGGCTGCCGTGGCAGCGGTGGGGCGTCGCCGCCGACCCTCGCTGCCCCTCCGCATTCGCGAGCCGGGGGCTTCGGTTGCCGGGAGCGGGGGACCTTGACAGAATAGGCGTTCGGCATGGCAAGCGACCGGATCATCGTCCGCGGCGCCCGCGAGCACAACCTCAAGAACATCGATCTGGAGATCCCCCGCGATCAGCTGGTCGTCATCACCGGCTTATCGGGATCGGGAAAGTCGTCACTGGCCTTCGACACCATCTATGCCGAGGGCCAGCGTCGGTACGTCGAGTCGCTGTCGGCCTACGCGCGGCAGTTCCTCGAGCAGATGGAGAAGCCCGAGGTCGATTCGATCGAGGGTCTGTCGCCGGCCATCTCCATCGAGCAGAGGACCACCTCGAAGAACCCGCGCTCCACCGTCGGCACCGTCACCGAGATCTACGATTACCTGCGCGTACTCTTCACCCGGATCGGGGTCCCGCACTGTCCCTCCTGCGGGCGGGTCATTTCTGCCCAGACCGTCCAGCAGATGGTCGACCGCGTGCTGGCGCAGCCGCCCGGGACACGGCTCCTCGTGCTGGCTCCTGTCGTGCGCGGGCGCAAGGGTGAGTACAAGAAGCTCTTCTTCGATCTGTCCCGGCAAGGCTTCACGCGGGTGCGCGTCAACGGCACCGTGCACGAGCTGCCCGCCGAGATCGAGCTGGACCGGCATCGCAAGCACACCATCGAGGTGGTGGTCGACCGGCTCGTGGTTCGTGACAGTCTGGGGGCCCGGCTGGCCGATTCGCTGGAGACGGCGCTGCGCTTGGCCGAGGGAGTCACCCTCGTAGAGCCCCTCGGCGAGGGCCCGCCCATGCTCTTCTCGGAGCGACTCGCCTGCGCGAGCTGCGGCGTCTCGTTTCCCGAGGTTGCCCCGCGCATGTTCTCCTTCAACAGCCCCTACGGTGCCTGCCCGGAGTGTAGCGGAATCGGCACGCGTTTCGAGATCGACCCCGACCTCCTCGTCCCCAATCCCGAGCGCTCCCTGCGCGCGGGCGCGCTCGCCGCATGGCACGGGCGGGAGACCCCCTACTTCCGCCGTACCCTCGAGGTGTTGGCCAAGCGCCACGCGTTCTCGCTGGACACGCCGTGGGCGAAGCTGAAAAAGTCGGTGCGGGACGTGGTCCTGCGGGGCGAGCGGACGGGCGGATTCGAAGGGGTGGTAGCGGTGCTGGAGCGTCGCTACCGCGACAGCCAGTCCGAGGAAACGCGGCGCGAGATCGAGCACTTCATGGCCGAACGCCCGTGTCCGGCCTGTGGGGGTTCGCGGCTGCGTCCGGAATCCTTGGGATTGAAGATCGCGGGGCACTCGATCGCCGAGGTGGTGCGCCTGAGCATCCGCGAGGCCACGGGGTTCTTCGACGAGCTGACGCTGTCGGAACGGGATGCCACCATCGCGCGCCGCGTCCTCAAGGAGATCCGCGAGCGCCTGGGTTTTCTCGTGAACGTCGGGCTCGACTACCTCGCCCTCGATCGGCCCGCGGGTACTCTGTCAGGGGGCGAGGGGCAGCGGATCCGTCTGGCCACCCAGATCGGCTCCAGCCTGGTCGGGGTCCTCTACATTCTCGACGAACCCTCCATCGGGCTCCACCAGCGCGACAATCGCCGCCTCCTTGACACGCTCCGTCGCCTGCGTGACCTTGGGAACACCGTGCTGGTGGTCGAGCACGACGAGGAGACGATTCGCGCCGCCGACTTCGTGATCGATCTTGGTCCGGGAGCGGGGGAACTGGGCGGTCATGTGGTGGCGACCGGCACTCCTGACGAGATCGCCGCCAACCCCGCCTCCCTGACAGGTCGTTATCTCTCCGGCGCCCTCGGGATCCCGCGAGCCGGGGGCCGCCGGCCAGGGAGCGGACAGTTCATCACCATCCACAATCCGCGTGAGCACAACCTCACGGGGATGAACGTTCGCATTCCCCTCGGCACGTTCACCTGCGTCACCGGGGTGTCCGGCTCCGGCAAATCAACGCTGGTCAACGACATCCTGTATCGTGCCCTCGCGCAGATGCTGCACCGGGCACAGGAGCGGCCGGGTGCCCACGATCGAGTGGAAGGCGCCCAGCACCTCGACAAGGTGGTGGATATTGACCAGTCGCCCATTGGTCGCACGCCCCGCTCCAACCCAGCCACGTACACCGGGGTCTTCACCTTCATCCGGACCTTGTTCGCCCGCACTCCCGAGGCGCGCATGCGGGGCTACCAGCCGGGACGCTTCTCCTTCAACGTCAAGGGTGGACGCTGCGAGGCCTGTCAGGGCGACGGCCTGGTCAAGATCGAGATGCACTTCCTGCCCGATGTGTACGTGACGTGCGAGGTGTGCAAGGGGCGGCGGTACAACCGCGAGACGCTCGACATCCGGTACAAGGGGATGTCCATCGCGGACGTTCTGGACATGACGGTGCGGGACGCGCTCGGGTTCTTCGAAGCCGTTCCCGTCATCCGCGACAAGCTCAGGACGCTCGACGAGGTGGGCCTCGACTACATCCGACTCGGGCAATCGGCCACCACCCTCTCCGGGGGGGAGGCGCAACGGGTCAAGCTCGCGACCGAGCTGTCCCGGCGAGCGACCGGCCGGACGTTCTATATCCTCGACGAGCCCACCACGGGGCTTCACTTCGCGGACATCCAGAAACTGCTGGAGGTGCTCAACCGGCTCGTCGACCAGGGCAACACCGTGCTGATCATCGAGCACAACCTGGAGGTCATCAAGACCGGGGACTGGGTGATCGACCTCGGGCCCGAGGGAGGCGAGGCGGGTGGTCGGGTGATGGCGGTGGGGACGCCTGAGGACATCGCGGTTCAGGCGGAGACCTCGTATACCGGTCAGTTTTTGCGTGCTGCGTTGGGCTTGGACACCGCCCCCCCCGAGGGCACCGCGCGTCGACGCCGGTCCTGACGAGTCAGCATGCGACGGACACGGACCAAGATCGTCTGCACCATCGGCCCCGCGAGCTCGAGCGTGGACCAGCTCGACCGGCTGGCTCGGGCGGGGATGGACGTGGCCCGGCTCAATTTCTCTCACGGGACTCACGCCGAGCACGCCGAGGTCATCCGTCGACTCCGGGAGGGCGAACCGCGCTGGGGGCGGCCCATCACCATCTTGCAGGACCTCCAGGGACCGAAGATCCGCCTGGGAACGTTCGGCTCCCGCGGTGGCCGCCGTATCGATCTGGAGCCGGGAGCGACCTTCACCCTCACCGCGGAGTCGGTGGTGGGCACCAGCGAGCGCGCTTCCATCGTGCCCCCGGAGTGCCTGCGCCAGGTACGGCCCGGTGATCAGATCCTCATGGACGACGGGCTCATCCAACTCGACGTGGAGGCCGTGCATGGGCACGAGGTCCGCTGCCGTGTTCTGGTGGGAGGGCGCATCAGCGACCACAAGGGCGTGGCGATCCCCCACGTGCCTATGCCGCTCTCGTGCCTCACCGAGAAGGATCGAGACGCCCTGCGCTTCGGGATCGCCCACGACATCGACTTCGTAGCGGTCTCGTTCGTGCGCTCGGCCGCGGACATCGTTGAGGTCCGAGACTTCCTGAGCGCGCTGGGGGCAGACGTTCCCATCGTGGCCAAGCTCGAACGTCGGGAGGTGCTGGCTAATCTGCCGGACATCCTGCCCAGGGTCGACGCGGTGATGGTGGCCCGCGGCGATCTCGGGGTCGACGTCCCCCTGGAGGAAGTTCCCCACATCCAGAAGGAGATCATCCGCCAGGCGCGGGCGGCTCGCGTACCAGTCATCGTAGCCACCCAGATGCTCGAATCGATGACCACCCACGCCCGGCCCACCCGTGCCGAGGTCTCGGACGTGACGGCCGCCATCTTCGACGGCGCCGACGCCCTCATGCTGTCGGCGGAAACGGCCAGCGGCGGCTTCCCGGCCCCGGCCGTCGAGTACATGGCTCGCATCGCGGAGCGGGCGGAGCGGGCTGTCATGTGGCGTGATTCGCCGCGCCCCCCGTCAGAGTCCATCGGCTTTCCCGAGGCCATCTCGGAAGCAGCCGCCACGGCCGCCCACCTGCTCCGGGCGAGTGCCATCGTGGCCTTCACGGAGTCGGGCTTCTCGGCGCGCCTGATCTCGCAGGAGCGGCCGGACGTTCCCATCATCGCCCTCACACCGTTCGAGGTGGTCCAACGGCGTCTGGGTCTCAGTTGGGGTATCTCCGCGCGACTGGTGGGTAAGGTCCAGAGCACTGACGCGATGATCGAGGAGGTCGAATCGGCGCTGCTTGCCGATGGCACCGGGCGCGAAGGGGACGTGGTGGTCATCATCTCCGGGGCTCCCATGGGGGTGCGCGGGACGACTAACCTCCTCAAGCTGCACCGGATAGGCGAGCGGCGGTGACAAGCCCGGCGGATGGCGGCCCGCTCGGGCCCGAGGGAGCCGAGGCCGCTTCGGCCGAGGGCGCGCGGGCCTTGGCCGACCTCGCCCGGCTCCTGTCAGAGACGCTTGATCCGGAAGTGGTTGGCCGGCGGGCGGTGGACAGTGTCTGCAAGCTTCTCACAGCGACCTCCGCCGTGCTCTATCGCCTGGACCCTGAATCCGAACGCCTCCATGAGGTGGCGCGTGCGGATCAGGGGCCGCGCTTCGAGTGGACATCGGTGCTCGAACCGGGCGTGGGTATTGCGGGGCTCGCCGTCGTTCGGCGCGCCCCCGTGGCGTCGCCCGACATTCTCGCCGACCACCGACTCGTCTACCCGCCGGAGATGCGCGCCCAGGTGCACCCGCTTCCCCAGCGCGCGCTGATCGGGGTGCCTCTACAAGTTAAGGACCGCATCCTGGGCGCGCTCGCGGTGGCGGCGCCCGCCGGGCGCGTCTACACCGACGAGGAGATTCGCCTGGCCCAGAGCTTCGCCAATCAGGTGGCCGTTGCTCTGGAAAATGCACGCCTCTATGAGGACGCGGCCCGCGGCCGACACGAAGCGGAGCGCGTGGCGGATCTGGCCCGGGCCGTCAACGCCTCACGCGACCTCGGCACCATTTTGTCCCGGTGCGTGGGGGTGGCGCGGGATCTTTGCGGCGGCGACGCGGCGTTGATCGGTTTGCGCGAACCCGGTGTCGAGGAAGCGGTCCTCAACTATGGCGTGGGCGTCCTGCACGACCATGGCCGTCCCCGGGTCAGGCCGGGAGAAGGTCTGGGAGGGCTGGTGCTCGCCACCGGGTCCCCGGTGCGCACCGATGACTTTGCCACGGACGCCCGCGTCAGCGCGGAGTATCGTGAGATCGCCCGCCAGGAACGCCTCCAGACCGGCGTGGTTGTTCCCATCCCCGGGGAGGAGCGGGTGGAGGGCTTTCTCTTCGTGGGACGGCGAGTGGCCCGGCCGTTCACCGAGCGCGACGAGGCCACCCTCGCCCGGGTGGCGGACCATGCGGCCCTCGCCATCCGGAACGCGCGCCTGTACACGGAGACGGCGCGTCTCCTCGACGAGAGCCGCGCCCTGCTCGAGGTCGCACGCATCCTCAACTCGACCCTCGACTCCAAGCGGATGCTCCGCGAGGTGGCTATCACCATCGCCCGGGTGTGCCGGGTCGATCGCTGCTCCGTCTCGCGGTGGGACGGCGAGGCCATGACGCCGTTGATGTCCCAATTTGCCGACGGTCGCAAGCGCTCCGATCTCTGGCAGGCGTTCGTCAAGTTGTCGCCCACGCGGCTCGGTGACGTTCCCGCGTACGCTCGGGCCATCGAGGACCGTCGCACCGTGATCATCGACGACACCAGTCATTCGGGCGACATCCCACGCCGATGGGTGGATATCTTCGACTCGCGCTCGCATCTGGTCACGCCCCTCATCCGTCAAGGGCAGGTGATCGGTCTCATGAGCCTGGATGTCGGAGGCCAGCCCCGCCCCTTCCAGCGCTTCCAGGTCGAGCTGGCCGAAGCCATCGCCGGCCAGCTGGCCCTGGCCGTGGCCAATAGCCGCCTCTTCGAGGAGGCACGGGAGCGGCTGCGGGAGACCGAGGTGCTCCTGAGCGTGGGCGGGATTCTCTCCGCGAGTGAGCCGTCCCATGAGCTGATGCGGCGCGTGGCGCGGGAAGTAGGGCGTGCCCTCGGCGCCGACACTGTGGGCGTGTACGAGGTCGACCCCCGCGAGGGCGTGCTGACGCCGATCGCTGGGTATCACGTACCGGCCGCGATCCTGGAGGGCTTCGCCTCGCGGCGATTTGTTCTCGAGCATGACTCGGCGTTCTGTGAGGCCTGGCAGGCCGGTCGCGCGCTGTGGTCGTCCAACGTCGGGAGCGATCCACGCTTTCGTGGCCTGACCGGTCTTCCGCCGAGCGCCCTGTTGTTCGCGCCCACCATGATCCGGGGCAAGGCCTCGGGGGCCATCTTCGCAGCGTGGTGGCGGCCGGGGCGCGAGTTTCAGCCGTCCGAAGTCCGACTCATGGAGGGTGTGGCGGCCCAGGTGGGGCTGGCCATGGACAACGCGGAGCTGGTTCGGGCCACCCAGCTGAAGCTGGAGGAAACCGAGACGCTCTTGTCGGTGAGCCGCGCGGTTTCCTCGACCCTCGAGCGGGGCGCTCTGCTCCGCCACTTCCTCCGCCAGGTGGCACGGACGGTGGGGGCCGACACGGTCGGTGCGTGGCTGCTCACCCCGGACGGTCAGTGGCTGGAGCCGGTGGCTGGCTACCGAGTGCCCACGGCCTATCGGGATGTGGCCCGTCGCCTCCGCTTGCCCGTGTCCGGCAACGAGCTCTACGCCGAGGCCGTACGCACGAAGCGTCCGGTCGTCGAGCGTGACCTGCGGGAGCGATCGACGGCCGATCCGCTGATGGCGCCCTTTTCCTACCGGAGTTCTCTCTTCGTTCCCATCGTGGCCAAGGAGCGCGTGATCGGGGGCTTTGCCGCCGTGTGGTGGAGTCGAGCGCGTGACTTCAGCACAAGCGAGCTGGCCCTCATCGGAGCCATCGCCAGCCAGGCGGGCATCGCCGTCGAGAACGCACGGCTCTTCGAGGAGAATCGGCGCCAGGTGGAGGAGCTGACCGTCCTCCACGCGCTGTCCCGGGCGTTGACCGGGCAGCTCGACCGCGCCGCCGTCCTCGACGCGATCCTCTCCCAGGTACCCAGGGTCTTCGCCGTGCCCAGCATGGTGGTGGTCCTCCTGGCTGATGGTGGCAGTGAGCTCCAGGTTGTGGCGCGGCGGCGGGACGGGGTCGAGCGAGGCAGGCTTGCCGAAGCGTGCCCGGAGGGACCGGCAGGCGCACTGAAGCGGCTCGTCTTCGAGGAAGGCCGTGCGATCCGCACTGACGACTACGTGGCCGAGTGTGCGCGCCGGGGCGTGCGGCCGGTGGAGGACGTTGTCCGCTTCCCCCACTGGATGGGAGTACCCTTGCGGGCGGGCGACACGATTCTCGGCGTGATCGGCATCGGCAGTGCCGATCGGCCCTTCACGGAGGCCGACGAGCGCCTGCTCACCAACATTGCCGACCTCGCCGCCCTCGCCCTGCGCAGCGTGCGGCTCTTCACGGAGCGCACGCGTGCCTACGGCGAGCTAGCCGCCGCCCAGGACCAGCTCGTGCGCACGGAAAAGCTGCGGGCCCTTGGCGAGATGGCCTCGGGTGTCGCGCACGATTTCAACAACCTGCTGGCGGCCATCCTCGGCCGTGCCCAGTTGATGCAGCGTGACGTCGCCGACCCCCGGCATCGTCGGTGGCTCGAGGTCATCGAGCGGTCCGCGATCGACGGCGCCCACACGGTGCGACGCCTCCAGGAGTTCACGCGTATCCGGCGGGACCACCCGCTGGTGGCGGTGGACCTGAACCGCATCGCCCGCGAGGCACTCGAGATGACACAGTCGCGCTGGCAGAACGATGTCGGCGGGCCTGGCGTCGCCATCGAGATTCGCACGGCCCTGGGGCCGGTGCCAGAGATCGCCGGTGATCCGGTAGAGTTGCGGGAGGCCCTCACCAATATCATCTTGAACGCCGTGGACGCCATGCCGAAGGGCGGCCTCCTGAGGGTGACCTCGGCGGCGGCGGACGATGCAGTGCACCTCACGGTGAGCGACTCCGGGGTCGGCATGTCGCCCGCCGTCCGGCGGCGGATTTTCGACCCCTTCTTCACGACCAAGGGGCCTCAAGGGACCGGCCTCGGCCTCGCCATGACGTACGGCATCGTTGCACGGCACGGAGGGCGCATCGAGGTAGAGAGTGAGGAGGGGCAGGGGTCGACGTTTCGGCTCGCCTTTCCCCGGACGCGGGCCGTGGACGTGGCCCTCGAGCCGCGTGGGGAACCGCTGGTGGCCCCGACCGCGCTGGCCTGCCTTGTGGTGGACGACGAGGTCTCGGTGGGCACGCTGCTCGGCGATGTGTTCGAGTCAGGCGGGCACCGGGCGGTCGTTTGTATCGACGGAGCGGATGCGATTGCTCGCTTCCGGGCCGAGCGCTTCGACGTGGTCTTCACCGATCTGGCCATGCCGGGGCTGTCGGGCTGGCAAGTGGCGCGGGCCGTGAAAGCCATCGCGCCCGAGGTACCCGTGTTCATCGTGACCGGTTTCGGCGTCGAGCTGTCACCCGAAGAATGCCGGACCAATGGCGTGGATGCCGTGCTCACCAAGCCGCTGAGCATCCAGGAGCTTCTGGACACGGTGGCGCGCGTGTCCCGGGTGGTGGCCGCGCGCCGCCCATCGAGCGAACGGAGGATGCAATGGCCTTCCAGCACCTGATCCTGGAGCGGGCGAACGGCGTCGCCACCATCACCCTGAACCGCCCGGACGCCTTCAACGCGCTCGACCTCGCACTGGGGCGGGATTTGTTCCATGCCTCCCTGGAGGTGGACGAGGACCCCGACGTTCGCTGTGTGGTCATCACGGGCGCGGGCAAGGCATTCTGCGCGGGCGGCGACGTGAAGGGGTTCGCCGATAACCTGCCGCGCATCGGCGTGCTCATCAAGGAACTGACAACCTACCTGCACGGCGCCGTCTCGCGCCTGTGTCGGAGTGACAAGCCCGTGATCATGGCCGTGAACGGGGTAGCCGCCGGAGGCGGCCTCAGCTTTGCGCTCAGCGGAGATTTGGTCGTCGCCGCCGAGTCCGCCCGCTTCACCCTCGCGTATTCGAAGATCGCGGCCACGCCCGACGGCTCCTCCTCCTACTTCCTGCCGCGGCTGATCGGATTGCGGCGGGCCATGGAGCTGTACTTCACCAACCGCGTGCTGACGGCGCGCGAAGCCCTGGAGTGGGGACTGATCACCCGCGCGGTTCCCGACGCCGAGTTCAAGGCCGCCGTCGACGCCTTGGCTCGCGAACTGGCCCAGGGCCCCACCAAGGCCTTCGGGGCAGCCAAGCGGCTGTTCCATCAGTCGACGTGGGAGAGTCTCGAAACCCAGATGGAGCTCGAGGCCCAGGCCATCGCCGCCAGTGGCCACACCCGGGACTTTGCCGTGGGCGTGACTGCCTTCGCCAACAAGCGGACGCCGACCTTCGACGGCCGCTGATGTCGTCGTCGATTCCGGCGCCGGCCGCCTTGGCCTCACGCCTCGACACGATCCTGATGGCGGCCGAGAGTCTGCTGCGCTCCCTCCCCGACAACGGCCACTCCGGAGGGTCGCCTGAGGACGCGCGCCATCTGGGCGAGGCCGGTTTTCGCCTCTTCCGCCTGGGTCTCGCCTTCATCGATGCCGTGGACGCTGGCCGGCTGCGCGAGGCGTGGCTCCGCGAGGGGCTTCCTGACGACATGCGCGAGAGTCGGACATTGGCGAACTACGGCGCCCTCGTGCGCGGCCGCGTGGCTGGTTGGTTCGAGGGAACGGAGGCGGCGGTCTTCGCGCGGACCATCGAGGGCCCCGACGGGACCCGCTCGGCGCACGAGCTGCTCCAACTCATCACCGAGCAAGCTGCCCACCACCTGCGGGAGCTGTCCGCGCTGGTTGATTGACTGACATGGGGGGCCTCGAAGGGCCCCCCAAGCCCCCCTACGCTCGGGGTGGCCCGGGGAACCCGGGCCACCCCTCGACCTTACGCAACCCTTGACATGGGGGGCCTCGAAGGGCCCCCCAAGCCCCCCTTACGCTCGGGGTGG
>Ga0187893_10000795_pt1 | contig 80141 bp, 62 predicted proteins | sample MA1701074metaG_FD_139574 | JGI IMG/M metagenome (GOLD analysis project Ga0187893, IMG submission 139574) | White microbial mat communities from a basaltic lava cave in the Kipuka Kanohina Cave System on the Island of Hawaii, USA - MA170107-4 metaG ... | reverse complement strand
CATCGCCGGAATCAGACCCCGCGCAACGCTAAATACGTCGCCGATGAATCCCCCCACCAGAAGAATCGTCGCCAGGATCATTCCAACCAGCGCCAGAAATGCTGCTTTGTTGAGCGTCATGGGCGGACTATAAGCGCTCTGAGGACGTTCCGCAAGATCGCCAGATTGGTAAACGCCGGCATTACTCGAGACCCATGCCGGTCACGGGGATAGGTACGCGCGTTTCGCCCGACGATTATTCCGCGCAACGCCGCGATACGGCTCCCTTCACAAGCCAAGATCCAAACGACGATGCACGAAAGAGATTGTTCGCGGAAATTCGGAGCACTTTTGGAAGATGAAAGTGTGTATCCCTTCGATTTCACTCGTATTGTGCCAACTGTACCTCACGGAATCTGGTCAAATCAATACTTCGTCGGAAAACATCTGGCCAATAGACTGCGCCTTGGTGGTTCGGAGTCTCGAGTACCTGCTCTTGGTCTGGTCTTACCTAAGTTGCAGTTGGTTCCCGAATGTCTCGGGCGAATCGTAGAATCCAGGCCATTGACAGAGAGCTCTAACCGCCTGATCCTTTCGTGCAGAGTCGCTGCAAGCGTAGACACCATCGACCGCGCACGCGCAACCCGTTTCTCTGCCGTACAAATCAAAGATGATGATTTGCGTGTCTTGGCGAATTAATACCGAGGCGGAACTTCACGCGAACAGATCAGACGAGTCGATCACCCCAGTTTTCAACTCAAAACGGGTCACCTTGCGAGATTCACTCCTTACAACAAAGTCTTCCGACAATCACGCAGCAGCAAGGCCAACGAGCGGGCACCAAGCGGGGATGAAAGCACGGCTGAATACACCCGTTCTCAGTGCCGCCTTTCCGGGGTTGGCCTACGCGCGACTGAAGATCGAGCAGCTGAGCGTGCCAGTGCTGTCGGCAAACGATTCCTGCTCGACTCCTAGAGATCGCAGAATGCTGAGGTAAACGTTCGACATCCGCGTCTCTCCCTTCCGCCAGTAGGTCCCGTGCTTGAGACCCAGGCTGGCTCCCCCAGCAATCAGCGTTGGCAGGTTTTGAGGGTTGTGCGTCGTACTCGCGCCGCTTCCGAACAGCACGATCGTGTTGTCGAGCACGCTGCCGTTCCGATCCTGATAGTGGGTCAAGCTCTGCAGGAAATGTGCTACCTGCTGGCTCAGGAACAAGTCGTACTTGGCAAACTGCAGCTGCCCGTCCTTGTCGACCGCATGCGAGAGATTGTGGTGTGTTTTGGAGAGTCCCAGCTTGAGCGGGAAGGTATCGCTGATGCCCATGCCGTCTTCCCGATTGAGCATGAACGCGACGGAGCGTGTAATGTCTGCATCGAACGCCAGAGCGATCAGGTCGAACATGTTGCGGTAGTACTCGGCCGGCTCTCCTTCGGACGTCGCGTCGAGATTCAGGTGCGAGTAGTCCTGCTTCTTGAGCGGAACATCGATCCAGCGTTCGGATGCGATCAACCGCGATTCCACTTCATTCAGGGATGTCAGGTACTGATCCATCCGTTCCCGGTCGGAACTGCCGAGTTGCCGGTCGAGCGAACGCGCACTCTCGACTACGGCGTCCACCAATTTGATGCGTCGTTGCAGATTATCGCGTTGTGACTGGAGCGACGAGCGGTCACCGCGAAACAAGCGTTCAAAAACGCGGCGCGGGCTGTTTTCCGCCGGAATCGGCCGCCCCTCCAGGCTGTAAGAGATCGTGCCCGTGCGGGAGAGGAACCCGGTACCCGCATCGATCGACAGCACCAGAGAAGGCTGGCGGCAGTATTGCTTCGTGTGTAGCGCCACGACTTGATCGAGTCCCACCGAGTTGAAGGTGCCCGGCTTCGGATTGTGTAGCGGGGCGCCGGTAAGCCACATATCGGAGCAGATATGCGGGTCTGCTTTTAATCCGCTTGGATGCTGGAGTCCGCCCATGAAACTGAGTTGCTTCCGGAAGGGGCTGAGCGGCTCTGTCGACTTGCCAAAGACGAACTCACCGTTACGCTCAACCGTGGGAAACCAACTCCAGTCGTTGATGCCATGTTCCGATTTCGGAAGCGACATGCCGTTGGCGGTGTAGAGCGCGCAGAATCGGCGGGGAATCTGCTCGGTCACTTCAGAACCCATCGCATCCAGAACGGGCAGAGCCAATGCAATTCCACTCATCCCTTTCAAGAAAGCCCGGCGGTCCATCTTCACGGAGGTAGTCATAGGTGTCTCCACGGCGTTCGGATCTGAATGCTACTCCTGAATTTTGCAGTAAGCTTGATCCCTCTCCGACAATCCCCTCCAGGGAGGGGTGGCGCGCAGCGCCGGGGTGGGCTCTCCGCGACTAACCCTCACCCCCGGAAGCCCGCGGCTTCTGCCCTCCCGGGAGGGGATTAATGCTCACGCTGCAGCCTTTCGGGGAAAGGGTTGTCGTCGAGGAACCCAGGCACTACTTCTCGAGAAACAATTTGCTGTTCACAACGAACCGAACCATGTCTTTCATTCGGTATCCGTCAGCTTTCAACCTTAGTTCATCCCGTTTCAAGTCGTTCAACTCATTGTACGTCAAGCTGCGCCCAGTTGCATAGGTCGCCAGATGCTTGAGAACGCTAAAGGCCACCTGATCGATGCGATCCTGACTGAGATACCGCTTCAGATCATTCGTTCCTGACACTTCCGTGTTGTCAGGCAGTGTCGAGTGCGCAGCCACGGGCTGTGGCTTCAGACGTCCGCCCGCATCGAACTCCTCAAGGGCAATTCCCCAGGGGTCAATCCTGGCGTGACATTGGGCGCAAGCAGGCTGATTGCGATGCCGCTCGAGCCGCTCGCGCAGGGAGAGGTTCCGCGTATCCTCCTGAAGCTCGGGCACATTTGGCGGCGGAGGATCAGGCGGTTCAGCGATGATCTTCCGCGCCAGCCATGCCCCGCGCTTCACCGGGTTCGATTCCCGGCCGTCCGACAGCCCCGCCATGATTGCCGCCTGAGTTAGCATGCCGCCCAGTTCGGGCCGCCCGTGCCGGATCGGAACAAACTGGAACCCGCCCTCGGTCTTGCCGGCTAGATCGTAGTAACTGGCCACGACTTCGTTTGCGACCAAGAAATCGGATGCAATCAGGTTCCGCACGGGCAGGTTGTTCCGGATCAAGTACTGCATAAACTGCACCGGCTCCTGCCGCAGTTGGGCGCGGGCGTCGCGTGTTAGCTTGGGAAACTGCTTGCGGTCTGGTTCGAGCACATCGAACTTGTCCAAACTCAACCATTGGGACGTAAATTGAGTGGCGAACTGGGAGAAACGGGCGTCGTCGATCATCCGCCCCACTTCCGCATCCAGTTGCTTCCGGAGCATGCCGCTGGCTGCCAACTTCAAAGTGGCGCGGTCTGGCGGCCCATTCCACAGGAAGTACGACAGCTTGGAAGCGAGCTCGTGATCGTCGAGCGCCTCCGGTTTAGGCGTGCCGCTCTTCTCGATCAGGAATAGGAACTGAGGTGACGTCAACACGACTTGCAGAGCGTCTTTGACACTTTGCTGGAAGTTAGGTCCGGCGGCGAAGGATTTCCGGAAGACCTTCAGGAGCGAGGCCTCTTCCTCAGCAGTGATGGGGCGGCTATAAGCGCGGGTTGCGAACTGACGAATGATCTCACGGGCATAGACCGGCAAATCATGTCTTAAGGCAGAATCAATGAAGATCTTGCGATGCGAGGGCGGTGGCCAGGTCTCGTAAATGGGCCCCTCGAATTCGACGGACCGGACGAGCAGCCGCGGCATGTCACGGCCGTCGGTGTACTCGCTGTGGACGGCAATTTCGCGAATGCCGGCGAGATAGTTGACATTGTCCTTCTCGACATCCGGACTGGGGAAATTGCGAATGGCCCCTGCGAATACAAAGCGCGAGAGCTTGTCGCTGGCCACGGTTTGCGGCGCCCCGATCGGGGCCAACGTACTGCCGCAATCGCGACGCAGCCCCAGATGAACGCCGATTCGCGGCGAACGCCTCTCAAACGTGCAAAAGCGCTGCGAAGCTTCATGCTCGGCGACGAGAGGGGTGAGCACGATCCGATCCAGGCCCGTCACGCCGGTGAGTTTTGCGTCGAGCTGCCGCACCCCGGCCTCCAGCCTCACCACCAGGAATGCGGGTTGTTCCAGCGTGCCTGAGAATTGCCGGTCTCCCAAAGTCAGCGTCAGCACTGGGGGTTTTTCGGGTGGACGCTGCACAAACTTCCGTCCCGGCTCCAACAACCCCTGAATCTCTGCTTCGCCGAGAGCCCGGCGATACAGACGCACTTCATCGAGTTCGCCCTGGAAAGGTTGGGCGCCTGGAAGGCGGCCGAGATGGAGATTCACTTTCGGATTGTCGAGATTTGCCGGGCCAATTTCTCCCTTCCCGACAGGATAGCCATTGACGTAGAGCCGCGTTTCCTTCTTTGCGCGCCGCACAACAGCCGCAACGTGTTGCCAGGCGTTAACGCGTAGAGTTCCCGGCGGCGAAGAGACGGTCCCATTGGGCTCGTTGTCCGGTCCAGTGGTCCGGATCCGAAGAATGCCCTGGCTGTCGGGCATGTCGAGAGTCCAGCCGTGTGCCCAGCTGGATACGCCGAGAGCGACAATGCCCGCTGTTCGGAGCTGCTGGGGATGAATCCAGGCCGCTACAGTGAAGTCGCCGTCACCCACGTTCACCGCATTATGGCGAGGGATCACCACGGCGTCCCCATCCCCGTCCAGCGACACCGCCTTGCCAAAAGGGGAATCGACAAACCGCGCATCCCCCTCCAATGTGGCTGGCCCAGCGGGACCGCTGGCATCACCGTCCAGTGGCCACGATCCCGTGAGGCCTTCGTTGAGCCGCGTCACGTCAGCGGGAATGGGGGCGTCGCTTCGGGCTGAAGCGTAGACGTCCACCTGGTAGATCCCGGCCTTCGGGATCGTCAGGGTTTGTGGCGATTTCAAATCACGACTGACGATGCTGTCAGAGCCTTCAGCCGCCTGCGGAGGACTGCCCGAATCGAGCAACAGACCGTCGTTGTACTTTGCTGCCATGACGGTGACTCGAAACCGGCCGTAGTCGGGCAATTCGCGCAGCGAAATCTTGAAGTTCGCCCTTGGCCCATAGGTGCCATCGCCCCCGAAAATTTCGTCGGAAGGAATGGCTGGCCGCAGCAGCAGCCCCTGCGGAACCGTGCTATAGGCGTCCCCCTTGGGGTAACCGCGCTTGCCGCGCATGCAGGCAAACACCGAATGATAGATGCTGTCGAACTCTCGCCAGCCGCGGACCGTATCGTTCCCTGCATAGCCTTCGATGAATCGATACTTGGTCTGCATGAACTGAGGTTCGAATGTGAAGGGCTTGCGGGGCGTCAGTTGTGTCACCACGAAGTCTTGATTGGCCAGCAGCAGACTGTCGGCTCCGAGGATAAGTTCTTCAGGGAAGGGTTGCGAATTGATCGACGCACCCAGGTCAACACGAAAATTCTGGATGGCGGGTTTCGTCTTCGGATCGACGATGGATCGATTCAGCGCCTCTTCGGCAATCTCGAGGTAGGCCTCCATCAGCAACGGCGACAGTTGCAGCGTTTCCGCGTTATTCACGAATCCATCGCGGGACACGGCGTCCGGCGGAAGCGCCTCGGTCAGGTCGTCCTCTAGCAGCAACAATTCGCGCAGGGTGTTGCCATATTGCGAGACCGTCAGGCGCCGCACCAGGCCGTTTTTAGGCGTCGGACGCGACCGGGCCACATCCAGAGCGCGCGTGATCCACTCGACCGTCCGCTGGCGCTCGTCGCTGGTCGGCTGCGGCAGCCCCTTCGGCGGCATGGTCTCGTCGCGGATGTTTTTCCGCACGGCTTCCCACAATCGCAAGTGCCGCTCTTGGAGCGTGGCGTCCAGGTGGTCAACTCGAACGCCCGACGTCATCATATCTGCGTTGTGGCACTGGACGCAGTGTTGTTCCAAGAACGGCTTCACCAGTTGTTGGAACGACGTTTCCAGCGGCACGGTGGGCCCGTCCGCCGCTTGAGCCAGCCAGAAATGCGCTGTCCACGCCATCCCCACGACAGACAACAGTGCGAGAATGGACATGGTTTGAAAGCGAAGCCAACAATTTCTTGAGGTCATATCAATCGTGCGTGACCGTCCCAAGCACTGTAAGAACCCATTCGCAGCAACTGGGCGGTTGTTTCACCATTAAAATGAAGCTGCTCATCAACACGCCCCGTGGCTGATGTATTCTTGATTCTTGGATGATTCCTTGCTCAATCAGAATGCTAGTTACACGCTTAAGAGTTCTTCTAGAGTCGTCTCTTCAAGAGTCTTTGCTATATCATTAATCAACAATTTTGATTCGGAACACATATTGGAAATCGTAACCTTTCGTTTGATGTCAGCCGCTTGTTGGGCCGCGTCAAGAGTCGGTACTTCGAACTTCGATCGGGATAAGTCGATCGTCTGCTGTGCAAAACCTTCATACCAGCTCATCTCGAAGGAAGGACGCAACTCAGAACCGCACCTTGATATCGGGACGGTTTGCCAGATGGACGGTGTCAACAAATCGCACCTTGCGTTCCGACAGATTCATCACCAGCGAGTGCGTGCGAACCCCGTCGCCAAAGAAGCGCACTCCCTTGAGTAGCGCGCCATCGGTGACTCCAGTTGCGGCAAACACGATGTTCTTGGCCGGAGCCAGCTCTTGGGTCGAATAGACGCGTTTAGGGTCCTTGATTCCCATCTGCTGCATCCGTTCAGCCTGCTGGTCGTCTTTCACCACGAGCCTTGCCTGGATCTCTCCATTCAGACATCTCAAGGCTGCGGCCGTCAGCACTCCTTCCGGGGCTCCGCCAGTTCCCATCACGGCGTGCACGCCTGTTCCTCTCAGCGCAACGCTGATCCCAGCGGAAAGGTCCCCGTCTCCAATGAGCTTAATTCTCGCCCCCGCTTCGCGGATCTCGTGGATCAACTTAGCGTGTCGGGGCCGGTCCAACACGATGACCACCAGATTCTCCACTTCCCGGTCCAGTCGTTTGGCGATCGCGCGCAGGTTGTCTTTGACCGGAGCGTCAAGATTTACGGCTCCCTTCGAAGAAGGGCCCACGATAATCTTTTCCATGTAGCAGTCCGGCGCATGCAGTAATCCGCCTTTCTCCGAACTGGCTAGCACCGCGATGGCTCCCGGCGCTCCCATGGCACAGAGGTTGGTTCCCTCCAGCGGGTCGACTGCGATGTCGACTTCATGAAGGTTGTTCCCAGGCTTCTTCGTCCCTACCTTCTCGCCGATGAACAGCATCGGCGCCTCGTCCCTCTCTCCCTCTCCGATGACAATCGTGCCACTCATCGGAATCGTCTCCATGCTGGCGCGCATGGCTTCCACGGCTGCTTGGTCGGAAAACTTCCGGTCGCCAATGCCCATGGTCTTCGCCGCAGCAATGGCTCCCTCTTCAACTACCTTTAGGAATTCACGGGATAGGTCTTGTTCCATAGAAAAGTCCCTCGCATTTCAGATACCGATCTGGGCAGTAACTGGGTCCCCTGATTCAACTTCGGAAGAGAGGATTCCGTCACCTGGCCGACATAGCGGTCAAATACTCGATCAGCCCATCCAGCTCACGCGGGCTAAGATTGTAGGCCGGCATCATGGTCTCTGCCGAATGTCGCTTCGGGTTGCGGATCTGGATCTCAATCCACTGTTTGCTGCGCCGACCCGCCACAGCGTTCAAGGCAGGGCCTAGCTGCACTCCGACACCATTGACGATGTGACACGTCCCACACTGATGCTGCTGATACGTCATGGCTCCCTCCAAGACTTTGTCGGGAGCGGATTCCAGGTCCGTGGCATTGTCAGGTGTCAGAGTTAGCAGGAAGGCCGCCAGCGCCGACAGTTGAGCATCAGCCAGATGAATCGGAGGCATGGAGGTTCCCGGAACCATCTGCGCCGGGTTCTTGAAGTGCCCTACCATCCATCCCACCGACCGCTTGATCGGCGTGGTCGCCAGATTCGGTCCCACTTTCGTCTTCCCATCCGTGAGATTATGACAACTGCTGCACTGCTCCTTGCGGTAGTAGCCAATGCCCGCCAAAGCTTCAGGTGACAACTGCTGCCAACCTTCCACCGCCGTTCCACTCGCTGCAGATCCCGTGGCAGGTTCCGGAGTGTTCACAATCGCTGTGACGGTGAGTCCCGTCCAGCCAATAGCCGCCAAGGCAATGAAACTGAAAGCTCCCGTTCGCTGGGCCAGCCGTTTGGCCACGCCACGATCGAGAAACGGCACGAGCAACAGCGCAAGGATCGCCATCGTCGGCAGCACGACGCTTCCCACCACTTCCAGCGGTCCTTCAAAGGACTTTAGGATCTGAAACAGAAACAGAAAGTACCAGTCCGGACGGGGGATGTAGGTCGTATCGGTCGGGTCGGCAAGCCGCTCCAGAGGGACTTTCACTGCCACTGCCAGTACGAACAGAATGATGAAGGCAGCAAAGATGGCTAGCGTGTCCTTGAAGACCTGGTCCGGGAAAAACTTCTTTGGAGGACGCGTGTCACCGGGCGCAGGGGCCACCCCGTGCTTGCGGACCAGGTAAATGTGAAAGGCGATCAAGAATGTTGTGACCGGCGGCAGCAACAGGACGTGCAGAGCAAAGAATCGTGCAAAGGTGACCACACCTATACTGTCTTCTCCTCCCAGTAGTCGCGTTACGTAGGGGCCCAGCAGCGGCGCCTTGCTGGCGATCTGCGTCGTGACCACGGTTCCCCAGTAGGCGCGGTTATCCCACGGTAGCAGATATCCAGTGAGTCCATAGGCCAGGGTCAGAAGCAGCAAGGCAACGCCCACGCCCCAGGTGGCTTCCCGCGGTTTCTTGTAAGCACCATAGAGGAATACCTGGGTCAGGTGCAGCACTACCACCACGATCATCATGCTGGCGCCCCAGTGATGGAGGCCACGAATCAGAGCTCCGCCGGTGAGCTCAGTCACAATGTACTTCAAGCTGTTATAAGCGTCGCCGGGCGTCGGGGCGTAGTTGAATGCCAGCAACAAGCCCGTGAAGGCCTGGACAAGGAATAGAAACACGGCCACGCTACCGAAAACCTGGTGCCAGCTGCTGGAGGCTGGAATCTCTTCGAACAGGAAGTTCTTGACGGCGGTCTCCAGCCCCGTGCGATGTTCAATCCAATCGATGAGCCGGCGCTGCCGCATCCTCACGAGGCTGACTCCCCGGACCGATGGATTGGGCCCAACAACAGGGTGTCACCTTCTACTTTGACCCCAAAGCGATCCAAAGGTCTTTGAGCAGGACCGGTCAACACCTGGCCTTCAATGGAAAACGTGGATGCGTGGCAGGGACAGAGAAACTCGTTTTGCTTCGCGACCCAGTGTACGGCGCAGCCCAGGTGAGGACACTGCGGAGAAAAAGCGACGATCTCGCTCTTCACTTTCCTTACCACCCAAGCGGTGCTCTTTTCGCTCGTTACCTTCCAGCCATCCACGCGATTCTTCCGAAACACAATCTCGCTAGGGCGGCCGAGACTCAGCTCTGTCACCCTTCCCGCTTCAGTCCACTCTTGTTCCTTCCTGGGTCGTGGCGGCCACAACAGGTACACGGCTGCAGGCACTGCCATCACGAGTCCAATCAGGGCCCAAATGGCATAGATGCAGGTCAAGTAAAATGTCCTGCGATTCATGTGAGGTGCTCCCCTCGAAATGGCATCCGGGGCCGCTGGAACGGCTTCAAGTTCTGGCCTTGTTCAGTAGGGCACAACGATGGAGCATTGCAGGGGCTGCCAATTCCAGAATTTCTGAGGTGCACGGACGGTTTGAGGGATCAGCAGTAGCCAATTTGCTACCAGATGTTCACCCCAGAGACACTGTTTAAGAGTTTCCGGGAAGCGCAGCACTAGTCGGCCGTAACAGATGCTGCGTACACTGCCATAATTGGGTTCGTCGTATCTGAGCAAGTCCCCAACCCTCTTATAGGCATTAGTTGCTTGGCGCCGGCAAGTTTTCAACAGGAGATTCAATACAATCCTTGCCTGAGGGTTGAGGGCTCGAGGAATTCTTCCCCAGCGTGTCACCGAACTGGAGGACGCATCTCGAACGTCGTAGGTCAAAACTGGTGAGGAATAGGTCATTATCGTCGCCAGCTCAACGGGCATGGGAACCATCTCGTTCAGCGCCGAGCCTGTGCGTGAAATTGCGGGAATCCACGACGTTCTGGTTGACACTAAATCAGCTGTTGCGTCTCTGATATGGAGCATCAAAGTTACCGCGTCAGATTCCAGCGAGGCTGGACTTCGGGATTAACACACGATCTGGGCCACTTGCCTTTCCGAAGGTCGATCGCAGTTTCCATCGAAAGCCGCCAGCAATTGGGCAGGTATTGATCGGAGTAACCTCCAAGGTGAGGCGTCATGACTACTTGATCGAACTCTAGCAACGGGTTGTCAAAATCAGGTGGTTCCGTCTCCAACACATCCAGCCCTGTTCCAGCGATTTGTCCGGACTTCAATGCAGCGATCAACGCCGATTCATCAATCACAGGACCTCGGGAGGTGTTAATCAAAATCGCTTCACGCTTCATTTTCTCGAATTCGGCCTTTCCAATCAGATGACGTGTCTCTTGGGTCAAGGGACAATGAATGGAGACAAAATCGGAACGTCTGAATAACTCATCCAGCGAAACACTGCGAGCTGAGTGCTTCGCAAACACTTCCGGAAGTACGAAGGGATCATAAGCAAGGTTCGTCATTTGAAATCCAGCTAGCTTCTTAACCACTGTCCGCGCGATTCGCCCAAAGCCCACTAATCCCAGAGTCTGTCCTGTTAGATGCCAATTTGGATAGCCTCGGGTGCGATCCCAAATTCCATTGCGCACATTCCGGTCTTGAAGGGCAATTTGACGAATGACGGCGAAAAGCAAGCCAATCGCGTGATCGGAAACGGCGTCATTCAGCGCATCAGGCGTGTTCGCAACAACGATGCCCAGCTTTGTTGCCGCTTTCACGGGCACATTATCCGTGCCGCTACCGGTCCTAATAATGGCACCGCACTTAGGCAAGATAGACAATTCTTCGGGGCTCATTTGCCCATGCAGGCAGCGACTGGAGCCAAACACCCAAACAATGTCGGCGTCACCTGCCCATTCGGCCAGCTCCTTGCGGTTCCCACACTCGTGAACGACAAGGTTGATTGCTTGTTCGGCCAATCCAGACACAACTGAATCGGGCACAGCTTGGCTGTCGAGACCGACCAAAGCCACTTCGAAAGGCGTTTTCATGCTTCTCTCCAGAACATGCTGAACCGATAGCGCCGTTGGTAGTCCGACGCACCTACTTCTTCTTACTTTCTGGAACGCCAGTCAAGTCCACTAAGTTTAGGCCAGCACAATTTGATCGATGTTCGAAATTATCCTGCCGCTGGCGATCCTCTACTTCTGTTCGAACTCTGATTGTTCTTCTACTTCGCTGAGAGATGCGACAGAACCCAAAAACAGAAAAATGTTACGTTCTAGTGAATACTGGAAGGAATCCTGGCTAAAACCGGTCGCTACCTCTCGCTCTTGATTGCCACAGCTTTCTTTTCAGCTTGTCCCCCCACCTCAGACGTAAACACGGTCATATGGCGCTGGGCCGGTCCCATCACTCTTGCTTTTTGAAACGGTGCTTGCGTACCGAATGAGAGAGGTATTCTCACGACGACTAATCTCACAAAACGGAAACGCCCTTGGTCAATTCAGGCTTGTGGTGCCTCGTGAGTCGTTTGCATCGGTCGAAAGCGGACAAATCTATCCATTGAGCCACGAAGGGAAGCTCGTTCTGAAGTCCGGCATCCAATGGGAGAATCTGACGGTCAATGATCAGGCTGAAAAATTCGGGGCGAAGTCGGCTTTCAGTGATCAATGCGTCCTCGTGAAAACAATCCAATGCCTATCCGCGAAGGCTAGGTAGCTCCTCGATCTTCCCGCAGCGGGTTCTGCCAGTGATGGTGCTGCGGCCAATGCTTGGAGGAGGGTCAACGATAGTACTGATCCAGATTCGCGCGGTTTAACACAACCAGATCTGTATACGAGATGAGAGGAACTTTCTCGCCTTCGAGGATTTTCAAAGCAAGAGGAATGACACGTTCTCCAAAAGTGTCGGGGAAGTAGGCAACTGAAGCCATAAACGGCCGCCGCGCCGAATAAAGCTTCTGCCGTCACGCCCACCCCCCTGCCCTACGATCGCGACCTGTTTTTCAAAGCCCATTTTAGCAGCAGCACGTGAAGCGCCGATTGCCAGCGGATCGCTCAACGCTGCAATCAAGATCCTAGCATCGCTGCGTGGGAACTGTTGGAGAAATTCTTTGGTTGCGTGGTACCCCTCACGCGTCGTGAGACCAGGAATAGCCCTAAAGACTTCACTTTTCTTCAACGTCTTGATCCTCTTCAGTACCCGATGGCAAACTCCGGCCATGCGAACCTCGAGAGTCGAGCCCATACCGGTGGCGGGAAGAAGCAACAGCCGATCCACTCTATTCTTCCAGGTTCGCTCGGCAAAATCGCAGAGACAGTCACCGGCGAGTTCACCAGCCCGGTAATTGTCACCGCCAAAATAATAAGCGCCTGGATGAGCATAGGTAATGGCGATGACTGGCACTTTCGCTTCGTGACACTTTGTGGCAATTAGCTGAGCGACAGTTTCGTTGAGCTGGTATTCGATCAACAGATGAATGCCATTGTGCAGCAGCGAATCCACATTCGCCAGCGCTTTCGGAGGATGGGCTTCGTTGTCTTTTGCAATCAGGTCGACTCCATGATTCCGGGCTGCCACGACCAAACTTCTGGAAACCTCGTCGGAAAACTTCATATGGTTGTCTGCCGCGGCATAGCCTATGCGGAAGCGTTTGCGCACAGGCGTGCGCGAATATTTGCGACTGCCTGGACGACGCATGACATAACCCCGCTTCTCGAGCGTATAGAGCAAACGAAAGGTGGAGCTGTAAGTCATTCCGACACGATGCGCAACTTCCATGATGCTGAGTTCTTCCTCAGGGCTGTCAAAGCTTTCCAGCACTTCCAAAGCCTTGGCAGCGGCTTCCACAAAGTAACGAGGGTCGATTTCGCGTTGCAAACTGTCCTCCAGTGGGCGAAGACGGAGTGTTGCCCATCGTGTTGAGCCGTGAAAAACTTCCTAGAGATGGTTGGAGATTTCGGAAGAAGCGTCCTCGTCCCCACCAATCCGCTGATAGACATTAGTCAACGCATCTTCTCCCCCTGGGTCTGTATTTCTGCACTCGCTTGCGTTTCTTTTGGCTGGCTTCCTTTCTAGGACGTTGCGCAACTCCTTCTTCTCATCATTCAGGTCAATTCGCTCCACTGACTTCACCATAGCCGGAACAGTATCGCAGCCGCACCAAACAGGGTGGGTGCCTTTCAAACCTCAAGCTCCCAAGGCAAGTCTTGCCTTCCAGATAGAGGAAACTCTGAAGAAATTTCAGGTGAGCGTCGCACTGGAATCTGAGCTAGGACTTCAAACTACATTGCTGCGGCCCTGAACTAGACCAGAAGGCTTGACGCATAACCACACTCCATACCTTGTTTGCAGGGTTCTTCTTCGCCAAAGCGGCACGACAATAGTCTCTCCGCAAGAGGGTGTGTGCGATTCTATTCCGACGGTCACATCCGTGAGAGGTCGGGCCTCTTAGGGGCGAGGTCAGAGGGAGCTGGAATTGTCTATTTTGAAACACAAAAAGTCTCTATTCAAACGTAATTCTCAGTTATGATCAATTATTTTTATGATTTAGACTATTTTTTAATGAAACAATCGTCTGAAAAATTTTGAATGTTGACAGTCTAGAAACACTATTGTAAATAATAAAACTAATTCAGACCATAGGCCCGAATTTTTCGCCGAGACGTGCCCGGCAGTAGCCAGTAATTCATTCAGACTCCCTCGAACCGTATTATTAAGGATCAAAGCAGCCTAGCGAGTCAGGTTTCATGAAAATGTACCTCAATGGAGGCTGGGTGGAGTCCCCGGTGATGTCGCCGGTTGTCTCCCCGTATTCTCGAGAAGTTGTCGACACAGTGCCAGAGGCAACCAGCGAGCAGGTGGACCAGGCTCTTGATGCGGCGGAGCGTGCCGCCGCGACCATGGGACAACTTACGGGGTACGAGCGTTCTCAAATCTTGAATCGAGCTGCTGATTTGTTGGCAGCAAGATTGGAGGATTTCGCCAGGACAATCAGTCTTGAAGAGGGCAAGCCGCTGAGTGAATCACGCGGTGAAGTCGGACGAATGCCCGATCTGTTGAGACTTTGTGCCTTTGAAGGAAGTCAACTTCGAGGCGAGACTCTACCCTTGGACGCGCAGGTTGCGACCAAAGGGAAGTTGGGGTTCACCCTGCGGGTTCCCTGCGGGATTGTTGTCGCCATCACTCCTTTCAACTATCCGCTCTTGCTGGTAGTCCACAAGGTCGGCCCAGCCTTGGCGGCCGGGAACGCGGTCATCCTCAAGCCTGCCCACCAGACTCCTCTGGTGGCGCTCAAGCTCACTCAGGTCTTCCTGGAGGCGGGTCTGCCAGAAAACGGCCTGCAATGCATTACCGGAGCGGGGGCTGTTATTGGTGGACGCCTTTGCGCGGATTCCCGAGTCCGCAAGATTAGCTTTACCGGGAGCACTTCCGTTGGCGAGAAGATCACTCAAGTGGCGGGCGTCAAGAAGCTCTCGCTGGAGTTAGGTTCCAACAGCCCACTTGTCGTGTTGCCCGATGCCGACTTGGAAGTGGTCGCGGCTGCAACTGCTCTGGGCGGCTATGTGAACGCAGGCCAGGTCTGCATCTCGACCCAGCGGGTGCTCGTTCACCGCCGGGTTTATGGGGAATTTCTGGACGCTTTGAAGAAACCGGTTGAAGCGATTAAGGTAGGTAATCCGCTCGAGGAAGAAACACGGCTAAGCGCCATGATCTCAGAGCAGGATGCTGAACGCGTGGGCACGTGGATTCAAGAAGCCGTCGGTCAGGGCGCTCGGATTGTGACCGGAGGAGAACGCAACGGAGCCGTTTTTGCTCCAACCATAGTGGCTGACGTTAAGCCTAGCATGCGGGTTTCCTGTGATGAGCTCTTTGGACCAGCGGTCGCTGTCTCGCCGGTGGAGAGTGTTGACGAGGCGATTCAACTCGCCAATGACAGCCGCTATGGCTTGGGAGCCGGAATCTTCACGCGTGACATCAACAATGCTTTGAAGTTTGCCCGACGGGTTCAGAGTGGCAATGTGATGATCAACTGGACGCCACTCTGGCGTGCCGACCTGATGCCGTATGGAGGATTCAAGCAAAGTGGCATCGGCAAAGAAGGACCGCGCTATGTCGTGGAAGAAATGACGGAAATGAAGACGGTAGTGTTTCATGGAGTCGACGGCTGATCCTTGGTGGATCTGCGTTTCTATGAAACATAAGGTCCGATGAAGACATTCGGCGAAGTCTTGAGAAGACTTCTCGTGGTCGCGCAGCGACAGTGGTCGCGTAGCGGCAGGGGTTGTCCGTTCCCGAGCAGGTCAGGACACGCGACCGCCATGAAATCCACCTGCGCCTTCTTGTACCTTTTTGTAATGGGGATTTTCATGGGAGAACTAACGTATGACAAAAGCACATAAAACCGACAAACTTCGGCTGACGATGGCTCAAGCCGTTGTCAAATACCTGCAAGTCCAGTTCAGCGAGCGCGACGGTCAGACCCGACGATTGATCCCTGGTATGTTTGGCATCTTTGGCCATGGAAACGTGGCTGGAATCGGGCAAGCCCTCTACGAGTACGGCGCGGATTTGCCCTACTACCAACCCTGCAACGAACAATCGATGGTTCACACCGCCATCGGTTTCGCCAAAGCCAGCCAAAGATTGGCGACCTTGGCCTGTTGTTCTTCCATCGGGCCAGGTGCAACCAACATGGTTACCGGAGCCGCGACCGCAACGATCAATCGCCTGCCGGTACTGCTACTCGCTTCCGACTATTACGCAGCGCGGTATCAAGGCCCTGTCCTGCAACAGTTGGAACACCCCATCTCTGCGGACGTGAGTGTCAACGACTGTTTCCGCCCTGTGAGCCGTTTTTTTGATCGAATCTCCAGGCCAGAGCAACTCTTGACCGCTCTTCCCGAGGCGATGCGTGTCCTCACCGATCCGGTGGAGACCGGCGCTGTGACGCTGGCCTTGCCCCAGGACGTTCAATCGCACGCGTACGAGTACCCGGCTAATCTGTTCGAAAAGAGGGTTTGGCGCATTGAACGCCGGCTTCCCGATCCCCAAAGAATCAAGGAAGCTGTGGGAATGTTGCTGGAAAGCAAACGGCCCATGATTGTGGCAGGCGGCGGTGTCCACTACGCTCAGGCTTGGGATGAGCTAAAGACATTCTCGGAAAGCTTCGGCATCCCGGTTGGCGAAACATTCGGCGGCAAGGGTGCGGTTCGAGATGCCTCGGCATTGCTACTTGGTGGATTCGCTGCTACGGGGACGCCCTGCGCCGGCAAGATAGCTAGTGAAGCTGACTTGGTGATCTGTATAGGAACCCGGCTCACCGACTTTGCCACCGGATCTCAGTCTGCTTTCAACAATCCCGACGTCCGGTTTCTAAACATCAACGTTACCAGCCATGATGCCTTTAAACAGGGAGCTCTTCCGTTAGTGTCTGATGCTCGTGAAGCTCTGCGCAGTTTGACTCAGAGCGCCAAGGCCGCAGGACTCAAACCCCAAGACGCTTACGTCCTGGAAGTCGCGGGCTTGAAGCAACAATGGGAACGTCGGCTCAACGATGAGGTATTCCAGCAAGTGCCGGGCGAAGCCATGAGTCAGGGGCAACTCATCGGGGCGCTGAATAACGAAGCTAAGTCGGGCGACATCATCATTGGAGCGGCTGGAAGTCCTCCAGGCGATCTCATGAAGATTTGGGACACGAGCAATGGCCGTGCCTGCCAGTTGGAGTTTGGGTATTCGTGCATGGCGTATGAGATCCCGGCCGGAGTGGGAGCCCGGATGGCCCAAGCCGACGGCGAAATCTATGTTTTCATCGGAGACGGAACCTACCTGATGAATCCGACTGAGATCGTCACAGCAGCCCAGGAAGGGTTGAAGATCACCATTGTTATTTCCGAGAATCACGGCTATCAGTGCATCCGCGGACTCCAGCTGGCCAGGGCGGGTCAGAGCTTTGGCAACGAATTTCGCAGCCGCGACAAGAAGTCTAACCGTCTCGAGGGAGAATATTTGAAAATCGACTTAGCCAAGAACGCGGAGAGTATGGGAGCTTGCACCTGGAACGCGAATACCCCGGAAGGGTTCCGAAAAGCGTTACGGGAGGCACGGAGCGAGACGCGACCCTGCGTCATCGTCGTGGAAACCGAAAAATATCGATTCCTGCCGGGTTCAGAGGTTTGGTGGGATGTGGCCGTAGCCGAGGTCAGCCAGGATTCGGTGACGCAGAAGCTCAGAGCAGAATATGAACGCGACCGAGACCGGCTACAGCGCTTCCATTACTGATCTTCAGAAAGTGAGAATCTCAGAATGAGTATCAAGATAGGCAGCGCACCAGACTCCTGGGGAGTTTGGTTCCCGAGTGATTCCAAACAAATTCCGTGGAATCGCTTTCTGGACGAGATTGCGGAAGCTGGATACGAATGGACGGAGCTTGGGCCTTACGGCTACCTCCCCAAAGGATCTCAACCAATTGGAGTCGGAGCTCGGTAAGAGGGGCCTCAACGTCTCTGCGACCTTCGTGATGAAGGCGCTGGAAGACAAAGCTCTCTGGCCTGAAATTGAAAAGGAAGTCCTGGAGGCCGGGGAGTTGCTAGCAGCTCTGGGCGCAAAGTATCTTGTTCTTATTGACGACACCCACACCAACCTGTTCACGGGAGAACCCATCGCTCCGGCACGGTTGGATCACGATGCATGGAGGCGCCTGATCAAAACAACCCACAAGGTTGCCAATCTCGCGCACGATCGTTTCAGGTTGACGGTGGTATTTCACCCGAATGCAGACACGCACGTGGAATAGGAAGATCAGATCGAGGCACTTCTGGCAGATACAGATCCGGCCAAGGTTTCCCTGTGTCTTGGCACCGGACACCACGCTTGCCGGAATGGCGATCCGGTGAGTTTTATGCGTCGCCATGCCGACCGCATTGCGTATCTCCATCTCAAGAGTGTCTACAAACACATGCAACAGAAAGTGGGGGCGGAAAAGATCCCGTTTGCCATTGCGGTGGGCATGGATATGTTTTGTGAGCCGTCGGAAGGAGCCATCGATTTCGCCGCGTTTCGAGACGTTTTGCGCGAGGTCAACTACGAGGCTTTGCTATCGTCGAGCAGGATATGTATCCGGCACCCCTCGACAAACCTCTGCCGATTGCCAAGAGAACCCGAGCTTACCTGCGAGAAATTGGGTTAGGCTAGGGCTTCTCTCATCGAAACGCCCTCTCCCCTAAGCTGAAAGGGCACTCCAGTAGCCCCGACTGAAGACTCTCCCGTCTGGGTGATGATCCTTGTGAATAAAACTGGAATCAGATGCTCCGCCGCTCCGTTGCTTCCTATTGCGGTGTTCCGTGCCGCTTCTTTGAGGTGATTCGTGCGAACCAATCATATCAAAGCTAAACTCAAAGCAGGGGAAACCGTTCATGGTTGTTTCATACGGTATCCGGATGCCAGCCTGATTGAGGTTCAAGGCTATTTCGGTTGGGATTTCTTGATTTTTGACGCCGAGCATGGGACGTTGGAACCTCGGGACTGTGAGAACATGGTCCGCGCTGCTGACCTTCGGAATGTCACTTCATTGGTCCGGGTCACTACGAACACGGCACCGACTATCTTGCGACTGATGGACACGGGAGTACAGGGGGTTCACGTTCCCTGGGTCAACACTGCAGCAGAAGCGGAACGGGCGGTGCGATCAGTCAAATACCACCCTCTCGGATCCCGAGGATTGGCAGGTGTACGCGCTGCCGATTTCGCTCAAGCAGGCACTTTTGGAGACTACGTGCAAACAGCGAATTCAGAGACTATGCTGGTTCTTCAGATCGAGTCTCCTGAAGCCATCAATGAACTTCCAGCCATCATTGAGCAAGATGGAATCGACGCCATTTTTATTGGACCCACCGATCTTTCTCACTCGCTCGGATTGCCAGGCCAGATCCAACATCCTGTTGTGCAAGCGACTATTCAGAAGATCGTCGACCTTGTCGCTCCTTCGAAGGTGGCTTTGGGAATTCTTGTGGGAACTGCTCAAGCGGCGCGCGAGTGGAAGGACCGAGGCGCCCGCTACATCGTAACTACACTGGAAGCCATGATGGCTCCTGCCATTAGAGACTATTTGAAGAGAGTTCGGAATTGACCAAACACGGATCGATAATACGCTCGACTTGACCCGATTGCGCCGAGCGAAACCCAGCCTCAAGTACGATCAGATCTCCGCACGCCTTTTCTACGGTGGACTGCAGAGTTCCTTCTCCTCGAACAGCCCCTAGGAAATCTTGCCATTGACGTTGATATCCGCGGTCAAACTCAGCGAATCGCTCCTCTGCGGATCCATGCTGGTTGAACCAGCTCACATGTCCTTCTTTCAGATCCAAGCTGCCACGGTCACCGATGACACTCAAGTCGAAGATCGTCTCTGGCCAGACTCTCGCGCGGTAGCAAGCCAGGTAGTGTCCGACACATCCAGATTCCATCGTTAGTTGCATTAACAGGGCATTGGCCTCGTGAGTCTCGTTGTCACAGTCTGAGATCTGTGCGAAAAGACTGAATACTTCGCCTAAGACTTCTCTAAGCCCTGCAACTGCATGAACCCCAGCGTCGAGCAGAATTCCGCCTACATGAAGGGGCCTTCTCCGCCAGGGACGCTCGAACCAGTCCCGACGGATCGCAGCGTTCCGATCAAACTTTGTGAGGACCTGAAAGCTGACGACCCGGCCAATCTCACCCGATCGGATTATCTGTTTGGCTTTGAGAATGTCTTCCCTGTAGCGAAAATTCTCCGCAACTGCGACCTGTTGCCGGCTCTTATTGGCCTCTTTCACGATGTGAAGGGCTTCTTCAGAAGATGCAGCAAGAGGCTTTTCCATCATCACGTGCTTTCCGCTTTGGATGGCATCGACCACAATTACCTCAGTATCGACGATGGGCACTGCAATCAGAACCACCTGCACGTCCCGGGACTCAAGCAGCGCTTGATGGTTATCGTAGACTCTCGCCCCTACGTCTGACGCGAAACGCTCAGCGGTTGTCCGACTGCGGTTTGCAACCCCCCGAATTCGCACCTCGCGCTGCATCTCTTTCAAGACTGGCCAGTGCAGTTTTCGCACAGCCGCTCCGGCGCCAATGATTCCCAAGCCAAGAGGGTTCTGTGCCATGCGCGGATGCTCCTCTCACACTTTTCATTCTGACTCTTGAAGAGTCTTACAATCTGAATTCAATAATGTTCGCTCACTACGCACAGACCAATGCGCATCGCGCGGCCTGGAAGTCCTAAGACTTCGAGTTCAAGGATCGAAGGGTTGAAAGTTCAACAGCAGTGGAGGATTGGAGATGCAAGGATTGTAGATACTCTCACGAAACGAAAGGGGGTTCAAAGAGAGCGACCAGAGGCTATCGAATATCGTGTGTTATAGGTTCACTACCATGGATTCTCGGTTCGCTTGCGTCGCCTCCACAGCGTCGCTATGACCAAGTCGAGCAGAAATCTGAGCGGCATAGCTTTTCACCAAGTCCGCGAACACGCTCAGGTTTTCCCAGGTAATATGGTGCACGGAACCTGAAACAGAAAGCGAAGCCACCACAGCTGTGTTGTGGTTTCTAATAGGTGCCGCGATACAGCGTACTCCAGGATAGGTCTCCTCGTCGTCAATTGCGTAACCTCTAAGGCGAACCTCGTTCAAGTGCTTCTTAAACTCTGAGAAATTCGTAATGGTCTTCTCCGTGGTGGCTGGCAAACCTTTCTCTCGGAAGATGCGCGTTAGCTCATCCTCCGACATAAATGCCACAATGCTTTTCCCCGAAGCTGTAGAATGAAGAGGTATCGGTTGACCCAAGCTACTGGACAAAGTCATCGCGCGGGCACCTTCTGCGCGGTCCATGTACGCAAGTACATCTCCGATCATAACCGCCAACACAACCACTTCTCCGCTCTGTTTCGCGAGGTCTCTTAGATAGGGTTTCGACGCGGAGAAGAGATCAATATTGCGGAGCCTCTTGCTGGCAAGCTCCATGACCTTAAGTCCCAGGACGTATTTCTTGGATGAAGGTTCCTGTTCTACATAACTGTGAATCATCAATAGCGACAAAGTCCGATAAACAACACTCTTATCCGCATCCAAGCGACGGCTCAACTCCGTGACGCCTAATCCCTCTTTCTCGCTGGCCAGTACGTCAAGGATCCTCAATCCCCGATCCAGTGAGGTTATCTTGTACTGCATTCTCTTTGAGCTCAAGATCGCCAAGGATTTCTCCTCATTGTTTCGACGCGATCGGTCCAGCTTACAGGAGGGTGATTCACAAAATTTTGCCGTTATTTAATCTTGTATCCCAAGCCACTTGAAGAACAGAGCGTTTCCCATCCAGAGTGTACTGGGAACGTACCTACTGGTCAAACGGAAGTCCTTGATGAACTCAGCGTCGTAAGGGATTATTGCCAAACCAAGTCCCTCAGGGTCATCGTTTGGTTTCGGCCTCTCTGTCCGATCAGTGGTTCACCACCGCGACCCGGACATGGAGCCTCTGAGTCAGGCTTGGACGATCGGGCAAACGCTGGCAGCAGCCGTTTTCAAAACATCGCTAGTCCGCCACAGATGTTGAATGCTTGACCTGTAATGGCAGCAGCTCCATCGCTTGCCAGAAGAATGGCCATCGGAACAATCTCTTCTGGAGACAGTCGCCGCCCGATGGGCGTCATGCGAGATTCCAATTCCTGAAGGGTCAACCCCAAGCGCTCGGCGTCGTAACGGACTCGGCCGTCATTCATCCTGCTGCGTACAGGTCCCGGACAAATGGCATTTACCGTAATACCTTGACTAGCGACTTCCGTTGCCAGAGCACGCGTTAAGCCGAGCAGTGCATGCTTGGAGGCTGTGTATGCCACACCGTGAGTAATACCTATTTTCCCAGCAATTGACGAAATGTTGATGATTCTGCCCTTTCGCTTTTCCAAAAAGAACGGCAGGACAGCCTTACACAATAGATATGGCGCGGTGAGATTCAGTGCCAGAGTAACATTCCAATAGTCGTCCTCGAATTCAACCACGGGGCGCGGACTTTCAGCCGTCCCGATTCCCGCGTTATTCACAAGAATATCCACGGTGCCAAAAGTATCGACGACTTCCCGCGTCAATTTCTTCACCATGGCCGCGTCAGTCAAATCGACTGCAAATGCAACGGCACTACTTCCCAAAGTCTGGATGTCCTTGGTCAACGAGTTCAATTCGCTATTGGTCCTGGAAATCGCCGCTACCGAGGCACCTTCCTTCGCAAAACCCAACGCAATGGCGCGGCCGATCCCCCGGCCTGCTCCTGTGATCAACGCCACCTTCTTCTCCAACTGTCGATCGGGCATGATGGTCACCTCTTCCTACTGGGCACCTGTTGAGTCGCTACTCGCCAGCTGATCCGGGACTTCACCATGCCATTCAGCCGTCGTAAGCCGCAAGTGGGCCAGTTCGGATGCGCAGTCCCCGCCCCGTTGATATCCTCGACATGCCATATAGCGGCCGACCCCCGGCGAGAAAGAATCTGCATGGACTCTGTCAACGACAGTTTTACTGATCACCACACTCCAGACAAAGCGCCTGCCTAAAGCCAGCGCAGGGAAAAAGCCAGGGGTGTCCAGCAATGGCAAGACATCTGGCAAGAAAATAGGCGCTGGCAACATCAAGAGTTTCGTATGGAACACGCTGCTGGACTAGGGGTTCTGATGCGCTGGAACATCGATGCCCATTCGGCGTACTCGACCGCTGAGTTTCCTTTGACTAGCCTCCAAAGGAGTTCCAACTTGGCTATTTCGGGTGGACGACGCCGTTTCGTGGCGGACCGAGGTTTTCAACGAATCGCTACGGGATTGCCCGGGGATCCCGTGGCTCCCTTGATTCGGAGCGGAGCAAAGAAGAAAGCAAACTCATGCACCTTCTCTCTGGCGAGAACGCCTGTGTCCAGGTTCTCGAGTAAGTAGATCCCATTCTGAGTCAGAAAGAGTTGATGGACGGGATGGATGAGTTCTGGATCGGATTGGGGGACCACATCAATACCCCAGTTGTCAGATCCGACAAGGACAACCTGTCTCTGAACAAGGAACTGCGCGGCCCCCATGCCTAGACCGGGCTCACCCCCGCTGAATAGCTCATTGTCTGCCAACCAGAGACTGCCCCAACCGGTGTGAATTAGGACGACGTCTCCAGGCCGAATGTTCAGCTGTTGCTGCTTCAAGGCCTCTTTAAGGTCCTGTTCGGTGATTTCGTAGCCTTTCTCAAGCCGACTCTTTCGCTTCAGGGAAGCAATATCGAGAAGCACTCCTCGCGTCAGAAAGACTCCCACGTTCTCAATCCCAAGATGGGTCAGTCCCTTTGGTGTGACGAATTCCTTTCGATGGAATCCATTGTAAAAGACATCGCCAATTCCTACGTGTCCGAGACCGTCTAACGCAGTGCCCACTTGCCCCAGGTGGGTCGCAACAAACTCTTCGTGCCCGACGATGCGGTTCTTCCCCGCTGGAGGCGCTGCTTGAGGAATTAGGAGAGTGAAATGACGGCCCGAAGCCAACGGCATGCCTTCTTCGTAAGCTCGGCCCAGAGGATAAACAACACCTTTCTGAATCAGTTTGACACTCTCCAAGACTTTGCTCGGAGTGATTAGATTAATGGCCCCCTTTTCATCATCTGGGCCCCATCTGGAGGAGCCCTTGCTCGGCTCTTGCGCCGAAGCGGGAGCAGTTGAACTCAACAATATTGCCAGGAGCCAGGTTAGACGGTGCGAAGACATACTTGACCACTCCAATTTGAGAAAATTTCTTGAGACTACTGTGGGAATTCGGTAGAGCGAGAATGCCAACCTTCGAAGCTTTGTGCCAAGGTTTCAAAGATACGACCACGGCCTCATCCAACAGCGTTCAAGGCTCGCATTGGCCCTCATCTAGATGTGGCCATTCGTCTTTTTCAATGGCGTGTCCGAGGCAAGACTCACAGGACCTTGGGAGCGGGCAGCACAACCTGCCGTTCCAACTTGCTGCAGATTCGTCTGCAGACCGCGCTGAGCAAGCCGACATCGTGGCCGATACCCACAAACTGAAAGCCTTCAGCAAAGCGCCGATTGGCATCTGGCGCGTCCGCAGCCATCAGGCCGGCAGCGACACCTTTCCTTCTCGCGACCGCCAGAACATGTGAAATGGCATCCCGAACCCGCGGATGGTCCGGTTGTCCCAAGAGTCCCATACTGGCAGACAGGTCATTCGCGCCTATGAACACCACATCGAGTCCATCGACTCCAAGGATCGCCTCCAGATTCTCGATCGCCTCGATATGTTCGATCTGCATAACGACCAGCTGTTCCTGATTTGCACGCTGCAGATAGTCATCGAACCAGGCCCCAAACCCTGCAGCACGCTGGCAACCAATCCCCCGAATTCCTTCGGGTGGGTACTTGATAGCTTTGATCGCCGCTTCGGCCTGCTCCGGCGTATTGACCTGTGGAAACATGATGCCTACGGGTCCGGTTTCCAGAACTTGCTTGACGACTACGGGCTCGTTCCAGGGAACTCTAACGACCGCGGCGGCAGGAGTCGCGGCCAAGACTTGAATCAGCGTCTGAGCCGCCTCGAGACCGACGATACCATGCTCCATGTCAATGGCGAGCCAATCAAATCCTCCAAGTCCCATAACCTCTGCCACAGTGGAATGTGCCACTGATAGCCAACTTCCGGCTGTTGCTTCCCCTGCTTTCAACCTGCGCTTTAACTTGTTCTCTCTCAAATCTCACACCTCCAATTTCGCCCAATAAGCGATTCCAGGTTTGTCTTTGATCAGAACCTGGTTCAGCAGCTGAATTGCTTTTCGCAGGCCTTCGTCCGCCGACATCATACTGTCCTCATGCTCGATGCTTAAAACTCCATCGTAACCGGCCATGCGGAGCTGGGTGATGATGTGATTCCAAGTGATCTGGTCATGGCCGTACCCGACGGTCCGGAAGATCCAAGCACGATGGCTTTCATCGGTCAGATCTTTAGCATCGATGACTCCGTGCACTGCCGTCACATAGCGATTCACGGCTGAATCCTTTGCATGAAAGTGATAGATGGCATCTCCTAGCTTAAGGATCACCGCCCCTATGTCCGCACCCTGCCAGAACAGATGGCTGGGATCAAGATTAGCTCCTAACGTCGTCCCCACTGCATCTCTCAGTCGCAACAGCGTCTCCACGTTGTAGACCACGTTGTTTGGGACCATCTCGAGACCCACTCTCACTCCGTGATCGCCAGCAACGGCTGCAGCCTCTCGCCAATAAGGAATAATGCGCTCTTTCCACTGCCATTCCAATGGATAGAGAAAATCCTCAGCAGGAAAGGGGCACGTAATCCAATTCGGAAGTTCTGAGCCGGGATGGCTTCCAGGACAGCCACTTAGGGTGTTTACCTGCGAAACGCCTAGCTTCATCGCAAGCTTGCAGGTGTTGACAAAGTCCTCATGATGTCTTTGTGCGATTTTGGGATCAGGATGAACAGGATTGCCATGACAACTGAGGGCACTAATCGTCAGATCCCGCGACTCGACTGAGTTTCTCAGTCCGTTTAGCCTGGCATCGTCTTTTAAGAGTTCCTCAGTTGGACAATGAGCTGACCTCACGTACGCACCGGAACCGAGTTCGATGGCCTCGACACCAAGTGACTTCAGGTAGTCGAGAGTTTCCTCAAAAGGTTTCGCCCCAAATAGCAGAGTGAGCACGCCCAGTTTCATTGAAAACAGCCTATTTGAGAGCAACCCGGATCAACCCGCTAAGAAGACCCGTCGAGAATGAAGGGAAAATGACAAGCCTGTCGGTCTACGACCTCTTGGATGCATCGGCCGCCCGTGAGGTATCAGGCTAATTCGAGCGATTCCATTGGTCTTTGTATTTGATGAAGCGTCAATAAAATCACGAGGTGTCAGAATTGGTATAGAAGCAACGTTATTTTTTTGTCAAACCCTTTGTCGTTGGCAGCAGTCATCAAAATTTTACGCAGACAGCTGATCAATGGCCCTGTCCACCTGAAGTGGGAGGCTTGAGAGGTCAAGACTTATTGAAAGACTTCCGGATTGACGCAAAACTTTGGGCGATCGCCACCTAGTACCGCCACCATGTCATTGGCCATGGATCGATAGATCCGCTCCATGGCAAGCGTGCTAACTCCCAGCATATGGGGTGCACATAGGAATCGCGGATCTTTGAATATACGGTGAGAAGAGTCAGGGGGTTCGGCTGGGAAAACATCCAATCCCCCCGCACTCAATTGTCCGCTTTCAAGAGCTTCAGCAAGAACGTCTAAATTCTCGACGATCCGCCCCCGCGCGGTGTTGATCAGAATCGCTCCTGGTTTCATCTTAGCAATTTGCTGCCGGTTTACGAGCCCAGTTGTCTGTTCATTTAGAGGGACATGAATGGAGACGTAGTCGGACCTCTTGAGGAGTTCATCCAGTGTTACCAGGTTCACATCCATCTCTTCAGCATCTTCTTGAGTGACGAAGGGGTCGTAACCAAGGATCGTCATCTTGAAAGGTTGCGCAAGGCGAGCGAGGTGGGCACCAATTCTGCCGAGTCCGATGAGTCCGAGGGTGTGTTCTGCCATGTCTCCAGTCGAAAACTCATAGCGCTTCTGCCACTGTCCTTGCTTCACGACCGCGTCACAAAAAGGAAGTTTCTTAACCAATGCCAGAAGGAGAGCCAAGGCTCCTTCAGAAACTGCAAACGCGCTGACTGGCGCGTAGACCACCGGAATCTTTCTTCGAGTTGCGGCGGCAATGTCCACAGTGTCATAGCCGGCACCTGGACGCCCAATAACGCGCATCTCCCGCGCTGCTTCAATAATTCGAGCATTGATCTCAGCTTCAACTCCCCGAGCCACAATCGCGATCGTGCGGTCGAGAAGACCCAGCAGCGTTGCTTCGTCCGTTCCGGGAGAGATCTCAACCGGGGCTGCCCTCTCCAGGATTTCAATTGCAGTCCGATCAATGGGCGCTACAGCAAGAATGCGTTGATGCATGCGAGAATTATTCCGTCCGTGAGAATGAGTTACGACAAGAGCTACAGAATGGCATAGCAATCTCGCACGACAGGTTACAGGTGCTGGCACCTCTTTACGTCAATCGGCAACTCGACTTTCAGTCCACCCCAGACCGAGACCTAGCGATTTATTACTGTGTGTACAACGTGATTTCTATCCGGCAACTTCTATCCAGAACCAAGTCTTAGACTCGATCGCGCTCGGCTTGGATCCGCCAGCTAGCCCAGCCATGAGGACCAGCTCGATCCAATAAGCCCGGCTCCACTCCCGGCCACGACAACTACTCCCACTAGGTTGGCATCGAATCAGTCGAGTAACTTCTCTGCTCTACCTAAACAAAGATAGATGGAGCCTCCTATGACAATAGCTGCGGCCGTTATCCAGAATGCCGGGGTCCAACCAAATGAACTAACTACGTAACCAGTGATGACTGGGACAGTCAGCCCTGTCAAGTTGGCGAAACTATTCTGCATTCCCATAAACGTCCCAGCATATCGTGGGGCAATGTCTAGAGACCCACTGTTGATGATAGGTGTTGCACTAGTCAGAACGAGCATGGCAAGGCACAGCAGGCCAACGATCGCTGGAGGCCCACTCACAGTTGGGAGCACGACCAGAATCGAAGCTGTCAACATGAAGACAACCACGAAGTACTTGCGAACTCTTGTCCTATCTCGGCCTAAGCTGCAGCGATCAATGAGAAACCCGAACAAGTTGGTCCCAAGCCACGCCGATAGAAAGGGTAAAGCGGCCCCGACGCCCATGGCAGCCAGTGAGAACTGTCGCTCGGCCATCAGGTACGTAGGTAACCAAGTTGCCAAGACGTAGTACAGCCAATTGGAGGAAAAGTGAAGCGAAGCGACGCCCCAAAAGGCTGGCAGGAAGACCATCCTCCGCCAGGGGACTTCAACTCTTCCTTCAATCTTAGGCCGGCCATCTAAAATGTACTGGAGTTCTGCGGGGCTAACCGAACTGGTATTTTCGGGGCGATCGCTTGAAAATAGCAACCACAATGGAATCCAAACCGCTCCGAATGAAGCGAAAACATAAAACACCGCAGGCCAACCCCAAACCGCCATGATGGTGGCTGCCAAAGGGAAAGCAAAGATCGGGCCTGCGTAGCTGCCACTCAAGGCAAACGAAGTTGCCCGAGAATACTCTCGTGGAGGAAACCAACGTACCAGAAGGCTATTCGTTGCCGGATTCGTGCCACTTTCTCCCACTCCTATCAATGCTCTCACTAGTATCATTCCGAGCATGGTTGTCGGAAAGGGCGTTAGCCCCGTAAAAATCGACCAGGAAGCTACACTGAACCCAAGAACTCCCCTGGGTCCAAACCGGTCCGAAAGATAGCCCGATAGGACCATGAAGGTCGTGTAGCCGAAAAAAAACGACGAAAACACCCAACCCATTTCTGCCGTACTCCAGCCGCGTTGCTTCATGATTTGAGGGGCCGCAACCGACATATTGATCCGATCGCAATGAGAAATGAACACGGCCACAAAGCAGAGAAGGGCAATATCGATCCTTTTCGGCCAGGGCAACCAACGGGTATCCGTAGGCGCGACAGTTTCTACCTCGCGTCGCACAATGATTCTCCTGAGTTACTTCTCGCAAACATCGCTCTCGAATAGGATAGGGAGAGTCCCGATAACTGCATCATTGGGCGAACAGCTGATTTAGGCCCTTACCCCCAAAGCTATGCTGTCCGATCTCCACAGATCGCGTATTGACCCGGACGGCCATGCGAAGCTTCAGATGAGTTGTGTGCAAGAGGTTTTTGGCCTCGCTCGCTTAATGATAGGCAAGCTATGAAACATCCCTTGACAGCTGACCGAACTAAGTGTATACAGTATTCTTTTGATGTGTGCAAGCATTTAGTTTCCGGGATTGGAAACATCCGACGGGTGGAAGGCTCGCTCGGTTGGGGGCAAACCGATGGTAGCCACCACATTGGAAGCTCGGCACTGACTACAAGTTCCTTAGAGCATATGTTGACGGACAGCCAGCTTACGAAATATCGGGAGAAAGGTTACACGCTGTATCCTGGTCTTTTCACCGAAAAAGAAGTCAGCGTGATTCTCTCGGAAATCGACTCGATTTCTGCGGGGAATACTTTGGAAAGTCATGACCGAAACCGGCTAGAGATGGAACCTCGTCAACAGGCTAACGGTACATTGGTGCGGCGCATCTATGACCCCTGTACGCATTATCCCCAGTTTCGCACGCTCTCTGAGTCTGAAAAGCTGCTGAATTGTGTCGAGAAACTACTTAGCCCCAACCTTTTGTTCCATTACAGCAAGATAAATATGAAGCTTCCAGCCGTTGGCTCGCCGGTAGAGTGGCATCAGGACCTTACCTATTACCCGTTAACCAACCGCGATTCTGTGGCTGTCTTGATCTATTTAGATCATGCGGACCGTGAAAACGGCTGTTTACGCGTAATACCTGGCCTACATTTGGACCCATGTCTGGACCATACTTTAAATGGTTTTTTTCAAGGCAGGATCACCCAACCCATTGATGAAACCTTCGCAGAGCTGCTGGAGGAGAGAGCCGGCTCGGCAGTTTTTGTGCATTCTATGACGCCGCATGCTTCTGTAACCAATACGTCCAACCGGCCTCGCCGAACGTTGATCCTCAGCTATAGAGCCGCAGATGCGTATCCCATATATGCGGGCGAGAGCACAATCAGGAGTGAGGCCCATGTGCGACTGGTTCGCGGAGAGCGTCTCAGACAAGCCAGATTCTCGATGAGAGACTTCCCAATTCCTGAACAAAGACGCACAACGGCCTCTCTATATGAGCTGCAAGAGCTGTCACACAAGGAGGGAAACGCCACGAGTTAATCCACATTTGTTGTCGGCTACCGGTTATGACCATCGACGTTCCAACGCTAAAGCCTGTGATGCCGAGCACACTGCGAAATTCTCTCCTGAGCATGACTCCAACTTGTCCAAGGGAGCGAGATTTCGAGACCTCGTTTCCGGCCGACTCGGGGCAGTGGAAATCTGTGGTGCGCCTCTGTGGAACGTAGGCCAGGCAAGGCACCTCGTGCGCAGGGCTTGCAGAGCATACGGAAAGACCTTGCAACTAAGTAAAAAGATTGCGGCGAATTGGATCCAGGTCATCACTGCCTGTCGCGCTTACCAATATGACATGACGAATCCATCACAATCATCAGCTGCGACACCCTTGTTATGATGGCCGACAAGGGCTTATCACTTCACTAAGTGTGATATCGAGTCTGTGCTTGTCGGCCCCATTCCTTTATAGAGTCAACGAATTAATAACTATGTTGGTCCAAGTTACTGCACCCGCACCCTAACACATGGTGGAATACATCGGTATGAGGGACAAGATATATGAGAAGACTCGGCGAGAAGGCTCAGAATGAATTCCCCCCTCCCAAGACCATTCTGGGACTATGGCAACAGTTTCCAATCCCGATGGTTTCACGCTATCTGGCGCAGATGGGCTGGGATTGCGTGATCCTCGACATGCAGCATGGATGTTTCAATCTCGAGACCGCATATGAGTGCATTCACAATATTCGTAGCGCAGGCGTCCAGCCTTGGGTTCGGGTTTCAATTGGAAGCCTTACAGAGGTTCAGAAAATCCTTGATTTGGGTGCGCAGGGGATCGTTGTGCCCATGGTGAACTCATTGACGGAGGCACAAGAATTAGCCCAGGCAGCCAAGTATCCTCCGTTAGGAAGCCGTTCATTGGGGGGGGACTTCTGCTACACCTACGGCAACAACTACCCCAATGAAGCCAATTCGATGACCAAGCTGCTGGTTCAGGTGGAACACATCCGCTCCGTCGAGGTCGTGGAACAGATAATGGCCGTGGACGGTGTGGATGGATGTTTCGTTGGACCTACCGATCTAGCCCTGTCGATGGGTTTACCCCGAATCGGCTTTGAGAATGATCCAAGGCATCGCTCAGCCATTCAACGCATTGCGGATGCTTGCTCTTCTTTGAAGAAATTGGCTTGCTGTAACTGTTATTCTTTGGACGAAGCCGAAGAAAAGGCTAATCAGGGTTATCAATGTATAACCCTGAAATCAGACGCGGATCATTTCATGGCTGCGATTCAAGAACTCTTGGCTGAGCTTCGTGAAAGAACATTGAGAACTGCGGTTCCCATTCAAGCTGTCTGAGTGAAGGTTCTAGTCTCCGTTCCCCAAGGAGGCTCGTATGAATTATCAATTGCGTGCATTGAAGATTGCCGAGGGCTTATGCCCAGGGCCTATTAACTTCTACATGAGCCGCTGGGACGTTCTTGATCGTAGTCCGCACTTCACCTGGCTCGTTCAGGGTGATGAGCGAACGATCTTGATCAATACTGGGCTGCCGCAAAAGAAAGAGGACCTGAAGAAGCTCAATGATGCCTGCTTGGCTTTCCATCCCAAGATTGATTTCCCTCCAGATCAGATTTGGCCCCCTCAGAACGTCTTAGCAGAAGTTGGTATCAAGCCAGAGAGCGTCGATGCGATTTTGATCATTTCACTGGGTGCCTATGCGACCGGTAGCCTTGATGTATTTCGCAATGCACAAATTTATCTCTCACGCACTGGCTGGCTTGATTTCATGGCTCCTAAGAGGCCCTCTCTTTTGGCGCGCGGCGGTGTTTTTACGGATTCCATACTGACCTATCTAGTTACTGAGGCTTGGGAACGGCTTCACTTGGTAGGAGACGAAGAGGAAGTTTTGCCGGGAATCAAGATGTTTTGGGTGGGTTGCCATCATCGAGGTTCCATGGCTGTTTCCATTCAAACGGCAATGGGAAAGGTTGTCCTTTCCGATTCTATCTTTCGCTACGAGAACTTCGAGAAGAGTATACCGATCGGGGTCTTGGAGAATCTCTTTGAGTGCCAGGACTCTCTGGAGCGCATTCGAAAAGAGGGAGAGATTGTCGTTCCAATACACGACAATGAGATTCTGATTCGTTATCCAGGCGGTGTCATTGCTGGGTGAAGAAAGTGAAGCTCATATGGCGACCATGAATCGAAAGGCCAAGATAGGAGTGGTTGGGACTGGCTGGTGGGCAACCTATACCCACATCCCCGCGTTGTTAGCGCGGTCAGATATCGAACTAGTAGCCCTTGTTGACAGGTCCGCGGCAAAAGTCTGCAGAGTTGCCGAAGTCTATAAGATACCTAAGACCTACACGGATTTTCGAAAGATGCTCCAAGCGGAGTCTCTAGATGGAGTCGTTGTCGCAACATCGCAGCCTGCCCACTTCGAAGTCGCCAAGGCCGCCTTGGAGTCTCGCTGTCACATCCTGTTGGAGAAGCCCATGGTGCTCAAACCCAGCGAAGCGAGCGAACTTATTGAGTTGGCAAACCGAAACGAGCGAGAAATTGTGATGAGTTATCCCTTCAATTACACCGTCCACGCCAGCCGAGGACGTGAGGTGATTCTATCTGGTGAGCTGGGAGAAGTACAGTTGGTATCCAGTCTGTTTGCTTCGACCGCATACGAAACCTATCGAGGCAATCTCGATGCTTATGCTGGTGTGATGGAAGCACCCGTGTTTCGACAGGAGACCGATTTGAACAGTAGCTTAAATCGAGGGGGAGGGCAAGCATACTGCCAGGTTACCCATTCGGCGGCACTCGCCTTCTGGGTAACTGATCTGAGTGCTCAGCAGGTCAGTGCATGCATGAATTACTTCGATGTAGAAGTCGACGTGGCGGATTCAATAAACCTGCGATTAAACAACGGAGCGGTGGGGGTGTTCGCCAGCTCCGGTAATCTTCGTCCAGGTGATCCTGGACAGCACACTTTATCCGTTTATTGCAGCCGGGGTTACTTGATTTTCGACATGGTCGCCGGAACCCTCGTGATAAGAAATCACAATGGAACAGTCGAGTGCCCACCGCCGCTAAAGGAGGAAGAGCGCTACCCCCGTTTTGCTCCCGCCAACCATTTTGTTGGATTGATTTTCGGCACTACGGATAAGTTTTCTCCGGGCGCGCTGGGACAGACTACTGTGAACTTCTTGGATGCAGTCCATCGGTCAGCGGCCAACGGCGGAGTCTTGGTCCGTGTGGAAGAGACTAAACACGCCACCAGGAATCTGGCCCGGATCGAATCGCAATCGTGTTGATTACCTGATTCTTCGAGCAACTAAAGACTAAAGTCAGGAGCGCTGTCTAATGGCTCGTGGCTCCTTACAGCCCCTGTCATCCCTACACCGACCTAATGAAGCCACCCCAGCTTTGATCGATCTGGGATGAGACTTTATGTTGAAGCCATCGTTTTTGTTGGACACAGACCAGCCGAACGCCGTGTGGTTGAGAGATCTCGATGCATGATATCCGACAGACCAAAAGAAAGATTGCTCGATACCAGGAACTGATCAACCTGATGGTCTACCGAGTCCGCCAGCCACTGCGGTCCTTTCGGTTTCGGGCCGGAAGCGATTTCTCTGTCGGCTCAGATGTTGAGGATGCTCACTGGCCAATGATCGAGCCGAATAGTTCGTGGGGTGCGTTTCAACAGGATTTTACGTTGAGAACTCACTTCACCGTACCCAAACATTGGAGGATGCCAGTCATTCTCTCATTGCCGATTGGCAATGATCAGCGAGGAGTGAAGGCGTTCATGTCTGATTGGAATGGTGCCGTCGGTATAGCAGAGGATGATCTCTTGGCTCTGCCTCCGCTGGTTCCCAATCACGTTGAGGCGATGGCCTATATCGATGGCCACGCTTACCAAGGAATGGATGCATTTCATCGTGAGATTCTCCTACCGGCCCGGTGTTGCAATGGTTACCAGCACAGCCTGGCTCTGCAAGGTCACATTGAGCAAGGGCCTGCGCTGATGGGGCAGGCAGAGATTGTGCAGGTCTGTCAGCCCACTCGCGACTTTGCCACATCCGCCAGGGTAGCCTTGGACGTGATCTGGGAATTGGAAGATCACGATCCCATCCGGGTCCGTCTTTTGAATACCTTGGATCAAGCATTTCGGCAGTTACACCTTCACGAGCCACTCGGCGAGGACTTTTACAACAGCATCAGAGATGCGCAATCAGTCCTAGATCGGGGGTTGGCAAAGGCTGGTTCTCCGCTCGATGTGGACATTGTCGCGATGGGTCAGGCGCACATGGATGTTGCTTGGCTCTGGAGAGTCCGCAGGACCAGGGAGAAGACGGCTCGAACCTTCACCAATGTATTGAAGCTGATGGAACAGTTCCCCGAGTATTACTTTTCGCAGACTCAGCCTTTGCTTTACGAATACGTGCAGCAAGACCACCCAGAGATCTTTGATGAGATCAAGCAGCGGGTTGCAGAAGGCCGGTGGGAACCAATTAGCGGAATGTGGATAGAACCTGATTGTAATCTGAGCGGTGCCGAATCTCTTGTCCGGCAGTTTCTGCTGGGCCGCGCCTACTTTCAGCGTGAATTTGGACCTGGTGCCGATTCCCCAGTACTGTTTCTACTCGACGCTTTCGGCTTGCCTGCGTCGCTACCCCAGTTGACCGTTCAGGCCGGGTTGAGATTTTTTACGACCTCGAAGATTGGATGCAGTCAATACAACCGACTTCCTTACGACACCTTCTGGTGGGAAGGATTGGATGGCACTCGAATCTTGACGCATCTCAACACTGTTCCAGGCCCGGACGGGAGGGCGTGTAACTCCATCAGCGACCAGAGCCCTCGAGCCATCCGTGGAGCTTGGAAGAACTATCAACAGAAGGATCTGAATTCAGAACTGCTCATCTACTACGGGTGGGGTGATGGAGGAGGTGGGCCGACCCGCGAACTTTTGGAAAACAGCCGCCGAATGGCACGGCATCCGGGAGTTCCAAGGGTTAGGCTGGGCAAGGCTATTGAGTTTTTCGAGAATCTAGAAACCCATGCTGAGCGCTTTCCTGTCTGGAATGGTGAGCTATACTTGGAGTATCACCGTGGCGTCTATTCCAGCCAAGCGCAGCTTAAACGCGCCAATAGAAAGTGTGAGTTTCTCTTGCACAATGCGGAGTTCCTCGCGGCATGGGCTTCGCAGGTCACAGGATGCTCCTATCCCAGCGCTGAATTGACTCGTGCTTGGAAATTGCTCTGTGTAAACCAATTTCACGACATCATTGCAGGTGCCTGCATCGCCGAGGTAAACGCAGACACACTCGTTGAGTATGAAGCCATTCGCAGTATTGGAAAGGAAGTGCAAGACGCCGCGCTCGAGGCCTTGTCTTGCCAAATTCCCAAGACCGTCTCTTTTGTGGCCATCAATCCCATCTCTTTTGGCGGACACCATATCGGATTGCTTCCCGAGCGACTTGAAGTGGGCCAAACGCTCACCAAACTGGACTCTAGCGAGCCCTTGGTTGTTCAGGCAGTTGAGAATGGAACACTCGTCGCTGTTACCAGCATGGAACCCTATGGGGGGGTTGCACTAGTCCTGAAAGAAGAACCTTCGCAATCACGCCTACCGGAGGTGTTGAAAGCCTCACGGTGCGACCAAGGCGGCGCCGTCTTAGAGAACGACTTGTTGCTGGTCGAACTCGACGACTCGGGAGCCTTGACCCGTCTATTGGATAAAGGCATCGGTCGTGAGGTGCTACCAGCAGGCCAGCGGGCCAACCTTTTTCAGGCCTTTCAAGATCGGCCTCTAAACCGAGACGCCTGGAACATCGAAATATTTTATGAGGAGAAACAGTGGGATCTTGCTGGACCCTCGAGCCTGACACCCATTGAACATGGTCCTCTGCGGGCGGGCATGGAGATCTGCCGTCGGCTGCTCAGTAGCGAGATGGTACAACGCGTGTACCTCCACCGCGGATCGAGGCGTATCGATTTTGAGACGAAAATAGTTTGGCAAGATCGACATGTGTTACTTAAAGTCGCGTTCCCGGTAAACATCCTTTCGCCCGTCGCGACCTATGACATTCAGTGGGGGAATGTGGAGCGACCCACTCATCGCAATACCTCTTGGGACTATGCTCGCTTTGAGACTTGCGCTCACAAATGGATTGATCTGAGTGAGGGAAACTATGGGGTCAGCCTATTGAACGACTGCAAATACGGCCACGATGTGCATGGCAATATTTTGAGGCTGACACTGCTAAAGAGTGCTTCCTTTCCCGATCCGAATGCTGAGCAAGGCGAACATTGTTTTACTTATAGCTTGTTGCCTCATCCGGGTGATTGGCGTGGGGTTACTGCGGCGGCCAGCTATTCTTTGAATAATCCCTTGATCCTGAAACGCGTGAAACCCAGCGGTACAGGTTGTATGATTCCTCGTTCCCTGGTAGCGGTCGAGAACGCTAATGTCATCATCGAAACAGTGAAACAGGCCGAGAACGGCCAGGGCTTGGTCGTGAGACTCTACGAAAACGAACGGACTCGGAGTGAGGTTAAGCTCACGACCGGGTTCCGACTCGCGCGTGCTTTTCAATGTAATCTACTTGAAGAAAATGAACAACAGTTGCAGGTGGGGGGGAATGAATCGACTTTCATGATAAAGCCATATCAAATCTTGACTATACGATTAGTACCCGCTAGCCAAGACTGCAGCTTATAAGTTTGGCGAGATGATGACTATAAGTCGCTGACATCTTGTGAGGTCAGATGTCCAATGATCCCGATTTCACAAAAGGCGTCCTCTTGATTTTTGTGGGAGCTTTTGCGAGCGCCTCTTTTGGAGTCATAATCAACAAGATTCGCGCATGGAGATGGGAGCATTTGTGGTTGGTTTATTCCTTCTTCGGGATGCTTGCTGTCCCGTGGACTATAGGGTTTTTTACCGTACCGAAGCTGTTCGGGGTTCTCTTCTCCGCGCGTGGAACAGATCTAACGTTGATTTTCCTTTACGGGGTGGGGTGGGGGCTTGGTTCTGTGCTTTACGGTCTAGCACTCAAAAGAGTTGGCGTCGCGCTGAGCCAAGCTGTTGTGGTGGGCCTGACGGCCGCTGTAGGATCCCTGGCACCGATGGTTCTGCTTCACCCGGAGTATGTTCCCACCGTTAGAGGAAAAGTTATCATCAGCGGCGTCTTGCTGATTGTCTTTGGAGTGAGTCTTTCTGCATGGTCCGGTCAACTGAGAGCCCGGAAACTGCAGAAAGAAACTAACAGCCCTCATGTTGCTAGTGGAAGCTTCAACATGGGACTTGTCTTTGCCCTCCTCTCAGGACTCTTTTCTCCAATGCTCAATTTAAGTTTTGCTTATGGCGCTCCCTTAGCACAAATAGCCAGGGGCCATGGGGCAGATCCCATGTTCGAAGCTAATGCCATCTGGGTAATCGCCTTGACCGGCGGGTTCCTGGTGAATGCTGGATATTGCGCATATCTCATTAGCAAAGGAGGTTCTTGGAGCGTTTTTTCCAACCAATACTTTCACTATTGGCTGGGCTTTCTCATGGGAGTTCTTTGGTCTGCTGGTCCTATTTTCTATGGTTTCGGGAGCGCTAACCTTGGAGAATTAGCGGCGGTCGTTGGTTGGGTCTTGCTCTCATCCCTAAGTATCATCAGCGCCAACTTCTGGGGAGGCATTGCCAAGGAGTGGGCCAATTCTGGGACAAAGCCTTTCCTTGTAATGTTGAGCTCCATCGTCGTCCTCTGCATTGGCATGGCTGTTGTGGCTTGGGGGAACACACTGGGCCACTCAATCCATTGAGGACTGGCAAAGCCAGATCAACCTATAGCTCTGGTCCGAACTTCTCACGCTTCCCGCCAGAGAATCGCAAGAGTTTGAGGGGCGGTAGAAATGAAAGATGTCCTGGGGCTAAGTCGAGCAGTTGGTGCCTGTCTTGTTTGGGCTCTCGGTGACTTGTGAGGAACAGGCGTTACCTTAACGCAATTAGTTGACGACTCAAGAAACTAATTATCTAGCTGTTTTTGCCTTCGAATGCATCGACTATCTCTGTTTCCCTTTGCTGACAGTAGCTGGAATACTTCTCTGGATTTTCAAACCCCAACCTTAAGTGTTCTAACATCACTTCCTCAGCAGAACAGTTTGACATACCTCTAACGAAGGCGAGCAGAGACCAATGATGCTTGAGCATCGATCCGTTTACTCCTGCGCTATTCTGATGCAAAATGATTCGGTGAGAAAACAGGGGTACAGTCAACATCGTCAGTGTTTTTTCCAAATACTCGTTTCCGCTGAGACTCCAGATCGTTCGATGAAATTCTAAGTCGAGTTTGGATGCCTCGCTCTCCGATATAGTTCCAACGCTCTCCATCTGCTCAATTAGCTTGCTCAACCTCTTTTCCCCCTTGGGCCTGAGATTTGTTTTGCATAGTCGTAGGGCTTCGGCTTCGAAGATCAATCGAAGACTGTTGATTTTTTGAGTTTGTTCTTCACTCAAGTTAACAACAAATTTTCCACGACGGGGGATCGTAACTACAAGACCTTGTTCCTCTAAAGTTTGGAGAGCTTCGCGGACAGGAATCCGACTGAGACCAAGCTCCCTTGCCAACCTACTTTCGTTGAGCCGCTCTCCAGGTTTTATCCTGCCAGTGAGAATCTTGTCAGTGAGAAACTGTACGATGCGATCTTTATGAGTTAAGTCATTGGAAGGATAACGGACTTCGATCTGCACTGTTTTCATCTCTCGCTGTGCCCTCGCAAAAACATTCGACGGCTAGATACATGATACTGTATACAGCATTCCTAGATCAAAGCCAAGAGAGAATGGGAGAGAAGACACCCTGCTCGACTGACATTGGGTGACGCCGAGTATCTGGGTCCTCCATCCGCCGGAGTACGCGATCTCGCTCTGGACTAGTGCTCGATTGTGGTGCCCATTTCGACTTTCCAGTTCCAAGCCGCGACAAATCGATGTGTATACGGTATGTATTTTTCTCTTGACAGTGATCTGTTCTTAGGTTTAAGTTTAATAGCCAGTTTCGATCTAGAAATCGCTGGAATCCGCGACCTAGTGTTTTCTTACCAGTGGCAAAAGTTAAGGAATTCGTGAGGCATAGTCCCCAGAAGTTCTTGGTCAGAGGGGAATAAGGGCTAGGAAGCTGCTGCTAAATCAGCAGAGGCATTCTGCCGTGCTTTGTGGGCGCTGCCCATGCGCGGTTTGCTAGGCAATTCCTGTATCCCATCACGAAGGCCGAACCATTGCTTTGTCCCTCTGCATTCGGACGTCTGAAACGAATTTGGATCATACTTGGACATGAGGCGCAGATTCAGATCGCTCCCATCGATACAAAGCCTATTCCCAGAATGGATAAGATTACCTATCTCAAAACCGGCCAGGGCCGGGATCCCTCCGGCCGCGAGGGATCTTGGTATCGTGCCGTTGGTGATCTTTTGTGCTGAACTCCCTCTAGTTAACCAGTCTCGTTACGGCCTGGATGACAGCGCCTGATTGCAGGATCTGGATTAGTTTCTAACAAATGACTCTGCGGATTCCACAATGATCGCACTGTGGGCATTCGCGTCCGCTGCTCCTTCTCGCGAGTTCTTGGAGGATAATTTTGTCGTGTCGGATCGCAGCCTTAAGAATCCCGAGCCAGACGATCCGGAGTACGTCGTTCGCTTCGGCCAGGCTGAAATCTATGAACTTTCGTCACGGGCCGAATTCCGTGATCTGTTTGCGGGAAGGTTCGGCTCGGTTGGGATCTGTGGAGGCTATGGCCGATTTGAGCCAGAAGCTTCCTTGCCTTGCCACATTCATAGATTCGATGAATCGATTACGATCGTTGAGGGTGAAGCTCTCTGCTTGGTTCAAGGCAAGCACTACCAGCTGAGCAGGTATGACACCGCGTTTATTCCAGAGGGCAGACCACACCGGTTTCTGAACCAGTCTCACAGCCCAATGGCTATGGTTTGGGTTTATGCCGGCAGCGAACCCCAGCGCACACTCGTCAACACGGCTTGCTGTTCAGGAACTCTCACTTGGAAGGGCGCCCATTTCTTGGGAACCATAGGATAAGGATGTCCGACATGACCACAGAAAAATTCTTCAGAGTAGGCTTCTCGGCTGATTTCCTCGACGAGCAACGGCAATTGATTTTCCCCGATATTGGTCTTTCTCTACTGGATTCCGAACCGGACATATCCTATGAATTCCTCAGCGATTACCGCGATGTATATGTGCCAGAGCAGATCGCCAGTTACGACGTCATCATTACCATGGGGCCTTCCCTTGATGCCAGTTCCTTGCAAGAGATAGAACGCCTTTGCGCCATCGGCCGATGTGGCGTCGGCTACGATAACGTGGATTTGCTCGCGTGCACGGAAAACGACATCGCGGTGTATATCACTCCTGGCGGAGTGATTCGACCCATGGCTGAATCCATCGTGCTCTTGGTTCTGTCCCTCTCGCACAATCTTGTCATCAAGGACCGCATGGTACGGGAAGGCCGTTGGGTCGCGAGTAGACGCAAACTAGGACGAGGACCCCGGGACCGCACCATCGGCACCATTGGACTAGGGAACATTGCATGCGAAGCTATTCGCCTGCTGCGGAACTTCGGTGTTGGGCAATTCTTGGCTTTCGACCCGTACGTGGCGGACGCGAAGGCCCGGGAGCTGGGCGTGGAGCTTGTCTCGTTGGACGGTCTGCTTCAACGGTCGGATTATGTGCTAGTGAATTGTCCGCTTAAACCGGACACACGGCACTTGATCGGCGAACGAGAACTGGGATTGATGAAGTCCGACGCAGTATTGATCAATACGGCACGCGGACCCATCATCGACCAAGTCGCACTCATCGACGCTCTCAAGTCGCGAGCCATCGCGGGAGCTGCACTAGATGTTTTCGAAAAAGAACCACTCGAGTCCGATTCGCCGTTGTTGAAACTCGAAAATGTGATTCTGACTTCTCATTCAGTGGGATGGACTGAAGAGCTGTTTCGCGATATGGGACGAATTGACTGCGAGGGAGTCGTAGCGCTTAGCAAAGGAAATCCTCCCGCCAGTGTAGTCAATGAGAAGGTCCTCAAACGTCCAGGATTTCTGAAAAAGCTGGAACATTACGCAGAACGAAGGAACGGAGGCACCAAGTAAACCGCAAAGGATAGAGTAAAAGGGGCCATTCATCTGTGGGCAGGGTATACTCGATTTCTTTACGTAAGGCTTGCGCCTGACGCCTGCCGGAGAAAGCTTTGTGGCAAAGGAGCACCCATCGGAATTCTGATTCTGGTGGTGAAACTTGTTCAGATAGTTCTGGATGAAGGATCAAGAAGAAGTAACGTCGCTCGAGCAGCTGTAACCATTTCCGCAGGCAAGTCCCGTTGCATCGGACGAAGCTGGGGAAACGGAGGCCCGGAGGTAGACCACCGGTACGCTTTCTCACGTCACTGGACACATTCAAAGGCATTGTCGCTTGAACGGAGAAGAATCGGCCCCCCTGGTTCCTCGCAAGCGAGATGATCCGTGTTAGCTCATTTTCTCAGTCAATTTGACAATCAGCACCAAGCAAAGTCGGTTTGCCATGAAGCCTGATTTCTCGCAAGACCGGCTGCCATCTCGGTGGCACGTGCAATTTAGGCCGTCGTCGTGCAGCGAGTTGTTTCTTGGGGGAGTTTCGATGGTGTGTGAAGTGAGAGCAGTATTCATCTACTGTTGCATTTTGATTCTCGCCGGTCCTTCGCAAATACACGGTGACGGAAAACAAGCACGTAAGCCCCAGCATTCTGCAGTCGCGTTGGTTACGTCCCAAGAGCGGCAGAGAAAACTCGAACAAGCTAAGCAAATGATCGCAGGAGGATCACAACGGTCAGCTGTTGTGCTATTGCGCGACTTTCTGCTGGAGGAACCCGATAGTGCCGACGCCCGCCTTTTGTTGGGGACAGCACTTGCCTTGATACCCGAACCGTCACAAGCCCTCCAGGAACTCCAGCGGGCTGTGGAATTACGTCCGGCTTTTGCTCCAGCTTACTTCACTCTCGGGACAGCGCTGGCTCGGTTCACTGACTTGGATGGGGCAAAGCTGGCATTCGAAAAAGTTCTTGAGATCGACCCACGATTCGCAGAAGCGCACGTCAGTCTGGCTTTGGTGCTGGCTCAGCGCAAGGAGTTTGCTGCCGCGCGCAAGCACCTTAGCCGAGCAAACGAGTTACAGAAAGGTGCGCCTGCTGCGGCGAATACCCACTATTTGCTGGCCAAAGTTCTCATTGAACAAAACCAGCATCAGGAAGCCCTGCAAGAGTTCGATGTGGCAATCAAGCTGAGCCCCGCAAATGCAGAGGCTTATCTCAGCCGAGGATTACTCAAGAAGAAACTACTCGATGATGAAGGAGCGCTGCGGTCATTCAAGAGAGCGGTTGACCTTGCGCCTGAGAATCCCGTTGCCCAGCATCATTTGGGCCTTGGGTATTTGCGCAGTGGCAAGGTTTCCATAGCTGTCACACACCTGCGCAAAGCTTCCAAGCTCAGGCCAGGTGAGCGATCTTATCTGTATCAGTTATGCCGAGCGCTGCAAAGGGCCGGGCAAATCGAAGAGGCCACTGAATGTGAACACCAGCTGTTGGCTGTAGTCAAGACCAGGCTTACCGCCGACTCCGACATGACAGCAGGCAAACTGAATAACGAAGGAGTGGAGTTGGAAAAGTCGGAGAAGCTCGTGGATGCTCTCGAAAAATACCGCAGGGCTACCGAACTCGATCCTTTCAATACCGTGTTCAAGCGTAACTTGGCTCTCGTACTTTGCCGTCTCGGTCAATGGGAAGAAGCTATTGCAGAACTGAAAGGCCTCATCAAGACGGACCCAGAGGATGTGCAAGCATCCCGAGCCCTCTACATCGCTATCGAGAATGTCCGGGCACTAAGGAAGGCCAACTCGGTCTCAGGCAGCGTCGACTCTCGATTCGAACCGCGGTGAGCCAGCCACATGAACTACAAAACTTCGACGGGGAACCAAACGGAGATGAGAGGAGAGCCCGCACGTCCTCGGAATCCGGACTAGGGGAAACTCAATGCGTAGTTCCACGCGAGATTTTTGCAGGGAAAGAAGCTAGCTACAATATCACTTGGGTTCCGTTTTTCTCGAAAGCAGATGATTCTAGCGGTCGACTCGGAGTAGTGAGCCACCTGTCACCGAAGCTTCCTGACTCGCTATAGTGCCGAAGGATCCTAAGTCGATAGGCATCACCGTTTTCATTTTGCAGCCAGTCTGACGGAAGTCACGGCGCTGATCACAAAGGGAGTCGGGCATCATCTTTTCCTGTTATCGCCAAAATCAACGTGCGTTCAAGAGGAGATCTAAGATGAATCGAATGGAATCACACCAGTCGTTTAGCATTATCGTTCTGGTCAAAATGCTTGGGCTGCTCACTTTCCTGGGGACCACATCGTTCTCGCAAATCCCCAAAGACGTGTCTGCCGAGATCAGAGGCGAGTTGAACAAAAGTCCAGTTCCGCCTCCATCTAACCGGGAAGTCGGCATCGACATAGATCGGTTTATCGGCCACCCTTCGCAATCACCTGTCAGAGTTTCACATGACGTGATCATGATGCGCACTGTCTTGCGACAGGGCGATCCGTACAAGCCCGGAGACCCTGGAGCCGTGCTGGAAAATCGGAAAGACCTTTCAGTCGGAACCGTTCTCGGATATCGGCAATCCTCCCTTGTGGAGCTCAATGACCATCAGTTTTGGTACATCGAAAGTGGAAGAGGACGACTCGACAATGGCAGCGACTATTGGGACCTCAAAGAAGGCATCGGTGTTCTCATTCCTCCCAAAGCCAAACATCGAGTCACAAATACGTCGGAGGCCGCGATGGAGATCCTAATGCTCACGTGGGAGCCTCCCAAGGAAGTGAGGGCTAGAAAGGACATTCTGGTCCGAGATGTTCACGATTTCGCCCTACCTCATGAGGGGAGCCACTGGAGTTACTTTGGAACGGATTTCTTTGCACCCGAGGATGGGCTTCATCCCAACGAACAGTTTGCAGTCGTGTTCATGGCTCCTATGACGATCGCGGAGCCTCACGCGCATATCCCGCACTGGGAAGAGATTTGGGTGAAGTTGCTACCAGACAGTTCCTACTTGATGCTTGGGAGCGAAGTCCGCGAGATGCCTCCCCATACGGCGTTTCTCGCCCCACCGAACTCGAAGACGGTGCATTCGGTCGTGAATCTGCAGAAGGATCGGACTCAAACCTTTATGTATCTGGGACGTTGGCTCTGGAAACAACCACCCCACCCCGAACGGCCGTTCGTGAAGTCCATGTCTTTGGAGGAACCGAAATCGACGCGGTGAGGACCAGACCGTTGAAGTAGCGAGCGCCCAGATGGAGTCGCGACAAAATCCAGAACTAGATTCGAAAGGGCCGAGCAGCTGCCGCATCGTGAAGTCAGACCGAACCCCGCTAGTGCCCCGACAACACGAGGAGTAATCATCGGTAAGCGAGAATCATCCAAAGCGATCAGCGGCCGAGATCCGCTACCGGCCGGGCAAACGTTGGCAGAACTATAGGTGGTGCGTAAGAACCTGACGGTGGAGAGAGGCGAGCAGCGGCTGTTTGGGGAGTGCTCTTCTTTGCCAACGTCTTGGTGCAACCTGTTCGAGACGCCGGCGACGCCGTTTTCTGAACGACGCTTCCGATGAATCTTGCTGGCATCCAGTGGGCGGGTTGCCATTTGTTGCGGAGTGGGTTTCGACTCTCCGAGCCAGCTTTAGGAGGGTAACTTGTCTTTGCTCTCATAGAGCACTGGCGAGGAAGGCAGTGTTTCGTATTTGAAAGAAATTGAGAAATCAGCAACCCGGTTAGTAAAGCTGCTGAAACTCGCCCCGAAGCCTAATCGCTGTTGTTCGTTCAAGGCCAAGGATGATTGGCACGAATAGGAGGAATCGACGGGTATGGAGCTGGCACGAATCTCTCGCAGAAGGTTATTGAAGGGAGTTCCCAGCGTTTTACTGCTAGGTGTGACTCAGAAATCACGGGCAGCGCCGCGACCCAAAATCGCTGCGGTGGTTACTGAATATCGCAAGTGGTCTCATCCCCAACATATTATCGATCGCTTCCTAGACGGATACGGCTGGGAAAGCCGGCATCACCGTCCTCCCATGGATTTGGTTTCCTTGTATGTAGATCAGGTGAAAGAGAACGACCTCAGTCCCGAACGGGCCCGACGTTTTCCTTCCATGAAAATTTACCCCACCATTGCCGAAGCATTGACCCTTGACAGAAATCAACTGGCGGTAGATGGGGTCTTGCTGATCGGCGAGCAGGGTAATTACCCGAAGAACGAGAAGGGGCAAACTCTCTATCCTCGTTATGAATTCTTCAAGCAGATTGTGGAAGTTTTTCGAAGTAGTCGGCGCTGCGTGCCAGTTTTCAATCACAAGCATCTCTCCTGGAAGTGGGAATGGGCCAAGGAAATGGTAGAGACTTCGAAGGAGATGAGTTTTCCTTTCATGGCAGGATCTTTTGTTCCCGTGGCATGGCGTCTCCCCTCGATTGAAATGCCCCTTGGTGCTGAAATTGAGGAGGCCATGTGCATTGGGGTGGGTGGAGTGGATGATGATGACTTCGACGCTTTCGAAGCCCTTCAGTGTATGGTTGAGCGAAGAAAGGAAGGAGAAACCGGCGTTGTGGCGGTAGAAGCCCTGCGAGGAGAACAGGTCTGGGAAGCCCTGAGAGGAAGCTCCCGTGAAAAAGGACGCTGGGACATGAAACTATTTGAAGCCTGCTTGTGCCGGAGCCATACATTGACGCCTGCGCGTCAGGGATTCAATCACATCTACCCTACTCTGGATGAGATTCCGCCTCTAGTGAAAGACCCGGTCGCTTATTGTTACGAACATGCTGATGGTTTGCGAGCAACCGTGCTGTTGTTAGGGGGGCTGGTCAAATCCGTTCACTTTGCAGCACGTTTGAAAGGGAGACGGGAGCTTGTTTCGACCATGTTCTTTTTGCCGGGACGAGGGGTGGACAATGGTGGAACGGAAGCGCCCTTTTTCAATCCACTAGTGAACAACATCGAGAAAATGTTTTTGACCGGCAAAGCCACCTATCCAGTGGAACGAACTCTTCTAACAACAGGCTTGGTTGCGGCCGGAGTGGAATCTCTGCATCGAGGTCAAAAGCGTCTAGACACACCACACCTTTCGGTTCGCTACCAGCCGGTCAAGGAATCCCATTTCTGGAGGACGTGATCCATGCCATCGCGAGCACCTACCGATCGCAAGCGCCTGGCGATTCTTGCAACTGTCTGGACCTATTTGTCCCATGCCCAGCATATCGGTGACCGCTTTCTGGTGGGCTATCCCAGCAATGGAAAGTGGCACCGCCCGGCGATCGATGTCGTTTCGCTGTACGTGGATCAAAGGCCGGAGGCGGACCAAAGTGATGCGCGTGGTCGCGAATTTGGTCTTAAGGTGTACCCCACGATTGCCGAAGCTTTGCGCTGTGGAGGGGACAAGCTGGCGGTCGATGCTGTCTTGATCATCGCGGAGCATGGGAACTATCCTCGCAATGAGAAGGGTCAAACACTTTACCCCCGTTACGAGTGGTTTCAGCAAGTGGTGGAGGTATTTGAAAAAGATGGTCGGGCGGTTCCGGTGTACAACGACAAACATCTCTCTTACAGTTTTGAGAAAGCTCAGAAGATGGTAGAGGCTTCCAAGAGATTGAAGTTTCCGATGCTGGCAGGGTCTTCGTTACCAGTAACGTGGCGACTTCCGCCGATCGAGCTTTCACTAGGCTGCGAGATAGAGGAGGCCTTGATGATCGGTGTCGGCGCTTCGGACTGGATGGACTTCCACGCTCTGGAAGCGATGCAGTGCATGATTGAGCGACGACGGGGTGGAGAAACGGGCGTCAAAGCAGTGCAGTTGATCGAAGGCGATGCCGTGTGGAAAGCGGGCGACGAGGGCCGATGGTCCAAACGCCTGTTGGAAGCTGCGTTGTCACGCTCATATTCACTGCAAGGGCTTACCGTTGTTGACGCCCGTCCCCAAGATCTGGTGCACAATGGCGAGTTGAGGAAACTCGTGAAAAATCCAGCGGCATACTTGGTCGAACGAGTCGATGGACTGCGAACGACTCTGTTGATGCTCGATGGGGCGATTGACGACAACAACTTTGCGGCACGTGTCAAAGGCATGTCGTCGTTGCCATCCACACAGTTCTTGATTACACCGCGACCTAATTCGACCTATTCTGCCTCTCTGGTAGAGAAGATCGAAGAGATGATTGTAAGTGGACGGCCGCCCTATCCTGTAGAGCGAACACTTATTGTCAGTGGAATATTGGACCGCTGCTTGGACTCCAAAATCAGGAATCACCAACGACTAGAGACGCCGGAGCTAAAGGTGCAATATCATGCACCGATCGAATCGCAATTCTCCCGCGCGTAGTGCGGGTCATCTTGTTGCCATCGAAATACACGGCCACAGCCACCCACCCCCGGATTGATCTCCGACGGGAGTTAGAGCAGTTTGGTGTATTTCTCTTGGCTGCTAACGATAGGGGCGTGAAGCGCGACAGAGTGCCGAGGAACATTCCAGAAGACACGTAGCATTCGAGACGCCCATGGGAGAGGCACCCGATGGACCTTAAGTGAAGAAATCGACGTTCATATTCCTCCGAAAGCCAAACATCAGGTTCAAGGATATTGAACAGAGAGAGCCGAGAGGCCGGCCGCGTCACTTTGAGTCTTTCAGACCTTGAGCGGCCATCTGCAACCCTCGGCGGCGCGCTTGGCACGGGTCGGGCTCGACTGGAGCACTTTGTCTCCCACCGAGGAATACAGGTGGTGCCTAGGAAAAGAGGGTGTCAATATCACCGACGTCGAGGAAGGTTGTGCCAGACACAGGCTCCAAGTACTCGAACGCACGTCCTGAAGGAGTGTTCGTGATCTTTCTCCTCCAGTCGATGCCAAGCGCCGAGTAAATTGTAGCCGTCACATCTTCGGTATACATGGATCGTTTTTTGCCCCATCCAGGATCCAATACTTTTGCGCCCGTCTCATCCGTGGCGCCAATCACACGCCCACCTCTCACACCGCCACCGGCGAAAAGTGTAGTGGATGCAAAGCGATGATGATCGCGACCCTTGTTTACGGTGAGATCTCCCACTGTCCGACCAAATTCTCCCATGCAGACGATCAAAGTCTTTTCAAGAAGGGTTGATCCGTCCTTCGATTTGAGTCGGTTCAAATCCGTCAGCAAGCTTTCGAAAGCCGAGTCCAGCTCACGGCACAGCGTATAGTGATTCGACGGTTTGCTTTTGTCGTAGATGTTGGCGTGCAGATCCCATCCATCGTGCGAGATCAGGATGTAGCGTGTCCCGGCTTCTGCGGCTATCAAGTTGCGCGCAAGGACGCAGGCGTCTCCGAGAGCCGATCTGCCATAACTGCTTCTTTCGTTATCGTTGAGCTGCAACATGCTCGCGATTTCGGGCGCCAGCATTAATGTGTGCGAACCTTCATAGTGGGCACGGTAATCCTCTACTGGTCGCAGCCTTGCTATGCTTGTCGACTGGGACTCCCGCTCTAACTTGTTCAACAGACTCCACCGCTGGTCAAAGCGGTGACGCTCCCCTTCGGGTACGACAAAATTCAAATTTGCCTTCGTATCGAGAGTTAGCGGGTTCAAATGCGGATCGAGGCAGCCGGCTCCGATGATGCCTGCGCCACCGCCTGTCCCAAAATTCATTACGACGAAAGGGGGCAAGAAATCATTGTGCTTGCGGCGTGCCTGCATCTCGTAGGCGATCACTGCGCCAACGGAGGGCATTTCGTTACGGCGCGCTGGACTAATGGGATGGGCCACCTGTAAATAAAACTGGGCTCGGGAATGACCCGCTTCCCATGCTTCCACAGAACGCACGATCGCCAGATCATCTAGCTTGCCCGCCAATCGCGGGAATAAGCCATGCGGCAACTTGAGCAAGCCCCCCTTCATGGTCCGCAAATCGAAGTCGGGGGGGGTCCAGCGACCCTCCTTGAAATCGAAGGTATCTATCTGACTCGGTCCGCCGTTCAGGAACAGAAAAATACAGTACTCAGCCGTGGCTCGAAGATTCACTTTTCCTGAAGCGATCACGTTTTTGGGGCGCAACAAAGGAAGTAAATAGAAACAGGAAATGCCTACGGATCCAATCTGAAGAAGGGCCCGCCGCGTTAACTTTGGAACCGCCGTCGGAATGTCTTGCATAAACGCTCAATGATTAAACAGGAATTCTGTCTTGTTCAGCAGAGCCCACAAGAGGTCTTCCGCGCCCGCTTCACGGTAATGCCGAATCTGCTCCACACCTATCTGCTTCTCGGTTGCCGATGGAAATCGGCTCAAGGTGGCCAAAAACAGCTCATCGACGATGGCTTCGTTGCTCAGCGGTGATTCGTTTTTGAGGAGCGTCGCTAACCGCCCCCGTTCTGCCTGCACCCGGTCCTTGACCAATCTACTATTAAGTAGAGAGGAGGTCTGCATCATTGAGCCACTGAGACTCTTTTCGCCTTGGTCGCGATTGCTCTGACCGAACGTCGATAGCATGGATGCTATCTCCACCAATTCTTTCTCAGAGAGGTCACGCGGACAATGTGTCTGCATGACGTATTGTACTTTTTCCCCACTTCCCGCAATCGCAATAGGAACGAAAATGTCAGTAGACTGGGCTATGGCATCATAGAGCTGTTCTGCTGACAGTCGCCTGACAAAGTGTCTGGCAAAGTAAGAGGCATAAGGCGGCTTCCATTCTCCGGGAAAATGGGATGAGAGTTGATAGGCACTGGATTTCGTGATCACTCTCATGATGTGTCTCAGGCTGTAGTCGTTGGCCACGAAATCTTTGGCCAACGCATCCAGCAACTCGGGGTGAGAAGGTTGCACTGTCCATGGGGCAGGGGGAGGATGAGTGGGGTCCTGGCGATCTAGATCGAATTCAAAAGGGGGATCCACAATTCCGACTCCCATCAGCTCGGCCCAAAGGAGGTTGACGGTTGCCCTGGCGAATTGAGGATGGGTTGTGAGGATCCGGGCATAGGCCTGGCGCAGCCCCTCTCCCGGTAACACCTTCTCCTGGTTTACCAGGAAGGTTGGTGTAATATCTTCGGAGTAACGCTCCATCCGTTTGACGCTGGGGTGCTTTAGGTTGAATCGATGCTCGTCTTCGCGGACGGCGAATTCCTGCCCAATACCAAAAGCCCGGTAGATCCGAACCCCACCGAAAAAGGATGCATGCCTCCAGAGCTCCTCTCTCTTCTTGCGGCTGAGATAGAGATTGATTTTTTCCAAGTGTCCAGCCCCGGCGTGGCAGGCAATGCATTCCAAGTTGACGCCGAGAAAATACTTCGTGCTGCTAATCGCGATATCTTCGATCGTGTCTTCATGGTTAATGCTTAGGTCGTCGGCATCATCGACGTGATTGCGCGCCAGGAAATTGGACGGTCCAGACTGCCAGTTGGAAACGGCTCTAGCCGTAAGCAGCTCGGTCACCAGCTGGTTGTACGGTTGGTCTAACAGTAGCGACGTGTGGAGGTAATCCCAAAACAGGTTTCGCCCTTTGACACCGATTTCAGCGGCGGCGTTACGAAGCAAGTCGCCGAAGAAATAGGTCCAGCGATCGAGGAACGGCGAAGAAGGATGCATGAGCGCCGCCGGGTCAATTTTGGCGTCAGTGAGTTGATCAACGAGTCGGTCACGTTTGTTCGATTCCTGGTCAGCGAGAAACTTGCGAACCTGCTCTGGCTGAGGGATACGGCCCGTCAGATCAAGATAGACCCGCCGAAGAAACTCGGTGTCGGAAGATAGGGGAGCATGGGGAACACGCTGACCATCCATCTTCCCAAAGATGAATGCATCGATGTAATTCTTTCTTGTAACTGTAACCGGAGGCTGATTTGGCTGCGGCAATTTGGGGGCAACCTGGCTGGTCTGCCGATCCAAATCCGTTTGCGCAGAGCTTTTGGGAAGAGGCGGATGTTTGTCTCGACTCTTCCCAAAAGGTTCTCCCAACAAGAGGGCTGCACTAGCAATGAAGACGCACAAAAATCTGACGAACTCCATCTGGCCGCCCTTTCAGTGCGAACTGTACTATGCGTGCATCACGGGCGCTGAGGAGCCTGACAAACGGTCGGAGATAACTTCACTCTGCCTAGAAATAAAACTTCAAACCGAACTGCAGCGATCTGGGATTTACGGCGACTGATGTGACCTTGCCCGCATCGGACAAACCGATCGTAGTTCCTGGCCTGCCCAGATTCATGATGTTGAAGACGTTGAATGCCTCGAAGCGGAGCTGTAGTTCCCGCGTCTCTCCTAACGGTATGCTCTTGAACAAGGAAAAATCATTATTGTACACGTTGTCAGAACGTAGCACATTGCGCCCGAAATTCCCGTACTGAAAACTCGGGATCGCGAAGGCGGCCGGGTTGTACCACATGGCCGCGGTTTGAATCGACGGCCTGGGGTTACCCACCAGATTAGGTCGAGCGTAGGTTCTCCCGTCGCTGCCGATGTTGGCGACGTCTCCGACCACAGAAAGATTGAACGGTTGGCCCGAGCGCGCCTGGAGGATGTTATTCACCTGCCAATTGCCCAGAATCCACGATCCCGGACCACTTTGAAGCCATCGTTTACCTCGCCCGGCCGGAAGCTCGTAGACCGCATACCAGGAGAAAAGGTGTGGAACGTCGTAGATAGAGACGCCCCGGCTCGATTGGGGGTCAAAATAGTTCTGTAATGCTCCAGCGGTATTCTCCGCAGCCGCAAACCAGCCGCTGGTCGTGTCGATGGATTTCGACCAGGTATAGGAGAGCAACGATTGCAAGCCATTTGCGTACCGCCGTTGCGCCTTGACCTGCAGCGCATGGTAATTTGCTTCGCCAATGCTACGCAAAACGAACATGCTTCCTCCCGCCCAAGGCACCGGCCGGCGCTGGTTCACTTCTGCCGGCGAGCCCGGTCCGGGAGTCTTGGCCGTGTTGTTCTGCCCCCCATATGGGAGCCGCCTGCTCTCGCTGCCCACATAAGCGACGGAGAGTAGTAGATTCTGGGTCGTCTGGTTTTGGACCTCGACATTCCACTGATGTGAGTAGCCATCCTTTAAGTCGGTAGCGCTCTGCCAACCGACGCTCTGCCACGGACTCGGCGCCGGCAACCTGGGTGCCCCCTGGATGTTCGCAAACGATGTCAATGGGGCCCCGAGAGCGTTGGCCGTGCCGATGAAGCCTGCGCTGTTGGGCCACCCCGAGAATTGCTGCCCCATTTGCGCGTTTTGGGTCCTAGCCGCAAGGGTATCATAGACCAGTCCATAGCCGGCGCGAACGACGTTCTTCCCGCTCATTTGCCAAGCCACACCGACACGCGGCCCCACGTTGTCCTTCACCGTCGGGATTAAGGACCGGTCTTTTATCAGCTTGATGTGGTCGCCGAATGGAATATCCGCAAGCGGAGTAGGAAGACAGGGAGACGCTCCGTTGACTGCACTGCAAAGGGGAGGCAGTGCTGTGCCCGTGAGCCGCCACGTCTGAGTGTCAATATCCATTCCGTTCTCCATCCCGGGTTGGAAGCTTTTCGGCATCGTCAGGTAGTCGTAGCGCAGGCCAAGATTAACCGTCAACTTTGGGTTCACCTTCCATTCGTCCTGAAAATAAGCCGCCCACGTGGCCAAAGCGAACTCGATCCGAGAGTCACTGCCCACCCCATTGAAGTTTACGGGCAGCCCCAGCAGGGCCGAGGCTATGGAGTCACCCGTCCTGCCAAGAGCCTGCGGGTTAGCTGTCACGTTGTCATCAAAATTAAACTTTTGGAACTGGTTAAGCTGCAGGCGCCCTGCGTGGATGTACTGGGCGCCCATCTTGAAGCTGTGGCTGCCTTTCGTCCAACTCAGATCGCCGGCAAGGTTCCAGTTCGGGTTTTCCCGGGGCGTAAAGCCCGAGTTACCGATTTCCCCACTCCCCCCTGGTGGCGTAAATACCCAGGGCGACGCGAGTCCCCACAGCATTCCCCCGTATTGGTCGATATCTTTGAAACCGAGCTGCTTCATCGGGTCTGTCCCAGCCTCGTGCTTTGTCCCCGAAGCATTAGCCGGCCGAAGCGAAACCCCGCCGACCACGTTAAGAAGGAGGTTTGGCGAGAACGTGTGCACCCAGCCTCCGCCCCAGTTCCTGCCGGTCGCGTGGGCCTCGCTGGTTGTCTTTTCCCCTAAGGGATCCAAGTGCCTTGTACGCTGTTCGCTAAAGCGAAAGAAAAGGTTGTCTCCCCCCAGGCGGTGATCCACTTTCACCGACCAACTGTTGGCAGTGTCTATCGTAGGCGCGTTCAAGATGAAATTGTGGCCGGCGGAATCCTGAAAATTTGGACGATTTATGTAGGTCTTCAAAAATCCTTGCATCGCGGGCGAAATCAAGTTCGAGGGGATGATGTTATTGGGGAAGGGATCCCGAACTAGATTCCCGCTCGCATCCGTAACAGTGGTGTAGGGGTTGAAAATGAGTCTGTTGTATTGCGAGAAGTCCCCATTCAACATCGCATCAGTCGGCACAAAACCCACCGTTTGAAGTGGCTTGCTATAACGCCAACCATCGTATCCACCGGAAAAGAAAGTCCTGTTCTTGATGATTGGCCCGCCTACGGCAGCTCCAAACATGTTCTGCCGAAACGGGGGAGGAGATGTTCGATTGGCGTCGGAGAACGGATTGCGGGCATCGAAGGCGTCGTTGCGCACAAACTCGAAGACCGAACCATGAAAACTATTGCCCCCCGACTTCGAGACGAGATTAATCACACCACCCATCACGCCGCCATACTCGGCTTTGTCATTATGCGCCTGGACCTTGAACTCTTGGATCAAATCAACGTTGGGAAGAAACTGTTCGTAACTTCCACTTGACTGAGTGTTGATGATCCCGTCCAGAAAAAAGATCTTTGAACGGTTCTGCTGTCCGTGGAGAGCTGGATCGGAATAGGCGGACCCTGAGATTCCCGGTGCCCCCTCTCCCCCTGCGCAACATTGATTTTGATTGGTGGAAATAGGGCTGGCCCCTGGGCTAAGGGTTAACAACTGCGTGAAATGCCTCCCGTTCAATGGCAGATCGTTTACCGCCTTTTCCGTAATCACGGTGCCCAGTTCGACCGAAGATCGCTGAAGCATCTCGGCCTCAGCCGTCACTTCCACTGTCTGGTTGACCTCGCCCAGAGTCAGAGTTATGTTTTGCGTCACTGCCTGGTTGACCCCCACGTCGAATCGAGGAATTAGCGCCGTCTTAAACCCTGGCATTTCCACCTTGAGAATATAGATTCCCGGAGTGACAAGCACGAATCTGTAGTACCCATTCTCATTGGTCGACACCTGGGTCTCGACGTTGGTAGCCTGACTGATGAGCTTCACAGTCGCGGCGATAACGATTGCGCCTGCTGGATCGGTAACGGTTCCGTTGACCCCTCCGGTCGCCGTCTGACCAAAAAGCGTCGAACCCGACGCCACCAACATGACAAGTAGCGATACCACCATTTTTCCTAATGATCTCATTCGGTTTCTCCTCCTCAGTTAACTGTTAACTACATTTCGCCGTAGATAGATGGAGTCACATTCAGCGGCTCAAGTGAAAACTCTGGGGGCAACGGGTATCCTGATCATCTAGGTTGGCCCAACTCCGAGAGACCCGCTCGTCTTGGCCAAGGGATCCAAACATTCCATCTCAGCCGCGGAGGTGACGGCCCCTCGTATCCTCATTTGACGATAGAGAAAATAGTGCTGAACGTCGCGATGGTAAAAAAGGATTCGGTGAATGTCAAGAAAAAAATAAATACCGTATACAGATTTGTCTTCTTGGAACAGTAACGAGGCTGAGTTGGCGGGCACAGACGTCGGGGCTTCGATGACTGTAGCTGATGACGTTGTTCTACCCCATACCCTTATTCGGGGGCATCTCTCCTCGCCGCGCTGGGTGTGCTATCTACCCCCGTCGTCTACAATCTCACCAATGCACACAAAAAGGAGTTGACATCGGGGGTGGAGCAACACTAGTCTGCATACCGTATTCTGTTGCCGCTGATTCTTGATAAGGTCGAGAATCTCAGCTATTCAATCTACCTAACTCTACGTCTCAAAATCCGTCGTGAATAGTATTTACGGAAGTTCGTTGCGTCGCTTGGCCGAAGGCAGATCTATCCACAGAGTTTACCTTCCTGCCTTACTTCTTTCTTTGTTGTATTCCACAGCCATTTCGCCTTTCAACACCAATGCCCAAACCAACACGAACGAACACCGTGAGCCGAGGTTGATTTCGGTTTTCCCGTTTACCACGCAGAGAGGCCAGGCGATCAGCGCGGAGGTTCGAGGGAATTGGCTCGATGGCGCCTCAGGGGTGTGGTTCGACCAGCGTGGGCTTAAGGGTTGGATACGAAGCGTTACGGAAATCGAAGATCCGGTGATGCAGAAGATGAATCCACTGGAGAAGCCAAAGAAACCCGTCCCATTGTATCGTGCGCTCATCGAGGTCCAGATCGAGCGGAAGACGCAGCCTGGAGTCTACTCGCTGCGGCTCATTTCTCCTCGGGGGGTCTCGAATCCCTTGAACGTTCACGTCGTGGACAGTTTGGTAACGGTCGAGACCGCCACACCTCATGAGACCGTTGAGCGCTCCATGCCTGTAGTGTTGCCCGGTTTCATCAATGGAAGGATCGAGAAGCCAGGAGAGGTTGACATCTTTTCGTTCCACGCCAAGAAGGGACAGCGGTTTCGGTTTGAATCCATCAAGGGGCTAAGCTCCGATACTGGTAGTGCTCCAGAAAGGTTTGCGCAAGAGCTGGCTCTCTATCGCGCTGGAGGAAGCTGGTTTGATCCACTCCGCGCCAGCCGAATCCTATTTGAGGAAGCACGTTCTTCGGATCTGATGTACGTGGAGTCTCAAGGGACGTACCGGTTCACTGAAGATGGGCAGTTCTTCCTGCAGGTTGCAGGTGTTTTCGGACAGGGGTGCCCCGATTGCACGTATCAGGTGCGAGTTTCCCAATACGAAAGGCCCGCGGGGTTCACTGCTCGCAGTGACAGGCTCCAATCTGAATGGTCAGAGAGGAGCCTTAGCAGAAGCTTGGTTGGAGATTGGGTGAAGGAGGTGGAGGCTCGTGCTGTTCAGAGATCTGAAACAAAAATTCCGACCAAACCGATTTCTGCCGGCCCGAGCACCACTACCGATTCAGTGGTCGGGACGGAAGGCAAACAACTAATCACGGTACCCAGTCAACCATTGGTAGTAGTGGAGCCTGAACCTTCACAGACTGAAAGGTGGTTCTCGGTACCGGCCATTGTCGAAGGAACTATTGAACTTCCCGAGGACTTAGACAGTTTCAAGTTCAAGGTGAATGCTGGACAACAGCTAGTTTTTGAAGTCGAGACTCCGGATTCCAAACCCCCTTACTTTAATCCACGCGTGGGGATTGTAGACAGCCAAAATCAGGAACTGTTCTCCAATGTACATCGCCGGCTCTCGATGTTTAATAACAATGCAGATCCCCAAGTCTACTTGAAAGCGGTCGAGCCGAAAGCAACCTACAAGTTCGAACGCGGGGGAGAGTATGTGCTTCAGGTGCGCGACATCACGTCGCGGTATGGAAGCCCCAGCCATCGTTACCGGATTCTCGTGCGCCCTGAGGTTCCGCATGTTGGGGAGGTTTCGGTAATGTATAGTGGCAACGGCGATGGCATGGGAAGCGAGATCACGCGCGTGAACTTGGCGCGGCGAGAACCTCAGAAACTGGTTCTGGTGGCTTCGTACGAGGAAGGATTTGTGGGCGATCTGTCGTTTACGGTCACAGGTCTACCGCAGGGGGTGCAGGCATTTCCAGCCATGCAATACAACGAAGGACGCGCGCCTCTGGAAGTGACTCAGAACGCGGACATCATAGAGCCAAAGTTGCAGAAGACGACGATTGTTCTGCTGGCGGACTCCGAAGCACCGCTCACGACCGAACCCAAAGTCATTCAGCTTCACTGCCAACCCATCTCCAACGGTAAGTTGGGGCCAAATCTTCTAGTGCGTGAGATCCCGCTGATGATCGTGGCAGGTTCAGAGCAAACGGAAAAGGAAAAACCTAACCCTGCAAATGATTGAGAGTGCAAAGAGGATGAACGTGAAACTCGCAGTCGGGAGATTGCTTAGAGGGTTGTTTGCCGTTGTGTTCGCTGTCTTGCCGGCAGGCAGGGCGGAAGGAAAACCGTCCCCAGTTATCTCTCTGCAGGTGATCCCGGCCCAAGTGATCCTTTGGGGCGCGAAAGCTTCGCAGCAGTTTGTGGTAGTGGCGAAGTCTGCGAACGGGTTGGAAAGTGATATGACCTCAAAGGCGCATTTCTCTCTGTCGGACCCAAGCAAAGGTGAGATCAACAGTTCGGGAAAGTTTCTAGCGAAGGCTTCGGGAGGAGTTGTTTTGACGGCTCAAGTGGATGGAAGATCAGCGAAATCCACGATCCGGTTGGAAGACGCAGAGAAGCCCCGTCCGTTTACCTTTGTGCGTGACATCGGAGGGATCCTGACGAAACGGGGCTGCAATGACTCGGAATGCCATGGCGGCGTGAAAGGGCGAGGAGGATTCAGGTTATCAGTCTATGGCATCTATCCTCGGGAAGACCATAAATGGATTGTAGAAGGAGGGACATTTCGGGTCTTGACGACGGAAGAGAATCCGAAATATTCCCGGGTCAATGTGAAAGAGCCGGAGAAAAGCCTTCTGCTGCTGAAGCCGACTTTCAGTGTGCCACATGAAGGGGGGCTCAGATTTCAGGAGGGATCAGCAGACTACGAGACTATTCTGAATTGGATCCGTTCGGGAGCACCCTACGGCGAGGAGGCGGAAAAGCAAGGGGTCACGGTTGAACGGGTTGAAGTGACACCTAGGGAAGTGGTGCTGGAGGGTGGAGGACAGCAGCAATTGATTGTAACAGCCTATCTCTCGAATGGAGAACGGGAAGATCTTACGGAGAGGGTGCGGTACATCACCAATGATTCTGACGTGGCTGAGGTCAGTGAAACGGGTGTGGTGCAGGCAAAGAAAACCGGTGAGACCCATATCCTGATTCGGACTCCGGGCTATACGATAAGTGCTGATGTGGGGGTGATTACTACGCCCATTGCGAGTTATCCCAGAATTGAAACACGTAGCACCATTGATGAACACGTCTTTGCCAAGCTGCGGAGATTTCATATTTTGCCTTCAGAGTTGTCGAGCGATCAGGAGTTTCTCCGCCGTGTTTGTCTGGATCTAACCGGAACACTGCCTCCGCCACATCGAGTGCGGCAGTTCATTGCGGATAAGGACCAGCGAAAGCGCACTCGGCTGATTGAGATTCTGTTGAATTCTCCCGAATACGTAGACTACTGGAGCTTCCGATTCGGCGACCTTTTGCGTGCCACGCATGTAACTTCGCTATCTATTAGGGGCTCGAAGGCCTACCAAGACTGGATCACTGACAGCATCGCAGCCAACAAACCGTACGATCAGATGGCTCGCGAGCGCATGGCTGCGCAGGGCTATAGCGCCCCGGCACGCAACTTCTACTACGTGGGAGAACTGACGACGCCGGATATGCAGATGCCGGAGCTCATCCGGTTGTTCATGGGCCGACGCATCGAGTGCGCCCAATGTCACAATCACCCTTTCGAAGCCTGGAGCCAGGATCAGTACTGGGGCTTGGCGGCATTTTTTTCTGGTAGCACAGAGTTGAGAGATTCCATGCTGATTGTAGACGTGTTGGGTGGAGGCCACGTGGATCAACCCAAGGACATGAAGGTCAGTAATCCAAGGACAAAAAAAAGAGTATTTCCGACTTTTCTGGATGGTACCAGACTGCCTGAAAGTCAATGGATGGATCCGAGGATGCAGTTTGCAAAGTGGGCTACATCGCATCCCTACTTCGTTGAAGCGTCGGTAAACCGGGTGTGGAGCTTATTTTTTGGCCGGGGTCTAGTGGATCCAGTGGACGATTTCCGGAGCACAAATCCGCCGACGCATCCGGGGTTGCTGAAGGCGTTGGCAAGGGATTTCGAAGAGAGTGGATACGATCTGAGGCATTTGATGAGGAGCATTGTGCAGTCACGGACCTATCAGCTGTCTGCAACACCGAATGAGAGCAACAAGACTGATAAGATCGACTACTCCCACGCCCTGGCGAGACCGCTGGACGCGGCTCTTCTGCTGGATGCGATTACGAGTACAACCGGCATCCCGGAAAAGTTCCAGTTTCATCCTCAGGCTGGTGGTGGTGATCCTCCGCTCGGAACCCGGGCGATGCATACGATTCCCGATATCTGTCCGTCACAGTTCATGGACAATTTTGGACGTTCCATGAGAAAGGCCCTGCCCGTGGCACGTCCACAGCCAAACCTCCTCGCCGCTTTGCACATGATGGCTGGGCCCGCCTATAACGAGAAGATCACGAGCAAGGGAGGACGGCTCAGTGGATTGCTACAGAAGGGGGCTTCGGATGAACAGATCCTCGATGAATTCTATGTTGCAGCTTTGACGCGACTCCCAACGGCAGAGGAGAAGGCCGATCTGCTGAAGTTCCTTTCCCAGCGCTCATCGAGCCGTGAAGAAACCCTCGCGGGACTGGTCTGGGCCATCATGAATTCACGGGAGTTTGCTTATAACCACTAAGGGTGTGCCAATGAAAAAAACAGACTGTGATCATTGCCAGGGCGCTTCGTACGCTCGCCGAGACTTTCTGCGAGCCGGCACGCTGAGTTTTCTCGGCATGACTGTTAGCAATCTTCTCCGTTTCACGAGTGCGCAAGCGCTGGCGGCAACTCGTCACGGTGTTGCCACTCCTCGTGGCAAAGCGCAAGCGGTCATTCTGCTTTGGCTGGAGGGCGGAATTAGTCATCTGGATAGTTGGGATGTTAAGGGCAACAGTGGTTTCAAACCAATCTCGACCAATGCCTCCGGAATCCAGATTTCTGAGATTTTTCCCGGTGTTGCCAAGCACATGGACAAGCTGTCAATTATCCGCTCCATGAAAACGGATGAGCGGAATCATCCGCAGGGAACGATCCAGACTTTGACCGGGCATCGTCCGAATCCCGCATTGAAGTTTCCCAGCATCGGATCCATCGTGGCCAAAGAAATGGGTCAGCGCAGGAACATGCCGCCATTTGTCGTAGCCCCCATGCCCTCGGAGGGCGATTTTTTCAACTATCAGGAAGCGTACCAGGCCGCCTACATCGGATCCGAATATGACGGCTTGATCCTGCCGGATCCCAGCAAGCCGGATTTTCATTTGCCGGACTTAAGTCTGCCCAAAACCGTTACTACCGAAGTCATCCAAGACCGGCGGACGATGCTCAACATTGTCGACCGTCATTTTCGCCGGAAAGAAGAGCTGGCCGAGTTTGCGAAGATGGACTCGTTTCAACAGCAGGCGCTCAAGATGCTGCTTGATCCACATGTCAAACAGGCTTTTGACCTCTCTCAAGAATCAGAAAAGACAAAAGACCGGTACGGACGGCATCGCGTCGGCCAGAGTGTGTTATTGGCGCGACGCTTGGTGGAGGCTGGTTGCCGATTTGTCACGGCCGCGGGTTACAAGCACGGCCAGTGGGACACGCACGGCGATAACGAAAACCTGCTTCGTGGCACTCTGGCTCCCCTCCTCGATCATACTCTTTCTGCCTTGATGGAGGATTTGAAGGACCGGGGACTGCTGGACAGCACGGTGGTTCTGGTGACCGGAGAGTTTGGCCGGACGCCGGTAATCAACCCGAGAGGAGGGCGGGACCATTGGCCCGACTGCTGGTCGCTGCTAGTGGGGGGCGGTGGCATTCAAGGAGGCAGCATCGTCGGCGCCAGTGACAAGGATGGGGCTTATGTGGCAGATCGTCCGGTTTCCCTGGGAGATCTCTATGCGACGGTCTACAAAGCGATGGGGATCGACTGGACCAAGACGTACATGTCGCCCACTGCCCGGCCCGTGTACATCGCTAACGGCTTTGATGACATGCCAGGTACTCCTTTGAAGGAACTCATTTAGTTTCGTCCTCCTCGCGCCGGTCCATAAGACGTCGTGAACTTGGTAGATCCAAATTTAGATCGATGAGATGCGATTCTCGGCTCAACTTGATGCTTTCAGAAAGCCAAACCGAAAACGTTCTAAATCTTTGGAAAAATACATGTGAATGGATCCAAGAAGATTTGCAGCAGAACTCACATCTCCTCAAAGGAGGAGAGAATGCCCTGGCTTGCAGTCTCCGGCGTCGCGCCCGAATCCGCGAGCTGCCGGTCTGGCAGCACTATTGGCCTATCTCCTGAAGAACGAAAGCTCCAAACTTGCTGTCAGGGGGTGCTGGTGAGCTTACCTGCTATGGAGTCTGACCGTTGCTCAAACCAAGAAAGGAGCTCGGGCCGACCTCTTAGTCTCCCAAAAAAGACCCCATGTCGCCCGAGTGGTATCAGGATGCCAAGCTCTTCCTTCACTGGTTATCCACTAATCAACTCCGCATGGCACTTGAACAGTTAGCCCATCAGGCAATCCCCAGACTTTAAGAATGCCCGTCCCGGCAGTTGTTTGATAGTAACGTCCTCGGTTGAAATCGTTGACGCGAGGGCCCGCAACCTAGTCGGATTTGGTTGAAATAGCGCGATGCCCGAGCCTCCGCTGGTACTTCCCGTCCCTGGCCCGCAAGATCAAATGGAGGAGCCGCCCAAGGGGTAACTGACTCGATGGGCGCAGAATATCTAATCAATGGCAATGAGATTTGCCCAACCGCGCGTGTGGCGGCGATGCATAAGGCATGATACGGACATTTAAACTGCTGTATGTTCGCGTAGCTGAACCAGAAGTGAGGGGGTACAGTGGGGAACACGAATCTATTTGACCTTTCAGACCGCGTGGCAATAGTTACAGGTTCTGGATCAGGGCTGGGACAAGCCATAGCCTTAGGATTCGCTCATTTTGGAGCGAGGATTGTGAGCACGGATGTTAACCTAAGTAGTGCAAAGGAAACGGTCCGTCTAGTTCAGGGTCAAGGCCACCAAGCGTTAGCCTGTCAGCTAGACGTTAGCGATCGTGAGGCAATCCATCACTTGGTGTCCGATGTTATTGAAAAATTCCAGCGCATCGATATCCTAGTGAACTCAGCGGGGGTTGCTTCCCACTCGCCCTCGGCTGAAATGCCGCTTGACGAGTGGAACCGGGTCATGGTTGCAAACTTAACGGGAACTTTTCTTTGCTGCCAAGCTGTGGGTGCGAGAATGCTTGAGCAAAAGAAGGGTAGTATAATTAACATTGCTTCTGTCGGTGGAGTAGTGGCCATAGGAAGGGGGACTGCTGCGTACGGGGCCAGCAAAGGCGGGGTGGTCATCCTCACCCGCGAATTGGCAGTCGAGTGGGCACCGCGCGGGGTTCGTGTAAACGGTATTGCCCCCTGTCAATTTCGAACACCTATGTTAGAGATGGTTTTGAATGATCAACAGCATGATCCGGGTCAGTTAATGCAGAATTGGGTAAGAAATATTCCTTTGGGACGAATTGGAGAAGCAGAGGAGATCGTGGGCCCGGCGGTTTTTCTAGCTTCTGACGCTTCGTCGATGGTGACGGGGCACATCTTGCCCGTTGATGGAGGGTACCTCGCCCGATAGAGAAGCAAAAAACCGTGAGTTGCCGTTCTCTATAGCGGGATGACAGGATTCCGTTCTGAAGAGAAAATCAAAGGGATCGGCTCCTCTTGAGAACTCTGAGTCTGAGTCCAAACACATCACCACGAATCAACTACAAGCCCTTGACTGCAGAGGAGCCGATTGGAGGCTTTCTCGCCCCAAGCCTGACCACCTCTTTCAATATTTCCTATCAGGTCTTGCTACCTCCTGTGTCCTTCGAAATCGACGAGCTCCAAAGGATTTGGAAAGGATTCTCAATAATATCGGCTATCTTCCCCAAGAAACCGACTGCGACTGCTCCGTCAGCCACGCGGTGATCCACGGAGAGGCTCAGATAGACCGTGGGCCGCACCATAAGGGTCGTCTCCTCTACCCAAGGACGATCGCGGATCCGGCCTAGGGCTAGAACGAAACTCTGGCCAGGACTGATGAGGGCTTGGAAGTGGTCAACGCGGTACATGCCTAAATTGCTCAATGTCCCCACCCCGCCCTCGAGATCTGGGAGCGAAAGGCGCCCTTCCCGGGCTTTCTTGACCAATTCGTTACGACTGCAACTGACTGCTACCAATTCCAGCTTGTCAACGCTATGAACGACTGGAGCAACCACACCTCGTTCAGTCGCGATGGCAAGCCCTAAATCGGCGCCGCTTCGTTGCGTGCACCGGCCCTCCTCCCAAACGACATTCATATCAGGAGTCTCGGTGAGTGCTACACCCAGCGTCTTTAGCAAGAGATCAGTTACCGTAAGCCTTGGAGATCCGGCCTTCTGAACGGAGTAGTTCAAACTCTTGAGAAACGAAATCAGTTGCGCCGCGTTGATTTCAACATTCACGCAGAAATGGGGAGTCGTCCGAATGCTTTGCACCATTCGCTCGGCAATTAACTGCCGATGCCGAACAGCTGGGGCAACGGTTTGCGCTCGGGCCTGCTCTGCACTCTTTCGGACATCCTCCTCGACAATTCGCCCGCCAGCACCGCTCCCCTGGATCACAGAAACGTCGACTCCCAGTTTCCTGGCCATCCTCCGCGCCCGTGGTGACGCGGAACAAACGTCCGTTTGAGACTTCAATTCGGTTTTGACTACACGAGCAGTACTCTTCAGTTCCGGCGTCACCGGCGACGATCGAATAGTGGAACCGACAGGAGTCGATCCAGTTGCCGACTCCTGTCCTCCAGATTTTTGGAGGTAGGCGACTACTGTCCCCACAGCAACCGCTGTGCCAGGTTCGACAACAATCTGAGCCATAGTTCCTTCTTCCAATGACTCTATCTCCGCATCAGCTTTGTCTGTAGAGACGACAAACAGCAGTTCGCCCTTTTCAACCCGCTCGCCAGGCCTCTTCAACCACTGACTAATACTGCCTTCCGTCATGGTGAGACCGAGTTGTGGCATTACGACTGGTACGTTCATCTTAGGTGATCTTTCGATTGTCCCTTAGGACACAAGAATCAAGCATTCTCAAATCGAACTTGCTGTTTTAGCGCTTTCTCTAGCAGCCTGGACTCTCTTCCTGAGGAACTTTCCAGGAGCCGAAGCATCGGCAACCCGCGGTGCCGGAAGAAATGGCGTGTTCATCTTATCCCTCTCAGTGTTTACACAATTCCGAAACGTCCCGGACGATCCGTTCCACAGAGGGCAGAAGATAACGGTCCAGCGAAGGACTAAAGGCATGGGGAGCAGGAAGCGCAGAGATTCTTCGTACCGGAGCATCCAACTCATCGAGAGCCTCCTCCGACACAAGCGCTGCGATCTCTGCACCGAAGCCGCAGGTTGCATAAGCCTCGTCCACCACTGCCAATCGACCTGTTTTCGCTACTGAGCGGAGAATGGCTCCCTTGTCGAGCGGCGCGACCGTCCGAGGATCAATGATTTCTACGGAAATCCCCTGTTGCTCAAGGATCTGGGCGGCCTCGAGCGCTCGCAAGACCATCTGGCTTACTGCCACCAGTGTCACATCTTTTCCAGAGCGGCAAACCACTGCCTCTCCGAAAGGGATTGTGTATTCTTCCGCAGGCACAGGTCCCTTAGTGCTATAAATCCCTTTGTGCTCAATAAAAAGCACTGGATTGTCATCGCGAATGGACGTTTTGAGGAGGCCTTTCACGTCATAAGGCGTAGAAGGGACGACGACTTTAAGTCCTGGGATGTGCATGAAAAAAGAATAAAAGGTATGGGAGTGATGGGGGCCGCTACTGCGCAAACTTCCCATAGCTGCCCTGACTACGAGAGGGACTTTAAATTTGCCATTCGAAATATAGTGGATGGTTGAAGCTTGGTGGATCAGTTGCCCTGTTGCCTCTAGAATAAAGTCAAGGAAGACGATGTCTACGATCGGCCGAGCACCCGTCATTGCCGCTCCAACGCCCAAACCTACTTGCGCTAACTCAGCAATCGGAGTGTCGCGCAATCGTTCCCCTCCAAATTCAGCCCATAGTCCCCGAGTTTGTTGGAAGTTTCCTCCTCGAGAACCAATTCCCTGCCCGATGTAAAAAATCGTAGGGTCCCGGCTCATCTCCTCACGGAGTGCCTCGATTCCAGCATCTAAGTAGCTGATGGTCCGTTCACGCGGCGAGGTCTGGGTTGGTCCTGTCTTCTCGGTTGAGACTGTTGTTCGTTCTAACAATTCTTCCTCCGATTCTATTCCATCAACTGCAGAACACATGATCCAGGGCCGTTTGTGCCTCAGGGTGAGGGGAACTCAGAGCAAACTCCTCAGCTTCCTTGATCAGTTCGGATACTTCGAGGTCAATCCTCTTGAGCTCCTGTCCCACCGCCCACGTTACTGGAAAGGACAGCTCCCGTAGTTTCTTGATTGGATCGCGACGCTTCCACGCTTCCACGTCGTCCTTGTTCCGATACGCAACTCCGGGATCCCCCTCATGGTGTCCGAACCAGCGGTATGTCAAGCATTCTATGAGCGTTGGTCCTTCTCCGCTTCTTGCCCTTGCAATGGCTTCTCCCGCCTTCTCATAGACCGCCAGCACATCGTTCCCATCTACCTCCACGCCCGGTATTTTGTAAGCAGCGCCGCGGCTCGCAACGCTGGTGTTTTTTGTTGCTTTATCAAAAGGCATCTCCGTAGCAAATTGGTTATTTTCGCAGACATAGACCACCGGTAAGTCCCACGTGGCGGCTATATTTATTCCCTCATGGAAAGAGCCATTACTAACTGCGCCGTCACCGAAAAAGCACACAACCACCTGTCCGCTATTCCTAAGTTGAGCGCTGAAGGCGGCACCGGCGGCTATAGGAATCCCCGGCGGGACGATTCCGTTGCTGCCTAGAAACCCTACGGTCGGTTCATAAATGTGCATGGTACCCCCCCGTCCCCCACAACACCCACCGACTGCACCCATTAGCTCCGCCATGAGTTGTCGTGCAGGTATCCCTTTAGCCAGGGCATGGCCGTGCCCCCTGTGTGTGCTTGTCACGTAATCATCTTGTCGCAACTGGGCCGTAACCCCCGCAGCCACAGCCTCTTCTCCCACATATAAGTGAAGGAACCCTGGCATCCGGCCCGAGCGGAAGATTTCCCGGGCCTTCAGTTCAAATTCTCGGATTTCAACCATCGTTCGATATAATGAGAGAACCAATTCCTTAGTAGGTTGCACAGAAACACCCTCCTCGATCAAAAACGCTTCCGCCTCAGGCTAAGCTGAATGCCGGTTGCCACTCCGATAGTGGCAAATTCAATGCGCTTGCCGTCGATTTGGTACACCCATTCTGCGAAATTTCTTGGCGATTACCCGCAGGTCGACACCTGTGGAGTCGACCCAGTTGATCCGGCTCCACGTTCCTAGACTGTTGTTGAGTGATATTCAATGTAACTGCCCCATCAAAGACTTCAGGTCAAGGTATCGAGGCTCGACATCAACTACGATTTCGTCCCCGTCCTTACGTGCCCCACCATAAGGCCAGGCGTGGCACTATTAGCCGATCCATTCCTTCGGTTGTGACACGACTCCGCTGCTTTCCGGTCTTAGTACTTTTAAATTCTCAGTTTGCAAACGGCCACAGGTCTTCGACTATCTTGTTTTGTCGGAACGGAACCACAACCAGATCCTTGCTGTGAGCGGTCGATCTCGTTGCCGTTAGCGGTGAGAATCTGAGCCCGAGCAAACCGCTGAGGAGCCCGCCGCAGCGGACCGACTCACCAGCCTGTCGACGCCTGCGGTTATATAAACCACTGACCGTTGGTATACATTTTCGGGATTCGATTTCCCCGAGAATCAAGGCTCCAACTCAACAACCCCTCAAATTTCCGTATCCGCAGCTGAATCTCACAGGGTAAGTATCACCACCAGGGTAATCCCGAGAAAATAGATTGCACAGGCAAGAACGCCAGCCCGTTTGAACCAGTTTCCCTGTAATTCACGCGGCAGCAGCGTGCGGTTGACGTAGAGGGTATGCAATGCGGTTGCTCCCAGTGCGACGTTCTGCAAAACAGAACCGACCTTCGCCATCTGCAAGGGATTGAAAATCCAGAGAGCAAACAATCCCCAGATGCCGTAGAGAAACAGTATTCCATAGTATAGATACTTGACCTGATGGCCCTCCATGCTCCGCGTTTTGGCGCTGGTGACCCAAAGGATATCAGTCCATCGCCGCGCTATTTGGTCGGCCGCGTGGATCGCATTGGGAGCCAGTATCAGGAAGCTGATTAGCAAGACCAGCGGCCATAGAAGAGGTCCGAATTCCGGGTGACGGACTGCCATCCCGTCGGCAACCATGGCGCCCAGGCGATGACCTGAAATCGGAGCATTTCGAACGAACTCCAGTGAAATCATGCAGGGTAGTCCCATTCCAATAAGACAACACACCGTCCAGATCACTTGATCCCGTAGGATGTGACGCATCCAACCGCGCCAGTGCTTCAGGCTCTCGTTGTTCACCTGGAAGACCCGACCGACATGAGAAAGGCCGATTTCTCTGCCCCCGACAGCGCTGGGGATGGCGCCCACCTGGGTTCCCATGCCCCAGCCTTTGTCCCTTGCATAGTTGGAAAACAGGGAGTTGTTCAGTCCGCCTGCTCCCGCTACCGCGGCAAAAGCGGCCAGCATAGCCCAGTCCAGTGGTGGCAGTTGCTCGTGTTCTCTCCAGTAGTTGACCAGGCTGCCGCGTTCAACCCCTCGGCCATCCACAAGCGATTGGATACGCGCCCTCATGGCAGGGTCTGGAACGCTCGCAGTAGAATCGTAGCGACGCGCACCTTGCACATCCACGACTGAAATGCCCTCGATCTGCCAGGTCTGATTGGAATCAATCCGGCCCCGTAATTGCAGCGTTACCTCTCCGTCTCGTTTTTCCACTAGAAATCCGCCTTGCCTCACGATCCCTTCGGCACGAGTCGTTAACCGAGATTGAATCTCTCTGAGATGATCCGTGCTCACGGCTTCATTCACTCCATCGACTTGGGCTTTCCCGGAGCCATTAACCACAAACTCCGTTACCAATAGGCGGTCGTTCTCCAACGAGCCTTTCACGGTGTATTGAATGGAGGCATGCCATTCAGTTAAGGTAAAATGACGTCCGTCAATCACCGTTTCAGCGCGTAAGGGAATGGCTCCCAGCTGAAGGAAACTGGAAACGACTTCCCACGCGTTGCGGCGAGAGATCATAAAACCAGTGACGAATAGGAAGAAAATCAGGATAACGGCAAGTTTGAGAGTCATAATCCTCTCAATCATCCGATAGATCTTGCCGCCAAAAATTAGAGGAACGAAAGCTGCCAAGAAAATAGCGTACCCAAAGAGCTTCACCAGCCCGAACTCCGACAGCGATAGGCCCCTCCAGCCGAGCAGAGAGTCTCCTGGGAGATGTCCCAGAAGTGCTGCCGCTAGGGGGACCGCCGCGTTTGAGGCCATAAACGGCCAAATTGTCGAGAACTCCAGCACTAGAAAGAATAAAACCCACAACCGCGGTCCTGGTTTGGTACGACAGAACCCGACGTGAATAGGCTCTCCACAATAGAGCGCATAGCGCATCACTTCTAGGTTGTAAAATGCTTGCAGGACAATGCTCAGTGTTGCCAGCCATAAGAAGGTGGCGCCGTATTGCGCGCTGACCGCCGGACCGAACAACCATTCGCCAGCCCCAATAGAGGCACCAGCTAGTAGAACACCGGGCCCAACCAAGGCCGACGCTTGGCGCCAACCAAAAACCGGAGGCTGGGGCAATTCACCTACGTCCCATGGGCTCAAGGCACCGGCCTCAACGGTTTCTCTCGAATAGGGCTTCATCCACCCCCCACAGTTCTGCAAACCAAGTTAGTGCCATCGCGCTCGCTGTGCGACCCGTCTTCGATCATCCTCACATGACCCCGAGACTTCAGAAGAATAAATATATACCGTATATAGTTTTTACCTGTTCTATTAACCAAGAGTCTGTCTCCCTGGGCCAGTCCTGAAGCAGTCAAGAGTCGAGTTTCACCACGGAATAGGGCAGCAAGGCAACTCGCAGATTGCCCATGCTAGGCTCCAGCAGGGATCCAATCGTGCGCCGGAACGATTCCGGGGTCCTGACTGCCGCCGCGAAGGAGTTTTCGTCGAGGTATCTGGCCCGAGGCCTTTGGCCTACCAGCGCTCCGTTGAGAACCACCTGCTGGAGTTCAGGCGTCAGGTTAGCAACCAGGATCCGTTTGCGTGGTCCTCGCCGGAGGGCAAGGGCACAGGCACGGAGTGGTTCGCTGGAGGACAAGGGAATCACTTCCCCGCCTCTAAACTCATTAACATCGGCCAAGACATGGTACAAAGGAAAAACGGCGCCCGGCATGGATGGTAACAGAGAGCGCGTCGACGAACCCTCCTCAGACTCCATGAGCCCGGCCCAGCCGTGCGTTTCAAAGTAGGTGATGCTCGCAACGTTATTCTCCCCGAGGTATTTCAAACTACCCAGAGTCCAGGCTGCACCGAACAGGGACATCTGGCGCCGGTCGATGCGCTCTGGAAGGCCGCCTTCGGCCACCGGGTCCGGTACGCCATTCCCTTGTGGATTGAAGCGCAGCTTGAGGGTAACCGGCGTGACCGAAATGAGCTTGCCACCGAGGAACTTGTGGCTGCTCCAAACCGTATGGGCTTGACCTTCGAGATTTTCAACGAGACTCATATTGTCGAAGGCGTGGCACTGTGGCGTGATGGGATAGCAGGCGAAATCGATGGCATTGACGGGCGGACGCCCGCGATTGAGTTCAGTGAAAAATATGTTAGTTCCAGCACCGACGGGTGCACCTTTCAGGTACTGGCGCGCAAGGACTACCCATTTTTCGGTCGTCGACGCTTCTTCTTTGTGAAAGATCAGCCAGCGCGCGATCCGCCCTTGTTTCGCAGCAAGCTGCTTCAGTTCATTCTGGGCGTTGTTCGAAACAAAAACCGCTGCCTCCAAAGGAAATCCCGTCGCGACGGCGCGCTCCCAGGCAGATTTCCAGGAATCCGTATAGAGTTCGAGGTCAACACGGATGTGCCTGAAACCGGCGGAACGAAGCAGGGCAAGTTGCTTGCCGGTCAGCGAGGCTTGATCCGTGGCAAGCGCAGTGCCGATGTTGGGCAGCTTTGCTGCAGACCCGTTGGCGGACGTGATGTGTACTTCAATGCGTCGGGTGGCGTGCAAAGGCTTTGCACCGTGAAGGCGAATGGTGACAGCCTGGCGGACTTCCGTTCCCTGATGGATCCCAACTGGATACGGCAGGGCAAGTGGTGTGCAGTACGTTTTATAGTTACAGTCGGTCCAATTCCGGTGGTCCTCCATTTCGAATACGTCGCCCTCGAAGCGAACTTCCGCCATCACACCAGGCGCCACTTCATGGGAGATGGCTCGCAGATCGAGGAAGGGTTGGTGAGGAGAGATTGCTTCGGGGAAGGTCCCTTCTTTTTTCCGTCCTCCGGAGTTTTCAACGATCACCCTCTTGCCTGCACATTCATTGATGGGGTGCAGGACAGCAAATCCCAGTCGGTTCTTGAAAAATGACGTGCGAGCCCTGCCGCTGAATCCATACCGGATGCTTCCATCAGCCTCGCCGCTAATCGTCCCGTGCCATCCAAAGTCGATATCGCCCTCGATGTTGTCTACATCAAAGGCGAGACGGAAGGAGTTCTTGTACGATTCGACAATGACATTTGAAACCTTTGGCGCGATCGTGCGCCAGACCTTGTCTCGCACCGCGCAATAGAGTCCGCGAAGGATTTCGGCGTCCCCGTACTTGATATAGCGAAGAAAGGCAAGCTCCGGGTCGAAGAGCGCAGTCACGGGTCCGGCTCTGAGTCGGATAGCCGGGGGCAATTCGGCTTCCTCGCCGTAGAGAATGACATTACGGGAAAGCGTTTCGCCCGCGTCGGACCGAGCCAACCAGAGCACGGAAGGAATGGCAAGTAGTCTACGACGGGTGAGTTTCATTAGCAGCAATGTCGTTTTAGGCGCCACCATGGACCTGTATTCCAATTTGCCCTCCCCGAAAGAAAGTGGGGGCTGTAGAGGCATTTGGACTACCACTCTGTAACTGCCCGTCATGACAGCCATAACTGGCCGTGGCAAATCCTCGCAGCCGAATTGACTCCTGCACGTGGCATCCCAACATCTTTTTCAGTCCTAGATGAGCAGACTGATGGCGAGACCTTTATAGGAATCCGAGTTCAAATATTTCTTGAGACCGTTCGAATTCTTCTTGCACCATTTCAGGTGATTGGAACGGAACTGATTGTGGCGAAGAGGTGGGTCAACACTTTCACCACTTCGGTGGAGGCTCTTGAGTAGTAGTATCCGCGAACACTCGCTAAGGCTGAGTTGCTCTAGACTGGCACCGAGCGAGGATGAGCCTTGGGTCCTAGCGCTAGATCAATTCTTTGATCGGCACGCCAGTCTCGCCATCAATGGAATTTGCTATTTTGACGGGTCGGCCCACCGGGGTCATGTATTCTTTCTCCCAGTCGATCCCAAAGGCTTTGTAGACCGTGGCAAAGACATCACCCATGGTCACCATACGTTCAGAAACATATGCGCCTCTTTCATCACTAGCACCAATGACCTGGCCACCGCGAATCCCACCACCACCTATGACCAAGGACCAGCAGTGGTTCCAATGATCGCGGCCCCCATTTGGATTCATGTGAGGCGTCCTTCCAAATTCTCCCATCACGAGAACAATGGTCGACTCCAGCAAGCCCCGCTGATCCAAATCCTGCAGCAGTGTCGACAACGCCTGATCCAAAGCAGGTACCAATGTGTCTCTATGATCCCGATCGTTGTTGCCGTGACAGTCCCACTGATTCACCTTATAGCCTGCCGCAGTCACAAAGCGACTACCGGCTTCCACTAGACGTCTTGCCAGAAGAACACTCTGGCCAAATCCGTTGCGGCCATACGCGTCCTTAACTTTGTCCGACTCCCTGGAAAGATCAAAAGCTTCGCGAACAGCTGGCGCTGTGATCATTCTTAGGGCTTGCTCGCCAAAAATATCCAGCTTCGAATGCTCAGCGCTCTCTATCTTCTGACGGTAAGCCCGATCTACAATTTTGAGAAAGGTGCGCCGCTCTCCAACTCGCTCCACAGAAACCGATTTGGGCAGGACCAAGTCCGGCACCTGAAAGTTTCTTTCGCTCGGGTCAGGAACTACCATTGGGTCATACTCAGCTCCGAGATATGCGGCCTTAAAAATATCTTCGTACATCTGACGATCTAGGTCCCACTGTGGTTCCAGTACGTGAGCCGGCATACTATTCCTCGAGCCCATCTCCTTAGAGATGATCGCCCCAAGACTAGGAAAGCGCATCGCCGGGTTAGGTCTGTGACCCGTAATCGCATAGTGTGTCCCCGTTGGATGGTTGTTTTCTTCGGTGTGGAGAGAACGAATAATAGCCACTTTGTCCATCTGTCTGCCGACTCGTGTCAACAACTCAGAGATTTGAATTCCAGCCACATTCGTGGAAATCGCTTTGAAAGAGCTATTGGATTTAGGGTCCCAAGTGTCCACATGACTCGGTCCACCCTCCAACCAGAGCAAAATGCATGCCTGGGCCTTTCCCTTCTTGACGACCCCATCAGTTGCCGTGGTCGCCATCAAGTTTGTTAGTTCCAAGTACTGACTTAGACTTACACCGAGAAGACCCAATGAACCGACTCTAAGAAAATCACGGCGGCCCAGGGTCGTCTCATCACACCTTAGGCACCCTACTTTTGTCATGGGTTTCTCCTTCGTCAAACCGTCGATCACCGGTTAAGAACTGATCGATCGGAAGTCACAAGAGAAGCAAATGATAATGAGTCTCAGTAGTTCTCGGAGAACTCTCTGGAACTAATAAAAGCCCAAAGTAGATCTTGAATAGCTTCTTTGCGAGAGGGTCTCTTAGCCAATTCATTCTGTAGCTCAGTTTGCTCTTCTTCTGTCGGAAAACGTGCAAGAGCCAACAAGAAAAGCTCTTCAACAAGCTTCTTGTCCGAAACTCCAGTTTCGAGAAGCTGATCAACTCGCCCGCCTTCCCGAGAGAGCCTATTCGTAAACGTTGAGCCCGTCAGCATGTGCAATGCTTCACTTAGGTTTGGTTTGACCCTTCGTTCCGGCACAGTGTCTCGGAGAGGACGGCCGTAAATATCCAAGAACCGAGACGGCCATATGTCAGGCATCATGACATTAATCGCTCGCATTCCTTCTGGCGATGCACCGGGTTTTTCGCCGCTTCTCGAATGCTCGAAAACTTCGGGAACAGCAGTCACATAAGAGATCAAATCGAAGAGGACCTCGGCATCCAGAGAACGAGGCAGAACATGAGAATAGTTGATTCTATCCTCTCTGTTGGTATCGTTTGGCTGACTGGACAACTGGTAGGTCCTGGATGTGACGATCGTCCTCATCAAGTGCTTAAGGTCATATCCATGCTCACGAAAGTCCCGAGCTAACGAGTCGAGCAGATCAGGATGGGTAGGGGGATTCGTTGAGCGAAAATCGTCGACCGGATCAACAATGCCTCTCCCGAAGAAATAACTCCACATTCGGTTGACTGCGGTTTCTGCAAAGTAAGGGTGTGATGTCATCCATTCTGCAAGCTTCATTCTTAGATCAACGCGATCATCTTCGGGTAAGATTTCACCGTCAAGGAATCTTGGCTGAGCCTCTTCTTTCGAGCGGGGGTGGACGACTTTGCCGCTCTCCGTATGACCGAAATCAACACTCTGACCATCAGGATCATCGTAAATGACCGTCCCAAACTCTTCCCCTCTCCCGTTGATGACATTCATCCGCCCGAAGAAAGCCGTCATCTCCCAGAACTGATTCTGGGTCCAGGACTCAAACGGATGGTTGTGACATTGGGCACAGTCAAGCCTGCGTCCCATAAAGACTCGCACCTGCTCGGCCATCTTGCTTTCTGGCTGACGACAGTCCCCGTTGGGCAGAAAGTGACGCGAAGGTCCACTATATCCTAGGGCCGCGATGCGTTCTCTTGCGATCTGATCATAAGGTTTGTTTTGTACAATGCTGTCTCGAATCCACTCCCAATAGGCTTGGCTCCATCTCGGTCTAAACCCGTTTTGTTGGGCAGCCACGCGAAACAGGTCTGCAAAACGAAAGGTCCAATAGTCGACATACTCTGGAGTGTTTAGGAGTGTGTCGATGAGCTTCTCCCTCTTTCGTGGATCCCGGCTGGCTGAAAATTCTCGGACTCTCACTGGTGGCGGTAGCGTCCCAGTCAGATCTAGACAGACTCGACGCAGAAATTCTGAAGCACCTGAGAGTTCCGAAGGAATGATGTTAAATTTACGCAGTTTTCTGAACACCTGCTCATCAATAAGGTTCCGGGATGGTACCTCGGGATAGTGAGGAATAGGTTTCGCAATCACGCCAAACACAGTGCTTATTGCATGTCCGGCAGCGCTGATCACGATGCCCGTCTCTCCAGTCCTGACCGCTTCCACCTGGCCTTCCGAGCTGACCTTCACAACCTCGGGGTTGTTGGACACGTAACGGACTTCATGAGTGACATCTTCTTGTTGACCGTTGGAGAGGTGCGCCGTCACTACGAGCTGGTGCTTCCCCTGAGCATCCATTACCGCCTCTTTGGGAAAGACCTCCAATCGAGTCACTTGGATGTTCTCCCTTCCACGCTCCCCGTAAGGAGATCCACTGCGTACCCAATTCAAGATTGTCTGATATTCCGCGGACTCGGTGCTGAACCGTTGGCCTCCACCATGGGGCAGCGTCATCGTTGGTTTCAATATCAGCAAACTCTTTTCCGGCTCTTTTGGATCAATTCGAGGAGTTTTTGTGCCGGTTTCTGTGGTGAGAACCTGATAGGTTCCTCCTTCCACGATCCATTTATAATCGTCCCGAGGAGAAAGAGCATTGAGGGAAAGCTTGAATCCTCCGCGGCCGTTGACTCCACCGTGGCAGGAGCTGTCGTTGCATCCTTGTTTTGTGAGAATTCGACCGATATCTCTGGCAAAACTAAAAGGTCGCTTTTCTTCGCAGCCCGACACTCGAAATTCTGTTTTCGCCGTCTGCCCTTGAAAACCCGCAGTCAAGAGGGTAGTACCATCAGACACGGCAACAACCCTCCCATTCTCATCCACACTCGCGACCTTGGGCATAGAGACAGAAAAACGGCTCTGCAGGGTGATATCCCGTTCTAATCCGTCAGAGTACTTTGCTAGCACCAAGTACTGTTGCGAAGCCTTGGCCCCCCACAAATTCCGGGCTTCAGGGAATAGCCTAAGCGAGAGAAGCTTGACTTTGGCCGGTTCTGCAGTCCTTCTGGACTTGCCGCTGGGGATAGTCTCTATTGCTGCAGATCGGACCGCTGGGGCCGATTTTGCTGCACCGTGAGCCGTATTGTTGAAAGCCAATAGCTGGAGGGAGAGTAAGAGCTTTGAAAGAACCAGCGTTGATAAACAGTTCTTGAGCAGTCGACTCTGGATTTGCATAACGAATACCCTTACTTGCGTTCCTGCTGGAGTGCCGAGCCACCTGCGGAAGCTCTTACAGCCTTTATATCTGGCTTGGCAACCATAAGCGGAATATCACGAACCAAGAGGGGTTCACCCAGCTTCCCGCCAACAACAGGACGAGCACTAATTCTTAGTAGCTGGGGCATAGTGTTTGCCGCATCGGCACTCGCAATCAAAAGAATCGTAGCCTTCTGGCTTCTGGGAAAAAAATGTTCCTTATTGATCTCAGCCAACGGAGCTGGCCGATCAGGTTCAACATCGACAGCCGCGAAGGCCAGTAGTCCCGGAGAAAGATTTTCGACAACGAGAGCAACTTGCCCGTCAAAACCTTCCTCCTGCTCTACTATGATCGTCAGCTTTCTTGATTCGCCAGGGACTAGGTTCACATGATCCTCCTTCACCTCAATCTTACCCACATGCGGAATCTGTGGTCGAATTAGGACTCGATACTTAAAGCTGGGATTGCCGTATCGAGGTGTAAAGTCACGAATCTGTAGAGTGCATTCAGCCTCTCTCTCGAACGTGTAGATGACTTTTGTCTGAATCGTTTTGATCCAGTCATCCCCATCACCGCCGACAGTCCGATAGATGTTGTTTAGCAATTCCTTGCCATTTTCATCGAGAATTGCCACTTTGGGATTGAATTCCGGAGGAGCTGATTCGGGAGTTTCGAGCTCAAAGGCCAATCGCTTTCCCGTCGTTACCTTGAACCTAAAGCGGTCTATGTCTCCAGGATGGTCGATGCTTCCATTGATCAATACTGGCAAGACAATTTCCATGGCCACGCTGGAAACGTCATTTGGCTCCTTTTCGCTCAGGACGGTTAACACCTCATCGACGGAAAAACTAGCGCTCCGCGGAGGCAAGTGGGTTTCCTTCGGTCTCTCGACAGCATCTACAGCATCTAGAGTTGAACTTGAGGTCTTTTTCGTTCCGAGTTGCTTTGCACTTACTGTCCGTGCCCAGAGCGCTTGTAGGCGGCCCTCTTTGAGTTCTCGAGTAAATGGCCTCCTCAATAAGTCGATGTCTGTTAATTCTTTCTCGTCTTTCGGAGGTGCTTCATTCGTATGGGTAATTTGGAGTTGATAATAGGAACCGGGTCCGCCAATCCCCAGATGAGTTCCAACTTCCAACAGGTACCGGCCTGGTTTGGAAAATTGATAGGTAAGTCGTGGTTCATCGCTAACGGCCAAGCGAGTAGGCCTTTGAGAGTCAAACCAGCTTCCCGTGGGCTCGTACAAGGCCAATTGAACAGCATCAAAGTTCCCTTGATTCACTCGGATATTTGAGACCGCATGAAAGTAGAGTTCTTGACCCTGCTGCGCATCAAAGGTGTAGTAGTCCAATTCGCCCTTCTTGCTGATCTTGCCATTGAGCAGGACCGGAATATTCAACGGTTGTGCCTGCCACGACCGAGAGTGCGGTCGGCCAGTTTCAACAAGTGGTGCCTCTGGACTAACCCGAATCGACAAGGAGTTGGACATTCCTCTCGCTGAAACCAACCTGAGGGAATGACGCCCCGTTTCCACGTCCTGACCAATTTCCACTTGTGCTTGAATGCTACAGTTGGGCTCCATTAGATCGCTCGCATTAGCCGCCTTGGCATCCACCACAGCGCATTCAATCTTCTTGATTTCAGCTCTGAAACCAGGCTGGAGGAACCAAAGGGCAGACACACCGTCAAGGTTCTTTCCCCGTACCTCCGCTTCGAAAGTAGAACCTCTTTGTCCACCCAAAGGAAAGATGGAAATCAATTCGGGTTCCCCCAAAGTCGCCAAAGCCCTTTCTTCTCCGTATATGGCGCTAGAAAGCAAAAATAAGCCGGCCACGGATAGCAATACTAATTTCCTCGTCACCAGCTTTGGCTTCCTCCCGAGCGTCAATCGCCAAGCCCCTTTTTCCTGTCTTAAATGCTGCAATTTCATCGTGGGCTCTTCCGATTGCTCCCTAGACCTTGTATATACGACTCCCTCGATTGTCAAGAGAATAAAGAATACCGTATACACAATGGTTTGTGTGCAGACTTTTCGCCCTGGCACATCGGGCCAACTTATCCGTTGCGCTACCGTTGCGCGTTCGAGAAGAATTCCCCGAGTTTAGCGGTAGCCTTGAACTGGGGAATGGGATCCAGGTCCTTGAATGCGCTGGTGAAGGCATTGCACAAGCTCCAGAGCGTTCGTCTTGAGAACTCTTGATGTAGCGGCTGGAAATAATGCCGATGCACCGCCACCATGAGGCTCGATGGTGCTTCCAACTCTCCGTCAACGAAGGCACGATAGATGATGAGCTTCGCCGTAACGTCAGGGATTTGAGATTCCTGCCACTGCTCTACCTGCCGCTTCATGGGCTCGAAGTTCCGCTGCATCCGGTCCACACCGATGCAAAGACAGTCCCGCAGCGAAAAGTTCTTGGAATGCTTCGCCAACACCGGCGTGAAGTCGCCATTGAACATCATGTTTTCGCAGACAGTGACTCTGAGGCCTGCGGTGACGGCGAGCCTAAAGGACTTGTCGTGACTGTTGCGAATTCCGATCGAGAAGCGGCAACCTTCAAATCCAGTTTCTAGATCCAGAACTCCAAACATCTTCATGCCATTGCCCGATACGGCGTACTCGTCTTTGAGGACACCGATGTGTCGGAAGCTGAGCGTTTCGATCAGAGACTGAACAATGTTGTGGTGAGGAATGGGTTGATGCGTTCGCGTTGCGTCTGGCGTCGGGATCAATGCCAGATCGTCCCGTGAGATTTTCTTCCCGTAACTGATGAGTGTACCTGTGTTCATAAAACTCTCCTTTTTGGAATGAGTAAGGTTGTCCCTCCCAATCCGTCGCACGAACCGGGTTAGAGGCGCATCGCCTCGACAAATCGTCGATTTCTTGTCGTTGAAGAACGAAGAGGGAGGGTTATAGCGAGGAACTAACAGCGATTGGGGTCACTTCTTCCTAAGCCCGTCGGATGACACGGCCAGGATTTCTTCATTCGGACTAAGCCTTCCCAGACTCACCAAGCCCGTTTCCGTGCTTCGATGAACATGGACAAGCCGATAGCTCGAATGTCGGCGTTCGTGAAACGGAAGGGATCTCCATTGCGGTCGATGATCCCTGAGTCTTCAGCATACTTCTCCACCGCCTTGGTGGCGTCGAGCGCTCCTTGCAGCGCCATTTGCATGACGTAGCTGAGTTTGGGAGCGCCATTCTTCTTCGTGGTCTGGTCTCCGTTGCCGCTGTGGTTTGCCTGTCCATCATTGGCGACAGAAGCAACCGGGGTCGCCGCAGTCGGGTCCGCTTTGCCGGCCTCCAAACCCAGAATGGATCGAACACGAGAATCGTTCTTGCCTTGCACCAAGACCTTGCCCGTGTCAAAGACATTGACGACTTCCCCGCCCGCACAAGCGAGTTGCCAGCCGGTTTGGTTCGACAGTTTGCTGCAACCGGTAACGACGAGACCGGCTGTTTCCAGCTTCCTCTGGACAACTTGAACAGTTTTAGGACTCTGGTTGGATTCCTTTCGGCTTACCATCCACTCGACGCAGGGCTCTCCAAGAACCTCCACCTCGCGGCGGCAGACCTGCAGAGTCTCTCCGGGCTTCACTTCAAGTTTCCGAATCTCATCCCGGATCGAGACGGGTACAAACATGACACGCCCATCTTGCAGGTTGTACATGACCTCGTCCCCGTAGCGGCCTTGCACCTCCATGCCCTCCGTCTGTGCCAGAACAACCGACACAGGCACGTTGGTTTCGAAAGTTACCTTCTCCTTCATAGACACCTCCTTTTAGAGAGTTTCAAACAACGATGGTTGAGTAGGTTGAGGATCACTTGTCTTTCGGATCAATCGGCGATTCTTTGTCCTTTCTGGAAGGACACCACATTGGCCAAACAACAGGAGTTGATGCATCGGGCCCCAGAGGCCAGGCGCTGTGGCAAAGACTCGGTCAGAGATTCCAAGGTCGTTTTCAGGCATATCGGTGGACTGGCTTCCTTCCCTCGATGCGGCCTCACTCCGAACGTTGAATACCTCCTCTTGCTGCTGGCGGAGATTTTTCCAGATCGCATCAGCCGACTCCCCGATGCCTCTCTCTTGGACCAACTCTCTTGCCATCGCCATCAGCAGGTCGTCGTCTTCATCCATCGCCTGCAGGCCTTCACTGGCGAACTTTCCTTCCATCGCCAGAGACACCAGCAGCTTCTTTCCCATCAATCGAAGGCAACTGGCCTGGACCGTGTCTTCGTAATAGAGGAACTTTACCTTCACTGGTTCCTTCTGCCCGATCCTCCAGGACCTGCGGCTGGCCTGCCGGAGGACAAAGATGGAGCACCCGGTCTCATAGAAAAATGTGGAGCTCCACATTTTTCTACTAATGTGAAGTGGACAGTAATGTGGAGCAGAAGCCTGGAAGCTCGCTCGTACGGGACTTCTTAGTCCCTCAGCTTCACATTACGGAGTAGTATCGGAACGGTCGCCGGGCGGCGGCCGAAT
>Ga0187893_10000794_pt1 | contig 80156 bp, 75 predicted proteins | sample MA1701074metaG_FD_139574 | JGI IMG/M metagenome (GOLD analysis project Ga0187893, IMG submission 139574) | White microbial mat communities from a basaltic lava cave in the Kipuka Kanohina Cave System on the Island of Hawaii, USA - MA170107-4 metaG ... | reverse complement strand
TGCTGGGAGTTTCGCAGCGGCATGTCTGGAAGTTGCTCGCGGTGGGAAGGCTCCCAAGGCCCTTCCGCCTGGGGCGGGCCGTGCGATGGAATTATGCGCTGTGCAAGAGCTGGGCTGACGCGGGTTGTCCGCCGGTCGAGCGGTTTCAAACTGCGAGGGCCGGGCGATGACCTGGAAACCAAGCGAGCCGGGCGGGGTTGGCTCCCCCGCCGCGGCCCAAGAGACTTTTTCCGACCCGGATTGTACCGGCAGCCTGCGCCGATTCAAACCCGCCTACTGCCCGTGGCACGAGCTGTCCTTCCGCGAGGCTTTCCCGCCGCGCTGTCCGTGTTCGACCGCGGACCCGTGGGCGACGCTCGCCCGGATGCAGGATGCGGCCTGGGCGGACCTGGGCAAGAGTCCCCTCGACCCTTCGGCCGACCACGACGCCGCCCTGGACTTGCTCGACCAAAAAGATGTCTGCATGGGCTGCCTGGAGCGCGGGCTCGCCCATCCGGTCGTTCGCCGCCTGCGCCGAAGGGCAGGGCTGTAGGCATGAGCTTGGACCGCGAAGTATCGGCGATTTTCGCTCCGGCCGAGGCGGTGATGGTCCCCGACAGACAGGCGGACAATTCGATTCGCGCACCTACAGACTCTAAGGCTGCGCGAAACGAATCGGTCCCCTTGTGGCAACCCGTTCCACTGTCCCAGCTCGGCGAAGGCGCTCCGATCCCCTGGCTTTGGGACGGCTACCTGGCCGCGGGGTTCATCACCTTGCTGACCGGGCTGTGGAAGGGAGGAAAAACGACGCTGGTCGCCTGGCTGTTGCGGCTCCTGGGCGACGGCGGCGAATTGGCCGGGGCGGTGAAACCTGCCCGCGTGCTGGTGGTCAGCGAAGAAAGCGCCGGGCTGTGGCGTCGGCGGCGAGATGGCCTGGCGATTGGCGACCACGTGCATCTATTGCCGCGTCCGTTCAATGTGCGTCCCAAGCTGTCGCAATGGGAGGGCTTCGCGTTGCACGTGGCTGAGCTGGTACGAGCGACGGGCTATGAACTGGTGGTGCTCGATACCGTGCCGTCGTTTTGGCCAGTGACCAACGAAAATGACGCATCCGAAGTCATCGCGGCGTTGACTCCGCTGCGAGCCATCGCCGACGCCGGGGCTGCCGTGCTGCTCACCCATCATCCGCGCAAGGGCGACGCGGCGGAGGGACAGGCGTCGCGGGGATCGGGAGCGCTGCCCGGATTCGTGGACGTGATCCTGGAACTGCGTCGGCACGACGCCGGCAACCGCGAGGATCGGCGGCGAGTGCTGACAAGCTTCAGTCGCTTCGACGAAACCCCGCCGGAGGTGGTAATTGAGCTGGGCGAGGATGGATACCGGCTCGTTGGCACCAAGGCTGACGCGCGACAGACGGATCGGCTGTGCGCTATTGCGGAGCTGCTGCCCACCGACCCGCCGGGGCTGACGGGCGAGGAACTGATATTGACCTGGCCGGACACCGGACCCGCCAAGCCGGGCAAGCGTACGCTGCAACTCGACCTGAAGGCGGGGGCGCAAAGCGGGCGCTGGATGCAGCTCGGGAGCGGCACGCGAAATGATCCGTTTCGATATCGCGGGAATGGGGCTTGACAATGCGCCTATCCTGGGGTATATTTCAACGGAGCATGGACGCTAAGGCGCGCAAGGCGCTCACCGTGGTTCGCGACTGTCTGGCGGATGACCGCTATGTTGTGTCGGTCCATTTTACGAAGCGGCTCAATGAGCGTGGCTTTTTCTGGCCGGACGTGCTGGCCGTGGTGGACTCCCCGTCGCGGGTCGTTGACGATGGGCGGGACCGGTTCGGACGGCCGAAATGGATCGTTGCGGGCCACACGGCCGATGACGTGGAAATCGAGCTGGTCTGTGCGATCGACACGGACGACCGTGGCCGTCTGACGGTGTTTATCACGATCTACTGAGCGGATGACGACGATGAGTACGCAACCCGCAACCCGAAAGCGCCGCGGACGACCACCGGCGGCGCAGCTCGCCAACCCGGACCTGCCATACACGATGAAGCTGCCCGATGGGCGCACGCTGTTCGTCGAGGTGCCCGGTCGATGGGTGACGAAAGACCGCGACGGCTCGCCCGTGTTCCTGCCTGGGGCGGTCAGGTTCTTGGATCGGGTTCGCGCCCTGGCGACGAAGCTGGACCGTGCGCCGAGTCCGGGCTTTATCACGTCGCTGCGGGAAGGGCTGGGCATGACGCAGGCGGAATTCGGGGAGCGGATCGGCGTGGACAAGATGACCGTATCGCGCTGGGAGCGTGGGACGCTGCGGCCGAGCGACGAATCGCTGGCGGCGGTTGCCAAGCTGCGCGACAAGGCGACGCGAAGCGGGGTTACGATCCCCGCATAGGTGCATCATGCGATTGTGCAAAGTCTATTTTCGGGATCGGGAAGGCGCGAAGCGGAAAAGCAATCGTTGGTACGTTGAATTCCGCGACCATCGGGACCGGACCCCGCGGGTTCCGGCATTCGAGGATAAGCGGGCGTCGCGAGCATTCGCCGACAAGCTGCAATTGCTGGTATCGGCCCGCGTTTCCGGGGCGGGCCTCGACCCGGACCTGAGCCGCTGGCTCGAAACGCTGCCCAAGCGGATTCTCGACCGGCTCGGCGAAATCGGCTTGCTGGACGCGCACCGCGTCGCATCGACCAAGCCGCTGAGCGAGCACGTGGACGACTACGAGCAATCGCTATGCGACTCGGGTGCGACGGCAGCGTATGTCCAAAAGACCGTCAACCGAATTCGCAAGGTCATTGAAAAGACCGGCGCGGTGTTCCTATCCGAGCTGTCGGCGACAACTGTAGCGGGCTGCCTCGCGGAGCTGCGCGACAAGGGATCGGCCGAGCCGGACGCCGAGCCCGGCGACAAGCCCAAGGGACTGAGCGCGAAATCGTCGAATCACTACCTCGCGGCCATGAAGGCGCTTTGCGCGTGGCTGGTGAAGGAACGCAGGACGACTGAAAACCCGCTGGCGCACTTGTCGGGGCTGAATGCAAGGGCCGATCGTCGCCACGTTAGACGAGCGCTGGAGGTTGACGAGCTGCGCCGACTGCTGGCTGCGGCGCGGAAGGGGCCGGAGCTGTGCGGCATGGACGGCGAATCGCGTTACTGGCTCTACCGGCTGGCGACGGAAAGCGGACTGCGGTCGAACGAGCTGCGGTCGCTGACGCGGGCGAGCTTCGACCTCGACGCAGCCCGGCCGACGGTGACCATCGACGCGGCCAATGCAAAGAACCGCAAGGCGGCGACGCTTCCGCTGCGGGCCGGCACGGCCGCGGAGCTGCGGTCGTTCCTGGGCAACAAGCTACCGACGGTTGCGGTGTTCCGAATGCCGCGCCCGGAAAAGGTGGTGACCGCGATACGCGGCGACCTCGCAGCCGCGGGGATAGAATACGCCGACGCGACCGGCCGGGTTGCTGATTTTCATTCGCTCCGGGGGACGTTCGCCACCCTGTTGCTGCGATCCGGCGTCGATCTTCGGACGGCCAAAGAGCTGATGCGCCATGCGACGGTGAACATGACCGCGGACGTATACGCCTGCACGTTCCGGGAATCCCTCGAAAATGCCGTCGATCGGCTGCCGAGCATGGCTTGTGAAACCGAACAGCTCAAGGCAACCGGAACCGATGAAAATGTCTTGCCGGAATGCTTGCCGGTTTTTCGCACAAAACGGTGCGCGGGCTCGCGCGGCGTCGCAACGACGGGCGACGAATCTGACGATGCGCAATCCCCTAGAAAAACAGGCACGTACGACGCGCCGGTGTGCAATTCAGCGCAAGAAAATGCGGGCCGCGCTGGACCCGCGAAAACCACCCCCAAGGGGACTCGAACCCCTGTCTTCAGGATGAGAACCTGATATCCTAGGCCACTAGACGATGGGGGCGTGCCCGCGCCGACCGGTCGTCCAACGTTGAGGCCAAGCCGGACCGCGAACAACGGTATCATAGTCGGTCCCGCGGGACGGTCAAGCAGAGCGCGGGGCTATCGCGGGGCGAACGAAATCCAGGGATTGATGAGCGGTCGTCGCGCCCAGAGCATCGGCCTCGCCCTTCTCCTGCCGGTCTTTGTCTTCGCCGCCTACATCCCGTCGATGTCGGGCGACTTCGTCTCCGACGATGATTTGTACATCTCCGAAAACCCGGTGCTCACCGAGCCCGATGGTCTTCGCCGGGTGTGGCTTTCTCCCGGGGCTACGCCGCAGTACTACCCGCTGGTTTTTACGACGTTCTGGATCGAACGCCGGCTATGGGACCTGGACACCACCGGCTACCACATCGCCAACGTCCTCTTGCACGCCCTGAACGCGCTGCTGTTGTGGCGAATCCTGGCGGGCTTGCAAGTCCCCGGTGCGGGGTTCGCGGCGGCCGTCTTCGCACTTCATCCGGTGCACGTGGAATCGGTGGCGTGGATCACGGAGCGGAAGAACGTCCTATCGCTCGCGCTGTGCCTGGCTGCGATGATTGCGTATTTGCGATTCACGCGCTTGGGCCGATGGCAACAGGCGGGGGCGCGGGACCGCGGGCACGACGCTTTTTTCTACGCGACAAGCTTGGTGCTGTTCGTCGGCGCCCTGCTGAGCAAGACGGTCACGTGCACCTGGCCGGCGGTGATACTCCTGGTGATTTGGTGGAAGACCGGTCGCATCCGAGGAACGGACGTAGTCCGCCTGGCGCCCATGTTCGTCGCCGGATTGGCGATGGGACTGGTGACCGCATGGGTCGAGAAGGAGTTCGTGGGCGCAGAGGGCGCGACGTGGCATATGGGGCCCATGGAGCATGTGCTGCTGGCGGGGCGGGTCGTTTGCTTCTATGCGGGCAAGCTGGTTTGGCCGGACCCGCTCATGTTCATTTATCCGCGATGGAGGATCGATCCCGGCCAGGGGTGGCAATACGTCTATCTCGCGGGCTGTCTGGTCGCCGTGGTCGGCGCGTGGGCAGTGCGTCGTCGAGCGGGTCGTGGTCCCCTGGCCGCCATGTTGTTTTTCGTGGGCACCCTCGCTCCGGTGTTGGGCTTCATCAACGTATACTTCATGCAATTCTCGTTCGTCGCCGATCACTTTCAGTATCATGCGAGCATCGGGCCGATTGCCGCCATCGCCGCTCTGTCGGCATGGGTTGGCGGAAAACGAAGGTCGCTGGCCCGCCCGCTTTGGATGTTGCAGGCGATCATCCTTGCCGTACTCGCGGTGAACACGTGGAGTGAGGCGACCAAGTTCATCGATGGGCGGACGCTGTGGTCCGACACGCTCGCCAAGAACCCCAGAGCATGGATCGCCTACAACAATCTTGGCGTGCTTCTGGAGAGAGACGGGGAAAGTGCGGAGGCAGAACGTCTCTACCGCAAAGCTCTGGCGGTTAAACCAAATCTGTTCCGCGCCCATAGCAACCTGGGAGCGCTGCTCGCCGAGCGCGGAGAGCATGAGGCGGGGATGGCCCACCTCCGCGAGGCCGTGCGTCTCGCCCCCAACGTCTTTGATAACCGCTTCAATCTTGCGACGGCATGGGCGCGGCAAGAACGTTGGAATGAGGCCGCCGAAGAATACCGCCGCGCGATCGAGATTCGCCCAGGGGTCGCGAACGCACGTTTCGGCCTGGCGAAGGCTCTACTCGAGCTGGGCGATCGCGTTGCGGCGATCAGCGAACTTCAAGAGTGCGTGCGCCTTCAGCCGGATCACGCCGGGGCTGGGCAGATGCTGTCCGAGCTCAAGGCGCCGTAGAATGACAGCTCGCCCGCGGCTCGGCGGGAGGCTCGCCTTCCCTTACGGACATCGTATGTCACCCGGCTTCATGACGGTAGAATGGAACGATCTATGCGCAGCGCGCCCATTCAACTTTCCCAGCGCCCGGACCAATTCGATCTGGTCAGCCCGTTTCCGCCGCGCGGGGATCAGCCGGCGGCCATTGAGAAGCTCATCCAGGGTCTGCGGGGCGGCGCCAAGCACCAATGCCTCCTCGGGGTCACGGGGTCGGGCAAGACGTTTACCGTGGCGAACGTCGTGGCCGCACTCCATCGGCCCGTACTGGTGATCTCGCACAACAAGACGCTCGCGGCCCAGCTTTATGAGGAATTCCGCGAACTTTTTCCACGCAACGCCGTCGAGTATTTCGTGAGTTACTACGATTACTACCAGCCGGAAGCGTACATTCCGCAGCGGGACATCTACATCGAAAAGGACGCCTCACGCAACGACGACCTCGACCGGCTGCGGCTGAGCACCACGAGTTCTCTGGTGTCGCGGCGGGACGCGATTATCGTGGCCAGCGTGTCGTGCATCTTCGGGCTGGGCTCGCCGGAGGACTACAAGGCGGCCGTGTGCGTGCTCGACAAGGGCGGCACCATGGACCGCGACGACTTGCTCAAGCGCTTCGTCGATCTGCAATACACGCGCAACGACCTCGACTTCAAGCGAGGGACGTTCCGCGTCCGCGGCGACGTGATCGAGCTGCACCCCGCGCACGAAACCTTCGCCTATCGCATCGAGCTGTTCGGCGACGAGATCGACAAGCTGGAGATGCTCAACCCGCTGACGGGACAGTCGCTGGGTGCGATGCAGCGGATCTTCATCTTCCCGGCGGTACACTACGTCATGCCCGAGGACCGCATCGCCCGGGCCACCGCCGCCATCCTCGAAGAGCTAGACCAGCGGGTGATGGAGTTTCGCCGGCACGGCAAGCTGCTCGAAGCCCAGCGGCTGCTGGCCCGCACGAAATACGATGTAGAGATGCTCCGCGAGGTCGGCCGTTGCTCGGGCATCGAAAACTACACGCGGCACCTCAACGGCACGGCCCCGGGGGCCAAGCCCTACACGCTGATGGACTACTTCCCCAAGGACTATCTATTGGTAATAGACGAATCGCACGTCACCCTGCCGCAGGTGCGGGCCATGTACAACGGCGACCGCAATCGCAAGCAGGTGCTCGTCGAGCACGGCTTCCGCCTGCCGAGCTGCCTGGACAATCGGCCCATGCGCTACGAGGAATTTGAGGGCATGTGGAACCAGGTGCTGTTCGTGTCGGCCACACCCGGGCCGGTGGAGCTGCAGCTCTGCGGCGGCGAGGTCGTCGAGCAGATCATCCGGCCCACGGGGCTCGTCGATCCGCCGATCGAGGTCCGCCCGGCGCGCGGTCAGGTGCCGGACCTGCTGCAGCGCATTGCCGAGCGGGCGGCCGTGAAGGAGCGCGTGCTGGTGACCACGCTCACCAAGCGTTTGGCCGAGGACCTGTCCAATTACATCCAACAGGAGGGCCTGCGCGGCAAGTATCTGCACAGCGACATCGACACGCTGGAGCGCGTGGCCATCTTGAAGGAGCTTCGCGAGGGCAAGTTCGACGTGCTCGTGGGGGTGAATCTGCTCCGCGAAGGCTTGGATCTGCCCGAGGTGTCGCTGGTGGCCATCCTCGACGCCGACAAGGAGGGCTTCCTGCGCAGCGAGACCTCGCTGGTGCAGATGATCGGCCGCACCGCCCGCAACGTGAACGCCCAGGTCTTCCTCTACGCCGACACGGTGACGCCGAGCATGAAGCGGGCCATGGATGAAACCAACCGCCGCCGCGTCTTGCAGCTTGCGTACAACGAGAAGCACGGCATCACGCCGGAGACGGTGCGAAAGGAAATCCGCTCGTCGCTGGAACGGATGGTAAGCGCCTACAAGACCGCGGCCGAGGCCATCGAACTCTCCGAGCAGGAAATGGACCGCACTGAGCTTGTCGCCATGCTCGAAGCCGAAATGCTCCAGGCCGCCGAGGCTCTCGAATTCGAACGCGCCGCCCGCCTGCGGGACCGCATCAAGGAACTGGAGCAGGCCCCGCAGCTTGTCAGCGACGCCGGGAAAACCGATCATTAGCAGAGCCTGCGGAACAGGGCTCGTAGACGAAGCAAGCCCCCGGCTGGGGGGCGCTCCGACTGGGCGTCGAGATTCGATGAGTCATGGTAGACACAAGGCACCCTGATCCACTGGCAAATCGACGGGCAGAGATTCTGGCCTTGGCGGTAAAGCACGGCGCACGGAACGTTCGCGTATTCGGATCATTCGCACGCGGCGATGCTCGACCGGATAGCGACGTGGACCTCCTCGTCGATATGGAACCCGGGCGAAGCCTGCTGGACATGGGCGAGTTGATGCTCGACCTGCGTGAGCTGCTTGGCCGCAAGGTGGACATCGTCACCGAGGCCTCGCTGTACTGGCTCCTTCGTCGCCGCATCCTCCGTGAGGCTAGACCGCTATGAGCAAGGACGCCCGCATCTACCTCGCGCATGTTCTCGAACGCATTCAGCGCATCGAGAGATATACAACCGGCGGCAAAGAGCATTCTTCAAGGATCCCCTCGTCCAAGATGCGGTGATCCGCAACCTCGAAGTCACTGGTGAGGCGGCGAAGCGAATCCCGAGCGCGTACCGCCAGGCGCATCCCGGGATTCCCTGGCGTGGTTTGACGGCACTGCGCGATGTTCTGATTCATCAATACGAGGGAGTGAGCCTGCCGGAAGTTTGGGCTGTCGTCGAGCGCGAGGTCGGCCCAATTCGGGATGCCATCCGTTCGATTCTACCGCCGCTGGACGAGCTGGAGCGCAGCCTCAACGGCGACGAGCCCTGAACGGGAAGGTTCATGGCACGGACGCTATACGCACGAGGGCTCGGCCGACTGCACTTCGCCGGCGAACATGCCTGCTACAAGTTCGCCGGTTACATGGAAGGCGCGCTCCGGCGTCTCCCTCGCTAAGCGCCTCGCCCTCCGCGACGGCTGAGCATGCGACAGGCCTCTACCCGCGTTTGCCCGACGTGCTCTTCTGCTGGGACAAATCCGTTTCCGCACCCGTCTTGGCTACGCTCTGCGCCTTGTTGTAGCTCTCCATGAGCAGCGTGTAGTTTGGCATCAGCGTGGTCATGATCGCCGCGTATTCCATGGCGTCCGGGCGGTTCCAGGTGGCCATGATCTCGCAGAGCACGGCCAGGGTGTCGATAGGGATGGCGCCCGCCTGCGCGACTCGCGCCAAGGTGATCTCCGTAGCCATCGACGACCAATTGCCCGACGCGTCAATCACGTTGAACACCCGATACCCCGCGGCCAGCGCGCTCAGCGTCGGGAAGGCCATGCACACGCTGGTCAGCGTGCCTGCGATAATGAGCGACTTGCGTTTGGTCTTCTCGATGGCTTCGACCCACTTGGGGTTGTCCCAGGCGTCGATCTGGCCGGTCCGCGGAATGTAGACCGCATCCGGATTGCACTGGTGAATCTCCGGGATCAGCGGGCCGTTGGGGCCGTCGGGCACCGACGCCGTGGTGAACGTCGGCAGCCCAGCCAGCTTGGACAGCTTCGCCAGGGCGATGACGTTGGTGCGCAGCGTCGGCACGTCCATGTCTCTCACCAGCTGGAACAGGCCGCTCTGATGGTCGATCAGCAGCATTACGGCGTCGGCGGGGTCGATCATGCACTTGCTCTTGGACATGTCAGCGCCTCCGTAAAGTGGGTTCGTTGATAGGGGCGAACCGCGCCCGACGGCCCGCCGCTTACCCACGGCGTATTATACAAGTCGCGTCACCGGTGGGCTAATCGAGGATCATCAGGAACGCGGGGTCGATTTCGAGCTCCGCGGATTGGCCTACGAATTTGACGCCGACGTAGACCCGCCAGGGGCCCTTGCGGCGGATGACTACTCCCTCCAGCCCGGCGAGCGAGCCTCCGGTCACGCGGCAGCGGGCGCCCTTGCGTAATCGCGGATACAGATCGATGGGCTCGTCGCTTTCGATGACACGATGGATCTGTCGCAGGTCGTGCTTGAGCTGCTCCTGATCGGCCACGTGCAGCACGTTGGCAACCCGCCGCGTCCGCAGGGCCTGAACGCGATCCTCGTCCCGCCCGCACAGGAATACGTAGCCCGGAAAAAGCGGAATGCTGACCCGCCGCACCTTGCCGCCGTAGACACGACGATAACGCACCAAGGGTAGAAAATGGTCGATTCCCAGCTTGGTAAGGTCCTCGGCGACGGCCTTCTCGTTGCGGGCCCGCGTGTGCAGCACGAACCAGCGGCCGAGAAAATCGTCGATGCGCGACCGGGCGGCGCTCTCCACACTGCTTGTCGGGACCGACCCGCCGCCGTCACTCGTGGATAGGCCTCCCATGCCTAAATTGTACCATCTTACCGGTCTTGACCCGACGACCACTAACCTTGCCTGGAGCCAATGACCTGCGGGACTTTTTTGTTGCAGGGGATTGCAGAGCGTTCAAGGGTGGGTTAGAATCCCGTAATCTAGGGATCGACCCTGGTCGAGTCGGTAAGGGTTGATCAGATCGACTTCATCTTCGTTCGGAGGAGGCGTCGCAATGTTCACCAGGTTCAGTCGGCCCCTGATCGCGATGGTTGCGGTTGCAGCGATCGTGCCTGCGGCTCGAGCCACCATCGGATTCAATGTCACCGGACTCGCCGGAAGCGGCGTCACCGCGCACGTGGACTTCACGTATGCCAGCACGTCGGCCACCGCCGGAACGCTTCGCTTCAACATCGAGAACACCACCAGCGTTGGCGGCCGGATCAGCGCCTTCGTGTTCAACGTCCCGACCATCGGCGGGACGACATTTTCGTCCATCGCGGGCAGCTCGCACGGCAACGCCATCACGCTAAGCCCTCCTTCGTCGCAGGTCACCCCGGAGAACCAGACCGCCGGCTACCACGAGTCCGGTTGGTATGGTTTTTGGCAGAACAACTCCGTTCCGAGTTTGATCGCGGGCAACTTCGACCTGGGCATTGGGTCCTCCAGCCAGCGGATTCGCAACGACAGTAACAGCAACGATTCGACGAGCTTCGTCATGCAGTTGTCGGGGACCGGACTCAACACCGGCAACGCGGCGATCGAGCAGGCCTTCATGAGCGCCCTTTCTTCGGGCGGTCACAACTTCGCCGTGCTGTTCAGCGACATCGCTAACCCGCTCAATGGGCACCGGACGGACCTCGCAGGGTCGGCTCCCGTGGCCGTCGTTCCTGCCCCTGGTGCAGCCGCCCTCGGAGCCCTGGGGTTCGCCTTGGTGGGGTGGGCTCGACGCCGCGCCAAGTAGGGCAACTTGGGCTGATAACAGGGTCGCGGGCCCAGGCGATTTGGGATAAATCGCCCCACGCTGCTCCTATAACTTTTGCGGAATAAATATGGGCGGATTTGCTTGCGGGCATCCAGCCGGTGAGTTACAATGCCGCAAGTTGAGAGCAGCCCGTGTCGGGTTGGATAGGCTGCGGAGAGCGTTTCTGTTCGCGGGGGCGACGCATATGTCTACGAGAGTAATGGGGCACGTCGTGGCATTGGCCGCGGTCGTTGCGATGACGCCGGCGGCGCGAGCCGCGATTGGGTTCGACGTATCCGGCTTAGCGGGCACGGGCGTCACGGCGCACGTCAACTTTGCGTATACCAGTACGTCCGCGACGAGCGGGTTGCTGCGCTTCGTGATCGAAAACACGACGGCCGTGGGCGGGCGAATCAGCGGATTCGCGTTCAACATTCCGACCCTCGGGGGCAGCACGCTTGCGTCGATCGCGGCCATCTCCCATGGGTCCGGGGTGCTCGGCTTGGGCGGCATTCCGTCGCAAGTGACGCCGGAGAATCAAGCGGCTGGTTTCAGCGAGAGCGGCTGGTATGGACTCTGGGAGAACAACGGGATTAAGACACCCAACGCCGCGGGCCATTTCGACTTCGGCATCATGAACGCGGGGCACAATCCCAACAACTTCATCACCGACGGGGTGGGGAGCGGCCCGCGAATCACCAACACGGCCGATGGAAACGACTCCACGACGTTCGTTCTTCAGGTCACCGGCGCCGGTCTGAACACCGGCGACGCCGCGATCGAACAAGCGTTCATGAACGCGTTGTCATCGCCACAGAATCAGGGCACAGGCTACAACTTCGCGGTCCGTTTCCAGGGTATCGGGAACTCGTCAACACTGGGGAGTTCCGATCTCGCCGTCTCGACCGTGGTCGTGCCGGCGCCGACTGCCGCGGCACTGGGCAGCTTGGGCTTGGGCTTGATCGGCTGGGTTTGTCGTCGTCGACGCTAGCCGAAGGCTGATGTTTCTTCGTTAGACCAGCCGCTGGACCATCGAGGTCCAGCGGTTTTTTGTTGGCCTAGAATATGGCACCGGGGGGGTGCATGAAGGTAAGCAATGACGGCCTGATCCTGGTGTGTACATGTGCTCTCGTGGCGGGGGTCTGCGTGGCCGCGCCGAAAGACGACGATCGCGGCACGGCTGAAGCAAGAACCGCCTCGCCGACGAAGCTGTTAGCCGGCGTATATGATCCGTTGCCGGAGCGTATGGATGATCCGCCGGCGCCGGCGGAAGTGATCGGCCGTCAAACCTCCTCCGCGGGCGCGATCGTCACGTTCGGGCGGTACGCGAGCGTGCAAGTCAACGTCAACGCCCTGGGCAACAACATCGTGGGGGACGCGGCGAACGAGCCGACCATCGCCATCAATCCACAAAACCCCAAACAGATCGCCATCGCCTGGCGGCATTTCGATACCGTGGCCAGCAATTTTCGCGAGGCGGGTCGGGCCTACAGCGCGGATGGCGGCGAGAGCTGGACCTTCCCGGGCGTCATCGATCCGGAACGCTTCCGCAGCGATCCCGTGCTGGGCTTCGACGCCTTCGGGAACTTCTATTACTCGAGCCTGACCCAGTCGGTGGCCGGCTTCGAGGTCACGGTCTTCAAGTCCACGGACGGCGGGGTCACCTGGCCGCAGGCCGTCTACGCCTTCGGCGGCGACAAGCAGTGGATGGTCGCCGACGATCGCAGCACCGGTCTTGGCGCCGGCCATATCTACCAATCCTGGAACATGCAGTTTTCGTGCTGCGCGCCCACCGATTTCACGCGCTCGATTAACGCCGGCGGCGCCTTTGAGTCGCCGCTCTCGCTTCCCGACCCGCGGATGAAATGGGGGACGCTGGACACGGATTCGAACGGCGTGCTCTATCTCGGCGGGGCGTCGCTCGACCAAAGCGGACATCTGTTCACGCGGTCGTTGGATGCCCGCGACCCCACGGTTACACCCAGCTTCGAGGCCATCCGCCCCGTGGATCTCGGCGGCTTCACGGGGGGCTTTGGCGGATTTGCCGGCCCGAACCCCATGGGATTGCTGGGGCAGGTATGGACTGCGTCGCATCCGGGCAAGCCCGGACACGTCTTCATGCTCAGTTCCGTGGTGCGATCCAGCGACCCAACGGAAGTCATGTTCGTGCGCAGCGTCAACGGAGGCCAAACGTGGACCGCTCCGGTTCGCGTGAACGACGACGATGAAGGCAATAATGCCTGGCAGTGGTTCGGGACCCTGGCTGTGGCCCCCAACGGACGGGTCGATGCGGCGTGGAACGACACCCGAAACACCGGCGACGCGAAGCTATCAGCTCTGTTCTATGCCTACTCGATGGATGAGGGGCAGACGTGGTCCGGCAACGAGCAGGTTTCGCCGGTGTTCAACAGCCACGTCGGCTTCCCGAACCAAGCAAAGATCGGCGACTATTACCACATGATCTCCGATAACGGCGGGGCGAACCTGGCTTACGCGGCGACTTTCAACGGAGAGCAGGACGTCTACTTCGTACGGATCGCGCAGGATTGCAACCACAACGGCGTGGACGACGACTGCGACACGCTGTGCGGGGCGGAGGGGACGCGCTGCGATGCAGCTGGTTGCGGGCAGCGCCCGGACTGCAACGGCAATCGCGTGCCGGATGAGTGCGAGCCGAACGAGGATTGTAACAGCAATAAGGTTCGCGACATTTGTGAGATCGGCGCCCAGCCCGCGCTGGACTGCAACTCGAACCGCACGCTCGATTCCTGCGAGGACACGAGCGATTGCAACGAGAACACGGTCCTGGATTTCTGCGACCTGCTCGTGCACGGGGACTGCAACAGAAACGACACTCCCGACGATTGCGACATCGCGGACAAGACATCGACCGATCACAATGGGGACGGCGTGCCTGACGACTGCCAGGGCTCGTGCTGCGATTGCGTCGGCTGCGCCGTGACGGCGGAGAGTGAGTGCCGGTTTGCGAACGGCGTTTTTGGGGGCCTGGGCACGATGTGCGGCCAGGAGGACTCCTGCCGGTCCCCCGTCTTCGAGCACGATGACTGCTCGCTGGCCCTGGGTATTCCCAGCGCTCCGCGCTTCCGAGGCGTTTTCGACAATCGCTGCACGTCGACCGACGGTCCGACTCCACCGTTGTGTGAGCCGTTTGGGTCGGATCTGTGGTACACGTACACGGCGCCGTGCAGCGGGACCCTGCGGTTCAGCACGTGCGAAGTCACCGATTTCGACGCCATTCTGGCCGTTTACGGGTCCGGAAATACGTGCTTCTGCCCAAGTGACAATGCGTCGTTGCAGTCATGTGGGGACGACACCTGCGGATTCGGCGGAGGCCCGGCGTTCGTTGATTTGCCGGTCACCGCCGGTCGGTGCTACACCGTGCGCGTCGGCGGCTTTGGCAGCTCGACGGGCGACGGGGAACTGACCCTCGAGTACCTGACCACGTGCCGACCGATGGACTTGAACCGCGACGGGCAAGTGGACATGGCCGATTTCGCGATTCTGCAGAATTGCTTCGGTCCCGTGGGGCCGGGATGCGAAGACGCCGACTTCGACGATGACGGCGTGATCGATGTGCGGGACTATCGCGTGTTTTTCGCCGTGCTCGGCGGCTGAGAAGCCTGTCTATAGGACGCAAGTCTTGTTCGGGCTACGCATCGTTTGCACGCCTCCGACTCGAATCGTAGGTTGAAGTTGATACCCCGATAAAGGCAAACCAATCGCGAGATTGGGACGCAAAGCGTTGAGTCCACAGTGGGGTGACTGGGGATTGTCGCGCCGCCCGGGTTCCGCGAGAAATACGCGCGGTGCTTGGTTCATGGGGAAAGGAGCGTCCCAATATGTATCCGTCGCATTCTGATAGTCCATCCCGAAAACGCCGCGCTGCGGTGAGCGCGATGGTGTGCGTGATGATCCCTATCTTGCTGGGGTTCGCGGTTCTCACCATTGACGTGGGAGTCCTCTTCAACACGCGAGCGGACATGCAGAATGCGGCCGACGCTGGGGCCCTCGCCGCGACCAACGTGCTGGCCAGCGATCGCAGCCCGGAGGCCGTCCAGCTCGCCCGCGAGCACGCCATGGACATCATCCAGCGCCATTACAGCCTCGGCGGCAAACTCGCCATCGCATCTACGGACCTGGTGTTCGGAAAGTTCGACTACGATCCCTATGCCAACCAGTTCAGCTTCTCGCCGACCGACGTCCTCCCGGACGGCGTTCGCATTTCCGTCCAAGCGGCCGAGGGGTCGGCCAATGGGCCGGTTTCGCTCTTCTTCGCGTCCATATTCGGAAAGCCCACCGCAGATGTGAGAGCCTCGTCCGCCGCGGCGCTGACCGGTCTTCGTGACATCGCCGTGGTCATCGATCTTTCGGGCTCTATGAAGCACGACAGCTATCTGCGGTTCTACACGGTGACCCCCATCAACGCCCGCGACGTCTGGGCATCCTTGAACGGTCCGGAGCCGTCACGGCCGTATGTCCCCGGCGAAGAGGACGAGACGGAATATGCGACGGACACCGGTCCGACCATCGGGGCGATGAGTGCGTGGGGCAACCCGATCACGCCCGTAGGTTCGTACAATCCGCTGACCGATCCGGGGCTTTGGTACATTCCCAACACTGCCCCCTGCGTGGAGGCGGATATCACCGCGAGCCTCACCGCACGCGGTTACAATGCCGCCCGGCGGGCTCAGATCATGGCCGGGCCCAATGCTACGTGGGCCAACCGCACCGCCGTCATGATCGGCGTGGCCAACTGGACACCCAGCGGTGCAGCCGATACCAGCGTAAGCGCCGGCGAGCTGACCTGGATCGCCTATCCGCCCTATCGCAAGACCTGGACGTGGCCCGAGTATATCGACTGGGTCCTGGGTAACAACAACAAACTGTTCCCGCACCATCCGGAGTTTCGGTTCCAATTCGGCCTGAAAACGTATCTCGATTTCCTCCTGGACCGCAAAGACAACTTCAGCCAGACCGACCTCACCAAGACGCCGGAAGAGCCGATGCGCAGCGTCAAGGACGGTCTTCAGGAAATGGTGAACATCACGAGATCATTCGATCATATGTCCTTGGAGATTTTCGCTGAGACCGCACGACACGAAGTGGACCTGAGCGAGGACCGACAGGCGGTTGCGGACCGACTCTACGAGATGCAACCCAACCATTACGACAACACGACAAACATCGGCGCGGGCCTCCAGCTCGGCATCGATGAGCTGACCAGCGTGCGGGCGCGCGAGACGGCCAAGAAGGTCATCGTGCTGATGTCGGACGGAGCGTCGTCAACCGGTCCCGATCCCGTATCCGTCGCCGAAGACGCCGCCGCTTTGGGGATCACAGTCTACGCCATCAGCGTGGGATACATCGCGGATCGCCCGACGATGCAGGCCATCGCCGAGGCCACCGGCGGGCAGGAGTTCTTTGCGGAGGGCACGCCGGCGCAGTATACGGCGCAGCTCCGGGTAATCTTCCGCACCATCGGCGGTTTGGGCACCGCGAACCTCATCGAGTAACGGCGCGAGCCGCGGGCTTTAGCCCGCGCGGGCGCGCCGAAGGGGAAAGACACCACCAGCCTCAACGTCGCGTCACGGTCAGCGTCGCGGTGGTGCTGGTGCCCGCCGAGTCAGTGATCATCAACATGATCGTGTGTCGCCCGGGCGAGCTATCGGCTGCCCGCCAGGCGTAGCTCACGCCGGACGACGTCCCCGTGAGCATGGATACGAACACCGACTTCCCGTCGATGAGCCATTCCGCGAGCGCCAGTCCGTCGCGATCCGAAACGCCGGCGGAAATGTTCACGTCGCCGGTCACGGTCGCCCCGGCCGCGGGCGAACGAAAAGTAATCGTTCCCGCCGAAGATGACGTTCCGCTGGTCAGCGGCGGCGCAAAAACAAGACCTACGGAACGCTCGGCGGAGGTATTGCCATACGCATCCGTCGCCACGGCCGCCAACGTGTGCGCTCCGAGCGAAAACGTACTCGTGTCGATGACGAACTGGAACGGCGAGCGTGTATCCACGGCGAAGACGACGCCGTCGATCGAAAGCGCCACATCGGCGACACCGCCGGGGTCGTTCGCGTCCATCGACACCGTGTAGCGACCCGTGAGTCTCTCGCCGCTGCCGGGCTTGACGATGCGAAGGGTCGGCCCGGTGGCGTCGGGATTGCGTTCCGCCCGCTGCGCCGCTAGGACCGCCGCGGCGGCGTCCACCGCGCCCAGCCCGTAGGAATCGTCTTTGCCTGGCGGGCCGGAGTCGCGGGCCGTGTCGAGGATTGCCTTCTGGATCGACGCCGGTCGAAGCGTCGGCGCGATCGACCAAGCCAGGGCTGCCACGCCGGATACGATCGGCGCAGAAAACGAAGTGCCGTTGGTCATCCCGTAGTCCCCTTCGCGCCGCGTCGTGCGGATGCCTGTTCCCGGCGCCACAAGGTCCACGAACGGTCCGCGGTCGGAAAAGGAGGCAATTTCGCCGGCGGCGTTGATCGCCCCCACGAAGAGAGCCTCGTCGTATCCCGGTGCGGACGTCGTTCCGCCCGCGTTGCCCGCGCTGATGACCACGAGACACCCGCGGTTGAAGGCCGTTTGGGCTGCGGAGCGAACAACGCGATCCGACCACAAGGGCGCGAAGCTCACGTTGATAACCTTGGCGCCGTGCCCGACGGCCCAGAGGATGCCCGCGGCGACGTGCCGGGCGGTGGAAAGGCCCGCGGCGTCGCCGACGCGTACCGGCAGAAGCGGGCAATTCCACGTGACTCCCGTCACGCCGAGGCCATTGTTGGATGCGGCCGCGGCGACGCCCGCCACCAGCGTTCCGTGACCGTTCACGTCAGCGTGGTTCGCATTGCCGTCGTAGATGTTCCAGCCGGCGGTGATCTTCCCCGTCAGGTCCTCGTGCCCGCCGTGTACGCCGGTGTCGACAATCGCGATGACCGCGGTACCAGCGCCGGTGGTCACGTCCCACGCCGGCGCCGCTCTGATCTGGACCAGGTGGTCCTGCCGTGAATAGAGCGGGTCGCTAGGCGCTGCATCCGGGGTGAAGACGTAATTCTTCTGGGCGGTTTCGATCAGCCCGCTGCGAAGGAGTCGATCGGCGACAGGGCGCAACTCGCCGGCAGGCATTTGCAGAACGGCGAGGTCAATCTCCCCAAGCTCCTCGAGGAGTTGCCCGCCGGCGTCGGCGTAGAGCTGCGCCACTGCTTGCCGATCAGCCCCGGGATACGGCTGGACGAGCAGCTCGGTCTGTACGAACGGCAGCGCCGCGACCGCCGGATCGGCGTCGGCCTCGAAGGCGAACTCCGCGGGAACGAAGGTGTTGTCGCCGGTTTCATCCGGCGGCATGACGATCTCCACGCAGCCGGCCAGGACCGTACAGATCATCGCGCCGGGCAGGACAAACCTTATTGAGGACATGTTCACGCATAGCTTCTCGGCCTGCCGCCGACTCCGGTTGACTTATTGCATTTCGCGGGTTTTTCAGAACCCGCTGCGCAAGCAGCGGGCCAACGCCTCGAGTCGCGACCAACACGATACCTCCAACGGGGCCTTGATGGCCGGCTTCGCACGGGGTTCTGAAGCCAGCACGAAGGTGCAGAACACAGAAAAACAGACGCGTGTGAAACCCGCTTGTTCCCAAGTTGGCGGTCGGCTATAATTTCACGGTATTCTGAAAGGAGTAGTGATGTCCGAAGGACGTATTGAAGCCGCAAAGAGCTTGTTCATCCGCCGCTGGGGTGAGATGGCCGCGAGCTGGGGCATCTCCCGCACCATGGCCGAGATCCATGCCATGCTCTACATCTCTCCCGAGCCGCGCTGTACCGACGACGTGATGGAGGAGCTGGCCGTCTCCCGCGGCAGCGCCAGCATCAACCTCCGCCAGCTCGTCAACTGGGGGCTGATCCACCGCGTCCACCGCCGCAACGACCGCAAGGAGTACTTCGAGGCCGAGCACGACGTCTGGCAGATGTTCGACACCATCATCCGCGAGCGGCGGCGGCGCGAGGTCGAGCCCATCGTTGAGACCTTGCAGCGCTGCATGACCATGATCCGCGAAGACGGGGGCCGGCTCTCCGCCGACGCCCGCAAGGAGGCGGAAGGCTATCAGAAGCGCTTCACGGACATCCTCGAATTCTGCGACACGACGAACACGCTCTTCAACCTCATGAGCAAAGCCGGGCGCACGGGCCTCAAACCCCTCGCCAAGACCGTGGGCAAGCTGGTGGGCTGAAACTCTACTCACTTGCAAAGGCATGATGGAGTGACAATCGTTCGAGCTGCCAACGCCGACGGCGTTGAGGCTCTCAGCCCAGGGTTGGCCGCCGCAGGCGGACTACCCTGGGAAAATGTGCGTACGAACATCAACCCGGAACGGGTTGTGGCGTTCCTCGCGGACGCGCGTCGATGCTGCGGCGGAACCCTGATCCGACGATCGCCACGGAACGACGCAACCCCGTTGGGGTTGCCTCTTTGGCGCCACACGCCCACCCAGGGTAGCCCCGGCTCCGCCGGGCCAACCCTGGGCTAAAGGCCACAAGCCCATTGGGCTTGTACATACTGGCTATGTCAGGCGCACCCTAACACGTACGCAGGGTTTGAGTAGGGTAGAACGCTACCGGGCTCGCGCGCGTCCTGAGGTTGCCCACCCCATCACAAGAATACTTCACTTTCCCCTTGCGTCTTCCTGCACCGGCCTTAAGCTAAGCCAACTTTTACTATCGAGCGAAGCGCTCGCTCGACCACCTCGAAGAATGTCTTACCGCAGTCTTCATCTCCTATGCAGATGTCTTCTCGTGATCGCAGTCGTGGTGCTTGCCCTACCTTCCATGGCTATCGGCAATGATTGGTGCCTTCGATCCGCCGCTGGACCAAGCCCGCGACGCGGCGCAGCGATGGCCTATGACAGCTGCCGCAACGCCACCATCTTGTTCGGCGGCATCGCGGGGGGGCCGCCCGCAAGCGACGAAACGTGGGAATGGGATGGAACATCGTGGACGCTGCACACGCCCTCCGGTCCAACTGGCCGGGAATCTCACCGAATGGCCTTCGATTCTACTCGTTGCGTCGTCGTTCTCTTCGGCGGTACAGACGGCAACGGCGCATACTTGGGCGACACATGGGAGTGGGATGGCAATTCATGGACGCAGGCGAATCCATCGACGAACCCACCGACTCGCTCCGGAGCTGCGATGGCGTACGACCCGGATTGCGGTGTGACCGTGATGTTCGGCGGTTGGAATGGGTCTCGGGATACCGCAGCATGGGAATGGGACGGGACGAACTGGCTGTCGTTTACTCCGGCAACGCGCCCATCAGGGCGCGACAAGCACGCCATGGTCTACGACGCGGCCCTACAGGATGTGGTCCTTTTTGGCGGGAAGGTGAATACGGGCCCGTTTGGTCCCGATCAGAATGACACGTGGCGATACGACTGTGGGTCGCATGCTTGGACGCAAGTGTCAACAACTGTGCAACCCAGCCAACGTGGATCCCATGCGATGACGTACGATGCTGCGAGAGCCCGCGTGGTCCTGTTCGGCGGGGAGGGACCGGCAAGCGGCACGGTCGTTCATGGAGATACCTGGGAGTGGTCGGGGGCCGATTGGTCACAGGTTGCACCTATTCGTAGTCCGTCTGCGAGGCATTTAACTGCCTCCGCATATGACTCCGTTCGTGAGGAGACCGTGGTCTTTGGTGGAGCTACAGATGTCGCCGTTGGTAGTTTGGTGGCTGACACCTGGCCTATTCGCAAAACCCGCAGAATTTTATTCCAACGTTGTCACACTGGGGCGTCGTGGCGATGGGTCTGCTGCTGCTCTCGGCCGGGGCGATGGTTGTGTCGCGTCGTCGTGTGGCGAGGTAATAAGCCCCGGATGGGGCGCGACATGGAAGCCCACGGCGCTAGCGCGGCTCAGACCGATCCCCATCCCAAACGGCATCATCTAGTACATCCATGTCGTCACTCCGTTCCCGCCTTCGACATCCGCTCGCCAGCCTCGAAGACGTGGATCAGCTCCGGCGAGGGAACGACCAGCTTCTTCGCGCGCTCGCCGTGAGGAAGGACCTTGACTTCCGCACCGAAATCCTCGAAGCCCAGCTTTGACGCGGCGCGATAGGTCGAGAGCGCCCGAAGCCCCGCGACGACTACCGCCGAATACCGCGGGTTCAGCGGATTCGTGCCCGCGGCGATGACGGCACTCTTGGGATGGGCATAGAAATCACCGTCCACCTCGAATGACTGCTCTCCGAAGCGAATCGGGAACGCCTTGCGGAAGCGCTCGGCGATGCGGTTAGCGCTAGGTCGACCGACCAGCAGCACATGATGGTTCTTCAGTTGTTCTTCCGTAACCGCGGCGTCGGAGACAATCGGCAGAGCAATGTTGGAGTGCTCCATGCGCAGGTCCTCCTGTAAGACCTCGGCCGCGTCGCGGTTGCCGTCGGCGTCGTCCGTCGTGCCGTAGACAATGATGGTCTCCTCGATGTCGTGCATGAACGAGACGATGTCGAACCGCCCGCCGTTGGCCCGCGCCACGCGAGCGTATTTGTCCACGACCAGCCGCTTGGGCGCATCCTCCGACTCCACGGTGAACGCGCCGGTGGACGAGTCAATCGCCACCACCTGCGTGACTTCATCGCCGTCCGTCTCGACGGTCGCTTCCACGTTTGCCGGCAGCCCGCCGCCGCTCGTCGTGAGTACGCCCTCGATGCGATGGCGCTGATTTTCGCCGGAGGCCGACGGACCGTTTGCGCGAATGTGAGAAAGTGCGAAGGTGGGCAGCCCCGTTCCCTTCACCCAATAGTTGAAGAAGCCATCGAGGCTTTCCCCCGCGACCTTGGCGGCGGCTTCGGCGAACTCCGTCCACCCGGCCGGCTTCCCGGCGTGCGCCAGCCCGAACTTGTCCATGAGTTCCACGAACTTGTCGTCGCCCAGTCGCCGCCGCAGTTCGCTCAGCACCAGCACGCCCTTGCCGCTGGCGATTCGATACCACGCGCGGGAGGCGTCCTCGGAGCGAATGCTCACCAGCGCTGCGTCCCCGACCACGGCCGCGCCGCTCAGGTATTGGGCCCGCCGGGCGAACAAACTGATCGCCAACTTGCTCAAGTCGCGGTCGCAGAGGCGCTCTTTCTCGGAGATGGCGAGCATGCCCTTCTCCCGGGCCACGATGCGGTGATAGTCGGCGAACGCTGCGGCCAACCAGATGTCGCCATCGGTCTTGGGCAGGATCGTCCCCCGCCACACCAGCTTCGCCGGAATCGCCTCATTCTCCCGTCGCCGTCGCTCTCGATCATCGTCGTCGCTGAGGCTCGATTTCTCGCCGCTCTCATCCAGGTCTACGGCCGCGACGGCGGGCTCGTCGCCTGTCGGCGATTCGCCGTGGATGATCGCCCACGGGTTGCTCACCAGCGGATCGATCTCCGGGTAGTCGCGCTTCTCGTCGTCCCGCGGCAGCCACGTTTCCCCCCGGGGCGGGCCGAAGATCGCCCAGCTCTTCATATCCTTCGCCAAGTCCGTCGTCGTGAATTTGGCATCGGCTGAATGCGACGCGCAGATCGGCGAAGTAGTGAACGCCTCCTTGGCGAAGTCCACGCCCATCTTGCCCTTGTGCTTGCGATAGAGTTTGATCCAGGCCTCATCGCGGTCGCTGGCGTTCCACACCATGTTCGCGGGGCGGTCGTTGGTGGCCGCGATGGTCTCCAGACGCACCTGCAAATCCTTGGTGTTGTTGCAACCCCAGTAGAAGCCTTCCGTCCCGCCGAACCACTCGCCTTTGCTGCTGCGATAGAGCTTGCTGGTGTGCGTGCCGAGCTCGAACATGGCGATCTCGTTGGTCTTCGTGTCCGCGAGCAGCCATTCGTTGGTGTACAGGCCGTTGTTGGCTTTTTGGAGGAACGCCACGACCTCGTCGATGGTCGTGGAGTATTGCAGGGCCTTGCGAATGCGGCTCGAAAGCGGCGCGCCGGCCGCGTTCAGTCGCGTCTGGTCGATCGTCGTCTCGCTGCACAGAATCCCGGCGGAGTTCATGTAGTAGTCCATGCCGCTGTGGATGCCGCCGGGGAACGTCTGCATGGCGACGCGATGGCCGTGCGTGGGCTTCACGTCCAGCCAGATGTTGTAGAACGTGGACGGATATAGCGAGAACATGGTGATGTGCCCAAAGACGATCTTGCCGTCGGCGGTCGCCGGGCCCGTCGCCGCGAATGCCGAGCAGTGCCCGGGCTTGGGCGGCATCGCTGGCGACGCGGTGGCCGCGCCGCCTTTCGCACCCTTTTCGCTCTTCTCTTCGTATTTCGTCCCCTCCAAACCCGTGGGCATCGCCTGCGTCGCCCAGGGCAGTGTCATGATCTCCGGCCACAGATTCAGCGTAGCGATGTCCGACAGATCGAGCGGGCGCCCGTCGAACTTCGCTCCCGCGGCCGACGCTCCGTCGGCGATTCCGCGCATCTCCTCCAGATACTCGCGATCAAACTTCGGCAGGAACAGAGAATCCCCCAGCACCTTCAGCAGCTTCCACGAATCGGCGGGGGCGTCGCTGCTATACATCTGCGCGAAGCAGCGGATGTGCGCCGCGATCTCGCTTGCCAGCAGCCGCCCGTGCTGCACGCCGCGCTCATACGGCTCGCCTTCGATGTGGACCACCCACCACCCGGCCTGCGGATAGCGATAGCCCGCCCCGTAGCGCTTCACGGCCACCGCCTCCGGCCGGAAATCGCCCGACTCGGCCACAGCCGCCGACGGCAGCGCGAAAATGAGCCCCAATACGATGACCACCAAACGACGTGTCATGATAACCCTCCAACCCGCCGGTAAAGGAAAAACTCACAAGTCATTGTACAAGAGCCGTCCCACGTACCAAGGGGGACCACAGGGGTCACGCAGTGCTCGCTCGGTTGCTCGTGCGAGAATCCGTTCTCGCGCGTCGTTTCCAGGGAGAGCGTTCGTGTGAGGGACGTTTCCCCTCTCCCCTCGGGAGAGGGCAGGGTGAGGGCCATCGCGTTCGTCCCTTCGTAGGTGGCCTCGCCCCCTTCGTGCCTGAGTGCCTCCGTGGCCTCGCCGTTCTACAGCCTCGGATCCACCGCCTCACTCTCCAACGCCAGCACGCCGAACACGCACTCGTGAACCCGCCGAAGCGGTTCGCGGCGCACGAAGCGCTCCAACGCCTCGACGCCGAGCGCGAACTCCCGCAAGGCGAGCGAGCGCTTTGCGGTAAGCGAGCGGCTTCGTAGACGCGATAGATGTTCGTCCATGGTATAGTCCGGACCGTAGATGATGCGCAAGTACTCCGATCCTCGGCACTTGAGAGCGGGCTGGGCAAGGTCCTTGCGGCCGTGAGCGATGAACGAGAACGGCTTGACCACCATCCCCTCGCCGCCGCGATCCGCTAGGTCCGTCCACCATTGCACACCCGCTTCGACACTCGCCGTGTCGTTGACCTCCACCATCTCGAAGGGCGTCGCAAGCATCACGGTACCATCCCCGCCACAAAGTCGCGCGATAGTTCGCATGTGCCATTCGTGGTCGCGATCGACGTGCACACGTCCTTCGCTCGCCAGAATGTGAAAAGGCGCGAGCTGTAGATCGGCGACGGACTGCACCGGCCAACAGTAGCGCCGATAGGCTTCCGTGAACTTCGTGACGCAATCGGCCCTTTGCCCGAAACGCTCCGCCAGCGCTGCCACATCGCAACCGCGACTCGACGCCGCACGAATCGTGGATTGCACGTCCGCGAGGGCAGCCCGCCCTGCGGCCCCCACCGCGGCGTACTGCGTTCGCAGCAGCTCCTGGGCCTTCGCCGACCAAGGCATGAGCTCGCAATCCAGGCAGAACCAATCCGTATGAAACTCCCCCCACATGCCGGCGCGGGATACGGCTTCACTCACCTTCGCGAGAAACTCGGCCTGCGCCGCATCGTCGTTGAAAAACCGCCGTCCGGTGCGGGTGTAACATGTGCCGAAGCCCTCATTGACCACGCCGAAACGCGTTCGCGCAATCGTCTCATCACGGCACAGCACGATGACGGCACGCGAGCCCATGTGCTTCTGTTCGCACACCACCCTGTCTACGCCCTCGCGGAGGAAGTACGCAAACGCGTCCTCGGGATGTTCGAGCAGACCGGGGCGTTTAGATGTCTCGCATGGCGACATCGTCGGAGGAAGATAGATGATCCACTTCGGATTCACTGCGAACCGGCTCATCACTTCGAGTGCGGCCGTGGCGTTCTCCTCGCGTACGGTCACGCTGCTGCGAAGTCGGGTGGTGATGATTCGCTTCCCGGCTACATCGCTGAGATCGAGCAGGTCGTCGTGTTGCTGTTGGGCCGAAAGCGGGGCAACCGGTCCTTCCGGAAGGAACGGCTTAGCAGGCTCGAAATAGACCCGCGCCGCCGGCACGGATACGAGTTCTCGCTCGGGATAGCGCAGCGCGGTGAGTTTCCCGCCGAACACGCAGCCCGTATCGATGTTGATGGTGCGGTTGAGCCATTCCGGCTCGGGGACCGGGGTATGCCCGTACACCACGATCGCTTGTCCGCGGTATTCGGCGGCCCAGTTGTATCGAATCGACAGCCCGAACTCGTCCGTTTCGCCGGTGGTTTCGCCGTACTGCGCGAACTCGCGCACTTTCCCCGACCCTCGACCTTGCATGTCCTCTTTCATCCCCGCGTGGGCGACGACCAGCTTGCCGTCGTCGAGTACGTAGTGGCTCACCAGAGAATAGATGAACTCTGCAAGTCCGTCGCGAAAGGGCTTGGCGACCTCTCCGGGCAGGGCATCCAGTTCTGCGATTGTCCGGTCCAGCCCGTGTTTAACTTGCACCTGCTTGCCCCGCAGAAAGCGATACAGCTTCATATCGTGATTGCCCGGAACGCACAGCGCGCTTCCGGCTCGGATCATGCGGCGAACCAGGCGAAAGCAATCCAGGATGCGCGAGCCGCGATCTCCGAGGTCGCCGAGAAAAACAGCTTTGCGGCCCGCGGGGTGGGCGTAGAGCGGACCCGAATCAAGGGCGCACGCGTTCTGCTCCTCGATGCGCGCATACCCGAGTCGATCGAGCAGCGCCTCCAGCTCGTCCGCGCATCCGTGCACGTCGCCGATGATGTCAAAAGGACCGTGCTCGTCCTTGCGATTGCTGTAGAGCGGGGTCCGTTCGATCGTGACGGACTCGATTTCGTCAATCGAGGTCAGTCGATGAATGTGGCGGAACCCCTCTCGCTTCAGTCCCCGCAGGCCGCGGCGCATCTGGGCAACTTGTTGCACTACCACGTGCGCTCCGAACGATCGATCGGCACGTTCTCGATTGCGCTCGATGCACAGATCTTTGGGTACGTCAAGTGCGAGGGCCACGGGGATGCAGTGAAACTCCCTCGCCATCGTTACCAGCGGCTTGCGGTCCTCCATTCGCACATTGGTGGCATCGACGACCGTCAGCTTGCCCGCGGCCAGCCGCTTGCGGGCGATGAAGTGCAGCACCTCGAAGGCCTGCTTGCTCGCCGCCTGCGAATTCTCGTCATCGCACACCACGCCGCGGCAGAAATCGCTGGATAGGATCTCAGTCGGCTTGAAGTGTTTTCGCGCGAACGTGGACTTGCCTGACCCCGATGGGCCAATCAGTACGACGAGGGACAGCTCCGGAATGGTCAACACCTTGGAGTTCATTAGTGAAGAAGAGCTACGGGATCGCCGATTCGAGCCGCGAAAAGACCGCCATTTGCGTCGCGGCGCCTAGCTCCAGGTCCTCGTCGCCGATGGCGCCGAATTCGGCGGCGTAGCTGAATCGGTCGCCAATGGAGGCGGCCCACTGCTGAAACTCGGCACGTGTCCACTCAAACCGATGATCCTTGTGCCGGAATCGGCCGGCGGGAAGATCCTCGAAACGAACATTGTACTCGACATTCGGCGTCGTCACGATCACGATTCGCGGCTTGGCGCACTCGAACACCACTCGCTCGAACGCGGCCAGTCGCGGCGGGTCCAGATGCTCAATGACTTCCACAACCGTCGCCCCGTCGAAGCCCGTTAGTCGCTCGTCGCGGTACATCAGCGATCCGTGAATCAACTCGATCCGTTCGCGCTGCTTCGGCGCCATTCGATCGAGGTCCAGCCGTGCTTTAGCGATCTCCAGCGCCCGAAACGACACGTCCATTCCGACGATCCGCTGAATCGTTTTCTCTCTGAGGACTCGCCTGAGTAGCTTGCCCTCGCCGCAGCCCAGATCAACGACGGTTTTCGCCCCGTACGTCTGCAGCGCCGCGACAACCGCCTCTATTCGCTGCTCGTTGAGCCGCAGCGGGACCTCGACCGCTTCTTCCTCGGCTTCCGCGTGTTCCTGCCGCTCGTCCACGGGGCTTTCTTCCGCCACTAGCCGAAGGAGCGCCTCGTTCGCCAATCTCCCTTGATGTTTGAGGTACCGCCGGACGATCAACTCTCTTTCCGGATGGGCCGGGAGCCACGGCTCACCAATGCGCAGGAGCTTCTTGACCTCGTCCTCACCCACCCAATAGTGCTTGTCGTCGTCGAGCACGGGGATAAGCACGTAAACGTGCGAGAGCACATCCTGCAAGCGCGACTCCGCCTGAAGCTCGACGTTGAAGTAGCGGCTCTTGCCCCATTCGGGAAACTGATCGTCCAGGGGCTCGTGCTTCGCCGTGACGGCGTAGCCAAGGGGCTCAAAGAGTCTGCGCAGTAATGCCTCACCACCCCGGCAAGGAAGCACACTCAGCCTGACGGACAGAGGAAGGCTCGCTGCAGCCAATTCTTCGTGATGGTCGCAACGACCCGCTAGCGCCGAGCCAAAAACGCGAGCGATGGCCACGCTCATAAAGGAGGAGGCGACGTACGGTCGGTCGTTGACATACTGCTGCAAGGAGAACCCTTCCCCCGCCGGACCCTGCCGCCGGCGGACCAACCCGATCGGATCGACGTCCAGCAACAGCGCGGCCGTGCAGCGCTCCGCCGTGGCTTCGGGATAGAACACATGCGCCGCCCCGAAGGTCAGGTCAAAGCTCTGGCAGCGCTCCGGGTGCTTGTGGAGCAGGTAGCCCAAGTCCGTGGCCGGTCGATGGGTTGTCGTGATGCACAGCAACACGCCTTCGTTCTACCACGCCACCCGCCCCAACCCAAAAACCGCCTCTGGAAAAGCGAACCCAAAAAGAAATCAGACTGGAGGAGGCGGGCTAATGGCTGATCGAGAAGGCCTTGAATTCGCCGGTGGGCGGGGCATCGGAGCTGGCGGCGTCGCGGATGGCGCTGCTCATGGCCTTTTCGATCTCGCACTGGAAGCGGTCGAGCTCGACTTCGGTGCCTTCGGCGACAAGCTCGACGCGCCCGTCGGGCAGGTTGCGGACGTACCCGGCCACGCGGAACCGGGTCGCGAGGTTGGCGGCGGTGTAGCGAAAGCCCACGCCTTGAACGTTGCCGGAAAAGCGGACCGTGCGGCGGATGACGTCGTTGCACGAACAGCAGCCGGTGCGGGCGGTCGAGACGCGGCGCTTGACGAAGTAGACCTCGCGCCCGTGGTCGCGGTAGCAGACTTCGTCCATGTAGGCGCGGATGAGCATGATGCCGCGGCCGTTGGGCACCGGAAGGCGATCGGGGGAAGTGCAGTCCGGCACGTCGTCCGGCAGAAACCCCCCGCCTTCGTCGCGCACGACCACTACGGCCTTTTCCGGGCTGACCGCAAAGCGCACGATCACTTTCTTCTTGGGATCGCCGCGGTTCCCGTGCTTGACGGCGTTGGTGAGGGCTTCTTCCAGGGCCAGCTTCATGGCGAACACGGCCTCCTCGCCGTACCCGCAGCGCTGCAACTCGGTGAGGATGCTCTGCTTGGGAGCGCAGACCTCACGAAGATCGCTGGCGACCACGCACTCATGGAACGTCGATTCGTTGTCGGGGTCGAAGGCGGTCATAGTCGGCGGAGCAGGTCAGGCGAAGGGCTAAACCGCAGGCGAGTGAGAACGGTTCGCACGCTTAGAAATCAGCCAAGGCTTCGGGCGCCGTCCCGTAAATGCTGAACAGCTTGTTCAGCCGCGTGATCTTGAACACCTCGTAGATCGGCGGGGCGATGTCCGCGAGTTTGAGCTGCCCTCGTCGTTCCCCGACCTGCTTGTTGAGGGTAATGAGCATGGACAGGGCGGCGCTAGAGAGGTGCTCGACGTTCTTAAAGTTCAGGAGCATCTTGACCTCACGCATACGGGCCACAACGGCGGATAACTCCTCGCTGATCTCGGAGATGGCTAATTCGTCGAGGATTTTGCGATCCGAAAACTCCACGACGCTGACCCCGCCGGAGTCCTTTACGGTGAGGTGCGATCGGTCTTCCGCCATTCGCCGGCTCCTGCCTGTTGAGCTTCAAATCCACGATTGCGGCAGTAGAGTTTATGCCCGCCCGCGGGGGTGTCAAGAAATGGGGCTTCGCGGCGGGCGGGGCGAGGGGATTTCCGGGGACGCATTTTCGCGTACCGCTTTCGCCTTTGTTACGTACAATAGTAGGGCCCCACGAGGGCTATGGGTCTGACGGGCCAGCCCCAACGGCGGCAGACCCTGGTGCGGTGAGTTCCTCGTGCGGACCGATGAGGAGATCCTGGGGAGACGTTTTGACGATGCGGGTTGGGTCGAGAACGATTGTATTCTTGGTCCTCGCGGCGGCGCTGCTGTCCTGCACGGAGTCCGCCTTTGCATGGGGTCCGGCCACGCACGTGGAGCTGGCGGACACGATCCTCGGCCGGTTAGGGATGTTGCCCGCGGCGATCGCGGCGATCCTGTCGCGCCATCGCCTGGCGTACCTCTACGGCAACATCGCGGCCGACGTGGTGTTCGCCAAGCGCTGGAGCCGCGTCAAGCAATTCTGCCACCACTGGTCCACGGCGTTCCGGCTACTAGACTCGGCTCGAGACGATCGTGCCGCTTCATTCGCCTATGGATACTTGTCACACCTGGCCGCGGACACCATTGCTCATGGGAAGTACATTCCCCGGCAGATTGCGGTCAGCGATTGCTCGATGAACTTCGGGCACTTTTATTGGGAGCTGCGGGCAGATGCGGCGCAGCCCGCGGAGGCCTGGACGCAGCTCGAGGACCTGCTCGAAGCCGATCACGATCACCATCATGAGTCGCTGCAAGAGCACATCACGGATACGTTCCTTTCCTATGAGCTGAACCGGCTGCTGTTCGACCGTATGAACGCGTTCACCGTGCGCGGAGGCTTCCGCCGCACGATGGGCCTGTGGAACCGCTATTCGCGCTGGGACCTGCCGCTCGATCTGCTCGCCGGATACCGGGAGGAGTGCCTCGACCGCATCGGCTCGGTGCTCACGGAAGGCACGGCTTCGCCCGTGCTGCGCCACGACCCCAACGGCACTTCGGCATTGATGGACCTGCACGTTCGCCGCCGGGAGTTTCGCCGCCGGCGCCGCTCGGGTCTGCCCGTGGAGCGCCGCGTCCTCGAAGCCGCGGCCGCCTGGGGCCCGCAAACCGCTCATCCCGCCGCCCGTATCGCGGCTTCGACACGGGTCGCCCCGGCCTGAGCCGCGACCGCGAGGAAGCGCTGCCGACGCGAGCTGGTTCAAACCGCACCCCGTTCTTTGGGACGTTGCTCCGCGGGGTCGCGTCACCTAAGATGGACCAAGCCAATCGTAGTTGTGCAACGGGCGGGTCGTCTCGGGAGTCGCAGGCGTGGGAAGCAACCATTCGTCGGGATCCTACTTGTTCACCTCGGAGTCGGTGTCCATGGGGCACCCCGACAAGGTTGCCGACCAGATATCGGACGCAATTCTGGACAGTCTCATGCGCCACGATCCGATCGTGCGCACGGCCGTGGAGACCCTGGTGACGACGGGGCTGGTGGTCGTCGCCGGTGAAGTGACCGCCCATAGCCAGCCTGCTCGCGAGGCCCTCGAACACGTCGAAGAGACCGTCCGCGAAACGATCCGCCGCATCGGTTATGACGACCCCGCGATGGGCTTCGACTATCGCAGTTGCGGCGTTCTCCGCGTGCTGCACGCCCAGTCGCCGGACATCAGCCAGGGCGTGACCGAGGGCCAGGGTCTGCACAAGGAGCAGGGGGCGGGCGATCAAGGTTTGATGTTCGGCTTCGCCTGCGACGAGACGGAAGCGCTCATGCCCTTGCCCATTCAACTGGCCCATCGGCTGGTGGAGCGGCTGGCTGAGCTGCGGCAGAAGGGCGAGATTCGCTGGCTGCGCCCCGACGCGAAATCGCAGGTGACCGTGGCCTACGAGGGCGGGGCCCCTGTCGGCGTCCATACGGTTGTTCTCTCCACGCAGCACACCGAAGAAGCGCTGGATGCCAAAGACAGCTCCCTCATGTCCCGCGGCGCCCAGGACGAAATCGTCGACAAGGTCATCCGCCCGGTGATCGAGCGGGAGTGCCCACACTTGTGGTGGGACGAGAAGAACATGCACATCAACCCCACCGGGCGATTCGTCACCGGCGGCCCGCACGGCGACAGCGGACTGACCGGGCGAAAGATCATCGTAGACACCTACGGCGGGCGCGGCCGGCACGGCGGGGGGGCCTTCTCGGGCAAGGACCCGACGAAAGTCGATCGATCCGCGGCGTACATGGCCAGGCACATCGCCAAGAACATCGTCGCCTCCGGGCTGGCGACGGAGTGCGAAGTGCAAATCGCCTACGCCATCGGCGTGGCCGACCCCGTCAGCGTGTCGGTCGATTGCCACGGCACGAGCGACCTGCCCGCGGCGGCTTGGGAGCGCGTGGTACGCGACGTTTTTCCGCTCAAGCCCGCGGAGATCATCCGCTATCTCGACCTTCGCCGACCGATCTACCTCGAAACCGCCCGCCACGGCCACTTCGGCCGCACCGGCGAGGGGTTTACCTGGGAACGCGCTCACCGCGTTGAAGACGTCCGCGCCGCCGCCAACGTTTTGCAGGTCGTGTAGGTCGCCTCGCACGCCCCATAAGGACCCTGACTCCGTTTCTGCCTCACGCCCGCTAATTGCACACGTCCCACCTCCGCAGCTGCAAGTGAATTGCAACCTGCACGGAAACGATAACGAAAGGGGCGTTAGCGTTTTTCGATTCTCGTGCAAGAAGGGGTCTGCGCGTGCAACGGGTGTGGCGGGCATTTCGCAAGTTCTTGACCGCTGAGGAAGTCCCTCGCTGGTTCGGCCTGTCCGTCGTGCTCATCTACGTCGTCGGCCTGGCGACGATTGCGCAGTTCGGCATCGCTCAAGCGCGACGCGAGACGGCCGTACGCTTCCAACAAGATACCCGCTACGCGGTCAAGCTTCTGGCGGAGCGAGTAGGTCTGCTGCGGGGCGCCAACCCCGACGACGGCCAATGGACGGGCGCCTGCCAACTCGCTCTGCGCGAGTTCCTCGCTAATGTCCCCGCCAAGACCGTACGCATCGTGGACGGTCGCCGCGTTCTAGTGTCCACGTCGCCGACGGAAGCGGGGGTAGTACTCGCAGAGGGAGCGCCGGGCGTCGTGCAGCCCGACGGCACGGAGATCGCCGTTGCCAGCCTCGCCGCCGGCGGTCCAGGGCATCGCTTGGTCCGCGCGCCCGTGGCGGGCCAGGCGTCCGCCTCCTTCCAGCTTGAAGCGGTCATCCCCTTAGAGCCGGTCGTGGAATCGAGCTGGGCCAACCGGGCGAGGATGCTGGCCATCATCCTGGCGGTCTTAGGGGCGCTGTTTGTCGTCTATCGCTGCCTGCGCGAACAGCTTCGCGGCGTCTCGCGCATTGCCGATCGACTCGAGCAACACCGCGACCGCATCGAGCAGCACCTGTCCGCCCTGCGGATCAGCGATGCGATGGACGAGGTCACCACGGCGTGGAACGAGCTGGTCGACCTGACCGAGCGTTTGCTTCAGACCGTGCAACGAACGGAAGCCAATGACGAGCTGTCTCGCGTGCTGCAGCGTTCGAGCGGCGGGGCGCTGTCCGAGGCCCTCAACGCGCTGCCCGACGGCATTCTGTACGTGGCGAACGAAGGTCGGTTCGAGTACGCCAACACGGCCGCCTGCCGACTGTTCGGATGGAGCCCGCAAGATGTCAAACGCTTCACGCTCGCCGATGCCGGCGGGAGTTCCGCCGTGGGTTGCAAAGCGCTGGAGGTGATCCGAGCCGCGACCCTGCCCGAAGGCGGTTTCGAAGCCAAGAGCGAGGTCATTGAGTCCGAGGAGGCGAGCAAAGCAGGACCGGCGCCCTCCCATGCCCGCGACGTAAGCACGTATCGCATCTTCACCCTGCCCTTGCAACGCCCCAGGCAGCAGGGCGAGTGCCTCGTTCTCATCCGCGACGTCAGCCAGCAGCTCCGCGCCGAGCGGGCCCGCGAGGAATTCATCGCCCAGGTCACACACGAGCTGCGCACGCCCCTGACCAACATCCGCGCCTACACGGAAACGCTATCCAGCGGCATGTTCGAGGACCCCAAAGTCATCACCGAGTGCTACAACGTCATCACCAAGGAGACGCGCAGGCTATCTCGCCTGGTAGAAGACATCCTCAGCGTCTCGCAGCTCGAAGTCGGCACGATCTCCCTGCAAATGAACAACGTCGATTTGAAGGCCTTGCTGGGCGACTCCGTGCGTGACGTTCGCGGATTGGCGGAGGAGAAGAGCATCGACATTCAACTCGTCCTCCCCTCGAAGCTGGAGCCGATCCGCGCGGATCGCGACAAGTTGGCGGTGGTGATCAACAACCTGCTTGGCAATGCCATCAAGTACACGCCGGCGCAGGGGAATGTGGTTGCGGGGTGTCAACTCACCGCCGACGCCGTAGTCATCACCGTCAAGGACAACGGCATCGGCATCGACCCGTCCGAGCACAGCAAGGTGTTCGAAAAGTTCCAGCGGGGCAGCAACCCGGAAGTGCAGCACGAAGCCGGAACCGGGATTGGGCTATACACCGCGCGAGAGATCGTCCGCCGCCACGGTGGGGATATCGAATTGATCAGCGAACGAAACAAGGGTTCCACTTTCATGGTGCGTTTGCCGCATCGTGAAAGCAGGGCCACTGCGTTGAGCACGATCCCGGAAGGAGCGGCCGCCCGTGGCTAGGATACTTGTTGCAGACGACGACGCGTACATCGTACGCGTGCTGGTGATGTGGCTGACGCGTCACGGGCACGAAGTCCTCTCGGCGCCCAACGGCGATGCCGCCCTCTCCGCGATCGCCCAGCACCGCGTCGACCTGATTATCTCCGACATGAACATGCCGATCCTGGACGGGATCGGGTTGGCCAGGACCGTCCGGGAGAAGATCGGGCCGGAGATTCCCATGCTCGTGCTGACCGCGCGCTGCGATCAGGAAAAACTCACCCAGGAACTCGCCTCCTTCAACGTGCGCGTGTACCCCAAGCCGTTTCTGCCGTCGCAACTCGTCGTGGAGATCAACCGGCTGCTGGGGGTCCCGGCGTAGAACGGAGTGCCATTCGTGAACGCACCTGCCTCGAACGCCGTCGCCCCGCCGCCCCTCCCGCCGGTGGATGCGCTGCGCAACCTGAACGACCTTCGCGGCGCTTTGTACGATCTCCACCCCCGCGAACTGGACAAGGCGCTGCCGGCGCTTTCCACGGCCATCGATCAAGTCGTCGCCGAGCATCAAGGCATGGCCGACGAGTTGCTTTGCGTCTACGAGCAGCTCGGCATCGTCTTCGAAGTCACCCGCAAGCTGTCCGGTGTACACAACGAATCGCAGGTGATCTCGTTGTTCCTGGAGAGCCTTCGCCGCAGTTTCGCGGGACGGCGCGTGGTCCTTGCACGACCCGGCCGCAGTGGCGACTGGACCGTCGACGATCCCGCCTTCAGTGTGACGGCGTGGCTGAGCTCTCGCTGCCAACGGGCCTGTGAACGACGCGCCGTCCTGGTCGAGCCGGTCGAGACGGGTCACATGCCTGACGGCGCGGCCGAGATCATGATCGGCGCCGTGCGCTCGGGAGACAAGTTGGTTTGCGCCTTGCTGATCACGCGCCCCAACACAGCGCCGGCCTTCAAGGCGAGCGAAATGATGCTCGTGGACTCGCTCACCACGTTTTGCGGCGACCTGATTCGCAGCCATCATCTGGTGCGCGAACTCCGCGAGATGTCGATCGCCATGGTGCGCTCCCTGGTCAGCGCGGTCGACCAGAAGGATGAATACACGTGCGGGCACTCGCTGCGCGTGGCCCACTACGCGACATCGCTGGGCCGCCGGCTCGGTCTCAACGAACTTGACCTCCAGATGCTGCAATGGAGCGCCTTGCTCCACGACGTGGGCAAGATCGGGATCCGCGACGCCGTCCTCAAGAAAGAAGGGAAGCTCACGGCGGAGGAATTCGACCACATCAAGGAGCACCCCGTCCGAAGTCACAAAGTCGTACAGCAAGTGCCGCAACTCGGCGCTGCGTTGGACGGGATTCTCCATCACCACGAACGCTACGACGGGTCGGGTTATCCCGCCGGGCTCAAGGGGGAGGAGATCCCCCTCCAGGCCCGCATCATTCAGATTGCCGACGTCTTCGATGCCTTAACCTCCAACCGCTCGTACCGGAAGGCTTATGACTGGCAGCGTGCGCTGGCCATCATGGCCGAGGAGGCCGGCAAGACCATCGATCCGGGCATGCAAGTGACCTTTGACGGGTTGATCCGCGAGTCCATCAGGGTGAACGCAGGTCGCGACGAAAGCGGAAGCCATCTCGGCTGGGACCGCCTGGTCGAACAGGCGAACCAAGCCAATCCGACAGTGGATGAGGGATCGAAGCCCACTCCAGGAGAGTGAAATGACGTTGGCACTCATGCTGCCATGGTTCCCGATCGTGCTCGGGGTAGGCGTGGGCGGTCGCCTGCTCGGGCGCCGCCGCGGTTTTGCCCTGGGCTTCCTGTGCGCGATGTTCTGGATCGTGCTCGTCCAGGCGTCGATCGGCCCGCGCTTGTGGGTGCAAAGCTGGACGGTCGCCGCGGTCCTGTTGGGCGCCTTGGCGATTTTCTTGATGGGAGGTTGGGCCGGTGAATTGCCCATCGCGCAGACAAGCGGCGAGAGAGGCAGACGGGAGGAGAACGCGCCCTCACCCCTCAAGCCGGACGCCTCGTGGCTCGCGCCGCTCGACGATGTGGCGACCGTCGTGGACCGCTTCGATGATTGGTTGGACGAGCATCGCAACGACGCCGATCCCTGGCCTGACTTCGGCGAGTTCGTGCGCTCGGCCCTCTACCAGCTCTGCAAGGCGACCCACGTGAAGCTCTACCGTTTGCTGAGCGAAGGTGAAGAACTGCTGCCGGTTCGCGAACAAGATCCCCTCGCGGAGCTGACTCGTGTCTCCGCCCGACACGGCCTCCTGGGGCACGTCGTCACCACGGGGCGCTCCTACGTGGCCGGTGATCCGCGGCAAGGTGGACTGATCGACGAACTGGCGGCTCGCTCGGACGACCGCAGGGCCTGGGTCTTTGCCGTGTCGCGGGGCATGGAGCGCCTGGGGGCCGTCGTCGTGGGGCACCTGGACGTCGTGCCCGCGGATCACAAGCCCCTTCTTCGCGCCGCCGAGCAGATGGTGGCGCTTTTCTGGTGCGCTCTGGCGGAAGCCCTCCGCTGTCGTCAGGTCGGCGCGGACGACCCCGAGTCGGGACTCCTCAACCGCAGCGCATTCCTGCAAGTCGCACAGCAGTCGGTGCGGGAATCCTACGCCCTCGGAGAGCCGATCGCCGTGGCGGTCATCGCCATCGAAGGGCTGCGGGAGTTGAATGACTCGGGTCGGTGGGAACTCGCCGACGAATTGATCCGCGAGACTGCCGGTACCCTGCGGCGCAAGGTACGTATGGACGACCGTCTCGGCCGCTTCGACGGTTCGCGTGTCGTCTGGTTGTTGCGACGCGTGGATTCCGAATTGGCCGGACTGATCGTCAAGCAGGTGATGTCCCGCCTCACAACCCTCTGCGCCGACCAAGTGCGTTGGAAGGCGCACATCGCGATGCGCTGTGGCCTTGCCGGCAGCGGCTGTGAAAGGCCTGACCTGCGAACGCTGGTTTGCCGGGCCTTGGCCCAAACGCACCGGGCGCGCGTGGAGAAGCTGATCATCGCCAGCGAGCTCGACGCGCAGCGGGCAACGACAGGAAGCCCCGGATGAAAATCGAACAGCAACAAGTCGGGACCGTCGACGTGTTCATACCTGTCGGAGCACTCGTCGATCAGGACGGCGAGACGTTCGTCAAGACGCTGTCACAAAGGCTCAAGTCGGCGAACTCGCGCGTCGTGGTCGCCATGCAGGAAGTGCCCTACGTGGACAGTACGGCTTTGGAAGGACTGCTGACCGCTACGGAAGAGCTGCAGGACCGCGCCTCGGCCCTCAAGCTCGCCAATGTGACGCCCACGTGCCGCGAGATTTTCGAGCTGACCGGGCTTTCGCCCCGCTTCCGTTTTTTCAAAGACGTACACGATGCGGTGAAGAGCTTCTTGTAGAAGGAATGAGGGGTGAGGACTGCGGCGTGAGGTCGGTGCCCTTACTCCTCACCACCTCATGCCTCACCACCTGTTCATATGCCGAACTTGACCATCGAAACTGCCGTTCGCCTGGGCGAGCAACTGGTCCGTGACGGGCTGATCACCGCTGAGCAGCTCGCCGAGGCCCTCTCGCGCCAGCAGGCGGCCGGCGGGCGCATCGGCAACGCCCTGGTCCAGATCGGCGCCATCTCCTCCACGTCGCTGGTTCACGCCCTCGCCCGTCGGCTGAGCGTGAAGGGCTGTACGCTGCGTCACGGGTTGATCGACCCCAAGGTCGCCAAGTGCATTCCCAAGGACGAAGCCGAGCGACTCAAGGTGTTGCCGCTGTTCCGCGTGCGGGACGAGTTGACCGTCGCGATGGTGGAGCCGCAGTCCCTTCCCGCGCTCGACCGGCTGCGGGCCATCACCGGCTGCACGGTTCGAGCGGTGCTGGTGCTGGAAGAGAACCTCGCGGAGTATCAGACAAAGTACCTCGCGGCCGAGGCGTCCGTCGACGCCTTCCTGGCGTCCATCGAGCAATCCGACATCCAGATCGAAGAGTCCGAGGCCATCGACGAAGGGCCGGTCGCTGACCTCGACAAGATGGTCGAGGGTTCGCCGATCGTGAACCTCGTGAATTTGGCGATCCTGACGGCCCTGCGCGCCGGGGCGTCGGACGTTCACATCGAGCCGGACCGTGACGGCACGCACGTCCGCTATCGCATCGACGGCGAACTTCGCGAGATGCTCAAGCCCCCGCGGGGGATGCACGCGGCCATCGTCTCCCGCGTCAAGGTCATCGGACGCATGGATATTGCCGAAAAACGCCTCCCCCAGGAAGGCCGTGTCCACCTCGTCGCGGATCGTCGCGAGATCGACCTGCGCGTGTCCTCCATGCCTACCATCCTCGGCGAAAAGATCGTGCTGCGCATCCTGGACAAGTCCAACCTGAAGTTCGAGCTCGAAGCGCTGGGCATCCGCGGAAGCGATCGTCGGGGCATCGAAGCCATGATTCGCAGCCCGTACGGACTCATGCTGGTCACGGGGCCAACGGGTTCCGGAAAGACCACCACGCTTTATTCCGCCCTCGACCTTCTCCGCGACGAGTCCACCAACATCGTGACCATCGAGGACCCCGTCGAATACCAGTTGCCGCTGGTCAACCAAATCCAAGTGAACGAGCGAGTGGGCCTGAACTTTGTGCGCGCCCTTCGCTCCATTCTTCGCCAGGATCCCGACGTCATCATGGTCGGCGAAATCCGCGATACGGAGACGGCCCGCGTGGCCGTCCAGTCCGCGCTCACCGGGCACCTGGTCATGAGCACTCTGCACACCAATGACTGCCCGGGCGGAATCATGCGCTTGCTCGACATGGGCATCGAGCCGTATTTGATTAACGCCGCGGTGCTGGGCTTCGTCGCCCAGCGCCTCGCCCGCACGGTCTGCTCGTCCTGCAAGACGTCCTATTACCCGCCGGCCCAACTGCTGAAGAACGTAGGCTGGGAAGCGCGAACCAACGAGCTCTTTGCCCGAGGCGAGGGCTGCCGCGAATGCCAAAACACCGGCTTCCGCGGCCGCGTCGGAATCTACGAGGTCATGCTCCTCGACACGGAGCTGAAACGCATGATCCAAGCGAATCCGTCCGAAGCTGACATCCGTGTCTACCTCGCTCAGACCGGCTGGCGAACGCTTCGTGAAAAGGCCCTCGAGCTTGTGGACCGCGGAGAGTCCACGTTGGAAGAAGTGCTGCGCGTCACGCGATCGGAAAGCATTGACGTCGGCGATCCGGCGGGTGCCGGATTGGAGGCCTGACCGTGTTGCTTACCTATGACGCCGTAGACGCCGGCGGTCGCAACTCTAGCGACTCCATTGAAGCAGGCAGCGTGAAAGACGCGGTCGAGCAGCTCCGCCGTCGTGGATTGTACGTGAAAAAGATCGCGGAGCCGCGGGCGGCGGCCCGCACGAACAGTCCGCGTACCCTGTCGCTTCGTAAACGGGGCAAGTCTCCCCACCTGCCGCTCAAGCCGCTCGTCCAGGTGACGCGGCAGGTGGCCATGCTCCTTCGCGCCGGCAGCGGCTTGGTACCCGCCATTTCCGCCGTGCAACGTCAACGCAAGAACCCCGACCACGCCCGATTGCTCGGTCAGGTCGTCGCGGACCTCGAAGACGGGCAGACGTTGACCGAAGCGCTGCGTAAACACCCCCGCTGCTTCGACGCCGTCTACTGCGCCATCATCGCCGCGGGTGAGGCCAGCGGGACGCTGACGGAAATGTTCGAGCGGCTCTCGATCATCGTTGGAAAGCGCCGGGCCCTGCGCAAGAAGATCATGGGCGCTCTGGCCTACCCAGCCCTGCTGATCTGCATGTGTTTCCATATTCTGCTCGTGCTCCTCTTTTTCGTCCTCCCGCGTTTTAACGCCATGTTCCTCCAGCTCGGCGTGGAGACGCCTGCCACGACGCAGCTTCTATTGGACACGTCCGACCTGCTGCGTTCCTACTGGCCCGTGGCCTTGGCCGTGGCGCTCGCCTTGGCGGGCGGCGCGGCATGGGCGGTGACCAGTCGAATGGGGCAGCAGTGGCTCAGCGACATTCAACTCGCGATCCCCATCCTGGGCCGCCTGCGCTCGCGGCTGATTCAAGGCCAGATCTTTCGCACCATGGGCATGCTCCTGGAAAGCCGGGTCGACGTCCTCGATACGATCGATTTGGTCCGCGCTTCATCGCGCAATAGCCGTTTCAAGAAGCTGTTCTCCGACCTGCAAGCTGCGGTGACCTCCGGCGGGCGAATGAGCACTTCGTTTGAGGCGTCGGGCATCGTGGAGCCGTACATCTGCCAGGCGATCTTCACGGGCGAGGATTCCGGCAACCTCGGAGGGGCGATGAGCTTCTGTGCCGACATGCTCGACGAATCCAACGAAGAGCTCATCAATGTGGTCACCAAGCTTATCGAGCCGGTGATCCTGATCGGCATGGGGATGTTCGTCGGCGGCGTGTCGATTTCCTTGTTCATGCCGCTCTTCGACCTGACCTCGGCCATCAAATGAAGGACTGCGAAACGTCATGGTTGTGTTGAAGGCACTACAGAATACATGGACCCCGATCGGCGTGGACGTAGGCGCCCGCGGCGCGCGCATGGTCCAGGCGCGCAGGGTCGGCGACCGGCACACGATCGTCGCCGCGGCGCAGTGCGAGCGGGCGGCGCCCGTCGAGCGTGACCTATCCGAACAGGCCCCCCAACTGTTGGCTGAATGTTTGGAGAAGTCACGTTTTCGCGGGCGAGCGGCCGTCGCCGCCCTGATGACCCCGGATATTGAATACCATTCTCTTGACCTACCCGCCGCGGCCCTCCAAGCAGACGCGGACCAGGTAGTCCGTTTCGAGGTCCAACGCCTGATGACCGATCCTCCGGAGAACTTCGAAACGCGTCATTGGTTATTGCCTCGCGCCTCCGCCTCGGGGCCGAACACGTTGGCAGTGGGCGCGCCCCGCGAGATCATTCATCGTATGCTCACGGCGTGCGCGAGCGCCGGGCTGGCATGCTCGTGCGTCGACGCCGCGGGCCTCGCTCTGGTGCGCTTTGCGTTGCGGCTCCAATCGTGGCCCGCCGGCACGGTGTGGGGCGTGCTCGATGTCGGGGAGCGCCGCAGCCGGCTCATCCTCTGCGTGGACGAGTGCCCCGTCCTGGTCCGCGCCGTGGGGACCGGCGGTCACATCTGGACGCAGCGGATCGCCGACGCCCTGCAACTCAGTTTCAAGGCAGCCGAGGTCCACAAACGAACGCACGGGATCGCCCTCGCCGGGATTCGGGAGTCGGGAGTCGCGGCTCGCAGCACGCCATCCGAGGCCCGGCCCGCGAATCCCGGACTCCGAGCCGGAGTCAACGAGCCGCGATCGGAACTGGCCTCGATGCTTCTCGGGGCGCTGCGTCTTGATCTCAACGACCTCGCCGGCGAAGTGAAGCGCTCCTATGAGTACGTGCTGGGGTGTTATCCAAAATGCCGCGCCGCGGACCTCGTGCTGGTCGGAGGCGGCGCCGGGCTGCGGAACCTGCCCGAGCATCTTGGCCAGGCCCTAGGCATCCGCGTTCGCCGGGCGTCGGAATACTTGAACGAGCCCGGTTGCAGGCTTGCCTTCACCGGCTCGCAGCGCGAACCGATGGAAGCCTATGCCCTCGCCACCGGGCTGACCATACGCGGATAGCCGCCCATGATCTTGATCAACCTCATTCCCGAAGAAACCCAGAGGGCGCAGGCGCGTCGGCGACGGCTGGCGCGCTGGGCGGTCTCGATCGCGGTGGCCGCGTTGGCGTGCGCGATTCCGCTCATCGCCCACTGGACCCAGCATTCCCGCGTCGACGAACTTCGGCGACTGAGCGACCACCTTCAGGCCGATCTCCTCGCCGCACGCGCGGAATTGAAGAACATCAGCGCCCAGGCTCAGGAGCTGGTTCTCCGGAGTGAACGGGCCAAGGCGCTGCGCGAAAAGCGGAGCTGGTCCTCCGTGTTGGCCTTGATCGCATCGTGCCTGCCCAGCGAATGTTGGCTCACATCGCTGGCGACCGATCCGCCGGTGCCGGGCGCGGCGCCGTTGTCGGCGCGCAAGCCCGCCCCGCCAGGGGCGAGTCCCGCCGCGCCGGTGCGGCCCGTCGGCCAGGCTGAGAAGCCCGCGCTCACCACGATCGATGCTCCGCGAAAACTTCGCATCGTGGGGAATGCGAGTGAGTCGACGCAACCGCTCGCCTTCGTGGCTCGGCTGAAGGAATCGCATGCGTTCCGCGAGGTCCTGCTCGAACGCACCAACCGCCAAGGCGACGACCCCGCGGCGGCATTCAAGTTCGAGGTGCTCTGCGAATGGTAGCGATGAACACGCCCGCCAAGCTCCCACTGCTCATGGTGGATGCAATCGGAGGCGCCGTCCTCGGCGCCATTGTGGTAGGCTGCGCCTATCTGGTCTTTTTCCACGCCGATCACGCTACCGTGGAGATCAACGAGCTGACCTCGCTGATCAACTCTGCGAGCGAAGACCTTTCCATGGTCCGCACGGCGCGCGATCGGCAAAGGGCGATCCTGAAGGAACAGCACGGCGAGCTCGAGTCCAGCCGCCAACTGCCCGCGGACATTCCCATCGAGGAGTACCTGCAGGCCCTTTCCGGGCTTGCGGCGCAAAACCGCCTGCGCGTCGTGCGGCAAAACCCTCTGCCCTCGCGGGAGTACCCGGGACTGCTCGAACAGCGTTATGCGTACGAGGTGTCCGGTTCCGTGCCGGACATGGCCCGCTTCTTCAAGGCCGTCGAGGACGCGGATTTCTGGGCGGATATTGCCTATCTGAAGGTCGATGGGGCGCAGGCGGAGACCAACAATCGCGATCGCCTGGCCCTGCTCACCATCAGTTTGTTCTCCGCGGTGAAGCAAGAACCGGCGGCGGAGGGGGGATAGGAAGGCGTGGCTACTCGAAAGAAACAGTTGTACTTGGGGGTGATGCTGTTGGGCGGCGCGGCCCTGTTCGTCGATCGCTTCCTCCTTCCCTCGAGCGTGACCGCTCCGGCGCCTGTAGCGGCCACGCCCACAAGGGCCGGGCGCAGCCTCCGTCCGGCGACCGCCGATGCGCCGGGGAAAGACCCCGCCGTTGAACTCTCCGTCCCGGAGCTGCCTTTCCCTCGCAATCTGCCGCCGTGGGATCATTCCGCCTCAATGCGCGACCTTTTCTCGCCGCTCACGGCAGACGCGCAGACAACCGCCGATAACCCCGACGCTGCTTCCGGTCAGGGAACCTGCGCCGCATTTTCGCGCGAGCACCGGCTCGAGGCTGTCTTCGTTGAATCAGGTGCGACGGGAAACGGCGCCGCGGAGGGTCTGAGAATCGCCGTCATCGACGGGCGGTGGGTGCGCGTCGGCGAAACTCTGGATGGGTGTACGTTGATCGAGGCGGACGGAAACAAGGTCCGATTCCGTTGCCGCGACGGCGAGTTATCACTCCGGCTCGCCGCCGCTCCTCCACGCTAAAGTACGCGGGCCACGTCAACGATACGTTCAGTATCGTATGCTGGGGGTGAGCACCGACCACACACCACGACGGACGTGGTCGGGGAGCGTATCCCCCTGGCCCGATGAAACAGGCGAGTACACGATCATGAAAAACGGCATGAAAAGAACAGCGTTCAGCCTTGTGGAGTTGGTGATCGTCGTGGTCATCATTGGGGTGATCGCGGCCATCGCCGTCCCGCGGATCAGCCGGGGCGCCAAGGGTGCCGGCGAATCCGCCCTGCGCGGCAGCTTGGCCAGCCTTCGCAACGCCATCGATATGTACGCCGCGGAACACGGCGGGTCGTTTCCCGGCGCGGACAACGCCGAGGCCACGCTCCTGCGCCAGTTAACCGAGAAAACTGATGTGAGTGGCGCGGCGGGCGGCAATTTCGGACCCTATCTGCGGCGCGGATTTCCACCGTGTCCGGTGGGACCGCGGACCGGCGATACAGGCGTGATCCTGGCGGCCACGGACCCCGTCGTCGCCGAAGCAACGGCCGACAAAGGTTGGGTCTACAACTCCGTGACCGGCGAGCTCATCGTGAACTGTGACGATCTCGACGAAGGCGGCACGGTCCAGTACGACGCTTACTAAAGGCTATCCCAAAACTGTCTTGCCGATCCGAGCCGCGCGCGTAAGCAAGCGGTTTCTCAGGCTCCGCTCCCTGACGGTCGCGGCTCGGAAAGGGTTTTTGGGATAGACGCCCTACTCGTCGCCCTGTTCCGCGTCTTCCTCTTCGGTTTCCTCTTCCTCCTCGGCCGCGGCTTGGATGGTGTCGAAGTCGAGAAACTTCACGCCACCCTTTTCGTAGAGGCGTCCTTTGGCCTCGACCTGCTCGTTCGCCAATTTGAGCAGGACACGAAGGCCACCCGTGTTTCCCTGCCCCAGCACCACCAGCCCGGTCTCCGTTTCCAGCGCGGCGGCGCCGCCGGCGCGCAGGCCGTCGGCGACGGCTCTGGGGCTTTCCTCATCCGCTGAACCGGTCATGTACGCGTGGATGCTGACCACTTTCCCGGTCAGCGTGACGTCGCGCGGAGGCCGCTCGGCGACAGCCGCAGGCGTCCGCGTCGCTGCAGACCGCTTCGGCTTCACCGGCGCTTGTGCGCGAACCGTCAGCGGGGCCGCGATGCCGATCAAGACCGCGGCGACCAACACGCCGCCCACGATCCAAAGAACGTTCATTCGTTTCATTCGTATATCTCCGACAGAAACTCTGCGCACATCTTATCCGAACTTCGAAGCATGGGCTATGGGCCGTTGGGATGGGAGGGCGAGCCTCCCGGCGAGCCGTGCGGCTGCACGAAGCTCAAGTGGTGCGCGCAGTGGAAACAATGAAGCCGATCCCAGCCCTTGCGTGAGAGCCTCCCGAACAGGGGATGGGGGTGCAAGCGGCCCGTGTGGGACCGATACCGGTCGATGGCCGCCTCGAGCGCTTGCACGGCCGGCGCCAACTCCACGCCCGGCGGCGGAGTGAGCTTCGGATCCACCGTGTAGCCGCGGGGAATGCCGTAGCGATAGGTATAGCCCAAGAGCGGCTTGCTGAAGAACCATCGCTTGATCCGATGCCTGCGCAGATCGAAGCCGTCCATCGAAGCGACGATCGTGTCGGCCAGATGCCGGCAAAGCTGAGCGAGCGTCCAGTTTCCCGTCGTCCGATGTGCCGATGACAATCGACGGACCTCCGGCATCACTTCGGAAAGGTCGGCGAAGACGAGTTGCCGCCGCGAAGTTGTTGGGCAATCTGCGGTCATTGACGCTTCCCGTGCTACACGCGCGGGGATGGTATCCGACGCCCGCCGGTTGCGCAGCGCTGTTTCACGTGAAACGGGCAATTCGCCAGTTGCCAATTGATGCCGGAGAGAACGCGGGGCCATAGCGGATTGTAACTGGGTTCGCTCTGGCTTCGTTTTCCAGGAGGCGATTCGCTGTAAGTCCTCGTCCAGCAAGCACTTGCCCGCATTGTAACTGGCTTCGTTTGGCATTAGCGTTTTTTCGCGCGTCGTCAACTTTCCATTCTTGATTGCGTTCTTGCATCCACAGCGGCAGATGGCTTCGTTTTGCAAGTACGGTTTTTTTGTGAGTGCCATTGGATGGCAAGCGACGAAGCCACGAAGGCACGGCCCTGCGTTCTCGCGAGGGCGCGGACCGCAGGGGACAACGCTCCCTCCTTGGTCGCCTTGTCGCCACGGAGCCACGAAGGGGCGCGGGATGGGCGGATCTTGTTCATCTACCCGAATAACGCGCGGGGCGCTCGCTGGAAAAAAGATTTCGAGCGAGCGCCCCGCGCCGAGGCAACAAGGCAACGAGGCAAGGAGAGATTGTCGGTCGGCGATTGGCAGGAAGAGAAGGCGGCTAGCGAGCGTTTTGCAGGTTCAGGGCGAGGAGGCGGGAGAGAAGCTCCTGTTCGACGGCGGGGTCGGCGACCCCGAGGATGGGATTGACCTTGCCTTTGGCGTCGCGCTTGGGCTGCAGGTGGGATTGAGCCATTCTTGGCGGAACGTATCTACCCCCGGCCCCACCTACAGATCAACCAGTAGGTCACGCCACGTTTGACGATGTGTAAGGTCAGCGCGAAGTTCGTCCAAAGACCTCCCGACGTTGATGAAAAGCTCGCGGCGCCCGTTCTCGGCGAACAAGACAAGACAGCATTCAAGAAAACTGTCGAACTCGCAAACATAGATGTTCTGTCCAACATTGAACTCACGCTCGATCGTGTCGTGCACAACTTGTTCATCCCCGTCCTCAATGCCGCCTTGGACAAGAAACAAGAGCTCCCGAACGCCGCCCTCCCTGATCGTGGTTAGCTTGTCCTGAACGTGCCGCAAGGTCAGCTTGCGGTCCTTGACTTCCACGGCCAGGACGACCTCGTGGGCGGCGTCTGCGCAGGTAAGGTCGGCGACCAATCCCGTGCTTGCGTCAGCAGCATTAACCGATGCGCTTGAGACCTCTTGGAACAGGCCAAGGCGCTGTCCGATAGTCCTGAAAAGCGCGATGGCCACGGCCTGAAGCCGAAAACCGCCGGTGCGGGACCGCAGGAAGGATCCGACGACGGATCTTGCGGCGCGAAGACTGACCCGATTGGGCACGGGGTAGACGACGCGCGATGTGCTGAGCCGCGTTTGTATACAAGCGAGCACGACACGCATGAGGAGTTCAACCTGCCTCGGATGTCCCTGGGCGTACTCAAGGACCACACATAGGTCGTCGAATCCGGGCTTGTCTTTTTGAGCCTTACGATATCCGCTGGTAATGCTGGGAATTCGCAGCGGATTATTGACATACGGCTCCGTCGAGCCGCCGAGCACGTTGTGCATATTACGATCGAAAGGCACGGTGACTTCGTGGCAGAGGCTGCGGGCGTCGAACGCATTCTTGAGATTCGCGCCCTCCTGGATGGCTCGACAATCGACGGATGGCTTGGCGAGCTTTGCCAAGAGCTGCGTGGGAAGGACATATCGATATGTTTTGGTCTTGGAGTTAATCGACCGCTGTATCGCCTCGACGATTTGAGATGGGAGTCTTGACGACTCTTGGGGTTCGTCGGTTCCCTCGTGCACTTGCGCCCAGAGCGCGGTCAGGATTCTTCGTGCTTCTGCGAGCATCGATTAGCTGTCGTAGTTAATAATTCATCCAAAGGCTCTCTCGTCGTGCTTGCTTGACGGAGTGGCAGTGCTTCTCTGTCGCATCGACGCGCCGCCATCCCTTGTAGAGCTCGTCGTACAGCCGGCAACGGTATCCCGAGACGGCAGCGCGGCCCTTCATCTGCCGAAGCCGCCAGGCCAGTTGCCGATGTTGTTCATCGCTCATTTCGAAACCATATGCCTTCGCGTCTCCTCTGGCGTCGTGAGCGTACGGAGGGTCGCAATAAAAGACAGTCCCCTTCTCATCGTAAAGCTCGATGACCTCGAGTGCCGGGCGGTTCTCGATTTGGACTCGCAGCAAGCGACCGGCGATATCGGGAAGTTGTTCCACGCTACCGAGCCATCGAGATACTACTCCGCTCATCCCGTTTCGAGTCGTGTTTTTGCAATTCGCCCATCGCCCAATAGACGCCGTCTGTGCGAGCCCGGTACGGACTTGGCGAGCCCGCACGAAGAATCGGCGCGCCCGCTCCAAGTTGGAGATCCGTCGATCTGGCTTGCTACAGGCGATGCAGAATTCTTCGCGTGAGAATGGCGTGAGGGCAATGGCCTCAACGAGTTGGTCCTTGTCCGCCCGCAGAACCCGAAAGAAGTTCACCACTTCGCCATCTAGATCATTGTATGTTTCGATAGACGCGGGCCTTCGGTTAAGGAGGGCCGCCGCTGAGCCAGCAAAGGGCTCACAGTAGTGATGACAGTCGGGCAGGTGGGGCAGCAACCACTCCAGGTGGCTAAACTTCCCCCCGTACCAGCCAAAGGCGATAAGGCGCCTTTGACGACGCCTAGGGCGCCCGCCGCCGTTGTTGCGGCGGACGACTTGGTCAAGATCCTCTGCGACAAGTGCGTCATCAAAAAGATGCTGCGTCAATCTCACAGGCGAAGGTACGCGTCTCATTGGTCAGGTCTCCGCATCAACCGAACGGAAGTCTAACGCCGGGCACGGGCTTTGCAAGGGCACGAGGGTGCCGGGGCCGGCACCTGTGAGTTTTTCGGATGGACCGTGCCGGTGAAGTTGGTGTGGATTTCGAAGCGGTCGAGGTCGCAGACTACCAGCAGGGGCGGGTTTTCGAGGGCCTCGCGATAAAGGTTGAGTTGGTCATAGGCGGCGGCGAGGTCCTTGTGTTTGCCCTTGTATTCCCAGCCGAAGTGGGCGCGTTTCCAGACGTCGGCCCAGCCGTGGCCGCCGCCCGTCTTGCGTACGCCACGCTCGAATGTGTACCACGCGCCCTCGGGGTCGGCGTCGGCGGGCTTGGGCTGGTCGAGGAGGTCGCAGAGGTCGAGGAAGTGCTGCTGGCAGGCGGAGCGTTCGGTGAGGGAAACCTTGCGCCATTTGGCGACAAATTGTTGGGGCGTCACGGGGGTAATCGTAGCAATTGTGGATGGCACGAACAGGAAGGATGGGACGGATGGCTGCAAGGGTGGGAGGCGTGAGAAAGGTGTGAAGGCGTGCGAGCTTGTTCGTCCGCCCTGCCGGGCGGGAAGGACAAGGGGCATCGCTACCAGGGGTTGAAACCCCTGGCAACGATCGTGCGCCCTACGGGCGGGGAGCGGGGTGCGGTTTCGCGGGGGCCTGCAAGAACTGGGCGATACGATCAAGGCCTTTGTCGATCTGGGCCATCGACGTTGCGAAGGAGAGGCGGACGTGGTCGTCGAGCCCAAAGGCTTCGCCGGGGACGACGGCCACGCGTGCTTCTTCGAGCAAGCGCGAGGCGAAGGCGGTGGAGCCGTTCACGCCGAGGCGGACGTAGGACGCCGACACATTCGGGAAGCAGTAGAACGCGCCGGTGGGTTTGGGGCAGCGGACGCCGGGCATGGCGGTGAGGCGCTTCCACATGTGATTGCCGCGCTTCTCGAACTCGCTGCGCATGGTCTCGACGCAGCTCTGGTCGCCGGAGAGGGCCGCGGCAAAGGCGATCTGGCTGAAGGTGGCGGCGCCGCTGGTGGATTGCGACTGCAACCTGCCCATGGCCTTGATGATCTCCACCGGGCCGGCCGCGTAGCCCAAGCGCCAACCCGTCATGGCGTAGGTCTTGGACGCGCTGTTGCAAGTAAGCGTCTGGGCGTACGCCTTCTCACTGACGCTCGCGTAGCTGATCGTCTTCTGGCCGTTGTAAAGGAGGCGATCGTAGATTTCGTCGGAGAGCACGATGATGTCGCGACCTTCGAGCACGGCGGCGAGCTCGCGGACTTCGTGCGGGTGGTAGGTCACCCCGCTGGGGTTGGACGGTGAATTGAAGACGAACACACGTGTGCGCGGCGTCAGTGCGGAGCACAGGATGTCGGCGGTGAGCTTGTAGTCCTTCTGCTCCGAGCCGAGGGGGAAGATCGGCACGCCGCCGGTGAGGCGCACCATCTCCGGGTAGCTGACCCAATAGGGCTTGGGAATCACGACTTCGTCGCCGGGATCGAGCAAGGCGTGGAAAGCCAAGTACGCGGCGTCCTTGCCCCCGGAGGTCACGATGACCTGTTCGGGCTTGTAGCTGAGCTGGGCGTCGCGAAAGAGGCTGTCGCAGACCGCTTTGCGCGCCGCGGCGACGCCCGAGGCGGGGTTCGGATATCGCGTTTGCCCGGCGTGGATCGCGGCGATCGCCGCCTCGCGGATGTGCGCGGGCGTGTCGAAATCCGGCTCGCCGGCGCCGAAGCTGATGACATCGGCGCCTTCCGCCTTCATCCGCGCCGCCTTAGCCGACACCGCCAAAGTTGCGGACTCCTGTAGTCCATCCGCGCGTTGTGATAGCTTCATTGCCTTCTCGCTCCTTTTGGGATATCTTCGCCGGGATCCGCATCGTCAACAAGCTTTCGACCGAGCGAGGAGCTGTGTGCCCGCTGATTGCCCAGTCGGTATACTGCCGCGCGATATGAGCACGGCGAGTACAAAGGCGCGAGTCGTCGTCGAGCCGCTCGAATTGCGCGTACCGGTGGAGGCGGCGGTGGTCGCGTTCGGGCAGCGGCGGCTGGCGGCGATCCTGGAGAGTTCCCGTCCGGGCGGGGCCTTCGGGCGATACTCCGTTTTTGCGGCCGACCCCGTCGCGGTAATCGACGTCCAGGGGCGGCCAAGCCCGTGCCCCTGGGAATCTCTGGCAGACGAGATGCGGTCGCGCGGGCCATCAACGGGCCAGCCATGCGACTTGGCTTTGGCCTGCGGATGGATCGGTTTTGTGGCCTACGAGGCGGGCCTGGGAGGTGAGCGTGTGGAGCCGCACGCGCACTGCGACGGTCTGCCGAGGTGGGGACGGTTCGGCCTATACGACCGTGCGGCGGTGTTCGACCACGCGAGAGGACAGTGGCTCGCCGTCGCTCTGGAGTGGCCGGGGCGCGGGGCGGTCGGCAAGCGACTCGCGGACGTTCGCGCGCGGCTGAGCGAGGCGGCGCGTCGCGACCTCGACGACCCTCCCGTACCGTTCACGACCACGCCCGTGCCCAACATGTCCCTGGCGTTGTATCTGCGGAGAGTCGCCCGGGCGAAGGACTATATCGCCAATGGCGATGTCTACGAGATCAACCTTACGCAGAGAATTACGGCTCGCACGACGGCAGCGCCTTTAGAGTTGTACCGCCGGCTGCGGCGCACGAGTCCCGCCTGGTACGGCGCATTTCTGCAAGACGACGAAGCGGCCATCCTGTCGGCCTCGCCGGAGCTGTTTCTGGAACTGCGTGACGGTCGCGTGATCACCCGGCCCATCAAGGGCACGCGGGCGCGGATCGGCGATAGCCAGATCGACGCAGCAAGCCGCATGGATCTCGAACGAAGCGAGAAAGACCGCGCCGAGCTGGTTATGATCGTCGACCTGCTGCGCAACGACCTGGGCCGTGTGTGTTCCTACGGTTCGGTGCGCGTCGCCGAGGCCTCCACGATCGAGGCGCATGCCGGTGTGTTTCACCAGGTGGCGACGATCGAAGGCCGACTCGCCGCGGGCAAGGGCTGGCCGGACTTGCTGCGGGCCGCATTCCCCGGCGGTTCAGTGACCGGCGCGCCCAAGGTCCGCGCTATGCAGATCATCCGTGAGCTGGAGCCGACGCCGCGAGGCGTGTACTGCGGGGCTATCGGCTGGATCGGCCTCAACGGCAACGCCACATTCAACATCGCCATCCGCACCATGGTCCAGCAAGCGGACCAGGTCCACATGTATGCGGGGGGGGCGATCGTCGCGGATAGCGATCCGCAGGCCGAGTACGATGAGATCATGGCCAAGCTGACGGGCATGACCGCTGCGCTGAATTGCGACGCGCCGGCGATGAGGACGGAAACCGAAGCGATGATGACGCCGGCGTGACACCGACCGTCTATCTCAACGGCGCCTTCCTGCCGCAGCCGGAGGCGCGGGTGAGCGTGTACGACGGGGCATTCCTGCACGGAGCGGGATTGTTCGAAACCATGCGGGCCGAGGGTGGACGGATCTTCCGTCTCGAGGCCCACCTGGAGCGATTGCGGAGGTCGGCGGCGCAGATTCTCACGCCCCTGAGCGAGGCCGAGTCGCTCTCGGGCGACGTGTTTGCAGAGCTGCTGGAGCGAAATGGCCTGCGTCAAGCGCGCGTTCGTCTGACGGTCACGGCCGGCTCAGTGCGCGAACCTGAAGAAGATGGTCCGCCGACCATGACCGTGTGTGCGACCGCGACCCCCTTGTCCGCCTATCCTCTGGAGCTTTATGAGCAGGGAGTGCAGGTGGCGATCTGCGATTTTCGACAATCCACCACGGACGCCATCGCCGCCCACAAGACGACCGCCCATCTTCCGCGCTTGCTGGGTCTTCGGCAGGCGCGACAGAGGCACTGCATCGAGGCGATCTGGTTTACGACACGGAACGAGTTAGCCGAGGGCTCGATCAGCAACGTCTTCATCGTCCGCGACGGCGCGCTCAGGACTCCGCCGGTGGACACGCCGGTCCTGCCCGGAACCGCCCGGGCGATCGTGCTCAAGCTGGCCGAAGCGGAGGGTATTCCCCGGGAGGAGGCTGCGCTGTCCGTGGATGATCTGCTCGACGCCGACGAGGTTTTCCTGACCAACGCCATCATGCAGGTAATGCCCGTCGTTCGCGTCGAGCGGCAGACCATCGGCGGCGGGAGCGCTGGCCCGACAACGCAGCGCTTGCTGAACCGCTACCGCGAGCTTGTCCGCGAGGAGTGCAAGGCGCCATGAGCAAGTCGCGGAGTTCTCCGAGAACAGCGAAGCCCGCGGCTCGCGCCGTCCAGCGCAGTGTCGCGGACTTGTGTGCGGCGATGAACAATCTCGCTCCGCTCAAGCTCGCCCAAAGCTGGGATAACGTGGGTTTGCTGACCGGCGATCTTCGCGCCGGCGTCGGCCGTGTCCTGCTGACCATCGACTTGACCGCGCCCGTGGTGCGGGAAGCTATCGAAAAACGGGCTGATGTGATCGTGGCCTATCATCCGCCGATCTTCAAACCGGTCTCGCGACTCATCGCCTCCGGCAGCGGCATGGACGCCCTGGTCCACAAGTGCATCCGCGCCGGCATCGCCATCTATTCCCCGCACACGGCCCTCGATGCCGCCGACGGCGGCACCAACGACGTGCTCGCGGGACTGTGCGGTCTGCGGCAAACCGAGCCGATCGAGTATGTAGACGACCTGCGCGGCGAAGAGTGCAAGTTCGTTGTCTTCGTGCCGCACGCCGAGGTCGAGAAGGTCGCGGAGGCCATCTTCAGCGCCGGCGGGGGGCACATCGGAAACTACAGCCAGTGCAGCTTCCGAATTCCCGGCGAAGGGACTTTTTTCGGAGCGGACTCGACGAACCCTTCGGTCGGCGAGCGCGGTCATCTGGAGCGCGTGGAAGAACTCCGGCTAGAGTCCGTCGTTCCCTTTTCGCGACTGCCCGCGGTGATCGCCGCGATGCGAAAGGCCCATGCCTACGAGGAGCCCGCATTCGACGTCTATCCGCTCAAAGCTCGCCCGGTTCGCGGCATCGGACGCGTCGGCCGTTTCGCCAAGTCCGTGACCTTGTCGGCGCTGGCTCGCCGACTCCGCTCAGTCACGCGCTCCACAAACGTCCAGGTCATTGGCGATCCAGGACAACGGATCGAGGAAGCCGTCGTCGTCGCCGGCGCGGCCGGCGACCTGCCCTTCCGCACTTCCCTGACGCCCTGCCACGTGGTCGTCACGGGCGAAATCCGGCATCACGACGCCCTTACCTACGAGCGCGTCGGGTGCGCGGCGATCGCCCTCGGCCATTGGACCTCCGAGCGCCTCGTCCTGAAGCCCCTGGCCGCACGCCTGAACAAGGTGCTCGGCGTTGCAACGACGGTCAGCGCCACTGACAGAGACCCCTTTTTGCGATGACCACGGTCAATCGCCTTTAGGCAGCTTCGGCGGCCATCCCTGCCAGGTCCCGAGGTTGCTGCCGGCTTACGGCGGCCAAATATTTCCGCGCCCCGCCCGAATAGTCTCTGGAAGGAGGTTTGCCATGACCAATCCAACTCGTATGTCGCCGCTGACGGCGTTTTTCCTGGGGCTGTTCGGAGTCGGGGCCGTCGGGGTCGCCGGGGGCACCTGGGTGATCCTGTATTCGCTCCGCATCATCGACCACAAGGCCGAAACCGTGCTTGAGTTCGCCGAGAAGACCGTGAATTCGCTGCCGGAATTGGTCACTGCCCTGCCGCCGGCGCTGGACGTGCTCAGCGGGCGGCGAGCGCCGGACTATGCCGGCAAGCTCGAACTGGCCGTGAAGTTCACGCCCAACGAGAGGGCCGACGGCGTCCGCCCCGTGCTCACCATTCTCAACAAGGGCAGCGAGGTTGTCTCCATGCTGGCGGTCCGCGTGGTCGCCCTGGACTCGCGCAGCGTTCCCGTCCGCGAATGGACCGAGGTCGTGGCCACGCCCATCGCCATCGACGACGAATGGCGCGGCATCCTCATGCCCGGCGCCCCGCGGCACGTGGTCCTCTCCAGCAGCCGTGCCTTCACCCCCGAGCAGGCGGCCACCATCACCGGCGTCGTCGAAATCTCCGAGCTTCGCATCTGGCAGCCGGCCGATGCGTTGCCCAAGCCCGGCGACGGCGTATGATGGGCGAATGATGAATGGTGAATGTGAATGGCGAATGCGCGGCGTATGGACGCCCTTCATTCGCCATTCTTGATTCGCCGTTCGCCATTCTGCCATGGCGATCGAAACCGAACTCAAGCTGCGCGTCGAGTCCCACGAGCTTCTGCGCGAACGCTTGACCGCCTCCGGCGCGACCTTCATCCGCAAGGTCGTGGAAACCAACTGCATCTTCGATCGCCTCGACGGCATGTTGCAGCGCCACGGCTGCGGCCTGCGGGTCCGCTCCATGGTGGACGCCGAAGGCCGCCCCCAGCCCGCCCTTTTCACCTTCAAGGGCCCGCGGCGCGTCGGCGACTTGAAGACTCGCGAGGAGTTGGAAGTCGAAGTGGAAAACGCCGACGAACTCTCCGCCATCCTCGAGCGGCTTGGTTTTCACTCCGTCCTGTGCTACCAGAAACGACGCGAGAGCTGGCGCCTCGGCGACTGCGAGGTCGATCTGGACGAACCGGCGTGCCTGGGCCTTTTCGTGGAAATCGAAGGCCCGACCTCGGCAGCCATTCGAACCACTCAGCAAACCCTGGGCCTGTCCGGTGCTCGCCCCATTGCTATCTCCTACGTGGGCATGCTCATCGCCTACTGCGAAGCCAACCGAATCTCCGACCGTGTGCTGACACTCGTCTCGTTAGCGTAGACTCAAAACATAACCGGCGGGAAGCGGTGTTGGGAGCCCACGATCTCCTTCCACGCCGGGCTCGAATTGTCTCTCACGCTTGTCAGCAGCCACCCAACCGGAATAATGCGCGCGGACGGGTACGCGTGGAACTGACCGTCGGAGAGATGGAAATGGCACGAAGAACGGCGCTAACGGTCTCGTTGTTTTCGGGGTGTCTTGGATGTGTCCTGCTGGTCGGCCGAACCGACAGCGCCGAGCCATCGGCGGCTCAGCCCTACAAGCCGGTGGCATCGGTTCGCGGACTCATGGCGGGGCAGGACATTCTGTTCAAGCGATTGCAGCAGGCCCTCGATGACGCGAATGCCGCCGATCGTATCGTGAGCGTGCAGTTGACTTCCGAGGTCCTGGCGGAACTGGCCAACGTCAACACCTACAACAGCGAAAAAGAGGACTACCGCGCGTGGGCGTCGCAGCTCCGCGCGACGGCGATGGAGCTCTCCGAGGAAGCCAAGAAAAAGAGCGCCGCGGATGACGCGAGAATGAAGCGGCTTTTCGTTCGTATCGAGGCGACATGCCACGCGTGCCATGAAGCCTACCAATAGAATGACGAAGGTGAATGTGGAATTACGGATTTTTGCTTTTCCCATTCCGCACTCGTTGACATGAGGCGCGGGGGACTATCCGTTGGACGTGACCATCCTGATCATCGTCGGCCTCGTCGTCGGCGTCGTCGGCGGGATGCTCGGCGTGGGTGGTGGGATCATCCTGATCCCGGCGCTCAACGAAGTGCTGGGGCCGAATCAGCACCTCTACCAAGCCACCGCCATGATCGTCAATCTCTTCGTGGCCGTCCCCGCGGTATACCAGCACCAGTGCGCGAGGGCCATCGATTTCCATACCGTGGTTCGCATGACGCCCTTGGCGATGGTTGCGGTCCTGCTCGGCGTAGGCGTGAGCGAGCTGGGCGTCTTTGCCGGCGAGGGCGAGGCCTATCTGCGAGGCCTGTTTGGGCTGTTCCTCCTGGCATGCGCGGCCTACGATGCGTATCGCCTGTGGACGCGAACGGAGGAGGCGATCACCGCCGACGCTCGCTCCAATTCGCGGCCCTCGATGGGTTGGGGGGCGATCGCGGTCATTGCCCTCCCGACGGGGTTTGTATCGGGATTGCTTGGCGTGGGCGGCGGCATCGTGGCCGTGCCATTGCAGCGCCGACTGCTGCGCGTGCCCATGCGCACAGCGATCGCCAATTCCGCGACGATCATCGTGGCCACAAGCCTGGTCGGGGCGCTCTTCAAGAACTACGCCTATCTTCGCGGGGGCGGCGGCGACGCTCATCCGACCGGCTTGGCGGCCGTACTCGTCCCCACGGCCGTACTCGGAAGCCTGCTGGGCAGCCGCACGGTACACCGCGTTTCGCTTCGCGTGGTGAAAGGCGCGTTCGTGCTGGTGTTGCTGGCGGCCTCGCTTCGGCTGATGCACAGCGCCCTGCCGGCCGTTCGCTAAGACGCTCCCTCCGTCATCCCCGTGACTTCGCCGCGCCATGGCGATAAAATGGGCACATGAGAACCATCGTTACGTCCGTGCTGCCGTGTTTGGTCGGCGCGGCGGGAGCTTGTTCTTCCGTGGATGATCCCGGGGCGCAGTTCATTGAGTCGATGGATCAAGCGCCGCCGGGGAAGCGCCCGCCGAATTGGGAGAAGACCAAGGCGCTCATGGCCCGCCGCGCCCCGGCCGTCGGAGACCCGGCGCCGGATTTCACGCTGCAAACGGTGGACGGGCGAACCAGCGTCACGCGATCCGTCCACCAGGGCGGCCGTCCGATGGTGCTGATCTTCGGCAGCTTCACCTGACCGCCCTTCCGGCGTCAGGCTGACGCCCTCGAGCGGATGTATCGTACGTATGGCGAGCGCGTCGCGTTCTTGTTCGTGTACATCCGCGAGGCGCACGCCAGCGACGAATGGCAGATGCCGAGCAACGTGACCGAGAACGTGGTTCTCGTTCAGCCGGCGACGCTCCCCAAGCGCCGTGACGCGGCCAAACAGTGCTGCGAGCGGATGTCGCTCTCCATGCCCACGGTCGTCGATGACGTGCATGATCCCGTGGACAGCGCCTATGCCGGCTGGCCGGAGCGGATGTTCGTCATCGACGCCAGAGGCCGCATCGTCTACGCCGGCAAACAGGGCCCGTGGGGCTTCAAGCCCGACGAAGTCCGGGACTGGCTGCGAAAGGACGCTGCTGAACGAGCTGGGAAGCCCTGAACCGCACACAAAGGGCGGCTAGAATACGCGTCGGGTTTCATACGGAGCAGCGTGGGAGGAGTTACGCATGAGCGACGCGATTGAGAAGGCCGTGGATTGGCGGGACTACATCGTCTGTGATCCGGCGATCCTCTGTGGCAAGCCGACGCTGAAGGGAACGCGGCTGTCCGTGGAGTTTGTCTTGGAATTACTGGCTGCGGGTTGGAACATGCAGGACATTCGAGTGGATTACCCCAATTTGACGGAGGATCGAATCCGCGCGGTGCTGGCGTATGCCGCCGAAACGTTCCGTGAGGACCGACCTTATCTCTTCTCTTCGGCAATCGCCAAGTCGTGAAGATTGATCGCTTCCTCGCCGACGAGAATTTCCCCGTTAGCGTAACGGCTTGGCTGCGGATGCGGATGTGATGTCGTGCACGCGGCGACTGCACATTGGGGAGCAGCCGACGAGGAGCTCCTCGAAGTTGCGAGGGCTGAGGACCGAGTCCTGCTTACGTTTGACCGTGGTTTTGGCGACATCGTTTTTCGCGAGGGGCGCGAGGCTGGACGCGGGGTGGTATTGTTCCGCCTTGGGCCTCTGTCGGCGGCGGCTCGGCGCGTGATTGTGCGATCGTTCTTCGAAGCGGATCCGGTACTTAGCGGCTCTTTCACGGTGGTGTCGCCTGGACAGTATCGCCAGCGATCGCTTGAGGAGTTGTAATTGTTGCTGCACATTCCCATTCTCCGTCACAGCGAGCCCTACGAAAGTGTCGAAAAGGTGACGCTGGTTCATCACGCCACGGGCGAGCCGGTGGTCGAGGTGAGTCAGGCCAATCCGGGGATGGTCGTGCGCGACATTAACCGCATGGACGACTCCGTGCTGGAGTCGCTGTCCGTGGCGGAGTTGATCGAGATCTGCCGGCGGGCGGCGGAGCGGTTCCTTTCGGGGACATTACCCCTTGGCGACGTGCAGCAGAGCTTCGAAGACTACGTTAGTCAGCTCTCGGCCACGACGGGCATGCCGGTGGCGTACTGCCGCAACAATGCGCAGAAGATTCACCGTGTGCTGTCGGAAATGGAGACGGTCATCGCCGGCCTCACGCGGGGGTTTGATCTGTCGATTCTGGATCGGGGATATGGACGGAGCCACGGCGCCACGAAGCCACGAAGGCACGAAGGGGAGTCTGGAACTTTGAGCTTTTTTCGCGAGGGGCGGGTGTTCGGGGCCGTGCTGCCGAGCAATTCGCCGGGGGTACACGGGTTGTGGATACCGGCGTTCGCGCTGAAGGCGCCACTCGTGCTCAAGCCGGGGCGGGAGGAGCCGTGGACGCCGTATCGGATCATCCAAGCGCTGATCGCCGAGGGCGCGCCCGCTGAGGCCTTCGGGTTCTATCCCACGGATCATGCCGGTGCGGGGGAGCTGCTGCGGGCGGTGGACCGGGGGATGATCTTCGGCGATGCGTCCACGACCGCACAATGGAAGAACGATCCGCGGATCGAGATTCACGGGCCGGGGTACAGCAAGGTTCTGCTGGGCGACGACACGGCCGGCGAATGGGAAAAGTATCTCGATATCATGGAGTCCTCGATTGCGGCCAACGGCGGGCGATCGTGCATCAACGCCTCCGCGGTGTGGACGCCGAAGAACGGGCGGGCGATCGCGGAAGCCCTGGCCAAGCGGTTGGGCAAGGTCGGGGCGCTGCCGGTGGACGATCCGCGGGCGAGCGTCGCGGCATTTGCCAATGCGGCGGTGGCGGAGCGCATGACGGCCATGATCGACGCCCAGCTTCGCGCTCCTGGGGCGGTCGATTTGACGGAGCAAGTCCGCGGCTCGTCGAGGCTGGCGACCATCGGTCGCTGCGCGTACCTCCTGCCCACGATCATTTGGTGCGAGGATCGTGAGCATCCCCTCGCCAATCGCGAGTTCCTGTTTCCTTTCGCTTCGGTGATCGAGTGCGCTACGCGCGAGATGCTTGACGCCATCGGCCCCAGCCTGGTCGTCTCGGCGATCACGGAAGACCAGAGTTTCATTCGCGCCCTGATGTCTTCTCCCGACGTCGATCGGCTGAACATCGGGGCCATCCCGACATACAGAATCAGTTGGGACCAGCCGCACGAGGGGAACCTGTTCGAGCACCTCTATCGACAGCGGGCGTTTCAAATCGAACCGGCTATGGTCCGGTGAAGTTGTTCTGGAAAGTCGCGTAGTCGCGAAGGTCAACGTAAGCACCTGCATCGAGACGGACGTTTAGGCACTCAGAAACTGCAGGTACCGCCGGTCCGTCCAAGCAATGCCAAAATGCCAGATAGTCGGGTAGGTCGATGGCATCATCCGCATTTGCATCGCAGTGTGGACACGGACAGCGCCATCGCGCGAGAAAGGCGGAGAGTATTCCGTCGGCAAAGCGGAAATCGCCACCTGCGTAGAGCGCGTTTCCTGCGCCGTCATCAAATTCAGCCAGCGCCGCCAGTGCAACGGGCGCGTTAGGCACAATAGCGAGAGATTCACCATCTAGTTTGGCAAGTCCGCTTTCCGGCGGATTGCCGTATGAATAGAAGTAGCCTCCAGCATAAAGTGAGTCACCGGATTCGGTCCTCAACACCACAAGACTTGTGACCTCTGCGCTAGAGGAAACCGTTGGGTCACTATAACGATGCGCCATCCAGGCCAATCCATTCCAGCTCGCGAGGTTGTACGACTCCCCGCTCCCGAACGAAGCGTCGCGGCCACCCAGGAACAACCTGGACCCCGAGCCATTGTCGAATACAGCAAGAGCATTGACATCTTTGATTTGTCCGCCGATTCCTTCGCCGACTGCGGACCAATGTTTTCCATCCCATTTCGCAACGTTTTCCGCTGGGAGTCCACCGGCCAGCGAAAAGGTTCCACCGGCGTAGAGCGCAGCGCCGCTGCCATCATCAAAGACGGTCAAAGCGCGAACTTCGGAGAGTTGGCCTTCGATACCGCTACCCAAGGGGAACCAAGCAACACCGTCCCATTTCACAACATCCTGTATCGGTCCTCCCGTGTATCCAATACGCCCGCCAAAGTAGAGCGCTGGTCCGTTGCCGTCGTCGAAGATGCACGATGAACTTATTTCTCCCCCAATGCCGAAAAAAGTCGCATTTCCTTCGTGACTAATCAATGCGGACCAAGCATCGCCGTCCCATTTGGCTGTGCTGTACGCCAGTGTATTGCCAGCACCTACAAACCAACCTCCCGCAAACAATGCTGGACCGGTGCCGTCATCGAACCACGCTCAACGTGCGCACGTAGCCATTACCGCCACTATAGGGATGTATCCCGCTGTCGAGAGCGGACGCCGTCCCACTTTGCTACCCTGCTCGCGGAAAACGCCACCGGCAAGCGTGAAGTCGCCGCCGGCGTACAACGCAGGCCCCAACCCATCGTCGAACACCGTCAAGGCTGTGATCCAAGCGTTCGTACCGCCACCCAACTGAATCCATGATGTCCCATCCCATTGGGCCACGGAATTCACTCCGATCGCACCCGCGCGTCGAAAGGACCCGCCGGCCATCAGGGCTTTGCCACCCGCGCCGTCAAACGCAAGTAGCGCATGCGCATCCCAACTGAGTCCGCTTCCAACCGCGGACCACGTCGAGCCGTCCCACTTGGCGATGTTGCGCGCCGCGTTTCCACCCGCCGTGATGAACGTACCGACCGCGTATAAAGTGGGGCCGGTTCCGCCGTCAAATGACGCCAACGAACGAACAGTACCAGCGCCGTATTGCCCTCCCATGCCGGTGCCAACATATGACCACGTCTGACCATCCCACTTCCTGACCGTGCCAAAAGCCCCATTGGCGTACAGCGCGGAGCCAGAGCCGTCATCATGAACGCACAACGTGCCAGCCCCGCCGCCGGGGCCCGTTCCTACCGCCGTCCAGGTCTTCCCATTCCATCGCGCGAACCCTCGAGCGGTCACTCCGCCCGCAATAGAGAAGCCTCCTGACACAATCAGCTGAGGACCCGAACCTTCGTCCAAGACGATCAGCGCGGCCGCCGCCGAGTTCAGGCCTGAGCTGAGCGCGGACCACTCCATGCCATTCCACCTTGCAATGTGATTCGCCGTGTTCGACCCTGCAGACGTAAACTGCCCGACAGCGTAAAGCCCAGCACCTTCTCCGTCGTCGTAGATGGAAAGGGCATTGACGGCGCCATTCAGTCCGCCCGCGACCGGTGCCCACTGAAATCCGTCCCACTTCGCAATGTGGTCGGCTTCGATTCCGCCGACTTCCGTGAACTCGCCGGCTGCGTAGAGCGCTGACCCAGTACCGTCATCGTAAGCGGCTAATGCCCTGACCGTTCCGTTGGCTCCAGTACCGAGCATCGACCAAGATTCGCCATTCCAGATGGCGACATTCTTCGCATACGTAGCGCCAGCTCCGTAGAACGAGCCTCCGACTGCGAGCAGCGCCGGACTTGGACCCGGACCATCGGGATCCCAACGCGCGAACGCATAAACGGTGCCAGCAACACCGGGAGCGGAATCGCCTGGGAGCCACTCTCGCTGACATTCGGCAAGGGTGCGTGTAGCACTCAGCGCCGCTAACACCATCACGCGTTGAACGCGTCCAGCCAGGTTTGGGTAGGGTTTGCTCATGCGAGTGACCAATTCCAGTCTCCATCATACCGAGGTCCTAGTGGAGCCTCCAAACACGTAGGGTTGGATTGCGCGGACATCGAGACCCGTCTTGGCTTTTCGTTTGTTTTGGTCCCGAGTAGCTTTCCCGTTAGTGAGAGATTATCAGGCCCTTGGCGTCGCTATTCCCTCGGTTTTGACCATCTCGCGGCCGCGGGTGGTGTTCGGGCCGGGCAGACTTGCCGACCTTGGGGCGCTGGTGCGCGACGAGGGCGGCACCCACATCTTGTTGGTCACCGATCCGGGGATCGTACGCACCGGGCATGCCCAGCGGGGAGCGGAATCGCTGAAGGCCGCGGGTCTGAGCGTGACCGTTTTCGATGGCGTCGCCGAGAATCCGACGACCCAACACGTGGATGACGGAGTTGCAGTCGCACGGGAAGCCAAGATCGACTTCCTCGTTGGCCTGGGCGGGGGCAGCGCTATGGACTGCGCTAAGGGGATCAACTTCATCCTTACCAACGGCGGGCAGATGCAGGATTACTGGGGAATCGGCAAGGCGACCCAGCCGATGCTGCCCATGATCGCGGTGCCGACCACGGCCGGCACGGGCAGTGAAGCGCAGTCGTTTGCTCTGATCATCGATCCGGCGACGCATCAGAAGATGGCCTGCGGCGACGTGAAGGCCGCCTGTCGCTGGGCGATCCTCGATCCGCAGCTCACGCGGACGTGCCCGCAGCGCGTGGCCGCGGCCGCCGGCATCGACGCCGTCGCTCACGCCGTGGAGACGGCCGGGACCACCAAGCGAAACTCTGTCTCCCTGGAAATGTCGCGGGAGGCGTGGACGCGGCTCAGCCGGTCCTTCGAGCGTGTCATGCGCGACGCGAACGACGACGAAGCGCGGGCCGACATGCTGGTCGGGGCGCACCTGGCCGGCGCGGCCATCGAGCAGTCCATGCTGGGCGCCGCCCATGCCTGCGCCAATCCGCTGACGGCGCGATTCGGCGTCACCCACGGCGTCGCAGTGGGGTTGATGCTTCCGCACGTGATCCGCTACAACTGCGAAGAGGATGCCAACCCTTATGTGGCGCTGGGTCTTTCGGATGAGGCCCTGGCGATGCGCATCGAGGGATTCCTCGACGCGGCGCGGCTTCCACGCCGCCTCGCTGATCTTCGCGTTTCAGAGGATTCGCTGCCCGCTCTCGCCGAGGAAGCTGCCCAGCAATGGACGGCCTCGTTCAATCCGCGGTGCGCCACGTCCGCCGAATTGCTAAACATCTATCGATCGGCGTTCCAGTCTTGACCCGCGGCCTGGCCGGCTAGTTTGCAATCGGATTGCAGACTAGCCGGAGCTGTAGCGCGCCAGGCGCGTTGTGCGGCCAGCGTCCCACCCCTAACCTGCCTCGCGTGGAAGCCACTCAACCCAGAGTCGGGGAGCGATCGTGCGAGCAGCGAGCCGTGCTAATGCTGCTGCTGGCGTGCGCGCTGTGGGGGATGGCTTTCAATTGGATCAAGGAAGGGCAGGCCTTGTTGGGCGAGCGGCTTGTAGCGCTGACCGGCGATCCAAAGTGGAGCGCGCTGGCCCCCGCGATTTTCGTCACCGTTCGTTTCTTCGCGGCCGTGGTGCTGTGGGCCTGTCTCTTCCCATCGTCCGTGCGCGGATGGAGCGGTGTGACCGTGAAGGGCGGGCTTGCGGGCGGGGTTCTTCTCTCGACGGGGATGCTGCTGCAGCACTACGGGCTGGCTTACACGAGTGAGTCGCTGAGCGCGTTCCTCACCAGCCTGACGGTCCTGTTCACGCCGATGATCGCGGCGGTCGTGCTGCGCCAACGAATCGGGGCGGTGCTTTGGGCGTCGGTGGCGTTCGCCACGGTGGGGGTCATGTTGATGACCCTATTTCGCGCTGAAGGGCGCTTCGATCGCGGGGCGCTTCTGGGGCTGCTCTGCGCCGTGGTGTTCAGCGCGGATATCCTGGTTGTCGAGCACTTCGGCAGGCGGGAAAACAGTCTCCGTTTCACGCTGGCGCAGCTCATCGTGGCCGCCATGGTGTTCGCCAGCTTTTCGCTGGCCGGTTCGCTCGGGCGCGTCTTGCCCGTAGCGCTTCTGGGCGAGGCCTTGTGGGATGCCCGCTTACTCATGCTCCTGGGTTTGACGCTGGTGTTCTCGACTTTGGTCACCTTCGGACTCATGTTCCACTATCAGCCGCAAACCACGGCCACCCGCGCGGCGTTGACGTACATGACCGAACCGCTCTTCGCCACGGCCTATGCGTGGCTGTTCGCGGGACGGGGGATCGGCGCCATGGCGTTGGCGGGCGGGGGACTCATCATCGCCGGAAACGTACTGGCCGAGGCCTTCGGCCGGCGAGCGGAGAAGCGTGACGCGGCCGTTACGCCGGCGGCTACATATTCCGACAAGTAACCTCTCGACGGCCCGGCTATACTTGGAGTTTTGACGGGCCTCGGGGTCTCCTCATGCAACTCGACCTGCTGAACGACGATACCGGAACGGAGGTTGGGAGTTACTTCGTTGCCAACTACCCCCCGTTCTCGGTGTGGTCGGCGGAGCACGTACCCTCGGCGTTGAAGACGCTGGACACGGCGCCCCGGGCTGAAGCCCGCGGCTCACCGTTAGGGCTGTACATCCACATTCCTTTCTGCCGCAAGCGCTGCAAGTTCTGCTACTTCCGCGTGTACACGGACAAAAACGCGGACGAGGTGGAGGTGTATCTCGACGCTCTGGCTCGCGAGGCTGCCCTTTATGCTGACCGGCCGGCACTCCAAGGGCGATCGTGGGATTTCGTGTATTTCGGCGGCGGAACGCCGTCTTTCCTGAGCAGCGAACAGCTTCATCGGCTGGTTGATCACATCCGCGAGCACTGGGCCTGGGACGATGCCCGGGAAGTCACCTTCGAGTGCGAACCGGGCACGCTCAAGAAGACCAAGCTTCAGGCCATCAGGGACATCGGCACGACGCGCCTGAGTCTCGGCGTGGAGCACTTCGATGATGAGGTCCTCACGCTGGGCGGGCGAGCGCACAAGTCGGCCGAGATCTTCCGGGCATATGAGTGGGCGCGAGAGGTGGGCTTTCCGGAAATCAACGTCGATCTCATTGCCGGGATGGTCGGCGATACGCAAGCAAAGTGGGAAGATACCGTCGAAAAGGCGCTCCGGCTGCGGCCCGACTGTCTGACCGTGTACCAGATGGAAGTACCATACAACACGACGCTCGCCCGGGAGGCGAAGGAGAGCGGGCAGCCCACGCCGGTCGCCAGTTGGGCCACAAAGCGCCAATGGGTCGATCACGCCTTCAGGGAGTTCGAGCGCGCCGGCTACGTCGTGTCGAGCGCCACGACCGTCTACAGGCCGGACGATCACAAGGGCTTCTTCTATCGTGACGCGCTGTGGCACGGGTCGGACATGATCGGGATGGGCGTGGCCTCTTTCTCGCACCTGAGCGGCGTTCATTTTCAGAACATCGATTCGTGGGAAGGATATGTTGGGTCGCTGGGGCGCGATGAGCTGCCCATCGCCCGCGCGCTGCCGCTCACCGAACGACAACGCTTGACGCGAGAGCTCATCCTGCAACTGAAGCTTGGAAAGCTGGATGCGGACTACTTTCGCGGGAAGTTCGGGGTGGAGATCGTCGGGGAATTCGACGATGCGTTCCGCTCGCTCGTGCAGGAACGCATGGCCGAGATCGACGGCGACGAGGTTCGCCTGACGCGAGCGGGGTTGCTCCGCGTGGACGAGTTGCTGCCGCTTTTTTTTGAGCCGCAGTTTCGCAACATTCGATACACATGAACACGGGCGGTATATTGCGGAAGAACAGTCCGAATCGCGCCGCCGAGCCGCAAGAGGCGCTGCTGCGCCTATGTACCGCGTTTTTTCGCGATCTGGGTTGGATTGAGCAGTGCCAAGTCGTCGATTCGGCTGAAATGCCCGAGACAGCGCGTCGGCTACTTGTGCATCAGGAACACATGACGCCTAGATTGCGGGAGCACCACGGTCGGGAGCTGCGCTTGGACGTGCGCGCGGATCGACTGGACGGCGACCACTACACGCGAAAGATCAAGTTGATCGTAACCGGCGGTGAAGAGATCGCCGAGTTCGGAATCATGCGGATCGACTTGCGGTTCGTACCTGCATCGGCGCGAGCGGCGATTCTGGAGCGACGGATACCGCTGGGCGACGTTCTGGTGACGCACGGTGTGCTCACCCGCGTGGAGCCCTGGGCGTATTTGCGCATGCCGGCGCCATCGCCGATCATGGCGTGCTTGGGGCGCGCGGAATCCGCAGCGGCCTATGGACGCTTGGCGACGATTCATTGCAACGGCAATGAGGCGGTCGAACTTCTGGAAGTAGTGCCCGATCCATGAATGCACCTTCCGACTGCATCGTGATTGGCGGCGGCCCGGCGGGATCGACGACCTCGACCATCCTCGCCGACCATGGTCATCGCGTCTTGCTTCTGGAGCGATCGAAATTCCCCCGCCACCATATCGGCGAATCCCTGATGCCGCAGACCTATTGGACGCTCAAGCGCATCGGCATGTTGGAGAAGCTCAAGGCCTCCGACTTCACCGTCAAGGAGAGCGTGCAGTTCGTAAATGCCAACGGGAAGATGTCGCAGCCGTATTACTTTCCCGATCGCGATCCCAACGAATGGTCCGTCACCTGGCAGGTCAAGCGCGACCGCTTCGACAAGATGATGCTCGACAATGCCCGCGAGCACGGCGTCGAGGTGCGCGAAAATGTGGCGGTGAAGGAAGTCGTGTTTGAGGGCAATCGCGCCGTCGGCGTGCGAGCCGTCATAGATGGTGCGCCTCGCGATATTCAATGCAAGGTCGTGATTGACGCCACGGGTGTGAATGCACTTCTCTCCAAACAACTGGACATTCGCGAGGGAGAGCCGGGTTTGAAGAACGCGGCCATCTATGCCTACTGGAAAGGCGCTCACCGCGACGAAGGACGCAACGCGGGCGCGACACTGGTCATTTACACTCCGGACAAGCAAGGATGGTTTTGGTCCATCCCCTTGGAGAATGACATCACCAGCATCGGCATAGTAGCCAAGCCGCAGTATCTCATTACCGGCCGCGGCGACGACCCAATGGCTACATTGCAATATGAGATTGAAAACTGTCCGGGCATCCTACGACGGCTGAAAAACGCGGAGCGAGTCAGTCACGCATACGTGACCAGTGACTTCACCTATCGCGCGCGGCGCATTGCGGGCGACGGCTGGGTCCTGGCGGGCGATGCCTTCGGGTTTCTGGACCCGATTTACTCGTCCGGTGTGTTCCTTGCTCTGAAGATGGGGGAACTGACCGCAGACACGGTTCACGATGCGCTGGTGGCCGGCGATGTCAGTGGAGCAAGGTTAGGGCGGCATGGGCCGAAAGTCGCGCGAGGGATGCAGCTGATTCGCCAGCTTGTTTACGCCTTCTATCAGCCACAGTTCAGCTTCGGCGAATTCAACCGCGCGTTCCCACAATACCATGATCAGGTTGTGCGCCTGCTGATTGGCGATGTTTTCGACAAGGATGACTTCGCCGAAGTCTTCGAGAGGGTCCGTGAGCGCGTGCCGTTGCCCGAGCCGATCGAGCTGGAAGGGAGCGCCGCCGCGTGAAACGACTGGTCGTCTTCCTTCTGCTCGCCTTGGCCGTGCTGCATCAGGACTTCTGGTTCTGGGATGACATTGAACCGCTCATCTTCGGGTTCATTCCCATCGGCTTGGCCTATCACATCGGTGTGTCCATTGCCGCCGGCGTGCTCTGGGCTTTGGCGGTTCACTATTGCTGGCCGCGCGATGTGGATGTGCCGGACGAGTCGTTCACCACGGAAACCGCGTCGCGCGGGGCGGAGCAGGGTCGACGATGATGCTCGCCAGCCTGAATCCCGGACAGACCGCCGTGCTAGTGATCGCTCTGTACATGGCGGCGCTCATTGCACTGGGGCTGCTCAGCCAATTGGTCCTGCGCCTCACCGTTGCCGACTATTTCGTCGCCTCGCGCGGGCTGGGGTCGTTCATGCTGCTGATGTCGCTCATCGGCACAACCATGACGGCGTTCGCTCTGATCGGCAGCTCCGGTGAGGCGTGGGAATCAGGTATTGGCGTCTATGGGAAGATGGCCTCGTGGTCGGGGATTATCCACGCGGCCATGTACTTCCTCATCGGAATCAAGCTCTGGGCGTTCGGCAAGAAGTATGGATACGTCACCCAAATCCAGTTCTTCCGCGACCGCTTTGAGTCGGACAGAATTGGACTAATACTGTTTCCTATTCTTGTCGCGCTACTGGTGCCTTATATCCTGATGGGCGTCATCAGCTCTGGTAATTCCATTCAAGCCGTGACCGGCGGCGCGTTTCCGGAGGTTTTCAAAGCGACCAGCGGCGCGGTCCCCTATTGGCTGGGCGCACTAGTCACCTGCCTCATTGTGCTCTATTACATTTCCGCGGGCGGCGTCCGCGGCACGGCGTGGGTGAATGCCCTGCAAACCATGATCTTCCTCGTGCTCGGGGTGGCCATGTGTTGGATCATCGCCCAGAGACTCGGCGGGGCGGCTGCGGCCACACAAATGGTCGTCGAGCACAACCCCACGCGGCTCAAGCGAGACGCCTCGCCTGCGGACCTGCATCGCTACGATGAAAAGCTCGCCGACTGGAACGCGGACGCAAAGAAGGCAATCATCAAGCCCCGCGAGCCCAAGCCTGCCTCGAAGACGGAGTTCACAACGTATCTCTTCATTCCGCTCAGTGTGGCCATGTTCCCGCATTTGTTCCAGTACTGGCTCACGGCGCGCAGCGCCAAAAAATTCAAGATGTCCATCATCGGGCAGCCGCTTCTGATCATGGTCATCTGGGTGCCGTGCGTCATCGTCGGGATCTGGGCGACCTCTGCGATCTACAACGGGCAGCCGGTAATTCCGCCGGACTTCGCGGAGCCGAACAAGGTGTTGCCCATGATGGTGCGAAAACTGGCTTCGCCGGTGATGGGAGCGCTGCTCGCCGCCGGCATCTTCGCGGCGGTGATGTCCAGCATGGACGCCATGTTCCTGGCCTTGGGCAGCATGTTCGCCAATGACATCGCGGGGCACTACGTCGGTCGCGATCGCTTCTCCGACCGGCAGTTGGTGTGGATCGGTCGCGTGTTCATTGTCGTTGTGGTTGCGATTTCGTACGTGCTCGCTTTGCAATGGCGTCAATCGCGGGTGTTCAACCTCGGCGTCTGGTGCTTTTCGGGGTTTGCCAGCCTCTTTCCATTGTTGTTTGCCTCGATCTACTGGCAACGTGTGACCAAGGCCGGAGCGTATGCGTCTCTCCTGGCCGCTGCCGGAACGTGGTTTTGGCTATTTCGCGAGTCGGGTTATGGAGGACCGACAGAGCACGGGCATTGGGGATTGACGCCCGTGACGCTGGTGTTTGCGGCGGCCACGATTGCGCTGGTCGCTGTTTCATGCATCACTCGCCCGCCCTCGGCGGCTACGCTCGACAAGTTCTTCAGTGGAGCGAAACGTGCGCGCTGAGTTCAGCATGACCCGCCGCGTGCAGTTCGCCGAGACGGACATGGCCGGCGTGCTGCACTTCTCCAATTATTTTCGCTACATGGAGGAGATCGAGCACGCGTTCTGGCGGTCGCTGGACCTCAGCGTGCACATGCGCGACGGCGATCCCCACTTGAGCTGGCCGCGAGTGAGCGCAAGCTGCGAATACTCCGCCCCGCTGCACTTCGAGGACGAGCTGGAGATGAAGCTGCGGGTGATAAAGGTCGGCGATAAGTCCCTGCATTACGAAGTCGATTTTCGTCGTGGCGGTCAGCGCGTGGCTGTCGGAAAGATCGCAGCGGTTTGCTGCGAGACAAAACCGGGATCATTCGCGGCGAAGAAGATACCCGAATCGATCCGGAAACGTTTGCAAGGTTAACGGGCGAGAGTGGATATGGAAATCGTCAAACAGTGGTGGCCGTTGTTTGTCCTCGTCACGATCTTCAGTTGGGGCGCCTACGTCCCCACCATCCATCACGGGCAGAAGGCCTTCGAGAGCCCCAACAGCGCCTTCCGCGCCTTCCTCTTCGTGGGGTTGGCCTATTTCGTGATGGCCGCGGCGATCCTCGGCTATATGGCCCTCACCCGCGCCGAGCCGCTTGTCTTCACCCGTCGCGGCGTCTCGGTTTCCACTCTGGCGGGCGTCCTCGGCGCTCTGGGCGCGCTGGGCGTCGTGTTTGCGATCAAAAATGGAGGCAAGCCGTTGATCGTCGCCCCCTTGGTCTTCGCCGGTGCGCCGGTGGTCAACACCATCGTCTCGATGATCTGGGACAAGCCCTCGAAGGCGCCCAGCGCGATGTTCTACTTAGGGATTCTGCTAGCGTGCGGAGGGGCGGCGTTGGTGTTACGATTCAAGCCGGTGTAGAGATGAAGTTCGAGCTTCCCATCAGGACGGTTGCAGTCGCCTCGCTCTTTCTCGGAGTGACAGCCGCCGCCGATTGGCCCATGTTTCGCGGCGATCCTCAGGGAACCGGCGTAGCCCATACTGCACTTCCCGAGAAACTCTCGGTTCGTTGGAAGGCCGAATTGGGCGAGCCGATCGTCTCCACCGCGGCCATCGTTGATCGCGTTGTCTATGTGGGCGCCGACGACGAAGCCCTGCACGTTTTCGATTTACACTCCGGCAAGGAGCTGTGGAAGTATTCAGCCAACGGCGCCGTTCGCGCCGCGCCCACGGTGCTCGGCAATGCCATCTACTTCGGCGATCAGGACGGCGTGCTGCACGCCGTGGACGCCCGTACCCAACGCGCGAAATGGACGTTCAAAACGGAGGGCGAAATCGTATCCTCCGTCAATCATCACGAGGGGCGTCTGGTCTTCGGGTCGTACGACGCCCATGTGTATTGCTTGTCCGCCGACGAGGGGAAGCTGCTCTGGAAATTCCAGACCGGCGGGCGTATCCACGGCACCCCGGGCATCCAGGGCGACGCCGTCATTGCCGCCGGGTGCGACGAGTATCTGCACGTCTTGAGTCTGGAAAACGGATCGTCGATCGCTCGCGTGACCATGGGCTCGGTATCGGGCGCGTCCGCCGCGATCCAGGGACACAAGGTCTTCGTCGGAACGCATGGAAACGCGTTCCTGGGCCTCGACTGGAAAAAGGGGGCGATCGACTGGCGGTTTGAAGACGCGGATCGTCAATTCCCGTTTCTCTCCTCCGCAGCGGTGACCGAACAAGGCGTGTTCCTCGGCGGTCGGGACAAACGCTTGCGGGGGCTGGACCCCAAGAGTGGAAAAGAACAGTGGGCTTTCGCCACCGACGGACGGATCGACTCATCGCCCGTGGTCGTCGGATCGCGGGTATTCGTGGGCTCGGCGGATGGGAACGTGTACGCACTGAACGCGAGCAACGGGCGCGAAGTCTGGCGATATGAAACCGGCGCGCCCATCAGCGCGTCCCCCGCCGTCGCAAATGAGAGTCTGGTCATCGGTAATGACGACGGCGTGCTTTACTGTTTCGGGCCGGGCGGCGCTTCCGCGGAGAGGCACGACGGGCCGGAATCGAATCCAAACGACAATGAGAGAGGAAAGCGAGGAGAATGAGAATGAACGGCACACGACGATCTTTAGATCAGCTTTCGCGATCGCTCCTGGTGATCGCGGCGTTGGCCCCGGCGCAGGTCGGCTGGGCCCAATGGACCCAGTGGGGCGGGCCCAACCAGGACTTTCGAGTCGACTCCAAGGGGCTCGCCAAAACCTGGGGTGAGGGCGGACCCAAGCAGCTCTGGAAACGCGAGCTGGGCGACGGGTACTCTTCGATTCTCGCCGACGGCGGCCGCCTCTACACCATGTATCGCGCCGACGGCAAGGAAATCGTCATCGCCCTGGACCCCAAGACCGGCAGCACCATCTGGGAATACAAGTATGACTCCGGACCGGCCGCCGGGCACGTCCACGAATTCGGAGACGGCCCGCGCTCCACGCCGCTGATCGCCGGTGATCGCCTATTCACCATCGGCGTCGCGGGCGTGATGCACTGCCTGAATAAAGAGGACGGCAAGGTCTATTGGACCCAGGACCTCTGGAAGGAAGATGGCTTCGGCGGCAACAAGCTCAACCACGGCTATTCTTCCAGCCCCGTCGCTTACAAGGACACGGTCATCGCGCTCGTGGGCGGCAAAGGCGCCGGCATCGTCGCCTTCCGGCAGAGCGACGGCAGCGTGGTCTGGAAGAACCACGATTTTGCCAACAGTTACTCCACCCCCAAGATCATCAACCTCGACGGCGAGGATCAGATGATCACGTTCATGGCCGACGAAGTCATCGGGTTTAACCCCGTCAATGGCGACTTGAAATGGCGCGTCGCCCACGGCAACCAATGGAAGCAGAACGTCTGCATGCCCGTGTGGCACCCCGAGAGCCGTATGCTGGTCTTTTCCTCAACCGAGGCCGGCGCCAAGGGTCTGAAGCTCACCAAGAACGGAGATAAGACCGACGCGGAAGAGGTTTGGTCCACGCGAAAAGTCCAGTTCTATCATGTGACTTCCGTGGGAGTGGACGACAAAGTCTATGGCACGACAGGAGCGATGGCCCCGGCTTTCTTCGCGGCCGTGGACGTCAAGACCGGCGACCTCCTCTGGCGGCAGCGCGGCTTCGCCAAGTCCACCTGCCTGTATGCCGACGGCCGCTTCATCATCCTCGACGAGGACGGCCAGCTCGCCCTGGCTACGCCCAAGGGCGACGGCCTGACCGTCGATTCCAAGACGTCCATTCTGGAGAAGGTCACCTGGACGGTGCCGACTCTGGTGGGCAAGAACCTCTACGTCCGTGACAAGAAGAACATCGTGGCCTTGGATTTGGGATAATCGCATGAACATGCGTTCTCGACTGTCGGCATTCCCATTGCTGTGCGCCGTTGCAAGCGTCGCCCTGGCCCAGTGGCCGCAGTGGGGCGGTAAGAATCGCGACTTCGCTTCGGATGCAAAAGAGCTTGCGGCTTCCTGGCCGGAGGCGGGTCCGCCGCGGCTTTGGACGCGGCAACTGGGCCCCGGATACTCCTCCATCATCGCCGACGCTGACCGGCTCTACACGATCTACCGCAGCGGAGACGATGAAGTCGTCGTCGCCCTCGACGCCAAGACCGGGACTACGGTCTGGGAGACAAAGTATGCCGCCCCAATTCCGCAAGGAATGGACCCCCAGTTCGGAAAGGGTCCCAACGCCACGCCGCTCCTTCACGACGGTCGCCTGTACACCTTCGGCGTCGCTGGAAAGCTCCAGGCGCTCGACCCAAAAACCGGAGCCAAGATCTGGTCACACGACCTGATTCAGGAGTTCGAGGCCAAGACGCCGGAGTTCGGTTTCTCCTCCAGTCCCGTGGTCTACAAGAATTCGCTCCTCGTGCCTGGCGGCGGTCCCGGCGTGGGACTGCTGTCCTTCGATCTGGCGACCGGCGCATTGCAATGGAAGCGGCATGATTTCGCCAACCTGTATTCCTCGCCGATCGTGATTCAGGTGGACGGCGAAGACGAGGTCGTGCTCATGACCGGCACACACGTCGTGGGGCTCGACCCGGCCTCGGGGGACATCGACTGGGAGCTTCCCTTCGAGACGCAGTACAAGACCAATATCCTCACCCCGGTGTGGGGCAAGGACAAGATCTTATTCATCAGCTCCGTGCCGGAGGTCGGTTCGCGCGGCCTGCGGCTGGCGAAAAAAGACGGGAAGATCGGCGTCGCGCAAGCCTGGGAGACCCGCAAGATGCAGATCGGGCAGGGCAACGCCGTCCGCGCCGGCGATCACATCTACGGCAGCAGCGGCGACGATGTTTTCTTCATGACGGCGATCGATGCGGGCACCGGAAACGTGGCCTGGCGGGAGCGCGGCTTCGGCAAGGCAAACGTTCTCTACGGCGATGGCAAGCTGATCATCCTCGATGAAAACGGCACTTTGGCACTGGCCAAGGCCTCGCCCGAGAAGTTCGAGGTCCTGTCCAAGGTGAGCCTGTTGAAGAAGCCGGCGTGGACTCCGCCGACGCTGACGGGGAAGAAGCTCTTCATTCGCGACACTGAGACGATCATGGCCCTGGACTTGGGCGCCAAGAACGAGCGCAGTTGAAAGCGTGTAGCGCCGCCCCCTCGTGGGCGGCGCGGCATCGACTTCTTCGTCAACCACAAGGGGTGACGCTACATGGCTGGAAACGACCGCAGTTGAATAGGAGCACAGCGATGAAGGTTAGGGGCACGAAGGCACAATCAGTACCGCGACCGTTAGGGAGCGGGCTCGTTGCAGTTGCATTGTTTGCGATATCAGCGACCACCACACAGGCCCAGTGGCCGCAGTTCGGCGGGCCCAACCGCAACTTCATCGTCGATTGCAAGGGCCTCGCCGAGAAGTGGCCCGAGGAAGGCCCCAAGAAGCTGTGGTCCCGCGAGCTGGGCGACGGTTACGCGACCATCCTCGTGGACGGCGATCGGCTTTTCACCATGTATCGCACCAATGAGGACGAGTTCACCGTGGCCCTCGACGCCAAGACCGGCAAGACCGTCTGGGAGCACAAGAACGCCTCACCCTTCACCAAGCTCATGGCCGAGTACGGCCCCGGCCCGCACACCACCCCGCTGATCGTCGGCGATCGGCTGTACACCATCGGCACCAACGCGGTGATGCACGCGTACGACAAGAAAACCGGCAAGGTCCTGTGGAAGCACGACTTGCCCGCGGAATACAACGCCCCCGTCCCCGGGCGCGGCTACGGGGCCAGCCCCATCGCCTACAAGAACACGGTGATCGTGGTCGTCGATCGCAAGCGCGAAGAGGGCGAGGGCGGCCGCGGGCAAGAGCCTCCCAAGCCCGAGCCGGGTAAGGGTCAGTCGCTGATGGCCTTCGACCAGGAAACCGGCAGCGTGGTCTGGAAGGCCCAGGACTTCGACATGAGCTACGCGTCGCCGATCCTCATCAAGTTCGATGGGCAGGACCAGTTGGTCGTCTTGTCCGGTAACGAGCTGGCCGGGTTGAACCCCGAGAATGGCGATCTGCTCTGGACGCACACCAGCAAGACCCAGTTCGGGGCCAACCTCACCACGCCGTACTGGAACAACAAGGACATCCTCTTCTGCTCCGCCGCGTACGACTCCGGCAGCCGGGCCATCAAACTTACGAAGAAGGACGGCAAGATCGTTCCGGAGGAGCTGTGGTACAGCCGCAAGATGCGCATTCACCACGCCAATGCAGTGGGAGCAGGCGATCACGTCTACGGATCGAGCGGCGACTTCGGGCCGGCGTTTTTCATGACCGTCGAGCTGCCCACGGGCAAGATCGGCTGGCGGGAGCGCGGCTTCTCCAAGGCGACCTGCGTGCTGGCGGGCGGCAAGATGGTGATCCTCGACGAGGACGGCAACCTCGCCCTGGCCACCGCCACGCCGGAAGGATTCACTGTACACTCCAAGTGCAAGCTCCTGGAAAAATACGCCTGGGCCGCGCCCACCCTCGTGGGCACGAAGCTCTACGTCCGCGACCGCAAGAACATCATGGCGCTGGACTTGGGTTAGAAACGCAAAAAACACCGAAAGCAGAAACGCCGAAAACTTGGTTTGATGTGCGCGATTCTTTCGCGCGACGGTTCACCGTAAGCCGGCGTGCAATTCCCGCATTCCTAAGCGTTCGCGGCGGACTTGCTTCTCTTGGTGAAGCGGAGAATCGCAAAACGTTTGTCGCTGCGATAGTTAGGTTTTCCCTCTGCACGGTCCCGGCCTAGAAGGTCTCCGCACTCGCAAGGGCAGCGACGATTTCGAGTGTCCCCGCCGCGGCTCGGCACATCACGTAATCAAGAAGCTGGTGACGAGGTTTCCGAAGCGGGTGATGAGGAAGGCCACGGCGGCCTTGCGGTGCCAGGGGCGGCGGTTGCCGCGGGCGTTTTTCAGGCCGGTGAAAATCTGCACGCCGTAGAGGATGAGCACGACGGTGCTGAGAAAGATGTGGAAGATGAGCAAGAAGGTCATCTCCCGGCCGGGGATGGATTCGACCACGCCGCGGCGGACTTCGAGATACACGACCATCGCGAGGTCGATCAGGAATGCAGATACCATCAGCGGGATGTGGACGCGCGGCTTGCGGCGCTTGAGCACTCCGACCACCAGCAGCACGCAGACGAAGACGCTGAGGAGCTTGAGCGGGTGTTGAGTCAGCAGGTCGTGCATGTGGTCGCCGAATAGGAGCGCGGTTCTGCGTTGAGCGTCCGCGCAGGCTGAAGCCCGCGGCTCGCTATCGCGTGGACTCCGAGGGGATCAACTCGAAGTCCACGCGGAAGGGGTCCGGCCCGGCATCGTCCACTTCCAGTCGGAGAATGAGCAGTGCGTTGCAGGGGAAGTCCACGCCAAGCAGGGCCTCGAACGGCGCGGCGCGACCCTGGCTGATCGGCTCGCCGTCCGCCTCGCTCACGCTGAAAAACTCCACGCCGTCGATCAGCGCTTCCGGGAGCACGTCGGATTCGTCAACGTTTCGCTCGATCAAGTCGATCAGCCGCGATCCGCCGATGCCGAAGACGCGGGCGCAATCGAAAACGCCGATCGGGCTGCTCTCGTCGCCTTCGAGAACCAAGCCGTCCGCATCGTGGCTGAACTGGCTGAAGTCCGGGACGCTCGCGGGATCGGTCTGGTTGTAAGTCCCAAGCGTGAACACGGCGCGAAAGGAGGTATTGTTGATGACCAGCACCTGGACCTCACCGCGGCGGCCGGCGACAAAGCCCCCGAAGGAGGCGAGCACGTTGGCGAAATCACCGGTGCAACCGACGAGGCCAAAGCAGCCCGCTACGCCCGCATACACCCATACCGACGATTTCCGACGCACAAGGGCCTCCTTAGCGCGACGACCGAGAAAAACGCTCCCATCAAGGGGGCGCAACAAGCCCGTCACAAACGGCGGGACCGCGTCAGCCGTTTGTAACAGGAGTCAGTATAATGGCAACGAAACCAAGGGGCACCGCCCCGCGTAACGGAGAAGTGGGCAGGGCGCGTCGAGTCTATTCCGAGAACCGCATGATGAGTCGAAACCGTCGGATGTGGGCAGCCGCAAGTATCGCCGCATGGGCGTGGACGGGGGCGGCCATGCCGGCCCTAGCCGCGAACAAGGCCAAGGTCAGCCTGGTCTCCTCCGTTGCTGCCGTCGCCGCGGGCAAGCCGTTTGACGTGGGCCTGCGCTTCGAGCAGGAGTCCGGTTGGCACATCTACTGGCAAAACAGCGGCGACAGCGGGTTGCCGCCGACTATTCAATGGAAGCTGCCCGAGGGATTCACGGCCGGCGATCTCCAGTTCCCGGTGCCCAAACGCCATGTCAGCCCCGGCGACATCATCACCAACATCCTGCCCGGTGAGCCCGTCCTGCTGGTCACGATGACGCCGCCCGGCTCGATCAGCGCGAGCACGGTGAAGGTCGCGGGCGAGGTGCGCTACCTCATCTGCAATCAAAACTGCCTGCAAGAAAAAGCGAACGTGGAGCTGGAAATCCCCGTGCAACCTTCCGGCGATGAGCCCAAGCCCGCCAACGACGAACTATTCAATCGGGCCCGGCGGGCGCTGCCGAAGTCGAGCAGCAAGTACGTGACCATCACACCATCGCTCGCCCCGGCCCACCTCGCACCGGGGGCGAAGTTTGAACTCGAACTGGCGATCGAAGTCGCCAAGGGCCATCACATTCAGTCGCACACCCCGACCATGCCGAGCCTGATTCCGGCGGATGTGTTCCTGGAGCGGCGGGACGGCGTGCGCTTCGGGCGGCCCGTTTTTCCAGAAGGCAAGAAGCGCCCTGACAAGTATCTGGGCGAGCTGAGCGAATACGAGGGGCGGATCACGGTTCGCACGTCCGGCGACGTGAGCGCGGATCGCACGCCGGGTCCGGCGCGGATCGCCGGGGTCTTCACTTTCCAGGCATGCGACGAGAAGGGCAATTGTTTCCCGCCGGAGGCGCTGTCTTTTTCCTTGGTCACCGGCCGGGCGAGTGCAACGCCGACGGCGCTCGAGTCGGTGACGCAGGCGGGTACGACGTCGGCACCAGCGGAGAGGTCGGACGGTGATGGGTTGGAGGGTTTCCTGGGGCGGTTCGGTCTTCTGGGCCTGTTTGCGGGTTGTTTTCTCTACGGCCTGTTCATCAATGCGACGCCGTGCGTGCTTCCGTTGCTCTCCATCAAAGTCCTGGGCTTCGTGCAGCAGTCGCACGATTCGCGAAAGCAAACCCTGGCCCTAGGGCTTTCCTTCGGCGCGGGCGTGATGGTGTTCTTCGTGGCCCTGGGGCTGCTGGCGGCGCGAGGCAGCAACGTGCTTCAGTACCCGGTCGCGGTCATCGCCCTATCGGCGGTGGTGTTGGCGATGGCCCTGAGCATGTTGGGGGTCTACACGCTGCAAGTGCCCGCCGCGGCCGTCAACCTCGAATCGAAAATCCACCACGAAGGCGTCCTCTCCTCCTTCGGAAAGGGGGCCCTCGCGCCGGTGCTGGGCTTCGCCTGTACGGGGCCACTGCTCGCCGGGGCATTTGGTTGGGCCACGCAGCAACCGCGCCCCATTGCCATCACCGCGTTCCTGTTCGCGGGGTTGGGTATGGCCAGCCCGTACATGTTGCTGGGAGCGAACCCAAAATGGCTGAGTTTCTTGCCCAAACCGGGCAACTGGATGATCACCTTCGAGCGGATCATGGGCTTTCTGCTCATGGGCATGGTCGTTTGGCTCATGCACCCGCTGATCACGCAGATCGGCGCCGAAGGCCTGGAGTGGACGCTGGTGTTCTTCGTCGCCGTGGCCTTTGGCTGCTGGCTGTGGGGAAAGATCGACTTCACCATGTCCGCGGCGACGCGATGGCGCTATCGCGCGGGCTCGCTCATCGTCGTGGGACTCTGCGCTGTATTGGTCTACGGTTGGATTTACCCTTTGGAGCCCGCGGTTCAACAGGCTGAAAAAACGCGAATGGCTCTACTCGGCGCGACGGCGCCCGCCGAATCGGAAATCGCGTGGCGACCATGGTCGCCGCAGGCCGTGGAGGAGGTCGTGCGTTCCGGCCGGGTCGCCTTTGTGGACTTCACGGCCGCGTACTGCACGGTCTGCAAAGTCAACAAGAAAGCGGCGATCAACACCGCGGAGGTGAAAGAGAAACTCAAGGCCCTCCGCGCGGAGGCGTTCGTCGCCGACTTCACCAGCGGCGACGACGCGATCTTCGTCACGCTGCAGAAGCACGGGCGCGCGGGAGTGCCGCTGAACCTCATCTATCCCGCCGGCAAGCCGGGTTCGCCGATCGTACTCGAGCCGAACCTCACCAAGAGCTATCTGTTGGAGAAGCTCGACGAGGCCGGGGCGGTGCAGTCGGCATCGGCGGCCTCCGCCGCCAGCCTGGGATCGTAGCCCGTGCGGCACCGGCGGCTCGACGCGGTTGACCGATCCACAAGCTTGTGATTAAATCCCCCGTCTTTCAGCACCGCTAGCTCAGTTGGTAGAGCAGCTGACTCTTAATCAGCGGGTCGAAGGTTCGAGTCCTTCGCGGTGCAGTGAGTGACGATCGCCGAAAACCGCGTTGTCGTTGAAAAAACGGCGGTTAGGCGATAAACCCGCTAAGAAGTCTCGCCAGAAAACTCAACGGGCTTCCCAACCCAACCGCCGGGTCACACTGGTTTTACATTGTGGTTGGGAGGCCCATCATGATCCGCGTAACGAAGTTCCAGCGTTCCAACGGCTACTGGTACGTCCGCTACTGGCTCGCGGCAAAGCCGCTTGACGAGTCCACCCGCACCAAAGCTGAAGCACCGGCGGAAGCCCATAGAGTCCGCCGGGAAATCGAGCTCAACGCCGGGATCCAACCGATCCAATACGCCGACGTTGGCAACCTTGTTGATCCCTACCTGGAATCGATGCCGCCTAAGACCAGCGAAACGCACAAGGCCTTTTCGCGGCGAGTACTTATGACGTTCCTGCAACTCTGTGGCCGCAAGGGACGGTCGCGATACAGCCTCGCAACTCAGCAGATAACGCCAGAAACGATCGATCGCTGGATTCATCGACGGGCGACCATGCAGCCGCATGACGGCACCATGAGAGATCGCCGCGGGCGGAAGATTGTTCGCAAACGGAAGCCAAGCAACGTCACGATGCGGACTGAACTGCGATACCTTTCGGGCTTCTTCAATTGGTGCTGCCGCCAACGCCCTAGATATCTGCGTGAGAATCCGATTCCGCTTTCGAACGCGGCCAAGCTTAAGGACGATGCCAAGCCGCACTACATGATCACTGAGGACGAACTGCGTAAGCTCCTCAAGGCGTGCGAGACCCCGCGCGAGTACCTCTTTGTTTTGCTGGGTTGGTGGACTGGAGGACGACGCGGGTGGTAATGGTCGTGGAAAGTGGACCCACATGGTCGAGTAAACCGGACCCACTGAGTACATCATAGGCAGTTCTCTTCTCCATACAACTTGATGATCACGTTCAATTTCTCTTTCTTTTTTGCT
>Ga0187893_10000793_pt1 | contig 80261 bp, 75 predicted proteins | sample MA1701074metaG_FD_139574 | JGI IMG/M metagenome (GOLD analysis project Ga0187893, IMG submission 139574) | White microbial mat communities from a basaltic lava cave in the Kipuka Kanohina Cave System on the Island of Hawaii, USA - MA170107-4 metaG ... | reverse complement strand
TTTTAATGTCGGAAATTCTTCGGTTGCCAGTGTTTGCGCAACATCCACTCCGAACCCTCCCGGTTGCCCTGCGGGGTCGGGTTCCTACACAGACCTGACATCCCCCTATCAGGCGTACTTGACGGGCCAGTCATCGGGGTCAACAACCTTGAGCGTTGTTGTGACAATGAACGGGGGAGCAACCTGTACCCAATCAGGCGGTCCCGCAAGCGTTAGCGTTACAAACTCGGTTGGCTGGTGGCAGTGCGTTGGCGGGGACGCAATTGCGGGAGCGGGAACAATAACATCCCTTATTCCCGCGTCGGCCTCCTCTCCCGTTCTAATTCGCGACAACTTTTCTCCTAACGGGTATTCGGGAGTGCCTTCTGCCGGAACTTCCGGGGCAGGAGCGATTAATTTGGCAGCCGGGACGCCGTCTGAAGAATTTGCCGGCAACGGGCGCTTTTTCAGTTTGGAAACAACTTCCCGGTCATGTCTCACCATTCGCCCGCATATTGAATCCTGAAGGGCTTGGTGATCCTTTCGATCTTCAATCGTCGCAATTCCGTCAGTTGGCGAACGTGTAAGTTGTCATGAGCGATCCATGAGGCGAACATATCGCCGGCGCGCATCGCGCCGAATTTGCTTTTGTAAACGGTATTCCAATTTGCATTTCGCAGACCCCTCAGCCATCTCAACGACTGTTCCCGCTCGTTGAAAAACTTTCTTTGCATGGTATTGAAGTTTTGCTGATTGTATTTCCGAAGTTTCACCCATTCGGTTGGTGCGATGGGATGCCACTCGTCTTTGTCTTGACGATGCAGGATGAAATCAAGATGTTCGCGGAAGTCTTCGCGCTCCTCATCGTACAGGTGACAGGTAACTTCCAGGATAGACCATGAACTCTTGCCGGGTTTTACCTGTGCTTCTTTTTGGCTTACGCCTGCCAGCAAAGCCCGAATCACTTTGGTGCTATGGACGAGTTCCTGATACAGGGTCTTGAATTCCATCGAATCTCCAATCTCAAGTCTCTACTCTCTGAACCAATTGCGAATTACCCCATCTAATTCTCCACTCCTCCCAATTCTCGTTCTTCACCCTTCAAACTTTCCAACAATCCTCAAAATGTCGAATCCCTCCGCGAACGGACGCTCCGCCAGGGCGCCGTGCCGCACCATGATGGATCGGGTCAGATCACTGTTGAAATAATATCGGTCGCGATAGGTTGCGTACTTGGACAGCGCCTCGATCTTCTTGTTGACATCCTCTTCCGCGACTTCGACGAGAAAGTGAGGGAAGAACCCGTAGGATGAGCGGACAACGTCGAAGCCCAAAACCGTGATGCCGCGAAAGGCGCGTAAGGCTTCATCAGTCATTGTGTTATGGTCTTGGTGGACATCTTGTTTCGAATGAGTGAATATCAAGTCGGGCTTGAAATCTCGGCGGAGTTTGAGGAAGAATTCGAGGATTTCCTGTCGCGCATCCGGGAAAACGCGGGTGGTAAAGGGACCTAGAAGGATTTTTTCTTTTGGGATTCCAAGCACCGCCATCGCTTCATAATGTTCGCTTTTTACGCGATGCAATCCGGGATTCTTTTGATTGTCTGAAAGCGTCACGCACAAGACATCGGTCTTTTTCGCGACGTTATGAAGTAATGCGCCGCATCCCAATTCGATATCGTCGGGATGCGCGCCGAGAAAGAGGATACGTTTGGCGGAGAAGTTCATATTATCTCCCCGTCATTGCGAGGAGCGAATGCTAGTGAGCGACGAAGCAATCTCCTCGTCGTGAGGGTGTTGCTTTGCCCACTCGCCGTTAAAGGCTCGGGGCTCGCAATGACGGAAATGATTACTTCGTGGCTAAAATCCCACCGACAACTTTGGTCATCACCAACTTGCCATCGCGCTTAAACCAGCGTGTAGCCACATCGGAAATCTTGCCGATGAGCGCTTCGTATTCATCCTTGCCGTTGAACATGGAGGTCCACAATTTTCGGTCTTCGCTCAACGAGGCGCGGACGTATTCGATGAATGGCGCGACCTCGGGGAAGGTGAGGTGATTTTCGAACTTGTGTAATTCGGTCTTGGCAAAAATCCGGTCGATGGTGTTGAAGATGTCGCCTTTGAAGCGCGAGGAACCGGGCATCGGCGGGATGGGCTGATTCGTCGCTTCCTTGATGATCTCGTAGAACATCTGCTTGTTCTCGGGCAACGGACCGGAAACGAAAAGCCGCCCACCGGGTTTTAGCACCCGATGAGCCTCACCAAATGTAAAGTCGAGGTCTGAGGCGTAGTAAATGGCGAAGGCGCTCGTGCACAAGTCGAATGAATTGTCGGCGAAGTCGAAACGCTTGTTGAAATCCAGAAAGACAAACTCAATGTTCGAGCCGCGTTCTTTGTTCTTGGCACGGGCTTTGTCCAGCAGTTCTTCCGAGAAATCGCCGCCCGTGATTTTCGCGCCACCTTTAGTATAATCGTCGAACAGGAAAGAGAGCTTGCCCGCGCCGCAACCGACATCGAGAATGTTCATGCCCGCCTGAGGTTGGAGCAGATCGTTCGTCCAGACGTCGATGTTGGCGGAGCCAAACCGCTCGTGGATGTCAATGCGAGTGAGCAAGTCCTTTGAAGTTTCCTGATAATTGATTTCCATTTTTTTCTCCTGAAAGTTCGTTGGTCGAGTAGCAGCGCGAAGCGCTGCATATCGAGACCAACAGGTAGCAAAAACGTGTTTGGGTGGTCTAGATAAGGACTTCGTCCTACTCGACCACCGATGGAACAAAATTATACCAAAAATAAACCAAAATTCAATCACTGAATTTTGAGTGAGACGAAATGAAAAAGATCATTCAACCCGTAAAAGGTACGCGCGAGTTTTATCCCGAGCAGATGTTTTTGCGCAATTTCATTTATGAAAAAGTGCGCGATGCCTCTCGGGCATTTGGCTATCAGGAATGGGACGGTCCGTTTATCGAGCCGATAGAGTTGTACGCGGCAAAATCGGGCGAAGAACTCGTCAAGAAGCAGTCGTTCACCTTCGAGGATCGCGGGGGAGAATCGGTGACCTTGCGCCCCGAGCTCACGCCATCGTTGGCGCGCATGATCGCGGCAAAACAAGGTGAGTTAACATTTCCCGTGCGGTGGTGGTCGTTCGGACCGTTCTGGCGATACGAGTCGCCCCAACGCGGACGCTCGCGCGAATTCTTCCAATGGAACATCGATATGCTGGGTGTGGATTCGCCCGAAGCGGATGCGGAGCTTATCGCGGTGGGGGCGACCTTCCTGCGCTCGGTCGGACTCAGCCCCAAGCTGGCTCAGATCAATGTGAATAATCGCCGCCTGATGGAATCTCAATTCGACGCGCTCGGCATCCCGGCGGAAAAACGTGTGGACGTTTCAAATCTCGTCGACCGGCGCACCAAAATGGAGACTGCCAAGTGGGATGCGTACGCGCTGGAGACCGGGCTAAACCAAAAGCAATTGGACGGCTTGAAGAAGCTTCTTGAAGATTTCGACCTGTGGAAGCAAAGCCAAGAATTGACTCGAACCTTTGCCGCGCTGGAGGCGTTGGGTGTGAAGGAATATGTGAAATTCGACCCGAACATCATGCGCGGGTTGTTGTACTATACAGGCACGGTCTTCGAGGCGTTCGACACCAGCGGCTCGGTCAGACGCGCCATCTTTGGCGGCGGGCGTTATGACAACTTGCTCGAAGATGTTGGGGGGCAGCCCCTGCCCGGCGTCGGTTTTGCAATGGGGGATGTTGTGATTGGGATAATTCTACAGGAGGCCGGACTCGTCCCTGAGTTTCAACCGAGTCCCGCGCGGGTGCTCGTCACGGTATTCGATGAAATACTGTTGGTGAAATCCTACGAACTTGCAACCGAGTTGCGGAACGGGGGAGTCGATGTACTCGTCTACCCGGAGCCGGCAAAACTCCCCAAGCAATTCAAATTTGCTGACAGGATGAAAATGAAGGTTGCGCTGGTGCTAGGACCCGACGAAGCAGAAAATGACTTGGTGGTAGTGAAAAATTTGACAAACGGCGAGCAAGTTCAGCTGGCGCGCGAAACGATTCTTAAATCCATAAAAGAGATTTTAAAGAATGCCTGAACTTCGCCCCGTTACAAGAGAAAACTGGGAAGTGCTGATTGACCTGAAAGTGCGAGACGATCAGAAAACTTTCGTGGCGTCGAATTTATACTCGATCGCGCAGGCGCAGTTCGGTGATGAGTACGAAGGGCACTGGGACTTATTTCCGTATGGAATCTATGAAGGTGATCAGCCGGTTGGGTTTTTGATGTATGGCTTGAACTTCCATCATCCGCGTCAACAGGCTTTTATTCAGCGTTTGATGGTGGACGAAAAGTTTCAGGGTAAGGGGTATGGCAAGTTTGGCATGGAGAAACTTCTTGAGGTCTTCCGTGCGGACGAACGCATCAAAGAAGTGGGAATTATCTATCTGCCGTCGTCCTGGTCTTTTACTCCGTACCCGGGTCCTTCTTTGAAGAAGTCGTAATTCGGCTTGATGTCAGCTGTCAGGTCAAGGACTTCGCCGGCTTCCAATTGGCGGGCGGTATCTAGAACGATGGGCTGTCCATGGTGATTCGTGCCTTCAAAATGACCCGTAAGTCCGACGTTGCTGATGTATTCGCCGCCTTTGGCAGTATACGCCGACGGCACCTCATCCTCAGGGTAGATGGCGATGAACGGACATTCTGGAACACATGCACCGCAATCAATGCAGGTGTCGGGGTCAATGTAGATCCAGGGCCATTTGTCGAGGGGGAATCCGGGCAGCATGCATTCCACAGGGCATACATCAATACAGCCGCGGTCTCGGACGCACAAACTGGTAACAATATGGGTCATTACGAATCTCCTTATCGGAAGTTATTTTTCAGATGCCTAGATTATAACGTCCTTCGCTTGCCGTGCAAGGTGTGTTTCGTCACTTTGCGGCGTAACGAACAGCGACTGCATCCCAGTTGACCACGTTCCACCATGCGCTAATGTAATCGGGCCGGCGGTTCTGGTAATTTAGATAGTACGCGTGCTCCCACACGTCAATGCCCAAGATCGGCGTCGTACCTTCAGAAAGGGGAGTGTCCTGATTGGCTGTGGAGACGACCGCCAGTCCTTTCACTTTTTTGACCAACCATGCCCAGCCGGAGCCGAAGCGGGTCGTGGCGGATTTGGTGAATTCCTCCTTGAACGCGTCGAATGACCCGAAGGCTGATTCGATCGCTTTTGCCAATTCACCGCCCGGAGCGCCTCCGCCCTTGGGACCCATCACATCCCAGAACATATTGTGGTTGTAGGTTCCGCCGCCGTGATTGCGAACAACCATGCGGACGGACTCGGGCACCGCGTTGAGGTCACTTAGCAACGCTTCGAGGCTTTTTCCGGCGAGTTCGGGGGTCTTCTCCACCGCGCCGTTCAGGTTCGTGATGTACGCCTGATGGTGTTTTGTGTGGTGGATTTCCATCGTGCGCGCGTCGATGTGTGGTTCGAGCGCGTCGTAAGCATAAGCCAGTTTCGGAAGTTCGAAAGCCATGTTTCTCTCCTTATGTTTGAATTTGAGTAAACTACTCTGAGATTGTAGCCGTGTGGGGGGAGGGTGTCAAGAAAAATATTCCAAAGGGCGCTTCAGAGCCTTCGAAAAGTGTGTCATTGCCATCGTAATCATGATAATGGTGATGGAGCCGTAGTTCCCGCACAAAGACCCGAACACAATTCAGGGTCTTTGTGTTTTAATTCGACTTGCTCATGACCCTGCACCTGACCGAAACCGATCAAAGCATGTTGCGCGGCAACGAAGGGCTCGCCGCCAAGATGGCGATGTCCATTCTCGTTCGTATGGCTGAGGTGGCGGGCGCGAAAGAACTGCTTGACATCACCGCCGCGCACATTGACAGCACGATTTACATCGGCGATGCAGGATTGGAATTTGCCGAACGGCTTGCAGGCCTCGGCGCGAAAGTGCGAGTGCCGACGACACTTAACGTCAGCGGGCTGGATGAGCATCATTGGCACGAATGGGCGGTCCCCGCGGAGTGGGCGAGGCGGGCTCAACGCCAGATGGATGCGTATCGAAGCATGGAAACGATTCCAACGTGGACGTGCGCGCCTTACCAAACCGAGATGAAGCCGAAATTTGGTCAACAGATCGCGTGGGGTGAATCCAACGCCATCGTCTTTGCCAATTCAGTGATCGGCGCGCGTACCGAGCGATACCCCGACCTCTTCGATATTTGTTGCGCCATCACTGGGCGGGCTCCGGCGATCGGCTTGCATCTCACCGAAAACCGAGCAGGGGAATTGTTGTTGCGTTTGAAGGAAATCCCTGAGGCTTTACAACGGAGCGATGACTTTTATCCGGTACTGGGGCATCTCATCGGAAAAGTTGCATTGGATCGAATCCCGGTTATTGACGGGATGACTGCCACTCCCAGCGAGGATCAACTCAAAGCATTAGGAGCCGCAGCCGCGTCCTCAGGCGGAGTGGCGTTATTTCACGTGATAGGCGTCACGCCCGAAGCGCCGACATTGGGAGCGGCGTTTCAAGGCAATGAACCAAAAGAAAGACTTGAAGTGACGATGAGTCTGTTGCGAAAGGCGCGCGCAGAGCTTACGCACACAGACAGCGACATGTTGGATATGGTCGTTTTGGGAAGCCCTCATTTTTCACTGGCAGAATTCAAGCAACTCGCGCCAATGGTGAAGGATAAGAAGAAAAATCCCAACGTACGATTCCTTGTTACATCCAGCCGAGCGATGACTCAATTGGCAAAGCAAGCCGGCTACCTCGAAACACTACAATCCTTCGGCGCGCAATTGACCGTGGATACGTGCATCCTCGCCACGCCGATGTTACCGCCGGAGATCAAGCACTTGATGACAAATTCTGCAAAGTTTGCCTATTACACGCCCGGCTTACTTGGCAGAACTATTGCGTTTGGAAGTTTAAAGGATTGTGTAAACTCTGCGATCGAGGGCAAAATTGTACGGGATGAATCGTTATGGAACAGCTGACGATTTTAGGGAAACCATTTATCCCCGGCTTGGCAAGGGGGATGGCCCTCGTGAGTGCCGTGCCGCTATCGTTCTGGGGCGGATTCGACTGGAAGAGTGGCGAGATCATTGATCGGCGGCACCCACTTTCTGGAGAGATTGCGAAAGGCAAAGTACTGGCGATTCCATTTACTCGGGGATCATCTACAACTACAGCAGTATTGCTGGAGGCGATTCGCGCAAAGACCGCACCTGTCGCCATCCTCACCACCACGACCGATTTTTTCTTCGCGTTAGCTTCGGTTGTGGCAGACGAGATGTATTCGAAGTCGATTCCATTGGTGGCGATCACGGAGAGTGATTTTTCGCGACTTCAGTCGGGTGATGAAGTGAAAGTCACTGAGAGCGGAACAGTTATCGTAACAAAGGCGAACAATCATGTTGAAGCTTGACGCAGCTTTGAAGTTCACGCCTCCCTCCAACTGGCTCAAGATCACTGTTATCGATGCGCACACCGGTGGTGAGCCATTTCGTGTTATTGCAGATGGATTCCCAGAACTAAAGGGCAATACCATCCTTGAGAAACGACGGTATGCAAAAGATCATTACGACCATCTTCGTACGGCGTTGATGTGGGAGCCGCGCGGTCACGCGGATATGTACGGGTGCATCCTCACACTGCCCGTCACGCGTGAAGCAGATTTTGGAATCTTGTTCATTCACAATCAGGGGTTTAGCACGATGTGCGGGCACGGCATCATCGGCATCGCAACCGTTGTGCTGCAAACAGGCATGATGCCAATGATATCGCCAATCACCACGATCAAAATAGACAGCCCGGCGGGTTTGATTACCGCGTTCGCTCATATCGAGGACAACCATGTTAAAGATGTTTCGTTCCATAACGTTGCATCGTTTGTCGCGGAGTTAGATGCGGTTGTAGATGTGCCCGGTCTTGGCGAAGTCCGTTACGACCTTGCGTTCGGCGGCGCGTTCTATGTTTACGTTAATGCTGAAGATGTGGGCGTTTCGTGTTCGCCTCAAGATTTTCGTCCGCTCATCGAAAAAGGTATGGCAATCAAGCGTGCGGTTATGAAGAGCCGAAAGATAGTGCACCCCTTCGAAGAGGATTTAGGATTTTTGTATGGAACGATCTTTGTGGGCCCCGCGGTGGATGAAAAATCGCACAGCCGCAACGTGTGTATCTTCGCCGACGGGGAGGTCGATCGCAGTCCGACTGGAACCGGTGTGAGCGGACGATTGGCGATCCATCACACGCGCGGCGAGCTGAAAGTGAATGAGGAGATCGTTATCGAAAGCATTATCGGCAGTAAATTCGCTGGGCGGGTTGTTGAAGAGACGGTGTTCGGCACGTACGCGGCGATCATCCCCGAAGTCCGCGGCGAGGCGCACATCATCGGTCGCAATGAATTGTGGATCCATCCGGACGATCCGCTTCGAGATGGATTTATCTTGCGATAGCTAGGGTCAATGAATCCGTGAAACTTCCACCGCATCTTTACCTCGACGAACGAAAAATCCCGTATGAAGCGCGCAGTTTTCCGCCGGAGACTGAAAAGGGCGCGGCAAATGTTGCGCGTGCTTTGGGTTTCTCCGAGCGGCAGGCGGTGAAGACGTTGATCTTTCAAGCAGACACCGGCGAGCGCGTGCTGATGATGCTCGGCGGCGACCAAAACGCGATCTCTGGAAATCTAAAGAAGGCAATCGGCTCGCGGAATATCCAAATGGCTTCGCCCGAGGCGGTTAAGGAAACAACTGGATATGTCATCGGTTCCATTCCGGCATTTGGCTGGCAACCCGTAGGATTCCGATCTTTCCTCGAAGCGACTCTCCTCCACGAACCGATCCTCGGCACGGGCGCAGGTCAATGGGGTGTGGAGATCATGATCACGCCGGAGAATTTGATCAAAGCCAGCAGTGCGATTGTTGTGAATTTAACGGTTCGCGAGATGTCGGTTTTCTCTGAATAACCTCGCGAACTTTCGCGCAAGAGATTTTCTACGGCGACAGACGCGAGACAGGCTATGAAGCGCTTGTAAGACTTGTGTAAGGAATTGCGGGGTAAAAGTAGTGGTCGTATTCTCATCCACATGCGTAGGAGGCACGAATGAAAGAATTCAAGAAGCCCGCTGAATCTGATTTGCGAAAGACTTTATCCCCGATCCAATACGAAGTAACCCAGCACGAAGGCACGGAGCGCCCGTTCGCGAACGAGTATTGGGACAGCAAGCAAGACGGCATCTACGTGGACGTCGTCTCAGGCGAGCCGTTGTTTAGCTCGTTAGATAAATACGATTCTGGAACCGGTTGGCCTTCCTTCACCCAACCATTGGAAAACGACAATGTCGTTACCCGCACCGACTTCAAACTCTTCTTGCCGCGAACCGAAGTCCGCTCGAAGCACGCGGACTCGCACTTGGGACATGTCTTTGACGACGGTCCCGCACCTACAGGCTTGCGTTACTGCATGAACTCCGCTGCGATGAGGTTTATTCCTGTGGAGAAGTTAGAAGAGGAAGGATATAGCGAGTATCTGGCTTTGTTTAAGAAATAGATAAAAAAGGACCTGACAGGTCACTCAGACCTGTCAGGTCTTCTAATTTCATTCGATTCCCTTCATCTCAAATATAACCAATTCAATTCTCGTAGTTTGTCTGCCAGCGGTTGAGTTAAATCTTCCTCCCTCATTCGCCACGCCCAGTTGCCGCCGAGGCGGGAGGGAAAGTTCATCCGCGCTTGGACTCCTAGATTCAGTATATCCTGCATTGGTGCAACGGCTATTCCCGCCACCGATGACCACACGGCGCGGATCAGGTCCCACGCAAATTCGCTTCCGTCCGAATCCAAATACCGAAGAGCAAACTCGCGCTCATTGTCTGCCGCTGTTTCGAACCATCCTCGCGCGGTATCGTTGTCGTGCGTGCCGGTGTATGCCACGCAGTTTTCGACATAGTTATGAGGCAGGAACGGGTTATCAGGTCCCGAGAATCCAAATTGCAATACCCGCATTCCGGGCAATTCGAATTCTTCAAGCAGTGCGGTCACATCCGGGGTGATTAAGCCGAGGTCTTCCGCAATGATCGGAAGGCTGATTTCGGCTGTGGCGAATCCATCACTCAGACCGGCGTCAATCGCGCTAAACAAGTCCGCGCCGGGGCCGGGAACCCAGCGTCCGTTTTCGGCCGTCTTTTCGCCGGCGGGGATTTCATAATAGCCGGCAAACCCCCGGAAGTGGTCGAGGCGCAATATATCCACAGTTTTCAACGTGAACTTAATCCGCTCCATCCACCATCGGTAACCGGAATCTTGGTGTACGTCCCAGCGATAGAGCGGATTACCCCAAAGCTGGCCCGTGGACGAGAACAAATCCGGCGGCACGCCTGCGACGACGGTTGGGTTGCCCACTTCATCCAGATAGAACAATTCAGGGTGTGCCCAAACATCTGCGCTGTCATAGGCAATGAAGATCGGTGCGTCGCCTATGATCTTGATTCCTTTTGCGTTTGAGTAGTCTCGCAGGTGATCCCACTGACGGGAGAACAGATATTGATAAAACGAGTGACGCAGTATGGCATCCGATAATTCCTTGCGCGCCTTATCCAGTGCGGAAGGCTTGCGCGCGCGTAACGATTCATCCCACGTGTTCCAGGCGTTGCCGCCGTATGAATCTTTCACTGCCATGAAGAGCGAGTAATTTTCCAGCCAGGTGACGTTTTGCGCACAAAAGTACTCAAAGCCGTCCCGGAAGTCTTTTGGCGCGGAGTGGAAGCGACTGAAAGCCTTGAGAAGTAGATTTGACTTCCATGGGATGAGCAAGCCAAAGTCTACGCGCGAAGCGGGAAATTCCGGCGCATCAACAAGGTCATCTAAATCCAATAATCCATCCTGAATCAGAACGTCCGGGCTGATGAGATAATGATTTCCAGCAAACGCAGAAAAACATTGATAGGGCGAATCGCCGTAGCCCGTCGGTCCGAGCGGAAGGATTTGCCAAAGTTTGCAAGCGGTAGATTCAAGCCAATCAACGAAGCGATATGCTTGTGGACCCAGATCACCGATCCCATAACTGCCTGGCAGGCTGGTTGGGTGTAGGAGAATTCCGCTCGCGCGCTCAAATTTCATTTGCCTGCCTCTTCGTTTCGACGACTTGTCCGGCGCGCACAGTCGATTCGCTGTAATCACGCGCAACCACGTCTGTGCTGATCTCCGCCTCCGGCTCGACAACATAACCTGCCGGCACTTCGCTGTTCTTTCCAACGAGCGCAATGCGGATATTTTGGTCGGCAACGCCCCAGCCGATGCGCGCGCCTTCTCCGACGCGGACGCGCTTATCCAGCACGGCTCGTTCGACGACCGCATTCTTTCCGATCTCCGTGTCTGTGATGACAATGGATTCGCGTACGACCGCCCCCGAGTGCACAACAACACCGGGCGAGAGCACGCTGCTTTCGACACGCGCCCCTTCTTCGATGAAACAACCGTGGCAAATCATACTCGCGTAGATGTGTGCATTTGCGGGAATTCTCGCAGGCGGCAACTCTGCGGTGCGCGTATGAATGATCCAACTGCGGTTGTATAACTTCAGCGTAGGCGTGGGCGCAAGTAAATCCATATGTGCCTGCCAGTAGGATTGCACGGTTCCCACGTCCATCCAGTAGCCGCTGTAGGGGAACGCATACACGCGCGCTTTATTTCTTAATAGTCGAGGAATGACATCCTTGCCGAAATCGTGAGACGATCCCTTGCGGTTTCGATCCTCCCAGAGCGCTTTGTCAAGCACATCCCGATTGAAGAGATAAACGCCCATATTCGCGAGCGTTCCGGGCGGTTTGGGTGGTTTCTCGACGAAGGATTTGACCTGATATTTGTCGTCTGTAGCCAGGATGCCGAAGCGCGGCGCCTCCTCGATAGGCACGCTGATGGTTCCGAGAGTGACGTCTGCCCGGTGATCGAGGTGACACGAGATCATCGGCTCATAGTCCATGGTGTAAATATGATCGCCGGAGAGAATCAGAACAAGGTCGGGCAGGCCTTGTTTGATGAACCCGAAATTTTGCTGGACGGCGTCGGCTGTGCCGGCGTACCAGTCCGAGTCGTTGCGGGCTTTGTATGGCGTGAGGATCTTGACCCCGCCAGTGAAGTCGCGATTCAAGTCCCATGGCGCGCCCGAGCCGATATGTTCGATCAGCGACTGCGGGCGATATTGTGCCATCACCATCAAGTCAAAAATTCCTGAGTTGACGCAGTTCGACAGGGCGAAATCGATGATGCGGTATTTCCCGGCAAACGGAACCGCGGGCTTCGTACGCTTTTTTGTCAACACGCCAAGTCGCGAGCCTTCTCCGCCTGCAAGGATGACCGCGCGTGTTTTCATTCTTTTTCACCGCTCGATGCTTGAGGTTGTGGCTGTTCTTCGCGCACGGCTCGTACCGCCGGTTCACCTGTTTTGGGATAAGCCTCACGGTATTCATTGACCAATTTCTTATAAAGTTCGGCATATTTCTGTGCGGAACTTTGCCAGCCGTAATCCAGCGCCATGCCAGCTTTTTGCATGTTCGCCCAGCGCGAATGATACGGATATAGCTTCAGCGCGCGGCGAAGCGCATCGTTGAACGACTTTACTTTGGCTTCCACAAAGGCAAACCCCGTTTCACCGTCTGTGACCGTATCGTGCAATCCACCAACCGCTCGCACAAGCGGAATGCTTCCGTAGCGCATGGCGATCATTTGCGAGATGCCGCACGGCTCGTAGCGTGAGGGCATGAGGAAGACGTCTGAGCCGGCATAAATCTGACGCGCAAGTTTAGCGTCGTACCGCGTTTCCACCCGGACACGGTCTGGCAAGTCTTCCTGCAATTTCTTGGCTGTCGCTTCGAGTTTTGGGTCGCCCGCGCCGAGCAGTACAAATTGCCAGTTTTGCTTTTTCAACATGCGTAAGCCTTTGAGTGCGATATCCACCCCTTTTTGCGGATCCATGCGTGAGACCATACCGAGCAGTGGAATCTCTTCACTTGCCGGCAAACCAAGTCTTTCCTGTAATGCGGCTTTGTTCTTCGGACGCACGGAAAGTGTGTCGGCGCTGAAAGTCGCTGAAATGACAGGGTCAGTTTGAGGGTCGAAGGATTCGGTGTCAAGTCCGTTGAGGATGCCGCGCAGGGTTTCTGTTCGATTTCTGAAGAAATCTTGCAAGCCGCTTCCAAACTCTTCGTGCAAAATCTCATCTGCATAAGTTGGCGAGACCGCAACAATGGCGTCGGATGCCCAGAGCCCGAGCGGCATCGGCATAGTGCGCGCCCAGTCCGGCAGGTCCGTTTGCGCCAAGGGGATGTTGTATGCCTCGAGAATCTCTTTTATATCGGGACCCATGAACGGCAGGTTGTGAATCGTGACCAACGAGGCAATCCGATGCTTTTTGTCCTCCCAGCGCTTCACCAGGTTTCCATACGCCGCAAGCGCCGTGTGCCAATCGTTACAATGGATGATATCGGGCTTCCAGTTTACTTGACCCGGCAGTTCCAGCGCGGCGAGAGAGAAAAAGACATATTTCTCGGCATCGAGTTTGTTGTTTGATGAATAGACAGAGCCGCTCGCGCGGATCGGTTCGCCATTGATGAAATAGACAGGCATGCCTTCTAATATACTTTCTGATACGTCTGCTTGAATCTCCGAATTGCCCCGCGGAAGGGCGAATATGCCCACCGGTTTGAGAGACTCTGTCTTGATCACCGTGTGATGAGGAAGTGCAAGACGGACATCGAACTTGATTTCATCGTTGGAAAGTTTGCGCAGGACACGCGGCAGGGTGCCCGCCACGTCCCCCAGACCGCCGACCTTGATATATGGCTCGGCCTCCGCGGCGAGGAAAAGAACATTGATGGTTTTAGGCATAGGGGAATATTGTACTATTGGATAGACCCGACGGACTTTTTAGTATCCGTCGGGTCTAATGTGGGAGCCTGATGGGTTTCGAACCCACAACATCCACATCCACAGTGTGGCGCTCTGCCATTGAGCTACAGGCTCCGTGAGCGGCGAGATTATATCATTTGAACTTATGGCAAACAAGGCTACGGGTTCATTGCGTCCACGATCAATTCGTCCCCGATTCGTTTTGCCAATCGAATATTATTTTCTTCGATCAAAACTACGACGACGATTGGCGTCCCACCCCAATTGGGAGGCGTTCCTGCAAGGAACCACGTTACGGATGAATCTTTTTCGTCTGCTTGCCCGATGTGCGACCAGTAACGATTTCCGGACTGGATGAATAACTGTGCCGCTTCATCCGCCGATTCGGCCGTTGTCGCTTCGACCGGCGCTCCCTGCGCTGGGAGGATCACCCAGCCATCCCTTGGCGTATTCACCGCCGCGGCAAGGCTCGGCGCAGGGATAATGCCGTGATTGCTCAAGGATGCAGCTGCCAGCGCCACTTGCAGGGGCGAAACGTGGAAATGCGACAACTCCGAATCGGAAAGCGATTGAGCGACCGGTAACCGTATTTGCAGTACGTTGTGAAAGCCCATTGCCTCATGAACTAACTCGCGCTCTTCTTGATTCAGATTCTGTTGGTCGAGTACTGCCTGCCCAAATGGGGTTAACATTGTGCCTGTGGGATACAACCCTTGCGTAACTCGATTGATTAGCGGCCGCTTTGGATCGGTCCTTAAGTTTAGCCCGATCTCGTCTAAGTGATTGGGGTTGAACGTCGGGTGCGATGACATCACCAGGATTTCCCCGTTCTGCGCGTTGAGCATCAGCACTGCACCTGAATGGCCGAGCAGCATTTCGTCTGCCCGGAATTGAAGATAAAGGTCAATCGTGAGGCGAACGTCCAACCCGGGCGGCGACATACCATAAAGCAAGTGATTCCACCAAATGGTCGTCGCAGGTGTTCCCTGCAATCCGCGCAAGTAGCTGTCTAGAGAAGCCTCAAGACCAGCTTGGCCATATTTTGAGTGATTGTATCCGGTGATCGGTGCAAGGTCAGGGTAAACGTAGAATCGTTCCAAATCTCCAATCTCACCAATAGTTGTCGTGATGACCGAATTGTTTCTGTCTATCAAATCTCCTCGCGGCACGAACTGATCTTCGATCACGCGACGCGGGTTGTCGGGGCGGGTGAGCAAGTCAGGTCCTCGGACGATTGCCCACCATCCATTGGTGAGCGCGGTCGCAAAAATTCCCAAAGAAAGCAACGCGCCCAATGTGAGATACGGTTGCGGCTTGACCAACGGTGCGGGTTCCTCGTCGAGATGGTTGCTGATGTGGAGGAGAAACAAAAGCGCGGTAAAGGAAGTCAGCAGTGATGAGCCGCCATAAGAAACGAAAGGTAGAGTTACACCAGTCAACGGGAGCAAACGCAAGTTGCCGCCCATGATGAGCAGAGTTTGAATTCCGAAATAGGAAACAACTCCTGCCGCGCATAGCCGGCGAAACAAATCAGGTGCGCGGAGCGAGGCGCGCAAGCCGCGGGCGAGGATCAAGGCAAAGAGGGCAAGCAGGCCGAATGTCCCGAAAAGACCCGTTTCTTCTGAAATCGTCGCGAAGATGAAATCGGAAACTGCGACCGGCACGAGCGACGGGCTTCCCAAGCCCGGGCCCCTGCCTTCAAGCCCTCCGTTCGCAATCGCGAACAGCGCCTGGATAATTTGGTATGAGCCGCCCTCCGGGTCTGCCCACGGATTGAGCCATGAGTCGACGCGGGCGCGAACGATCCCGATCAGATAGTAGCCTCCAATGCCAATGAGGGTGATCATCGCCGCGCTAAACAAGAGTGTTCGCCGCCGACCGGTGGCGAGATAGATCATGATAGTGAAGAGCGCGATGAAGATGGAAGCCGTGCCGAGATCGCGCTGGAAAAGGAGCAAGAGGATCCCCAGTCCGCTGATAACAAATGTGGGAAGGACGAGGGAAAACGTTTTTACTCGAATCGCCAGCCGATCAGCAAGATATGCGGACAGAAAAGCGATCAACAGTAATTTCAATGGCTCGGAGGGTTGGAAGTAAATGCCGCAACAGCCAAGCCATAATTGTGGTCCAATCCCGATCGGGTTGGTGCCGAACAAAAGCGTGAGGCCAACAAGCAGGAACCCGCCAGTCAACAGGATGTATTTGTATCTTCGCAGAAAATTCAGCGTGCCGGGAAGTCGCAACCCAAACAACAGCCCGATCAGACTGATATCGAGCCATAACGCCTGCCGCGCGCCGAGAGTGGTGTCGAGTCGCCAGATGGTAAGCATTCCCCAGCCGCTGAGCAGTGCCGCGGCGGGAAAAAGGTAGGGGTCTGCGTCTGGGAGGCGTCTTGTTATTCCGCGGTGTACAAGAAAAATCAAGATTCCCCACATCAAAACGGCAACCCATTGTGAAATGCGAAGGTCTGTATCCAGCGAGCGCAACCGCACTGCCGGCGACAAGGTGATGAGCGTTGATTGCAACAGCAAAAAAACGGCGGCGATCTTGAGCAGATTGCTCTGAATTACGCGGTTCATGCCTCAGAGATACTTTTTCACAAGCAGGTCGAGTTTCTTGCGTGTATCACCAGGGATCGCATTTTTCTGGGTGATGAGCGCGGTGGAAAGTGCGTGTTCGCAATCGCACTCGCGTTTGTGTTTGAGGTTACGTGCAAGGATATTGATCGAGGCTTGTGCGAGGGCGGTATTCTTGTTCAAGGTCTGAATCACCATTTCGACGGTCACCGGTTCCTCGCTAACATGCCAGACGTCGTAATCGGTGACGTGTGCCATGGTCGCGTAGCAGATTTCGGCTTCCCGCGCAAGAAACGCTTCCGGTGATGCGGTCATGCCGATGATGGACATTCCCCACGCGCGATACACATTTGACTCTGCCTTTGTGGAGAATCGCGGACCTTCGATCGTGATGAAGGAACCACCGCGATGTACCACGCCTCTTGCCTCCCGTACGGCTGATTCCAGCTGGGAGGAAAGATCCGCGCAGAAGGGGTCTGCCACGCTGATGTGCGCCACAAGCCCCTCGCCAAAAAATGAACGCTGGCGACGATGTGTATTGTCGTAGATACTGTCAGGTATCACGATATGCCCGGGGGCGAAATCTTCACGCAATGACCCGCACGCGCTAATGCTGAGGATTCGCTCGACCCCCAACGATTTCAAGGCGAAGATGTTTGCTCGATATGGCACTTCCGTCGGTGTGATATGGTGCCCAATTCCGTGCCGGGCAAGAAAAGCAACGGGCTGTCCCTCAAGCGTGCCAGTGATGATGGGCGCGCTCGGTTTGCCGAACGGAGTGTCTATGATGTGTTCGGCTGCATCCGTTAGCCCGGGAATCGAATACAAGCCTGATCCGCCAATCACGGCGAGCTTTAGCTGTTCGGTCATCGAGTCCTCCGATCCTTCATGCCTTGCCTGTTGACTTTTCCTCTGCATCGACGCGGAGGACAAAGGCGGTGTTTCCACATGTGAACTCGTCGTCCGTAATGACGACCGCAGGCGTGTTCAATTTTCTTCCGTTCAAGAACGTTCCGTTGGTCGAGTTTAAGTCCTCGAGCCACCATTGGTTGTGGTGATGCGTCAGCCGTGCGTGCTGGGAAGAAATCACTTCATCGAGGACAGAAACGTCGCAAAGTGAATGACGCCCAATAATGATCTCGTTTTGAAAAAAATGAAATTCTCGGTCGTGGCCCTGCTCTGATTTTTGAAATACGGAGATTCCAGCCCTTTTCCTTTTCGATAGGCTCGTCGCTTGCTGTCTCAACTCCTGCCAGAGGGTCAATAAAGCCCACGCCAGAAAGATATATAACGCGATTGTAAGAGCCAGCCGCAAGACCAGTACAACGGTAGCGATCATTGCTTGGCTTTGTCTTGCTTGAGTTGATCCGTTTTGATGTCTATGGTTTTGTGTTCAATGGAAGCGGTAGGTCTTTCGCTGGTGCCATTGCGTTGACCTTCAAGAGGTGACGTTTCCGCGAGGTCGGGTCGAACCGGCGGATTGTCTTGGCCGAAGATGAGGGCAACGCCGGCGAGTGAGATCACGTCGCCCGGATAAAGAACCGTCTGGCTGGTGCGTTGACCGTTTACGAACGTACCGCCAGTAGAGTTCAGGTCAAACAAGACAAAACGTCCTTTGATGGATCGTAGTTGGGCATGATTTCGCGACACGCGCGGGTCGTCAATCACGAGGTGATTTTCCAGCCGCCGCCCGACGTTGACCACCGGTTCGCTCAGCGAATACACTTTGACGCCTTCGATAATCAGAAATGCATTTTCTGGAATGGAATCGTCTCCGTTCAGTTCTGACGTGGTAGTCTTGTTTGCCATCCCTTTGGTGTCTTCGACAGGCTCGAGCCGATGTGATGCCACAATACTGATGTCGTCGCTGGAGAATTTGTCATCTGTTGTGATTGTAATCGTTGGGCTTCCTGTGAATTTCAAACCTACTTCTTTGCCTGCGGTAATTATGATGCTTTTCAGGACCTCGAGAGTGGCTTGCTCGTTCCACATCGGGGAGGTGTCAGGTGCGACAATCAGGGTGTATACGTTGGGCGCGATTGCGCCTTCCCCGCTCTTTTCAACGATGTTTTGCTTGAGCGCTGTAGACAAGCGCTGAATAACTCGGTCTTCGATGCGAAGGCCGGGTAATATTCCCACCAACTGGTCTTCCACCAAGGACTGTAACTTAGATTCCAACTGGTCAAGTTTGTTTTTCATTGCATCCCTGCCGAATTGGCGCATGAACATTATAGGAGGGACGGCAAAAAACCGCAAGTTTGTAATCTTGCAGTTTTGAAATATGCCAATATTTATACATATTGTTTAGTTTAATTTCTGGTTGCAATTTGGGCAAACTGTCTCATTTGTCCGAACAACGAACCCGCAATGACGGCAGGTGGTGGGGTGGATATCGCCCAGCGGCGCACCGCACATCAAACAAGAGCCTTCGCCCAACCGATTTGCCGTGCCGCAGTAGTCGCAGGCAATTCGAGCCAGCCTATCAGACAAGGTATGAGATGCGCCAAGGGTCGCGATGGTCCTGTCGATGGTTTTCCAAACTTTTTCGCTGAGTTGAATACTTTCGATATCCTGTGCGAGATCGTCCAATCGGGAAAGCAAACTGAACGGATTGCGAAATGCCGACCACGCCGTGTGACCGAGACTCGCGGCAATTCCCAGCCATGCCTGCTGACCCAACTCGATCATGACGCCGTCAGCCACCCATTGGATGTTAACTGTCAGGGCAGTTTGCCCGCCGGACATGGCTCCTGAACGGGTGGCAATCTGTACCGCCATTTTTTCCTTCCCGCCAATCACTTGTGCGTGCATGTTACCGCGGTTGAATTCTGCCATCAGTGCGTGAGCGACATCGCCCGGTTGTACGTTTCCGTGAAAGATTCGCCGATCCATGATTTCGATTATAATCCTCATCACCAAAGCGACGACGTTCAGTCGTCGCGTTGTATCTCTCGATGTATCTATACGTGTTAAAACAATTTTGGTTTAAGAATTTAGTCACTTTGCTCGTGATTTTATGTTTTGGGACTATTGTCCTGTCGCCGCCGCGGCAGGTTATGGCATTTCAAGGTGATGCCACGCCAACCGGGATCGTCATCACAGTGACTTACACCGACCCGATGAACGTTCGCGCAGGACCGGGTACGTTCTACGACATCATCGGTCAGTTATTTCCCGGGGACGTTCAACCTGCTTTGGGGATTTCGCCCGGACGGGAGTGGATTCAAATTACCTACGAGGGCCAAATCGCCTGGGTGTACGCTCCCTATGTCAGCGTTTCGGGAGGCGAGCTTCAGGTTGTGGAGCCGCCGCCGACACCCACACCTCCCACCACGGCAACGATTGATCCTACACTCGCCGCGGCATTTAATCAGCAACCTACTGAAACGCGTATGCCAACCTTTACACCGCCTCCACAGATGACCGTTCCGCATTTCACACCGGCGATTGCTCCGCCGACGCGCGGCGTTCCGTTCGGATACTTTGTGCTCGTTCTCGGTGCATTGGGCGGGCTTGGCTTGGCACTTTCCCTTCTCTCCCGAAGATGAATGATGTAAGTCGCGCTTTTCGCAGGTCGCGGGTTCTGTTAATCGTATCTGTCGTCGTTGTATGCGCTATGCTGACGTTTTTTGCAAGAAACGATGGACCTGCGATTGTACATGCGCAGCAGCCCACCGGCTCAGTTCCAACCGTTACTAGTACACCGTTGGGTCCCATCGTTCGTGTGGATCCGAGTATCACGCAGATTCGCGTGTACGCCGGACCGAGTTCGTTCGATTACCCTGCCATCGGCGTGATGGTTGCGGGAGAAACCGCGCCAGCGCTTGGGCGAGCACGCGGCAGGGAGGAGTGGATCAAAATTTATTATGCCGGTGTGCCCGGGTCAACCGCGTGGGTGTTTGGTCTGTTTGTGTCATTATCTCCCGGCGCACTTTTGCCTTTAATTGATATCCCGCCTACACCGACCCCATTTTCGACGCCGACAATTGACCCGACCCTTGAAGCAGCTTTCATCGGCCAGCAGACCCCAACGCGCTTGCCCACGTTCACTCCTGCACCTGCGATTGAGTTGCCGTCTTTCGAGTCTTCTGCCGAGCCGGAGGCCACCGGCGTTCCCGCCGGATTTATCATTGTAGTGTTGGGACTGTTCGGATTTTTCGGTGCCGTTCTTTCGTACCTGCGCGGTAGATAGGTGTGGCCAACAAAAAAAGACCGGTAAACCGGTCTTTTTTTGCTTGAAATTTACAGCCTGCTAGTTTTGACAGGAGCACGAACCACCGCAACCACAGCCGCCCTCACCGTGCTCGTGATTGTGAGCCTTGGCAACCGGGCTGTCCACAGCAAAACCGGCGCCGCGCTCCGGGTCATTGACGAAATCAATCTTAGCGCCGCGCAGATATTCGATGGAGACTTCGTCCACCACGACTTTCACGCCGTCGAGTTCAAGGGTTGTGTCAACATCTCGGAAGTTATTGTCGAGCGCCATGCCGAAGTTCACTCCGCAACAACCGCCGCCGGCCACGTAAACGCGCAACGCGTAACCTTCGAGGTTGCGTTCTTGAAGGATGTTCTTGACCGCATCCGACGCAGCGCTGGTTAGGTTTAGCAACGGAGTATCGGTGGCAATGGCGATTCTTGGTTCTAGTTCTTGAAGCATTCTTACTCCTTTTTGGAGGGATTGTCTTGTTGGAAGGAAATCTTATCCGATTTAGGAGAGCCTGTCAACCGAAAATAAACCCGCCCGATTTCTTGACATACGCCCTTTGCGCCTGTAAAATCCGTCTACTTTGCCGGGCAGATGCCCGGAAAAAATTTTGTTCGGGAGGAATCACCCCCTATGTATGCAATGGAAGGACTCACCCAACTGGAGGCAATCGCGATTTGGGCTGTGTTTGGCGTAGCCATTCTCGGCTTGCTGTACGCGATTCTCCTCCGGTCCCAGATCCTGCGTGAAGACCAAGGTACGCCCAAAATGCAGGAAGTCTGGAACGCGATCAAAGATGGAGCGGACGCCTACCTAAGAAGGCAGTTACGCTCCATTTTGCCTTTGATAGGCATCTTGACAATTGCGCTCTTTCTTTCAGTTTATATTGTGCCGCCTTCACCGGAAGCCATCGAGCGCTTCGAAGGTGTTGATCCCGATACGGTTCGATTGTGGATCGGCATTGCACGCGCCTTTGCCTTCGTGATGGGTGCGGGCTTCTCGCTAACCGTCGGTCAGATCGGAATGCGCATGGCGGTGGAGGCTAATGTGCGCGTCGCCTCAGCCTCAAAGCGTTCGTTTGGCGATTCGCTTCGCATCGCTTACCGCGCGGGCACAATCACCGGCATGTTGACGGATGGCCTTGGCTTGCTCGGCGGCACCGTCATTTTTATCGTGCTCGGCATTGCCGCACCGGACGCTCTGCTTGGCTTCGGGTTCGGTGGTACGCTCATTGCGCTGTTCATGCGCGTGGGCGGCGGTATTTTCACCAAGGCGGCAGACGTCGGCGCGGATCTCGTCGGCAAGGTCGAGGCAGGCATCCCTGAGGATGATCCGAGAAATCCCGCAGTGGTGGCTGACCTTGTCGGCGATAACGTCGGTGATTGCGCCGGTATGGCGGCGGACATCTTCGAGTCTTACGAAGTGACGATTGTTTCCGGTTTGATACTCGGTCTCGCGCTTTGGCATACCACCGGGCGTCTTGAGTGGATCATCTTCCCGCTGGTGGTACGCGGTATCGGCGTCTTGTCGTCCATCGTTGGGACGTATTTTGTGCGCGGCGGTCAGGGCAAGAGCGGCGACGCGATGAAAGCCATCTTCAGCGGCTTCCTCACATCTGCCGTAATTTCCGCCGCGTTATTCTTTGTGGCGGGCTACCTTTATTTGAATACATCGGCGATGAACGAATGGGGTGGTTGGTGGCGTATGCCGCTGGCGGTCGGCGTTGGTGTATTGCTCGCGATTTTGATTGACCGCCTGACCGAATATTTTACCGGTACGCATGCCAAACCTGTGAACGACATCAAGAAGTCTGCTGACACCGGTCCCGCGACATTGATATTGAACGGCGTGTCAGTCGGTTTTGAATCGTCCGTATGGTCGGTGCTGGTCATCGCATTGACAATCGTGGCTTCGATCTTCATCTTCGGCACGATACCCGGCGTAGGCGGTACAGAACGCGCCACCTTCATTTTATATGGCGTTGCGATGACGGGTATTGGCATGTTGACGCTGACTGGAAATAACGTGGCGATGGACTCGTTCGGTCCTATTGCGGACAACGCAAATGGCATTGGTGAAATGTCATGGCATGGCAAAACTGACCGCGCGACGAAGGATGCCCAGCAGATCATGGCTGACCTCGACGCGGTGGGCAACACTACGAAGGCGATTACCAAGGGTGTTGCCATCGGTTCTGCCGTGATTGCGGCTGTTTCACTTTTCGGCTCCTTCCTCGTCGATGTCTCCCGCGCGCAGACCGCTTTAGGTGTGCCTCTGGAGCGGCAGATTCAATCCATCGGTATCCGCGTGGACGTCCCGCAAGTATTCGTCGGGATGTTGATCGGCGGCGCGTTGCCGTGGTTGTTCTCATCGTTTGCGATTCAGGCTGTCGCTCGCGCGGCTTCATTGATCGTGTTGGAAGTCCGCCGCCAGTTTAAATTGGGTGTGCTCAAAGGCAAGATCAAGCCGGATTACAAACAGGCTGTTGGTATTTCAACGACCGCCGCGCAGAAAGAACTGGTTTCGCTCGCACTGCTTGGCATCGTCACCCCGATCCTCGTCGGTCTGACATTACAGGTCGAAGCGCTCGGAGGTATGCTGGCTGGTATCATCGTCTCGGGTCAGTTGCTGGCAGTATTCCTCAACAACTCCGGCGGCGCGTGGGATAATGCCAAGAAATTGATCGAGGATGAGCCTAAGAACCCTGCCAAGAATCTCGGCAAAGGCTCCGAACGCCACAAGGCTGGCGTTGTTGGCGACACGGTCGGCGATCCGTTCAAGGATACGGCGGGTCCCGCGCTGAACCCGATGATTAAAGTGGTGAACCTCGTCGCGGTGATAGTTGCCCCGATTGTGGTGCAATACTCGGGTGGGGGTTCACCCGCTGTCTGGGTAGTGGCCGCTGTCCTGTTCGGCGTTCTTGCGTGGGCAGTTGTCCGCTCGAAAGCGCCGGCCCAGGAAATGACGAAATAGGAAGTCCATCGGACAAAGTAGTTGCTCGAATATTGCATATTCCTGACAGGACAAAACTGTCAGGAATATGTATTTAATTGGCCGTTCGTTTCGCGTATACTCATATCCCATGCTTGGATTCGCGACTCCGTCGCTCAAATCAATTCGGACTCTGGACTAGGGTTCTGGAGATGCCGTGAACGAAATAATTATCGCGCGACCACTCAAATGATTACCCTTAAGAGATTCCTCAAGATCTTGTTAAGCAAGGATATACCGACATGGCCCCAAGTAGATCGATCGAAGATTAAATTTGGGCAGCCAGAATATGATTGGACCTTCTCACCGCTGAATATTGGCAAGGAGAGCATTGTATACTCGTTCGGTATAGGGCGCGACATTTCATTCGATCTGGCCCTGATAGAAAACTTTGGCGTCAAGGTCTTTGCGTTCGACCCGACGCCCAAATCAATAGCTTGGCTGAGGTCGCAGAAATTACCTTCCGGGTTCAAATACTTCCCGATTGGACTTTCAGATCAGGATCGCTTGGCGGACTTTTACGAGATCGATGGCGAGCAGTCTGTTTCATATTCGGAAGTGAAGCTAGATGCGCAAGTAAAGACTCAGTCTCCTGTTGCTTTGAGGGTATGCCGGTTTTCGACGATCTGTGAAATGTTGCGACACGATCGCGTCGATATTTTGAAACTGGATATCGAGGGATCAGAATATGGCGTCATTCCGGACGTATTGGCATCCAAGATTGAGATTGGCCAGATCTTGGTTGAGTTTCATCATCGTCACAACAGAATAAGGGTCGCTAAGACCCGCGAAATGATCAAGCTGATGAACCAGCAGGGGTATTTGATATTTGATGTGTCTCCCAATGGCTATGAGTACTCATTCATCAAACAATAGTGTTGCACCTGCCCTTATCGTGCTGCAACCGCTTATGTGTATGTTAATCCACTACCATGATTGATCATCAGAAGAAGTACTCCGTCACCATCGTTCAACGTTTGTTGCCCCATTATCGAATCTCGTTCTTTCGATTGCTCACCCGCATTAATCCTGATTTGGAGATTACAGTGTTTCACGGCGATACAACCTTTCGCGCTGACAGTTTACCCTCCTTCTCCTCACGGTTCTTTCGGAACTATATTTTCGACCTGTTTGGCTATACAATGACGATTCAGCCAACGCTGATGATGAAAGTCTTGCTTGCACGACCCGATGTATTGATTATCGAGGGGACTTTTGGTGTACTGACTAATTTTCTGCTTTTGGTAACTAGGCGAATCATGAGGCTTCCCACCCTTTATTGGACGGCGGGATGGGATAATCCGAAGATAGCCGGCTGGCGATTACGTCTCAAATCCTTATTTATTCGCATTAGTCTTCGGCTGTGTTCTGGAGCGATCGCTTATGGCAGTGAGGCCCTTCGCTACTTGACACGCCACGGCCTTGTCAGATCCGACATAGTCGTTGCACAAAATACGATTGACATCGAGGCTCTCATCTCAAAACACGACGACTGGGCGAGTCAAGGCGCGCTGATTCGAAAAAAACATGAGATAGAGAAAGATTTTGTTATCACGTATGTAGGTCAATTGACCGCAATAAAGCGGGTGCGCGTTTTGCTTGAAGCTTACGACCAATTGGCCGCATCGAGGAGTGACATCGCCTTGTTAATTGTTGGCGCAGGCGACGCAGAAGAAGAACTAAAACAATGGGCGATGTCACGAAGAGTCCCGAATGTGCATTTCGCTGGAGAGGTCGTAAATGGTGTCGAAGCTTATTTCGCGGCAGGCGACTTGTTCGTATTGCCGGGAACAGGTGGTTTGGCTATCAATCACGCTATGGCGTTAGGCCTCCCGATCATTGCCACGATTGCCGACGGGACTCAACGCGATCTTGTGCTCCCGGGTCAGAATGGATATTTAGTGCCTGTAGACGACGTGAGCGCGATGGCGGAAGCCATCAATGCGGCAATATCTTCCCCGCAACAATGCAAAAATCTCGGAAAGAATTCATTGAAGATCATCAAAGAAAAGGCAAGCCTACAGAATATGGCACAGCAATATTCATTGGCGATTCGTAGAGAATTACCTCGTACAACCCTATGACGACTCCACTCGCTGATTCGATGCTTTCCGCTGTTCGACTTCGAAACCATTTAGATGCGACCATCGAATGGCTCATCCGCGCGCAGCGATCGAACGGAGGCTTTTCAGGCTATTACTCCATTTTCAAGGGCTGGTCCCTGCCATATCCCGAGACCACTGGATATATCATCGAGACGCTTCTCAAGTATTCCTCCATAGACTCGTCAAAGAACTGGGCGGACATAGTTTTTCGAGCCGGTGAGTGGTTGCTCACTGTTGAACTTCGGGAAGGGGGATTTCCGGCAGGATTTGGGACTGAAAAGACGCCACGCATATTCAACACTGGCATGATTCTTTTCGGCTTGTCGTCACTCTATAAGCTTTCGAAGGACGATCGCTATAGACAAGCGGGACTTCGAACAATCTCCTGGTTGCGTGCGAATCAAAACGACGACGGTAGTTGGATAATTGCCTCCCCGGGGGGGAACCCTCACGCATACCAGTCGCGTGTCGCCTGGGGAATCCTGGAAATGTCTCGTGCGTTGGACGTAGCTGAATCCTATTTGCCGACGATCCATCGCGCAAACGATTGGGTCGTAGCCCAACAAGATTCTGATGGCTGGTTTCGAAATAACGATTTGATTCATGGTTTGCCGCCGCTAACGCACAATATAGCCTATACCGTGCGCGGGCTCTTGGAGTGCTCAATTGTTTTACGTCGAGATGCGTGGATGGATTCCGCGATTCGCGCGGCTCATGCCGTATATTTGGACTGGAAAAGTTCAGGTGAACTCCCGGCTGGATATTGGTCCGGGTGGAAACGTGGTCCTTCCTTCCGCTGTGTAACCGGCGACGCTCAATTTGGTGGGATCTGGTTTCGCATGTGGCAAATCACCGGAGAAAAATTTTGGCTTGAGGCGGCAACTGGAATCGCGCAGCAGGTCGCGCACACTCAGAAATTGAAACATTTTCTTTCGGGGGTGAAAGGTGGGGTTCCGGGCGCATCGCCGATCTGGGGTCGTTACCTGAGATTTGGTTACCCAAATTGGGCGGCGAAATTCTTTGCTGATCTATTGATGTTCCTGATGGACGTTTAATCGAATGAAAACGGTCTCACTACGAAGTTTGGCGGCGAATACCCTCATGCTTGGAGTGGGGAGGTGGGTCGCGCAGATCTTAAACGTATTTGCGTTGCCGTTGGCGCTGTTGTATGTGACACCGAGCGATTTCGGCTTGTTCTCAATTCTTCAAATCGCATCGCTTGTCGGCGGCGTAATGATAAGCTTTGGCTTGCACAATGCGTTTATGGCACGTTTCAGTAATGCAGACGATGACTCCGGGAACCTGTTGGGCAGGGTGCTGTCTCAGCAAGTGATACTTGGCAGCGCTGCGCTATCTATCATGATTTTCTTATCTTATCCTGTGGCGACGTGGCTGGACTTCGCCCGGTATGTCGCGCTGTTGCAAGCGCTGTTGGTAGGTGAATACTTTGCGAATATGATCCTGATTGTCAATCGGTGGCAGATTCTCGCAAATTATCATTGGCAACTCAGCCTTGTAGCGTTGGTAAGGAGCGTGACTCAACTTGTTCTCCTGCTCATCTTTGTTGCTTGGCAGCGGTATGGGCTCTTAGGGCTCATCATCGCTGACGCAGGTTCGAAAGTCACTTCGTTTGCTATTACATACTTTTTGACCCGCGATGCGTGGAAGTTCGAGTTCAGAAGTTCTGATATTGGTCTAGTGTTCAAATTTGGATTGCCGTCGATGCCGGATCCGATATTTTTCTGGTTAATCGTTTTTATGCCCCTCTATGTGCTGAAGCTGCATGGACTCTTGGCATTAGCTGGTGCTGTGAGTTTGGGTTGGCGGCTCATGAGTCCGGTGGAATTGCTTGGAAATTCACTCGCCAGCGGGGCGGCCGGCAAGATGGTTGACGAAGAAAACCACCCCGATGATCTGCAACGATGGTATTTCCTTAGTGTAGTTGTCATTATACTGAGTGCGATAACGATAATGTTCTTATCCCCAGAAATAATCATATTTTTCTTCGACCCCGAATATTATCAGGCGGTAGAGTTCTTGCCGTATGTTGCGGCTGGGGTCATCTTCTTAGCGTTTTACTATTTTGAATGGATTAGCCTAAGTACTGCCGGAAAAGCGTACGGTTTGTCAGTGGCATCAGGAAGCGGGGTCCTTATGATCTTGGCCGGGTTATCGGTTGCGGGCAGGCAAATTAACAGTTCCATTGTAACTTTGATGTTTGCCTTGGGGTTTCTCGCAATGTGGAGTGTTGCGCGTATGATCAATACTCGTCAAAGATTTGGGCGTTGGCACTATCTATCCTTGGGAGTCTTCTTGACCACTTTGATTAGTTTCCGAGTATTGAGCTTTTCTCCGTCTTTGCATATAACAATCATGAAGATTCTTGGTTTAGGAGGGATCGCGGCAGTATCACTTGCCGCAGTATTGTTCCTCGTGATGAAGAGCTTGATAGCGCATCGGCGACTCTCCGCGAGTTTTCTTTCTGTACCCAATTATGCCGAGATAGCAAAGAAAGTTCAACCATCCTCAGCAATTCTAGACGTGGGCTGTTCCGAGGGATTCTTTCTCGGAGAGATCCAAACCACAGGATTAAGAGTTGGAACAGATATCGACTTTATCCGATTGCGAGCGGGAAAATTGGAACGTCCACAGGTGAATTTTGTCAACGCCGATGCTTACAACTTGCCCTTTCGTCAGAACAGCTTCGATACGGTGGTCTTGATAGGCGTATTACCATACTTGGAAAGCCCCGTCGCTACGCTCAAAGAGATCCATCGTGTATTGACGAAACCCGGACGAATCGAGCTTTCATCTGTGAACGCGTACTGGCTATACCGTCTGTTGAACATCTACAACTGGAAACACAGATTTCGGTTTTATACTTCCTCCGAATTGAAAACGATGATGAAAGACGCAGGTTTTGCTGTGGACTCGATATACTCGCGCGGGCGACTATTGGCGCTGTTAGTGGGAAACCTGTTCTTCATCCCAAATTATTTCGATCGCTGGCGCGGAAATGGAATAAGCGTTTTAGGTCCCTATGCTCGATGGACTCGCCAAATTACCAATCCGTTAATCCAGTGGGAGTACGATCATCATCATGGGGAAGGCTGTCAATTCTTTGTCTCGGGTTCGCGGTATGATTGACTTATGTGATGCGATCCGATGAAGGTAAAAGAACATTCCCACACAATAGCGCATATGACAAATTCCAAGACATCCTGTTATCTTTGTGGCGGTAGCGAGTTCAAGCCGCTTCCGTCATTCTTGTGGTTGGTCGCATGCCAAAATTGCGGGCTGGTCTTCAATCCCTCCCCAACTGTCGATTCGCATGAAGTAGCCAATCAATTCTACGATGAATCAAATCTTGAACACCGGTGGAAAATTCGGTCCACATTACAAAGGATCGCACGAATCCGCTGGCGTTGGCTGATGAAACGCGTGATAGATTATCCAGGTCGCCTGCTTGAGATTGGCTGCGGGACGGGAGAATTCATCTCGCTGGCGAAGAGATTGGGATGGGATGTCGTTGGAATCGAATTGTCGGAAAGTTTCCGCCTTGCCGCGAAAATATGGTACGACCTCGACCTTCGAGGAGAGGAGCTGTCTCGCATCGAGTTCCCAGCTCATTTCTTTGACGGAGTCTCGTTGCTCCACGTCTTCGAGCATTTGACTAATCCGTTGCAATTTCTGAATGAGGTCGGAAGAATTGTTAAGCCCAATGGCTGGCTTTTTATCGTCGTGCCCAACCTGTCAAGTTGGACCGATGCACTTTTTGGAAAATCATCGCCAACATTGACGAAACGAGATCACTTCTTTCATTACACCCCGGATACCTTGAGAGCAACGTTTAACGCTTCTCAGTTTGAGATCTTGACGATCGAGACGCTGGAGCCTAATCATCATATCTGGACGAGTCTGTATGGCTACCTGTCACAATGGAAAGGTTCGGAAAAAATGGGAGTATTCGAAAAGTCTGACGTGAAGAATTCGTCAGTCTACGATTGGGCGAAGAGCAATCTTCCATATTGGATGGGTTCTCTAACCGCGATCTTTCTCTTTCCTATAAGTTTATGGTTGCGAAAAACTTTCAGGGGACATGAGATCTTTTTGCTGTGTCGGAAACGCGAGTGAAAGTTCTTTCCGTTCATAATTTCTACCTTCGGCCTGGCGGGGAGGATGCGGTATTCGAAGCCGAGCAAGAGCTTCTGCGGCAGCGCGGCCATCAAGTTCGTTCTTACGAAGTGCGTAACACTCTGATGGCAAATCGTCATCCCCTTTCAGTCGCAATAAGCGCAATTTGGTCTGAGGAGAGCCGACGACGACTCACCGAGATCCTGTATGAAGAGGAGCCGGATGTCGTGCATTTTCACAATACCTTTCCTCTAATCTCCCCGTCCGCATATTATGCGTGCCGCACGGCCGGCGCGGCGGTGATACAGACCCTTCATAATTATCGTCTGCTTTGCCCCGTGGCGACACTTTATCGCAAGGGTAGAGTATGCCTTGATTGCGTGGGCAAGCCTGTGGCATGGCCGGGTGTTATTCATTCTTGTTATCATGCTTCACATTCTCAGAGCGCGATCATTGCCGCAATGCTTGCAGTACACCGCGCAATCGGCACATATCAGAACATGATTGACGCGTACATCGTGCTGACAGAATTTTCTCGCCGCCGATTCAGAGAAGGTGGACTTCCTCCTCACAAACTGTTTGTGAAACCGAATGCGATTGCGTCTGATCCCGGCAAGAAACAAAAAACTGGCGATTTTGCTCTCTATATCGGCCGTCTAAGCGAGGAAAAGGGCATCCGTACAATGTTATCGGCATGGGAGTCCCTTCCAATGCCGCTGAAGATTGTGGGGGATGGTCCGATGCGCGACGAGCTTCTCGGCAGAATCGCGCATTCACAATCGGTTCAATATCTCGGCGCTCAATCTCGCACGCACGTTTTTTCATTAATGAAGGAAGCGCGGGTTCTGATATTTCCTTCCGAATGGTATGAAGGCTTTCCGATGGTGATTGCAGAGGCGTTTGCCTGCGGGTTGCCGGTAGTTACCTCTAACCTTGGCTCACAAGCAGAAATTGTCCGGGATGGATTTTCGGGACTGCATTTTCACACAGCGGATGGTAGTGATCTAAGAGAGAAGGTGCGGTGGTGTTTTCATAACCCGGAAGAGGTGTTGCGAATGAGTGCTTATTCCCGTCGTGAGTATGAGCAGAAATATGCCCCTGAAATCAATTACGAATTGCTTATGCAGATTTATTCCAAAGCCTTGATGTTGAGCCATGCGAAAACGCGTACTGCAAATCGAGCTAAATTCGGTTGACTACGCCGAGGCAACGACCCGCGTCGTAGGATGGGCCAATCGAAATGAAAGCCGTTATGTTTGTGTAGCCAATGTCCATGTGTTAATGGAGGCGTATGATACTCCGGCGTTTGCGAATATCGTGAACAACGCCGACCTCGTTACGCCGGATGGCATGCCGCTCGTTTGGATGATGCGAATGAAAGGAGTTAAAGGGCAAGAGCGTGTGTATGGCCCAAAATTGATGTTGCGAGTTCTTGAAGCCGCGGCGCAGGAGGGCATCCATGTAGGATTTTATGGGAGCAAGCCACGCGTGTTGGATTCCCTTGCCAAGCAGTTGCAGTTGCAATATCCGAAACTGAGCGTGGCGTATTCACACAGCCCGCCGTTTCGCGAATTGAGTCCAGAAGAAGATGCCTCGATCGTCAGTCGAATTAACGAATCTGGTGCAAGAATTCTCTTCGTCGGGCTGGGATGCCCCAAACAGGAGATTTGGATGGCGCAACATCGCGGCAGAGTGAAGGCCGTGATGCTCGGAGTTGGCGCAGCCTTCGATTTTCTTGCAAGGGCAAAACCGCAGGCGCCGGCCTGGTTGCAACACATCGGGCTGGAATGGCTGTTTCGATTCTCGACTGAACCTCGCCGGCTGTGGAAGCGCTATCTGTTTCACAATCCGCGCTTCGTTGCGCTGGCAGTCGCCGACCTGCTCGGCTTCTTCAAGACATAAACTATGCTTAGGCGTTTCTCGGTAAACTTCGCAATCCTTTCAATGCTGCTTGATGCTGTGGTTGTTGCGGTCAGTTTGTGGATCGCCGCTTTCGCCCGCCCAGCGCTCAACACCCTTGAATTAGTTAAAGACGTCCCACTAGAAGTTGATCTCCCTGCACCACTCTATTTTTTATTTCCCCTTGTCTGGGTCGCTGTCTTCGCCTCGCTTTCCATTTACGATGGAAGGAAGTTTCTGCGCGCTGCGGATGAACTTTCGGCGCTATTCATTGCAACGTCGATCTCGTCCATCTCCGCCGCGGGAATCCTCTATTTTTCTTTTCGCGAGGTATCGCGTGCGCTATTCGTGCTGTTCGTTGTTCTGACGTTTTTCCTTTGCTTAATCTGGCGCGCCTTCACGCGTGGATACTTCCGGGCTCGCCGCGAGTCGTTGACGGATGGTCGGAGACTCGTTGTAGTAGGTTTAGGTCCCTTGGGGCAGAAGGTTGGTGCACAAATCAAGTCGCTTGCCTCCGAAAAACTTGCATTGGTAGGTTTTGTGGATGACGGTTATGATGCAGCGAGTAGCTTGTCCTCGTTAGGTAGTGTGAACGATCTTGGCGCGCTTATCGAAACGAATCGCATTACCGACATTGTAATTGCCCTGCCTTATTCGCAATATCACAATATGTCGCAGATCGCGGCAGCGCTCGAAGCGCAGCCTGTTGGAGTATGGATTGCGCTCGGTTTTTTCGATCTCGCCCTCTATCGGACGGACATCGAAGACTTCGCCGGCATTCCTATGTTGGATCTTCGCGCTTCTGCAATCAATGACTATCAGCGCATTGTTAAACGCGCCTTCGATATTATGATCTCACTCATCCTTCTTGTTCCTGCGTTACCGGTAATGGCGTTCAGCGCAATATTGATTATCCTTGACGACGGTTTTCCGGTGCTCTTTCGGCAAAAACGTGCGGGAGAAAACGGTCGTTCCTTTGATATGTTGAAGTTTAGAACGATGGTCAGGCATGCGGAACAGCTGAAAGGTCAAGTAGAGAAGCGGGACCCGAAAGGAAATCTGATTCACAAGTCGAAGGACGATCCACGCGTCACCCGCATCGGGCGTCTGCTTCGCCGCTTTAGCTTAGATGAACTGCCACAAATATTTCAAGTTCTCGCCGGGACGATGAGTTTTGTGGGACCACGACCCGAAATGCCGTATCTGGTCGAAAAGTATCAGCCATGGCAACGCAAGAGATTTGCGATACCGCCGGGTATCACCGGCTGGTGGCAGGTGAACGGCCGTAGCGACAAGCCGATGCACCTGCATACAGAGGATGATCTGTACTACATTCAGAATTATTCCATCTGGCTCGATATTCAAATTTTGGTTCGGACTGTGTGGGTTGTGATTTTTGGCAAGGGAGCCTTTTGAAGAACAATATGGGAAAAGAGATTCGATCAATGGCATCAAGACCGTCGGCAAGATTTCCGCGCTTGTTTCAAGTGTTGGAGATAATTGTGATCTTCCTCGCTGTTGGGCTGGTGAATACCAGCGCCCTGATCGGCTTCCGACAGTTTCCCGAAGTGGATAACTACTCTGATGACGAAGGATGGTACGTTGTCGGGGCTATTGTAAATGCTCTTCTGATTTTGTTGATACTGAAGAGAAATGGCTTGATGGCGAGCTATGCCGGTGTATGGAGGAAGAACAGGTTCTTCTTCTTATTTCTGGTTTACGCAAGCTTGTCAATCTTGTGGAGCGTTTATGTCCCTGCTACATTGTATAAATTGGTATTTCTTTTCCTCTCCACAATCGTCGGATCGTATATCGCAGTGCGCTGTCATCTGCGAGAGGTGATTAACGTGTTGAGCTGGATAGGAGGATTCTTTACCGCATTAAGTCTTGCAATGGTAGTTTTCCTTCCTGTGGCTGGGGTTATGCAAAACGAGCCCTTCGTAGGCTCATGGACTGGCATTTTCTGGCATAGGAATCACACCGGTAATCTATTCGCGTTTTTTAACGCAATGTTCTTGATTCGGCTTCTCATGGAACCAAATTCGAGCATCAAGAAGAAGGGCGGTTTCGCTATTTTTTACCTCCTGACGGCTCTGATGGTCTTCGGCAGTCGTTCTGCAACGGGGATAATCGTATTCCTATTTCTTCATCTGGTTGCCGCTCTGATCTTCGGCTGGCTGAAGTATCGTCAGCGGCTTCGGGCGTGGCACTATGCCGTAGCCGCAACAGCCCTGTTAGGCGGGTTTTTCATTTTTATCACGAACACCGCTTTTTTCTTCGGCCTTCTCGGGCGAACGCCGACCATGACGGGGCGAATTCCATTGTGGATTGACATCTTTCAACATGCGTATCTGAGACAGCCCATTGTTGGATACGGCTATGGCGCATTATGGATGCTGAAAGGCTTCCGAATCGAAATGCAGCTCCGTCATGGCTGGCCCTATCAGGTCTACTTCGCTGACAACGGTTTCTTCGATATTTTGCTGAACCTTGGCGTGGTCGGGCTAGCCCTTTTCCTGGCAGTATATCTACCCTTTGGCTTTCGCGCCCTGAAACAAGGGATTTTGTCAGGGTCAGGAATCGCATTCCTGCCCTTCGTCACATTCCTCTATGTATTTGTAGGAAACCTCACCTATAGTTTCTTGCTTGAAGTTGATCAATTTGTCTGGATGCTTCTCGTGATCATGATATTCCTGACGAGTTCCCAAAGCAGTAACAGAATTGCCCAGCCGTAGAGCCAGCCGAATACCACGAAACCAAAATGCGAAGCTTGGAAGAGTCTCAGCACAAACCCGAAAGGTATCGTTAAGACCGCCGCGCTTGCCAGACTTCGCGGCGACCATTCTTTTAGGCTGAAGAAAATAGGCAGAAGCATGATCGTATAGCCTGTCCACGATATGGGTGAAGCGAGCAATGAAGCGATGATACCTAACGCCGACGCCTCCTCAAAACTCTTTTTTTCTTGAGCCTTTCGACTTCTCACAAGAAGCAATAAGCCGGCGACAAGCAATAGGCTTATAACAATCCCGACTTCTGCGCTCCCAAAGCGAGCGGTCAACCCGACCATGGAATTGTTTCCGGGCATGATCAGCGTTTCCATGGCGGGCTGGGATGCTTCGAGCCACTGCCGGTAAATCTCCACGCCGTATGTCATGAGCGGAAGCATGCTGACTACTAGGAATGTGATCGAGGAAGCAACGACAGTGTGACGATAGCCCCAAACCCATAAGAATAAAAGCCAAACCGCAAAATTGGGCTTGATTGCAACAACCAGTCCGATGGAGATCCCCGCCAGAATCACCTTTCCACTTCTGTGAAGTACCCAGCCTATACTTGTCAACAGCAGCAGGAAGGTATAGACCTGCCCCAATCCCAGTGTATGCCAAAAGCCTGCGAGGCTGAAACTCCAAAGCAACAACAAGAGAGATACATTATGGCGGTAGCCTGCCCCGAGGAGGAAAACCGAACTCAAATAAAATGTCGCGGCGACGATCTGCCAGACCACGATCGTTCGAAAAGGGTCAAAATTCGCGAGGGGTCTGAAGAGAATTACTGAAATGGGCGGGTTGAGATTCATCATCTTTCCGCCCGCCCCTACCCGCTGAAATACGATCTCGAAGATATATTCTGAATTTGGGTCGTAAGGGTTCTCGCCTTTTTGCGCTTTGAGTCCGGAAGCATAAAACGAGCCGAAATCGAATAGCTCGATGTTGTTGTCTAGAAGGGGAAATGCACCGATGCTGATGAAAACGATCAATATGAAATATAAGAAGGGGAGACCTGCAATTCTTTGCGCCGTATTTCGAACGCTTGGAACCTCATCCTTCATCTTGTGAATCTTCTTTGCCATTCAAATAACTTGTTCAGCGCTTCGACGGGGGATAGGCTGTTCGCATCGATCTCTCTAAGCTCATCGAGAATCGGGCTCGACTCAGGGAAGAGCGCGGCTTGTTGTGCGGCATGTGGATTGATACTAACCGCTCGCCCGGATGTCTTTTCGAGTTCCGCCATGATTTCGGTCGCGCGTTGTATGACCGGCGCCGGTAAGCCAGCTAGCTGCGCCACGTGTATTCCATACGAACGGTCCGCGCCGCCTGGGACGATCTTGTGCAGGAATACAACTTTGTCGTCTGCTTCGCTGACCGCCACGTTGTAATTTCGCACGCCGGGCAACAGGTCGGCGAGTTGTGTCAATTCGTGATAGTGCGTTGCGAAAAGCGTCTTCGCGCGTAGATGAGGATGATTGTGAATAAATTCGATCACTGCCCATGCAATCGAAACACCGTCATAGGTGGATGTCCCCCGACCAATCTCATCGAGAATCAACAATGAGCGCGTTGTGGCGTGGTGCAAAATATTAGCCGCCTCTACCATCTCCACCATGAACGTGGACTGCCCGGCATGAATTTCGTCCTGCGCGCCGATGCGCGTGAAGATTCTATCCACCAAACCTATGCCAGCCGCTGTTGCCGGCACGAACGATCCCATTTGCGCCATCAATACAATTAGCGCAGTTTGTCGCAGGTATGTGGACTTTCCTGACATGTTCGGTCCCGTGATCACGCGCACGATTTCGCCCTTTTCCAAGATGACGTCATTAGGAATGTAGCGTTCGCCTTTCAACGTGTGCTCGACAACCGGATGCCTGCCTTCGCGGATTTCGAGTTCGCTTCCTTGATGGACGTGGGGCTTGATGTACCCGCCCAGCGCTGCCGCCTCCCCAAGCGCAGACAAAACATCCACCTCTGCTATGGCTCTCGCCGCGGACAGTAGTTGATGGGCGGCTTTCGCAAGTTCTCCGCAAATTTCACGGAACAGACGAATTTCGATTTCTTTGATCCGCTCCTCAGCGTTCAACACAAGGGTCTCGTATTCTTTCATCTCCGGTGTGATGAAGCGCTCGGCATTCACCAGCGTCTGTTTGCGGATGTAATGCTCCGGTGCCTTTTCTGCCGCGCCGCGCGAAATTTCGATGTAATACCCGAAGACCTTGTTGTAACCTACTTTGAGGGTCTTGATGCCCGTTTTCTCTCGCTCTACCGATTCGAGGTTGGCGATCCAATCGCGGGCGTGTTTTGATGCGTCAATGACCGAATCCAGTTCCTGCGAATACCCTGTGCGGATAACGCCTGTATTTTGCAGAGTAGAAGGCGGGTCGTCGTCAATCGCAGATTCGAGCAAAGTGAGTTGATTTATCGCCAGATCGATCTTCGGCAAAGACATGTCTTTCTTGCCGATCGCTATGACAAGTTTTGGCAAACTGCGAAGCGTGCTCCTCATTGCAACAAGGTCGCGGGGTTGTGCCTGCCCTGCGATAACTCGGTTGACCAGCCGTTCGAGATCGGCGATTGGCTTCAGGGCTTCTCGAGTCTCCGCGCGGACCATGCCCTGCTCAAAGAAGTATTGCACTCCAAGTTGGCGATGCTGGATCTTTTCAACATCGAGCAACGGCTGACTGACCCACTTATGGATGAGCCGCTTACCCATTGGAGTGATCGTAAGATCAAGTGTTCCGAGCAATGAGCCTTTCCGCTCGCCGCGCAAGGTTTCATCGAGTTCGAGATTGCGGCGCGTGGATGCATCCAGCGTCATGAATTCCGACAGGTGGTACGTTCGAAGCGAGGTCAGCAATTTAAGCGCGTCCGACTGCGTTTCTTTGATGTATTGGATCAATCCACCGGCGGCTCGCACGGAAAGACCGTTCGGTTTCAGACTAAATCCGTCCAGTGTGGATGAGTTGAAGTGCGAGAGAAGTATTTCCGTGCATTTCCCCGGCTCGAACTTCCAAGACGACCAAGGAGTGAGGTGACTGGAGATTTCCTTGGGCAGGGTCTGGTTGTCAGAGTGCAAAATTTCGGCAGGATGCAACCGCGTCAATTCTGCGCGGAGCGATTCAAGCGGCAACTCGGTGACGGCAAACTCTCCTGTGGTGACGTCGGCGTAGGAAACTGAAGCAGATGTCCCGTCAATAAGAACCGAGGCGATGTAGTTGTTCGCGTCGCCGGGCAGGAGTCCCGGCTCGGTCACTGTTCCCGGCGTGACGACTCGGACTACTTTGCGGGGGAAAAGTCCCTTGACCGGCGAATCGCCAACCTGCTCGCAAATGGCAACGTGATAGCCCTTTTCGATCAGGCGTGCGAGGTAATTTTCTACTGCGTGATACGGAATGCCTGCCAGCGGGGCGCGAATGCCCTTGCCGATGGGTCGTGAGGTCAGCACGATGTCGAGTTCGCGCGCAGTGATCTCCGCGTCTTCGTCGAATGTTTCGTAAAAATCGCCGAGGCGAAAAAAGAGTATCGTGTTCGGATACTCGCGTTTGATCTCGAGATATTGCTGGCGGATGGGGGTGATATCGTCCTTGGACATGGGGTGGATTTTACTATGCCTGTCCTAGTTGGGCTATAATGCACTCGACCTTTCGCCGGACGATCTCCTAAACTTTTTGGGTAGTTCGATCAACCCTCACAATCTCATCTGGTTCATAACACGTACGGCTGGTGCAAGGCAGGAGAAATTCACTATGCATAAACTCGTTTTGGTTCGACACGGTCAAAGTGTATGGAATCTCGAAAATCGTTTCACCGGCTGGACCGACGTCGGGCTGACAGAACAGGGAAGGGCGGAGGCTCGCGAAGCCGGGCGTCTGCTCAAAGCGGAAGGATTTGTGTTCGATGCGGCGTACACGTCCGTGCTGAAGCGGGCAATTCAGACGCTTTGGATCGTCTTGCAGGAATTAAGTCTCGAATGGATTCCGATTACGAACGCGTGGCAATTGAATGAGCGACACTATGGCTCGTTGCAGGGCTTGAATAAATCTGAAATGGCGGAGAAATACGGCGAGGCGCAGGTGAAGGCCTGGCGGCGAAGTTACGACGTTCCGCCGCCCGCGTTGGAATTGACCGACGAACGCCACCCAAAATTCGATCCGCGTTATGCCTCGCTCACTCCGGAACAACTCCCATCTGCGGAATCGCTCAAGCTAACGTTGGACCGCGTCCTGCCGTATTGGCATTCGATTCTGAGCCCTGAGATACGTTCCGGGAAACGCCTGATCGTTGGCGCTCATGGGAACAGTATCCGCGCGTTGGTGAAGTACCTCGATGATGTTTCTGCTGCCGAGATCACCGACTTGAACATTCCCACTGGGGTTCCGCTGGTTTATGAATTGGACGAAGATCTAAAACCGATCAAGAACTATTATCTTGGCGACCCGGAGGACGCCGCGCAGAGAACCGCGGCAGTGGCGAGTCAAGGGAAAGCAAAGTAGAGTCAGCATTTCAATTCGCAGGGACACGGCTATACGTGTCCCTGCTTTGCATTAAAATCGTCTTATGGCTCTCTCGCGCGAGTTCTTGTACGAATTGCATAACAATGTTTCCGGCGAGATTCGCACAGACGCGGCTTCGCGAATCCTATACAGCACCGACGCCTCGATGTACCGGATCGAGCCGTTGGGTGTTGTGCTGCCTCGAACGCGGGAGGAGTTGCAAGCGGCGGTCGAACTGGCGGCGAGGTACAAAATTCCTGTTTTGCCGCGCGGCGCCGGGACTTCGCTCGCCGGCCAGGCGGTCGGGGAAGCGTTGATCCTCGATTGCTCGCGCTGGTTGGATTCGATCATCGAAGTCAATGTCGAGGAACATTTTGCCATTGTGGAGCCGGGCGTGATCCTCTCCGATTTAAACCGAGCCGCTTCGAAGCACGGAATGATGTTTGGTCCCGACCCTGCCTCCGCGGACCGGGCGACGATGGGCGGCGTGATCGCCAACAACGCGACCGGCGCGCACTCCATTGTGTACGGCATAAGTGCGGATCATCTGTTGGAAGCAGATGTCATTCTGAGCGACGGAAGTACTACAAAATTCAACACTTCGACAGTCGGGTCTCGGGATTCGAATACTCGATTGAAGAAAATCGTATTAGCTGTTCAAGAGATCCGTGAGAAATATGGGGACGCGATACAACAGAATTACCCCAAAACGTGGCGCAACGCGGCAGGGTATCGGCTGAATTATTTGTTGCCGTGGAGTCACTCTGCCCCCGCAGGATGGGAGGGAGTATATCCGCCGGTGACGAAGTTGAATTTCGCGCCGTTACTTGCGGGGAGCGAAGGGACGCTTGCGGTCATTCAGCGAATGAAAGTCAATCTCGTCCCTAAGCCGAAGAAAACGGTGTTGGTCGTTCTTTCGTATGCAAGTGTGGCGGAGGCATGTGATGATGTGCCGCGGTTATTGACTCATTCTCCTTCGGCAATTGAATTGATTCCCCAGACCATCCTTCGCGCGGCCAGAAGTTCAGCCGGGTATGCAAGAGAGGTGAGCTGGATTCACGGCGACCCCGCCGCGTTGCTCGCGGTGGAGTTTAGTGGTGGTCTCGATATGGCGGCGATGGTCGAGTGGACGAAGTCTGTATCGAGCCCCGCCGCCTACTCGACCACCGATGAAAAAATTATTATTGCCGAATCGGAAGAAGAGCAGGCTAGAATCTGGAACGTGCGTAAGGTGGGACTGGGGCTATTGGATTCAAAGTTTAGTTCAGAGCGACCGATTGCGTTTATAGAAGATTGCGCGATCCCCGTTGAGCGATTGGGTGAGTTTGTCCGAGAGGTCGAGAGGGTCATGTCCACTCACGGAGTTGAGGGCGGGATGTACGCGCACGCGTCTGCCGGGTGCTTGCACATCCGACCGGTCCTTGATTTGAAAACGAGCCGCGGCGTGGCGAGCCTGAGAGCGATCAGCGAGGCGGTTCTCGAGCTGACGCTGCAGCTTGGCGGCGCAATGAGCAGTGAACACGGCGACGGGCTGGCGCGCTCGGAGCACCTCACGCGAATGTACGGTGCGGAAGTGATTCAAGCGATGCAATTGCTGAAAGACGCGGCAGACCCTGATCGTATTCTGAACCCGGGAAAGATCATCAATGCCGAAAAAATGGATGTGAATTTACGTTATGGTGTTGAGTATCAAACGCGGCCGTGGAAACCGAGTCTGTCGTTTGCGCGCGAAGGCGGATTTGAGCTGGCGGTGGAACAGTGCAACGGGCAGGGCGTGTGCAGGAAGATGAGCGGCGTGATGTGCCCGTCGTATCAAGCGACTAGGGAGGAAATGCACTCGACGCGAGGCAGGGCAAATTTGTTGAGGGCGATGATCTCTCGACGACAGACCGTGGACGACGGACGAGTTATGGTAGGTGGTCTATCGTCCGCGGTCTTTGAGGCGCTGGATCTGTGTTTGGCGTGCAAAGGCTGCAAAGCCGAGTGCCCGAGCGGCGTGGATATAGCGAAATTGAAGTACGAATTCGAGAACAAGTATTACAGAACGCATCGCCGCCCGCTGCGGGATTATGTGTTCGGATACTTTCATATTGTGGCGAGTCTTCTTGCGCCCATTGCACCAATGGCGAACGCGTTGATGTCGTTTGCCCCGACGAGGAAGTTGATCGCGCGGATGTTGGGGTTGGCGGAGGAGAGGGCGTTGCCGAAGTTTTCTACACGCCGTGTCACTCTGAGCGGAGCGAAGAGTCTCCGTCATGGTGAGGAGATTCTTCGTCGCCGCTTCGCGGCTCCTCAGAATGACACTCGCAAAGTAATCTTTCTTCCCGATGTGTTTTCACGATTTATCGAGCCGCACGTGGAGGAAGCCGCGCTGGCGGTGCTGTCGAAGTGCGGATACGATGTGCAGGTCTTGCCGATGGTGGGGGCGGGGGCGTCTTTGCTCTCGAAGGGATTCATTGATGCGGCGCAGATCCATGCGCGAAAAACGCTGGAGTTTCTGAATCAACTCGACCCGGCGCGCGAAGCGTTCATCGTCGGCGTGGAACCGCCGGAGGTGTACCTTCTGAAAAACGATTACGAAGATTTGCTTCCCGAACGCACCGAGGAAATTCATGCGCGCGCGTCGAGGGTGTGGATGTTAGATGAGTTCCTGCTTCGTTCCAAAGAGTTTGATGCCTTGCGTGTAGCCAGTAAAAAGAGCCATAACCCATCACAGATTGGACAACAAAAAATAAAGCTTCATCCGCATTGCCACCAGCGCGCCGAGGGACCGTCATCCGATGGAATCGCAAGCGGCGCGAACGCCAGCGTTGAGTTGTTGCGCGCCTGCGGCTTTGAGGTGGAATTGAGCGAGGCCGGCTGTTGCGGCATGGCAGGGACGTTCGGCTACGAAGCCGAGCATTTCGCGCTATCGATGCGGATCGCGTCGTTGAAATTGTTGCCGTGGTTAGCTCCAGCGAGCCCCACCCGTCACTTCGTGACACCCTCCCCAAACTCGCAGATTTTGGGGAGTGACGGGGTGGGGGCTACGGGCGCGTCATGCCGGATGCAGATCCGCCATGGAACCGGACTCGAGGCGCGGCATCCCATCGAATGGGTGAGGGATGCGCTGAGTTTGTGAGTACGCTCAGCTCGCGCCGGACTGGTTTGCCTGCACGCCCTCCCACAGCGCGGACCAGAAGAATCCGTTTTGAAAGGCGAGCACGAGACTGGGCACGTTGATTTCGAGGCTGCCGAGGTTTCCGTAGATCAGCCCAAAAATGATCGGCGAGATCAACAGCGGAACGACCAGGTCGCCCAGATTGAACTGTTGTTTCTTGGTGACCGAATCGAAGGCTTCGCGTGCCAGCATGCCGAGGAGCATGACTACGAAGAAGATACCGACCCGCCTCCAGTCGGTGCCGCTCTTCTCCGCGCGGGCGCTCAGCCGCCGGACAAAGTAGCTGGTGATGGCAATCGAAACAACGAAAGCGAGGACAAGTGTTAGGGTTGACATTGCAATTCTCCTTTCTGTCGTCTCTTGTTATACCACGTAGAGAATGTGAAGACGCGTCGCGCCGGTACATGAAGGCTTGCGCATAAGGAAAATTGGAATTATCCTTGAAGCATGTAAGCGGGGAAGTATCCCGCGAAAGCAATAATTACAGAGCTATATTCCATGCCTCGCCTCACCCCTCAGGATTTCGTCAGCAAGTGGAAGCGCGTGACCTCACGTGAGAAGCAGACCTATCAGGAACACTTCATTGACCTGTGCCGCCTGATGGATCAGCAAACGCCGAACGAAGCCGACCCCAGCGGCACGCGTTACGCGTTCGAGATGGGCGCGGCGAAAACAAGCGGCGGGCAGGGCTGGGCGGACGTGGCGAAACTCGGTTATTTCGGGTGGGAGTACAAAGCCAAAGACGCCGACCTCGATAAAGCGTATGAGCAACTGCTACGGTATCGCGATGCGTTGAACAATCCGCCGCTGTTGATCGTGAGCGACATCAACAACATCGTCATCCGGACGAATTACACGAATCTCCCTACGCGGACGTTTGCCCTGACGTTGGATGACCTGCTCAAACCTGAGAGCCTGCGCGTCCTCAAGACGGTTTTCACCGACCCCGAACAACTCAAACCGCAGATCACGATCGAAGGCGTAACGAAGGAAGCCGCGCAGAAATTTTCGGTGCTGGCTGAGAACCTGCGCAAGTACGGGAGCGAACCGCACGAGATCGCGCACTTCCTCATCCGTTTGTTGTTCTGTCTGTTCGCCGAAGACATCGGCTTGTTGCCCGAAAAGATGTTCCCGCGCTTGCTCGACCAGACGCGGCGCAACTCGAAAGACTTTTCCGAAGTGTTACAGCAACTGTTCCGCGCCATGAACACGGGTGGATTCTTCGGCACGGACAAGATCATGCATTTCAACGGCGGACTTTTCGACGACGACAAGGTGTTGCCGCTCGACGGCGCGGACATGGACATCATTGCCGACATAGATGCGCTGGATTGGGGCGCGATCGAGCCTTCGATCTTCGGGACGCTGTTCGAGCGCGGACTCGACCCCAGCAAGCGTTCGCAACTCGGCGCGCATTACACAAGCAAGGACGACATCCTGCTGATCGTCGAACCGGTGTTGATGGCGCCGCTGAGAAGGGAGTGGAGCGAGTTGCAGGCTGAATGTCTAAGATTGAAAGAAAAGGCGGAGGCGTTGACGGGAAAGAAACGCACCACCGCGCTCGCTGACATCAGCAAGAAACTACGCGGCTTCGCCGACAAAATCGCCGCGACCACCGTTCTCGACCCTGCCTGCGGAAGCGGTAACTTCTTGTACGTCGCGTTGCGGCTGTTGCTCGACCTGCAAAACGAAGTCATCAACTTCTCCGACGAACTCGGCGCGGGCAGGTTCTTCGTCTCGGTGACGCCGTCGCGGTTGTTCGGCATCGAGACCAACGAGTACGCGCACGAACTCGCGCAAATGACCATTCAGATCGGCTACATTCAATGGCTGCGCGATAACGGCTACGGACAGCCCGCCGAGCCGATTCTCCAGCAGGTGAAGAACATCCTTCGGATGGACGCCGTGCTGGCGTATGATAAAGGCGGTGAGCCAATAGAACCTGAGTGGCCCCCGGTAGATGTGATTGTGGGTAACCCGCCGTTTTTGGGTAGTATTAAACAACGAGACGAGCTCGGCGAAAAATATCTTGTAGACTTGACGGAAGTTTACAAAGATCGCATTCCACCAAAAAGCGATCTTGTTTGTTACTGGTTTGAGAAATCAAGGCAAGCAGTCAAAGATCGAAAAGTAAAAAGGAGTGGATTAATTGCGACTCAAGCAATTCGTAAAGGACTGAGTCGAACTGTTCTGGATCGTATAAAGGATTCGGGTGATATCTTTATGGCATATAGTAATCGCCCTTGGATTCTTGATGGCGCATCGGTTCGAGTCTCAATAGTCTGCTTTGACGATGGCACTGAAAAGGAGAAATTCTTGGATGGAACGCCCGTCGAAAATATCAATCCCGACTTATCCTCATTTGCAGATATTACTTCAGCAAAGGTACTTTCCGAAAACGAGAATATTGCGTTCCCAGGGACGAAGAAGTATGGGGCGTTCGATATTGACCCTGAGCTCGCTCAAAATATGCTTGCCGACAAAAGCAACCCGAATGGCAAACCGAATTCGGATGTTGTAAAGCCTTGGGTAAATGGAAGTGATCTCGTTGGTACGCGCCGCGGAAAGTGGATTATTGATTTCGGTGTAAAAACACCAGTGGAAGAGGCGGCAAAATATCAGATGCCATTTGAATATGTTCGGAAAACTATTAAGCCTAGCCGAGATAAGGAGCGGATAGCAAGCACCAGAGAGAATTGGTGGTTGTTTGAGAGACAACGCCCTGAAATGCGAGAAGCCTTAGGTAATTTGAAACGCTTTGTCGCCACCCCCGTTGTTTCAAAGTATCGGATATTTGTTTGGCTTTCCCATCCGACTATTCCTGATGCTAAAGTAACAGTATTTGCAAAAGATGATGATTACTTTTTCGGAATCTTGCATTCTCGGATTCACGCGATTTGGAGCAACAAGAAAGGTGCTCGGCATGGCGTTGGTAATGATTTGACCTACAATATTTCTGAATGTTTTGGAACCTTTCCCTTCCCGTGGGCGCCGGGGAAAGAGCCAAAAGACGATCCGCGCGTGCAGTCCATTGCGGGGGCGGCGAAAGAATTGGTGGAACAACGCGACCGATGGTTGACCCCCACCCCGCCTCCCCCAAATACGACGATTCAAACTTTGAATGCGGATTCAGCCTCCACCTCGTCGGATTTGGGGGAGGTGCCCGAGCGAAGCGAGTGGCGGAGGGGGTCGGGGCCGAAAAAACGCACTCTAACAGACTTGTACAACGAACGTCCCACGTGGCTCGATCTCGCACACAAGAAACTCGACGAAGCTGTCTTCGCCGCGTACGGCTGGGAATCCGATCTATCCGATGAGGAAATTTTGGAGAAATTGCTGGCGCTGAATTTGAAGAGAGCCGGGGACAGCCGTTGATCATGAACGACCTCCTTGCTCAATACCCCTGGCTGGAAAATCCCATCCGCATCGCGATGTATTTCATCATAGCCATGCTTGCCGCCTTTCTTTTGAGGCGGGTAGCGCGCGTGTTGGTAAAACTTGGTCGGCTGGCTCCGCACCGACGTAGACCCAGCCTCGAACGACAACAGACCCTTCAGAGCCTGATCTCCAGCACGATAAATCTGCTTGTGATCCTCATTGCCATCCTCGCAAGTATGGCGTTGTTCATCGAACTGAACACCCTCGCATGGGTGGTCGGGCTTCTCAGTACGGCATTTGGCTTCGGCGCCCGCCTCGTCATCAGCGACTATCTGGGCGGACTGAGCTTTCTCTTTGAAGACACTTTCTCAGTGGGAGAAAAGATCGAGATTTCAGGCAATCCGGCAATCGAGGGCATGGTCGAAGCCATCAGTTTGCGGACGACGATGCTGCGGTCGCCGTCAGGCGAACTGTACATCGTCCCCAATGGTGAAATCCGCGCGGTGCGAAACTTCAGCCGCGGAAAATTTTCGATTGCCAATATCACGCTCAAGATACAAGGGTCCGATCTGGGCGCGGCGCGTGACATGTTGGAAGCGCTGGGGAGCGAGGCAGTTACGTTGCTTCCCAACCTGATCGAACCCTGGAAGGTCACCAACCTGGAGGGCGTGATCGGGCAGTATACCGAGCTAACCCTGATCGCCAAAGCCCGCTTTGGTAAAGCCGCGGAAATGCGTCCGCATCTGCTGGCGTTGGTTCAAGACCGATTATCGGAAATGAATATTAAGTTGGTGAGTTAGAAAATTTTCAGGAAGAACAATTGGAGAAATTACTGGCGCTAAATCGTGTACGCCGACAACGGGTAAGGTTTGAATCAAATTTCATCGAGGAGAATCGCACATGGCAAAGGTCAACATCATCACCAAGGGTCGGTCGGGCACGGTTCAATACATCGAAGGCTCGTTGTTCAAGAAAAACACCTGTGAGTTCTATTGGGAGTTTGGCGGCGCGGAAACGGTCGCCATCATCTGGTTTCCGAAAACCGATGCCGAGTGGGATACGAAATATCCGTGGGCGGCAGGGCGGCGGATGGAGATCGTCGAGGATATGGCGGAACAAGTCCGCAAGAAGCAGGCGCCGCGCGCCATGCTCAAGTGGCAAGAGGGCACGGTGCTTCTACTCAGTGGGTGAGTTTCCGCTGGCGAATCGCTCTCCACATGCAAACCAGCCGTCTGTAAGATTTCGACCCGCATTTCTCCAGAAACCTATCTGGTAAAATACGCCCATGTCCTCGCCCGGCTACATCCTTGTCGTGGACGATATCCCCGACATCCTCACCCTGCTCGATACCACGCTGAAGTTCAAAGGCTATCGTGTGGTTACATCACGCAACGGGCAGGAGGCGCTCGAGGCGATTCAAAAAGAACGCCCCGCGCTGGTGATCGCCGACATCCTCATGCCCAAAATGGATGGGTTCAGCCTCGTGCATCACCTGCGCATCAACCCCGAGACGCGCGAGATTCCCGTGATCTTCCTCTCCGCCACCTACGTCACTCCCGAAGACAAAGACTTTGCTCTCGCCATCGGAGTGACGCGCTTCGTTGAAAAGCCGGTGGATATCGAGACATTCCTGCCGGTCATTTCAGATATTCTCTCGCATAAGATCAAGGCTGAGTATCAAACCGTCGGCGATCTGGAATTCTACGAAGGCTATCGCAAACGACTCGAGACCAAACTGCATCACAAGACCGCGCAGATCACGCGCTCCGAACACCTGCTGAACACGACGCAGGACAAGGAAGAGAAGCAGACCGTCCTGCAATCGCTGGAGGGCGCCCGCGAGGAGCGCAAGGAGATCATGCACCTGCTCGAACAGATCCACAGGCAATTGGATGATCTGAAAAAAACGGAATAAAAAGTTTACGCCCCGATTTCCGGGGCGTAATTGTTTTAGTGAGGCCGTTTCATGCGCGCTACTTGAATTTGAGATTCGCGATCCCGTTGAACGCCAGCGAGACCCATTTCCCTTTTTCGAATTCGATCCACACGCTCCTGGATTGAAGTCTCTTTCCGTTCACCGTCGCTCCCTTGGGCAGCGTTGCAACGATGGCAAATTCCACGCCGGGACCGTTGCGCACGTTCAACACCTCCGCTAGGACTTCGAACGATGTGCCGGAGGGCAGTTTCACCGCGTCGGGGACGTCTGTGCCCACCGCTTCACCCGACGTGGAGGTTGAGCCGCTCGTGGAGAAGTAGGGCATCGGGTCAACGTATCCCTTGTAGGGCGGGTTCTCGCCGTCTATCTTCAAGCCGAAGTGCAAGTGCGGACCGGTGCTCGCGCCGGTGTTGTTGCTGTAACCGATGACCGTGCCGGCTTTCACTTTTTGTCCCGCCGCCACCGCTGCGCTTGCGAGATGTGCATAATACGTGAAATATGTTTTGTTTCCGTCCGCGTGGCTGAGCTTCACGTAGTTGCCGTAGCCGCCGTTCTCGAACCCGACGAGCGCCACTGTCCCCGCCACCGCCGCGTTGATCGGCGTGCCGTTTGGGATTCCATAATCAATCCCGTTGTGACCGGGGAAGCCCCACTTCTTGTAGATCTGCGGATTCTCGCCGAACAGTTGGGTAATGGGTCCGTTCACTGGGACAGTCAGTTTGATCGCCATACGTTATCTCCTCTCATAATGTCTTGCAGGTATGATAACACACGAAGGATTCAATCCGATGCGTGCAGGGTGTATGCCGCGATGCCGAACGCCACTGCCGCATTGAACGACTTTTTCTCGCCGCGCATCGGGATGTAAAACACGCGGTCGCACAGGCTGAGCAGTTCGGGGTCAACGCCGCTGATCTCATTGCCGACGATCAGCACCGAATCGACATTCGTTTTCTGGATGGGCTTGAGAGGCGCGGCATTGGCATCCTCTTCCAATGCGAAGATCTTCCAGCCCTCGAACTTGAGTCCCTTCGCCAGCCTTACCGCATCCTTGTGATACGACCACGGAACCGAATCCTCCGCGCCGAGCGAGGTCTTTTGCACCGCGTTGTTTTCCGGCGTGGGCGTGATGCCGCACAAATACGCGTGCATGAAGCGGAAGCCCTCGGCAGTGCGCAACATCGAACCCACGTTCCACGCCGAACGGACGTTATCGAGCAGGACGGAAAACCCTCCACCGCGGTCCTCGCCAAATCCTTTGGGTTTCGGGAAGGCGTCCGTAGGGCGCGAAGAGTCGAGGGAAAAGGAATGCGACCGTTCGCGAATCAGGTCGCCTTTGTATACGACGCGTGTGTTTCCCGCACAGACCGGGCAGCGCTTTCCATGCGCCTGTCCGGTCACTTGCGGGTAGCGCAATTCGCAACTCTCGCATACGCGGATCTCGAATGTTTGTGCGCGCATCGTGTATGATTATACACAGCATGAAGTTCATCCTGCTCAACAAACCGTATGGCGTGCTATCGCAGTTTACCGATGAAGGGACGGGTCACCCGACGCTCAAAGATTTTATCGACGTTCCGGGCGTGTACGCGGCGGGGCGGCTCGACCGTGACAGCGAAGGCTTATTGCTCCTCACCGACGACGGCGCGCTGATCAGGAGAATATCCGACCCCGAGCATCATATCGAAAAAACGTACTGGGTGCTGGTCGAAGGCGACCCGACACAAGAGAAGTTATCTCTTCTTGAAAGCGGGATTCAACTCAAGGGCTATCGAACTCGTCCGTGCAAGGTGCGCGTCATCCCGGATCCGAACTTGCCTGCCCGCTCCAAGCCGGTCACTCCTCACGGACCCACCGCATGGCTCGAGATCAAACTTCAGGAGGGAAAGAAAAGGCAAATCCGTCACATGACCGCCGCGGTCGGTTTGTTCACGTTGCGTCTCGTCCGGGTTGCCATTGGGTCAATTCAATTGGGAAATCTGAAAGTAGGAAAGTGGCGCGAACTGACGAGCGATGAAATACGAAAATTGAAAAATTGAGCGGGTTATAATCTTCGCATGCTTCGAAGATATTTCTTCGGATTCGTTGGAATTTTCTGTGCTCTGGCGGTCACGAGTTCGCCGGCGGTTCCGGTGCAAGCCGAGCCTCTCAACGCCAACTCGGCTTACGACCTGATCGACGCGGTCAACGCGTTGCGCGCGTCGTACGGCTTGCCTGCGTACAGCATCAATTCAATTCTTATGTACACTGCACAATCACATGCCGAGTTCATGGCGGCAACTGGCGGCGTCACTCATTACGGTCCCGGCGGGATCAGCGTGACGGACCGCCTGCTCGCCGCGGGATATCCGCTTGCCGGTGACCTGTCGTTGGGGGGCTTTCGCTCGGAGAATATCACCGGCGGCAACGAAAGCATGACCGCCCAGGCCGCGGTCAACCAGTGGACGGGAGATGCTCCGCACCTGAACACGATGATCTCTACCAGCCTGACGGAGATCGGCGCGGGCGTAGCCGTTGCGAATGGCCGTGTGTATTACGTGATTGACTGCGCGCTTCCCACCACCAGCGGCGCGCCTCAGTCTTCGAGTCAGACCTCCGGTGGGAGTTCAACCCTCCCTGCGGGGAATTCGGCGATACCTGTTGCGGTGGTCAGCACACCGAACGAAAATGGGGAGGTGCTTCATCAGGTGCAGTCAGGTCAAACGTTGTGGCAGATCGCCATCGCGTACGGCGCCAAGATTGACGAAATAAAGAGCCTGAACAATCTCGCCGACAATACAATTTACCCCGGCGACACGTTGTTGATAAAAAGAGATGTCGTACAAGCAAGCAACACACGTGAGGAAACAAGCACCGTGATCCCAACAATCCTGCCGACCTCTTCGGTTACGGTCACCTCATTGCCGACCGAGCCTTCGCCAACCGCTTCAAGTGAAAACAGTTCAACTAGCGAATCCGGTAACTCGACTGTCATGTCGGTGGTCATCGGACTGATCGCTTTAGCACTTCTCGCAGGTGGGTTCGTTGCCTGGCGCGGGGATGCGCCTTCTTCACACTAACAAAACAGCCCGCGGAATTTCCGCGGGCTGTTTTGTTTCTATCTGTCAGGGCAGACTGAACCGTACGATGCGGTTGTTCCCCGGGTCTGCAACCCAGACAAAACCCCGCGAATCCACCGCGATGCCGGAGGGTAAGCCAAACTGGTCAATGCCGCCTCCGAAGTCGCCCCACGTACGCACAAATTCGCCTGATGCTGTAAATTGAATGACGCGATAACCTTCGGGGTCGGTGATGAAGACATGACCATCATCGCTCACAGCGATGAACGGCTTGTTGTCGAGAGATTGACCAAACCAGCCGTTTACATCCCATTGTACGAGCGGTTCGTAGATGATCTCTCCCTCACTCGTGTCGATGCGCACGAAGGATTGGATGCGTTGATTCCATGTGTCCGTCACATAAACAGTGCCGTCGCGCCCTACGGCGACGCCGACCGGCTCGTCGAATTGACCCGGGTCGAATCCGCCGGAGCCGAATTCAGTAAGGTACGTTCCATTCGCGTCATAGACGACGATGCGTTTGTTGCCGGTATCTGCGACAAAGACCCGCCCGTCTGAATCCACCGCAATGCCGCGAGGTCCCCAGAAGAAGTATTCCGAGTTGGGGTCTTCTGGCGAAGGCTGCCCGAACGCTCCCCACATTTTGACGGCAGTTCCATTGCGTGAAAACTTTTGGACGCGATGATTCCAGGTGTCGGTGACGTATACCGAGCCGTCAGGTCCCACCGCCACGCCCCACGGTTCGAAGAAGGTGCCCTGCGGCGCATCGCCGGTGTTCAAATCCCCGAAAGTTCCCCATTCATTGATCAGATTTCCATTTGAGGCGATGTGAAGGATTCGGTGATTATTTGAATCCGCGATGTAAAGGTCGTCGTTGAGTCCAGCCGCGATGGAACGTGGTGAATTCAACCCGAGCGGGGGATACAATTCACTGCCGAAGATTTGGTCCGCTGGAAGCGAGATCGTCCCAGCCTCGTACGGATCGGCAACCGCTGGCGCGGCTGATGGACCAACCCCGTAATTCCATATTTGCGAAGCGATATCTTTGCGGATGTACAGCCTCATCTGGTCGGCAGGTTGCCATGTGGTTGGCGTCAGCGTGCTGTTGCCCGTCGCCTGTGCGTAGCGGGTGTAATCGCGGTTGAACCAGATGTCGAATATGCCAGCGCGTATTTCCGTGTTTGTTATGGCGTTTAGGACGCGGGCGCGGTCGAGTCCGAAATAATCCTGATTGGGCCACCACATGCGGATGTAATCGAAACGGTAGTAACCGTCACCCAGGGCGGCGTCGATCTTGTCGAAGTTTTTCTGGTCAACGATCACTGTTACCGCTTCGCGCAAGGCGCGCGTCGGTTGGTCGAAGGATCGCTGCGCAGTGAAATCCCGCAGATACCACACCATGGGCCACGAGACGCCGGTGTCCGGTGCGCTCGCGTCGTAGGCAACGACGGCGTTCAGCCCGCCGGTCGTCCGCCGAGAGATCTCCTCCACCTGCGACATGACCTCTTTGACGCCTCCGGCGGCGTGTGCGTACACAAGATATTCAATAGCATCGTTGTAGTGGATGTAATTGGCACGGAAAGACGTGCGAACGGTTTGGATGGCTAGCAAAGCAAATACTGTCAACACTGCAAATCCGACAAGCGGACTCTGACGCGGCATTCGCGAAAGCCAGACCACGCCCCCGATACTGAGAAGCAAAGCCAGAAAGGCGAATGCAAATTGAACGCCGTAGGAACTGATTATCGCCGGGTCTGAGCCCGGTGTGGATTGCAGTGAGAGCAGCCAGGCGCCGTTCAAAAAGCTTGAGCCACCGGCAATCAGTATCGCCGCCGCAAGAAAGAGAATCCCAAGGCTGGCGAGATCATTCCGCATCAGCGAGAAGAGCAACGCTCCCGCGCCGAATCCAACCAGTAATGGAAATAAGAACGCCGAGGTCGCTTGCAGTTGGTTGAGCGATGTCCCTTGGAACGGCGGCGTGGGACCGTACAGGGAACGAATTATGCTAAATATCGAAATTACAAACACCGTCGTTACGAGTACTGCAATGAGATATCGCCACGGCGCTTCATCTGAAATCTTGCGCACTACCTGCTCGATTACCTCACCCACCACCCAGCCGGTGAGTAACACCATGGGCCAAGCCATGTGATACGTCAGCCACGGCATTCGTTCGCCGGCTACAGTGAACGCCGCAATACTGGAAAGCGACCACCACGTTAGCAACGAGAAATAGACTCCGAACATGGATTCCTTCGTATTCTGCGTCGCTTCCGCTTCATTCTCGCCGTCAGCCTGTCTCTGCTTGAGCAATTTGTTCACACCCAAGCCGATTGCCGCCAATGTGCCAATGGCAGGCAGAAATTCGTACATCGGGATTTGCACCAGCACGTAGAAGTATTCGGGTTGGCTTCCGCGCTCGACATCCTGTTGGACCAGCCAGTATCCCAATGAGCCGACGATGCCTGTGAAGAATCCGGCGGCGTTCGTAAATACGGTCGTGTATAAGATCGTAAAGACACCCCAATACAACGAACCGTATTTCCACCACTCGCGGTTCCATAATTGGCCGATAACAACGGAGATCGCCAGAAAGACAATCACGAATCCCCCGATGATGAGCAGCGACCGAAGATCGAGTGAAAGCACCGAGGGTCCATCAGTGGGGATGATCACGTTCAAAGGTCCTTCCAGCCATTTGATCGGGAAAGGCGTGAGCATCGGCAATACGAAGGTGCCGAGCAGGATCATCAGGTCAAACGAACGCTCCTGCAAGAGGTTTCCCCAGCCGTAGCCGGTATACAGAATCACTACGGCAATGGCAAGCGCGAGGATGGCTAGCACAAATAGAATGGTAGATACCGATGAGGCGCCGGCTGAATCTCCTGCAGGCGACTGTACATTGTTAGGGTCAGCGGGAGCGGCGGTCTCAGTGGCGCTTAAGGTTTCCGCGTGACGGTTCGTCAGAGCGAAGCCCACGCCGGCGCTGGCAAGCAATGCCGCGATCGCCAGTGCGATGACAAACGCTCGGTAGTGCGTGTATTTCTCCTCCCAAGGCTTGCGTGTGACGCGGGCGAGAAAATAAAACCCTAAGAACAACAGGATTTGCGCGGTATAAATGAACGCAGTTTCTTTGGATGTGAAGTGTAAGAGTGTTGCCGCTGTAACCAGGAACAGGAATTTCTTCTCCCCGCTCTCAATGTATCGCAGTACTGCGTACAAAAGCAGAATACCCGAGAGCCCTACAAACGATTCGTTGCGAACGTATCGCCCGTAGTACAACATGTAAGGCGAGATCACCATCAGGAAGGACGCAACGATCATGCCCCAGGTTCCGAGGTATCTGCGCCAGTACCAGACCATTCCAACTGTAGCAATGCTGAACAGGACGGCCGGGATGCGCGCCGTGAAATCCGATACCCCGAAGAGGAAATAACTGAGTGCGATAATGTGGAATTGATAGGGTCCATGCATCATCGGCGTGTGTTCGTATCCCTGACCGCGATACAACAGCCATGAAAAATATGTATGCAGGCTTTCGTCGTGGCTCATCACGCGCGTTTCAAGGTCATAAAAGCGTGTGAAGACAGCAAGGAACATGATGGCGGCAAATATCGCGATCTCGTTCGTTATCGCCGGCAAAGAAGGGTGAATGGAGCGTTGAAGCCAGTTGGTTTGTTGGTTATTCATGGGGAGGAGTGCCTACCTATAATGGGGTGACTTATACTTCAATCCGTATGTTCTGGCAAGTTTGGGTGTAATTTTTCGTTAATGATTAGTTTGCTGGCGTGCATCGCAAAGCAATACGTAACGTCAATCGATACACATCCGTTTCATATCGGCGCACAAGCATCTCAATGGCTTGTTCATCTCCTTCGATATACCTTGCAGTGAGCTGTGACGAATCGGAGAATTTCATGCTTTCTGTAAACTTAACGCGGCTTCTGATAGAAATCTTCATTGAAAAGCAAAGCTCTTATGTTTGCGTGTAGTCATTAATCAAACTTCTAACACACGAGGAAATTTATCGTCCAAAGCCAGCTAGACAGAACCAGCCAATTGACCACACCCTGCATGGATATCAATCCCGCGCCTCATACGGATCGTGCACGGAATTCCAGCCTGCTCCAACGACTCTTTGAACTTTGCCGCCCTCTCGCGTGAGGTTGCCTGACCTTTATATCCGTGTGTCGGGTTGAGGGGGATAGCATTGACGTGGCATAGCAATCCCTTTAGCCTAGCCGCGAGTTTCTTTGCTACCTCAGGCGAATCGTTGACTCCGTGGATCAGCGCCCACTCAAAGGTGATCCGACGGTGTGTTTGTGCTACATAGTAACGACAGGCATCCAACACCTCGTCAATGTTGTATTTCTTGTTTACGGGCAACATGGCAATGCGCGAATCGTCGTCTGCCGCGTGGAGGGAAATCGCGAGGTTGACCTGTCGCTTTTCGTCGGCGAAACGCCGAATTTGTGGCACCAGTCCCACCGTCGAGATCGTGAACCGACGCGCGCCGAAGTTGAATCCTTTCGGGTCGTTGAGTCGGTCAATTGCTGCCATAGTATTGTCGTAATTATGGAACGGTTCACCCATGCCCATCAGGACGATGTTGGTGACGGCTTCGTTCCTTTCCTTCAACATGCGTGAATAGAACAACACCTGCGCAACTATCTCTCCGCTTGAGAGATGGCGTTTGAAGCCCATTTGCCCTGTTGCACAAAATACACACCCCATCGCACAACCTGCTTGGGTTGAAATGCAAAGTGTTCGGCGATTCTTAGCACCCCGCCCAGTGGGAGAGGAGGTGATTTGCGGATTGTCTGCTGGGTCGCCGTACCGCATCAATACGGCTTCGATCAGATTTTTGTCAGCTAGTTCAAACAGCGTTTTGCGCGTGAAGCCATCGGATGAATCGAGATACGTTCTTACTTTGAAGGGCGAGAAAGAAACGTTCTCTGATAGTTTTTCGCGCATTGTTTTGGAAAGATTTGTGAACTGCCCAGGTGAATCATAAAGATGTTCATATATTCCCTGCCAGACTTGCTTTGCGCGGTAGGCAGGTTCGCCCCATTTCTCCAGCAAATTCCTGAGCGCGTCGAGGTCGAGATCATAGATCAACATAGAAAATTAACCGATCAGACTTGTCAGGTCGTCTGCCAGAATTTCAATCGCTGGCTTCCACGCCGCGGCTTGTTCCTTTGTAGATACCCCGCTCAGCACCAACGCGCAGGGACATCCCACTGCTCGACCTGCGGCGATGTCGGTTTCGAGCCGGTCTCCGACCACGAGAGTCTCTTCTTTATTTGTACCAAGCCGTTCCAGCGAGAGTTCCATCATAAATGGAAACGGCTTGCCTGCGTAAATTGGCTCAACGCCTGTCGCGGTCGTGATGACTGAAATCCACGCGCCCGCACCGGGAATCTCTCCGCGCGGGGTGGGGAAGGTCTTGTCGGGATTGGTCGCATAAAACGCAACTCCGCGCCGGACCAACAAAGTCGCCTCGCGCATTTTGTTGAAGGTGACCTCACGGTCAATGCCCATGACAAAGAAATCAGCCTCTTGCGCGTTTTCTACCGAAAGCACTTCAAATCCCTTTTCCTCCAGCGCTTCACGAATCCCGTCTTCTCCGATCATAAATGCCCTCGCCCTTTTCGGAAACTTTTGGGTAAGCATGTGCGCCACTCCCAATGCGGATGTGACAACTTGCTCGGGCTTTGCTTTCACGCCTAACTGTTCCAATAGCGCGACATATTGTTGCGGAGTCTTTGTCCCATTGTTCGTAGCGAAGATATGTTTCAATCCGCGCGATTCGATTCGCTCAAAGATTTCAAGAAGGTTGCCAATCGGCGCATCTGATTTCCAGATCACGCCATCCATATCGAGGATAAGGGCTTTGATGTTGGTGGGTAGCATAGTCCGCGATTATAACTTCAAACAATAAGCCCGCTGATTTCTCAACGGGCTTATTGTTACAAACCTAACCTGCTCGCAGGCTACTTGACTTTTTCCGGCATTTCCAAAACCTGATCTGCCAAACCGTAATCCACGGCGCCTTGTGCATCAACATAGAAATCGCGGTCACTGTCGCGCTCCACGATTTCCAGCGGCTTGCCGGTATGTTTTGCCAGAATACCAAGTAATAGTGCCTTCAAGCGCAGAATCTGCTTGGCTTGGATTTCGATATCGGTTGCCTGTCCTTGCGCGCCGCCGAGTGGCTGATGCATGTGAATTGTCGCATTCGGAAGGGCGTAGCGTCTGCCTTTGGTGCCCGCGGCAAGTAAAACGGTCCCGAATGATGCGGTCACTCCGACTGCGACAGTGCTGATCGGGTTCGAGATCATTTGCATTGTGTCGTAGATCGCCAGCCCCGCGTAGATCACGCCGCCCGGCGAGTTGATATACATCTGAATTTCCTTCTCGGGGTCTTCGTGATTCAAAAACAGTAACTGCGCCACGATCACGTTCGCGACCTGATCGTCAATTGGCGTGCCGAGGAAGATAATACGCTCCTTAAGAAGAAGCGAGTAAATATCATACGCGCGCTCGCCCCGGCCTGTGTTTTCCACGACCATCGGGACGATATTCTTGAAGTTTGGGATCATATCTTGTCTCCTTTGAATTGGGACGATGATACTGTTCGAGTATTGGAATTACATTAACTCTTTGTTTCGGCTTCGGATGAGGATGCCGCCTCGCTCACATCCTTCGACTCGCTCAGGACAGCGGGGACAGCCGTCTCTCCTTCGGGGGATTCGTCTGCCTCAACATCCTTCGATTCCTCTTCCTTCTTTTTTGCGGCGGCTTCCGCCTTTCGCTCTTCCGGCGATTTGTATTCGCCTACCGCAATGGATTTCAAAGAGTCCAATGCCCGTCGTGTGAGCACGCGGTTCGCTGATTCCATAGCCACTGCCTGTGCCAACTGTTGTTGCCCTTTCTTCCCGCCGCGGACTTTGCTCAAATCCACACCCTGCATCGCCAGGGCATTCAGTGTTTGGTTGAATTCGCTGTCGAGCGATTCGTTGTCCACCTCGAGTTCTTCCTTGCGGACGATTTCATCGAGAATCAGCGAGCGCTCAAAGCGTTTTTTCGCAACCGGCTTCACTTCATCCTCGATGAATTGCTCACGAGTGGTGTTTCGCAATTTGAAGTAAGTGTCTAAATCCATGCCTTGCTGGGCGAGGCGGTTTGTCAAATCCTCCAGCACGTGCTCGCCCTCATGGTCGAGTGAATGTTGATGATACTTGAAGGTGGCGCCCTCTTTGATCTTCTCGATCAGGTCAACAAAGTACTTGTCATCGTAATCTGCTTTCGAGCGCGCTTCCACATCTTTGGTTACTGATTCACGGAGAGCCTCCAGCGATTCGCCGGCGCCGACAGTCTTTGCAAATTCATCATCCAACTCCGGCAAAGTCATCGAGCGGACAGTTTTGACCGTCACTGTCATCTCCGTGCTTTTGCCTTGCAACGCTTCCAAGTCATGATCTTTCGGAAAGTCGTGGTTTATCGTCTTGGTGTCGCTGGGTTTCATGCCCGCGAGTAGTTTGGCAAAACCTGTAAAGGGCCATTCGGTCTCGCGGTCATCCTTGCGGACGACGGTTGCAAAGCCCGTGCGTTTCAACTCTGGGGTTTCTGATTCCACGTCCACGAGAACGTAATCACCCTCCTGCACTTCTCGCTCGACCGTTTCGGTCGTCGCGTACATTTGACGAAGGTCTTCGATTGCCGCGTCCACAGCTTTTGGCTCGGGCGCGGTCCACTCGTAGGGTAAGCGAATCGAATGGTACTCGCCCAGATCCACCTCCGGTGAGAGCGGAACTTTGAAGATCAACCTCGGTGGTTCGAGAGAATCGATATTCTCCAGCCTGCCGGACGCGCCGGGGTTGACATCCGCTTCTTTGAGAATGTTCGAATATTCGCCGTCAACAAAAAAATCAATTGCCTGTTCGACGATGGCTTGCTCTCCATAATTCAGTACCACCATGTGATACGGCGCTTTGCCGGGGCGAAAGCCGGGGATCTTGCCGCGCTCTGAGATCTTGCGCGCCGCGCGGCGCTTGTATGTGTCCATCAATTCAGGTTCAACTTCAACCACGAGTTTCGCTTCGTGGTTCTCTTCGATCGTTTTTTCGATTTTCAATGTTTTCTCCGTGATACTCCCTCTCCAAATGGAGAGGGCTGGTGGTGAGGATGATGATATGGGGACGGAGAGAGTCGAACTCTCAAGCCTTGCGGCACAGCATCCTAAGTGCTGCGTGTCTGCCAGTTCCACCACGTCCCCTCATCTTGCCAAGCGCGGCGAAATTATAAAACAGGGGAGGGGGTGCGTCAATGAACGATATCCGATCAGCGCCTTGCTGACCTTCGGGGGACTGGCTTGAATGGCGGTTCTGCTTTATTCTCTCACGATGACCGAAAGGAGTGAGTGATGAATCAATTAAGGATTAGAGCTGGCGTTCTTGTATTGACGGCGGCATCCCTTGCATGCAATTTGGGGACTCCCACCGGCGCTCCCACTACGACTTTGGATGCAACCGTGCAGGCGGATGCGATCCTTGCAACCGGTTATGCCCAGTTGACCGCTTCAGCCCCGGCTCAGGTTGCTTCGCCCTCTGAAACTTCGACCCCGCTCGTAGTCATACTGCCAACAAATACGTCCATCCCATCGCCGACAAACACTTTCATTCCTTCTGCTACGAATACGTCGGCGCCTCAGATCCCTGAATGGCCCCTGTTCCGGCAGGGCGATCAGGGGCCGGAAGTTCGCGCCATTCAACATTTGCTTCGTTTCAAAGGACAGAATGTGGATGTTGACGGAATTTTTGGCGGACAAACACGCGCGGCAGTGGTCGCCTTTCAAAACCAAAGCGGATTGGCCGCTGATGGGATTGTCGGTCCGTTGACTTGGTCTGCGTTGATTCAAGGCGCACTCATTCAGGAAGGGAGTACTGGTCAGGCAGTGCGTGCGGCGCAGACGCTGTTACGAAACAAGTTTGGGTATGGAATTAATGTGGACGGTATCTTTGGTCCTCAAACCGAAAATGCGACTAGGGATTTTCAAACCGATTACAGTTTGCTTGTGGACGGGATCGTCGGTCCGCAAACATGGCAGGCGCTGGTTTCGATTGAACCGTGAAGCAGATAGCGAAGAATGGCGTGAAATCCTCTCGGAAAACTTCTGGGAGGATTTTTCATTGGTATAATCCCGCACTTGACACCTTCATTGGAGCATTGTATTGAGCCGCCTCATCAACCCGGATTCAGCAGGAAAAGACCGAACAAGATTATCGAAAGCCATCGTATTAGCCGTCCGTGAATTGGCAAAACAGACCGAAGTCAATCAAGAATCGAAGGATATAGCCGCTTTTATTTCCCTTGCCTTGATAACCATCTCAGACGGAATTGACGTCTCCGTTGCGGCATGGGAAAAGCGCGGTTATTGGGTGAAAGCCGACCGCTTCCGCATGGAATGGATGTGGACTGGACAATTCGCCGAGAAAATGAAATCGGCTTTGCTCAGCGAGGACTGGGGGACAGTTGCCATGTTATCTGCACAGATCGCCCAAAAATTCAACAAAGTGGTTATCGCTAAGAATCACAGACTTGATACACCGTGGGCGGGAGCATATCGGCAACTGTAAAACTTGTCATACAACCCTGTGTTATGGTAAAGTAACCGAAAGCCGAGACAAACTGGAGTCAATGATGAAGATTGCGCTCGTCATCGGTTCGACTATTTCAACCATCAAAGACGAAGTGATAAAAGGGCGGAAATTGCTCATCGTGCGGAACGCGGATACTGCGGGCAAGCCGACGGGTGAGCCGTATATTGCAGTGGATACGGTCAGCGCAGGGACGGGCGACCTCGTGATGGTGACCGATGGTTCGTCTGCCCGTTATACCAACCAGACCACCAACGCGCCTGTGGACGCGGTCATCGTCGGTGTGATCGACTCGCTCGAACTGGGCGGGAAAGTTTCGTACAGAAAAGAATGAATTACGTGTAGGGGCGACGCATGCGTCGCCCCTACAATTATTTTATGTCTGACACACGCGACCTGCTTTCTGTAGGATTAGATGTTGGCACCACCACAACACAAGTCATCTTTTCGCGTCTTGGGTTGAAAGATGTAGCGCGCGCAGGTCAGATTCCGAGAATAAACATCACCGACAGAAAAGTCATTTATCAAAGTCCGATTGTGTTTACTCCATTGATCGATTCCGATACGATTGACGCAGATGAGTTGAATCGAATCGTTCGCGCCGAATATGCAAATGCAAGTGTTGAACCGGGTCAAGTCGAGACTGGCGCGGTGATCATCACCGGTGAAACGGCAAAGAAGAAGAACGCGGATGAAATCCTGCGGGCGCTATCTGGAATCGCTGGCGAGTTCGTTGTCAGTGTGGCGGGTCCGAACGTCGAAAGTTTGATCGCGGGCAAAGGCGCCGGCGCGGCAGAATATTCACAAAAGAATTATGCAACCGTGACAAATGTGGACATCGGCGGCGGCAGCGCGAACAGCGCGACCTTTCGAAGCGGAAACCTGATAGGCGCGGCGGCGATGAATTATGGCGGACGCATTTTGGAGATCGAGCATGCGACGGGCAAGGTGAGGCACATTGCCGAACCTGCAAAACATATTTTGAACGATATTAGTTTGAGATTGGAGATTGGAGACTCGCCTTCGTTGGAAGACTTGCGGCGCTTTACGGATCGCATGGCAGATATGACCGTCGAATTGATCGAAGGCGCGAACTCGCCGCTGGCTCAGCGGATTTATCTTACGCCGCCTGTCGGTGTTTCGGGCAAAGGCTCGGTCTTGATGTTCTCGGGCGGAATCGGGCATTATTACTACAATCCGATTCCGATCAGCGCACTCAGCGACGCAACGATTCACGACGATGTCGGTCCGTTGCTCGCCGAATCGTTGCTGAAACATGCGGTGTTGAACTCGTACACGATTGTCCCGCCCGCCGAGACCGTCCGCGCGACAGTGTTGGGAGCCAGCACGCAGACTGTGACTCTCTCCGGCTCGACGATTTGGGCAGAGAAAGAAATTCTGCCGTTGAAGAACGTGCCTGTGATTCGCCCCGTCTTTGGGCGGGGGGACCCTGCCCCTACGGACATTTCGAGAAGCATCTCCGATGCCGTGACCCGTTGGGATGTGAACCTCGCGACCGATCCGTTCGCCATCGCATTGGAACTTGATAAATCATTGGATTACGAATCGCTGACACAACTCGCCAATGGCTTGAAGGACTTCTCAAACACCATGCCGAGCGACAGACCGCTTATCGCCATTATTGAACGCGACTACGCTCAGGCGCTGGGACAAACCGTGAAGGGACTTGCCCCTAACCGTTCGCTCCTCGTCATTGACCAGGTCGGCTTATCCGAAGGCGATTACATTGACATCGGCACGCCGCTTATGGACGGGCGCGTGGTTCCATTGAGCGTCAAGACGTTGATTTTTTATCATTGAGTACTTATCTTTCCAAATTGCGCTCAGGTAATCATCATGCTCCTCCGAACCAAACTTCACGGCAAGACCTACGAATTCCCCGATATCCGCCTCCTGATGGGCAAAGCCAACGAGGAGAAATCAGGTGACCGTCTCGCGGGCGTCGGCGCGGAGACCGCCGCCGAACGCGTCGCGGCGAAACTTGTCCTTGCTGAAGTTCCGCTGTGGGTATTGCGTGAAAATCCCGCTGTGCCGTATGACGGAGATGAAGTCACGCGCGTCATACAAGATGCAGTTGACCAAAACATTTACAACGAGATCAAAGATTGGATGGTGGGGGAGTTCCGCGAATGGATTCTTGCCGACACCACCACGCCTGACATGATCCGCCGCGTCTCGAACGGCCTCACCGCCGAAATGATTTCTGCAGTCACCAAGTTGATGTCGAATCTCGATTTGATGGTTGGCGCGAAGAAGATACCCGTCACTGCCCATTGTAACAACACGATCGGGGCGCCGGGAACACTATCCAGCCGCAACCAGCCCAACCATCCGACCGATTCGCCGGAAGGCATCCGCGCAGAAATTTACGAGGGTTTATCTTACGGCTCAGGCGACTCCGTCATCGGCATCAATCCCGTTGACGACTCGTATGGCTCGGTCTCGCGCCTGCTCGATATGACATACGACGTCATCAAGACGTGGAACATCCCCACGCAAAACTGCGTGCTGGCGCACGTGACCACGCAGATGAAGTGCATGGAATCGGGCTCGCCGGTCGGGTTGGTCTTTCAGTCCATTTCGGGTTCGCAAAAAGGCAACGACTCGTTCGGCATCTCGGTGGGTATGCTGGACGAAGCATATGAACTCGCCAAGAAACATTGTTTCCCCAAGGGTCCTAATTTCATGTACTTTGAAACCGGTCAGGGTTCGGCATTGTCCGCCGATGCGCACAACGAGTGGGATCAACTCACGCTCGAAGCACGCAACTACGGGCTGGCAAAGCGCTGGCATCCGTATCAGGTCAACACGGTGGTCGGCTTCATCGGGCCCGAATACCTCTACGATGCGCGCCAGATCCAACGCGCGGGACTCGAAGATCACTTCATGGGAAAACTCACGGGCATTCCGATGGGCTGCGACGCGTGCTACACCAATCACGCTCGCGCCGACCAGAACGCCATCGAGAATCTCGCGGTCATGCTCACCGCCGCGGGGTGCAATTACTTCATGGGCGTTCCAATGGCAGACGACTCGATGTTGTCGTACCAATCCACGTCCTATCACGACGCGCCGTCGCTTCGTCAGCTCTTCAAACTCCGCCCCGCGCCCGAGTTCGAAAAGTGGCTGGTTGACCTTGGGCTGATGAAGGACGGTGTCCTGACCGAAAAAGCCGGCGACCCGTCGTTCTTCCTCAAACGCTGACCCCGTCATTGCGAGGAGGCGATAGCCGACGAAGCAATCCCCACCACGACGGAGATTGCTTCGCCACTCGCTACGCTCGGGCTCGCAATGACGATATTGGAGAAATTTATGGATGAAACCAAACTGAATTCTATTGTGGACGCCATCGTCCGTGAACTGAAAGCCTCTGGTGCAGTGAAAGAGAGCGTCATTGCGAGCGAAACGAAGCAATCTCCCGCTTCATCTTCGGATATTTCGACTGCCTTTGTTTCGACAACTTTATCCTCGCCACCAGTCGTTCCCGTCAAAGCTCGTCCTACAACTTCAACACCTACTCTCACGGTAGATTTGCCTGACCCAACCACCAATGAATTTCGTTATAAAGCCCGCGTGAAAAATCCGAAGGATGCCAGCGGCTTGCGCGCATTGATAGATTCCACCACTGCCCGCATCGGCGTCGGACGAGCCGGTCCGCGCTATAGCACGGCGTCACTTCTCCTGTTTCAAGGCGATCACGCCGTGACCCAGGATGCGTTGCATCGCGATGTGGACCAAAAATTGCTCGATGAGTTCAACCTGTTCACGGTCCAAACCAGAATCACAGGCGGCAAACAGGAGTATCTCCTGCGCCCCGACCTCGGACGTCAACTCAACGACGATGCGAAGCGAATCGTCAATGAGAAGTGCCAGAAGAACGTGAATATTCAGCTCTGCATTGGCGATGGGCTCTCCGCGGCGGCAATCGAGGCGAACTTGCGTCAGATTTTTCCGGTCATCAAGCAGGGCGCGCAGAACGCTGGCCTGACGTTCGGAACGCCATTCTTCATCAAATACGCCCGAGTAGGTGTGATGAACGATATCGGCGAACTTATCAAGCCGGATGTGGTCATCCTGCTTATCGGCGAGCGGCCCGGTTTGGGGCGGGCAGAATCCATGAGTGCGTATATGGCATACAAGCCAAAGACCGGAGACAATGACGCGGACCGCGACGTGGTGTGCAATATCTTCGAGAAAGGCGGCACCAATCCGCTCGAGGCTGGCGCGTTCGTGGTACAAATAGCCCAGAAGATGATGAAGCACAAGGCTTCCGGAGTGAAGTTGAAGTTGGCGAAATAAGGTATCAATAAATATGGCAGTCCTTGATCCTCTTTACGGCACTCCGCTCGCGGTGCAACTCATCCCGCAGGTGGACCGCAACTTTGCGGAACATCTCAAGTTGCGCGACGATCAGCGATCTGTTGGCTTGCTCAGCGTGGACAACGACGACGCTACCTACGTCGCGATCGATGAAGCGACGAAAATGGCGAACGTGGAAGTGGTATACGCTCGGTCGTTCTATGCGGGCGCGAAACACACGTCGGGCAAGTGGTCGGGTGAAATCATGGCGATTATCGCCGGCCCAGACCCCGCCGAAGTCCGAGCCGGGTTGAATGCCGCGGTGAACTACATTAAGACTCAGGCAATTTGGTATTCTGCCAATGACGATGATTCCATAGCGTTCTTCCCGCACGTGATCTCGCGGACAGGTACGTATCTTTCGCAAGTGTGCAACATTCCCGTCGGAACCCCGATTGCATATCTCGTGGCGACGCCGAACGAAGGCTTGGTTGCGCTCGATGCCGCGCTCAAAGCCGCGGACGTTACAATCGCCTCGCTGACCATGCCGCCCTCCGAAACCAATTACATGGGCGTGATGTTGACCGGTGACCAGCCTGCCTGCCGCGCCGCGGCAACCGCGTTCCAGAATAAAGTGTTAGAGGTTGCGAGTAATCCGATTAATTACTAGCTTACTCCGATGGTCGAGTAGCCCCGAATGCTCGTAGAGGGGCGTATCGAGACCATCGAGCAAGCAGAGTAATTTCTGTTTGAGAAATACTCTTGAAAACTGGTGGTCTCGATACGGCGGACGGACACCGCCTACTCGACCACCGAGGTTGAATAAAAATGGCAGAATTTGACAACGATCTTCAATCCATTCAGGAAGCCCGCGCGCTGGCGACTCAGGCACGTGAAGCACAGCGTAAATTCCTCCACGCCACGCAAGCCGAAGTAGATCGCGTCTGCGCGGCGATGGCACATGCAGCGGCGGACGCGTCTGTGGCGCTCGGCAAGATGGCGAGTGAAGAGACGGGCTATGGCGTGCCCGAACACAAGACACTCAAGAATCTATTGTCTTCGCAATTATTATGGGAAGCCATTAGGGATATTCCAACGGTGGGTGTCATCCGCAGTGACCCGGTGAAACGAACGTACGACATTGCGTGGCCCATGGGCGTGGTCGCCGCGTTGACTCCCTCCACAAACCCCACATCTACCACGATGTTCAAAACCTTGATCGCGGTCAAAGCCAAGAACGCGATCGTGATCGCACCGCATCCGTTTGCTGCGAAGTGCTGTGCCGAAACCATCCGTATTATGGCAGAAGCGGGGGAGCGAGTGGGAATGCCGAAAGGGCTCATCTCGTGCATGACAAGAGTGACCCTCCCTGGCACACAAGAGTTGATGAAACACAAGTATGTGGCGTTGATCCTTGCTACCGGCGGCTCGGACATGGTACGCGCCGCGCACTCCGTCGGAAAGCCAGCCTATGGCGTGGGACCGGGAAACGTCCCCGCGTATGTTGACCGGTCCGCGGATCTCCCGCGTGCGGCGAGGTACATCGTGGCGTCGAAAGCATTCGATCATTCAGTGATCTGTGCTACCGAGCAAGCGGTTATTGCCGACCGTCCGATCGCTGCGCAACTTGAAGAATTGATGAAAGCTGAAGGTGCGTATTTTGTTGACGACAAGATAAAACAAATTCTTGCAAAGAATTTGTTCGTTGGTCACTTGCCGAACCCGAAGAGTGTCGGCAGGAGTCCGCAACAACTTGCCCAGCAATATGGATTCGGTGTCCCAGATTGGGCGCGAATCTTGGTAGTCCGCCTCAACAGCGTTGGACGAGACGAGCCGCTCTCCGGCGAGAAGCTGACTACCGTTCTCGGCTGGTATGAAGCGGACGGCTGGGAGGCGGGCTGTGATCGCTGTCTCGAATTGATTGACTACGGCGGGCGCGGCCATTCGCTGGTCATCCACGCGCGCGATGAAAACGTGATCATGCAGTTTGGCTTGGAAAAACCGGTCTTCCGCATTGTTGTCAACACGATGGGAACGCTCGGCACCACAGGCTATACAACTGGCGTCATGCCTTCGATGACGCTCGGTTCCGGCGGTGTCGGCGGCGCGATCACCGGCGATAACATCACTGTGCATCACATGTATAATGTTAAGAAGCTTGCGTATGAGATTCGTATCGCGCCTGATACAGCGTTCACGCCTGGCTCCACGGATACCCAGTCACAGCGAGGAATGTTTACGGGTGGAGCAGGTTCTCTTGCATCAAATGCAGTCAATTCACAGGTGGAAGAAATCGTGAGGAAAGTGTTGTTGGAGTTGAAGAAGTAAAGATGGGTGATGAAGGATGAACGCAAAAGTGTTAGTTGTGGCTTTGGTTGTTTTTGTAACTTTGGCTTCTTGTGCGCCAGCAAATGAGGTTACTAACGAATACGATTTAAATTACAAGGAAGGTCTTGAATTCTATGAATCGAGAGATTTTTACAAGGCAATAGCAAGTTTATCAAAAGCAATTAATTTACAACCTGAAAGCATGTCAGCTTATCTCCTTAGAGGAAAAGCCTATCGGCATGTTTATGAATACGAGAAGGCGTTGCAAGATATCGATAAAGTTCTGGAATTAGACCCAAATAATTACGATGCACATGTTCTTCGTGGAACAGTATTCTTTAATACCAAGAAATATGAAGAGGCGATAAATGAATACACCATTGCATTGGAGTTGTCGAAAGAAAACAAAGAAGCCTTATTGTATAGAGGATTTACATACAGCGCCATAGAAGAATACCATATGGCAATATATGATTTTCAACAATACCTTATCTTTGTGCCAGATTCTCCAGATCGGGCAAGAATAGAAGCAATGATAGAATCTTTGGAATCTAAAATTGAGAAATGATGATGATAGTTAGACATTTGATTTGAGCGATTGAATCGTTTTCAATCTCTGACATCCGATGTCTAATCGGAGAAACATTCTTCAAAAGGAGACGTAAGCCATGCCCGTAGATGTTGCAATGATTGCTCTAGGAATGGTGGAGACCAAGGGTCTTGTCGGTGCGATCGAAGCCGCCGACGCCATGGTCAAAGCCGCCAACGTGACGCTGATCGGCAGTGAGTATGTCGGCGGCGGATACGTGACCGTGATGGTGCGCGGTGACGTGGGCGCGGTCAAAGCCGCGACCGACGCCGGCGCCGCAGCCGCGAAGCGCGTTGGTGAACTCGCGTCCGTTCATGTGATCCCGCGACCGCACGGCGATGTCGAGATGATCCTGCCGCAGAATTCAAAAGGCTCGTTCGGCGGACGCGGTAAAGAGAAATAAGATGCGAGGTAGTTGAACCGCCAAGAGCGCAAAGATCCTTTCTGATTCCTTCGCGCGCTTCGCGGTGAAAACCGTTCCTCATGCCGCGTCAATTGTTTACTGCGGAAGACATCCGCCGTCTTGCCCGGGAGCGGGCAGATCCACTCGTGCTTGCACCTGATGACATCGTCACACATGAGGCGCAGGATGTTGCATTTGCCCTGGGGTTGAAGATGATTCGGGAAACCGGATCAAGCAACCTCCCGGACCGAAACGCAGCGTCACACGCACCAAACCTGCCGCCGTTGAAAGTCGTGACATTGACGAACGTCAAAATGGAGCAGTTCACCGAAGGCAGGATGACGCCGGGTATGCATGTCTGGCTCAAGGATGTGGTCGTTACGCAGGACCGATCGCCGATGGGCGCGGGCTACATGTCGCTCGATAAAGGCGAGATGCAGTGGACGCTGACGTATGACGAGATTGATATCGTGCTCGAAGGGGAATTGGTGATCACTCGCGGAAACGAACAAGTGCGCGGAAAGACCGGCGATGTGATTTACATCCCGAAGGGCTCGAACATCACGTTTGGAACGCCGAACTGGACGCGCTTTGTGTATGTAGTATTTCCGGTAAATTGGAACGAGAAGTAACTGGATGAATCCTAATCTGTCCGCCCTGCTAACTGAGACTGACCGCATCATGTCCGGAGGTAATGGTTGGCGCGCCAACCCCGACTTGATTCTCCCCTCGGGCATATATCAGGGACGAGTTCACGTCGGTGTGGATTTGGGGACAGCATACACTGTGTTGGTTGTGCTGGACGAAAATTTCCGACCTATCGCAGGTGAGTACCAATATGCCGAAGTGACGCGCGACGGGCTTGTTGTGGACTTCATTGGCGCTGTGGATTTGCTGCGTTCCATGAAATCGAAGATCGAGCAGAAACTGGGTTTCAAGCTTACTTCGGCGGCCACGGCTTATCCGCCCGGTGTGCCGCAAGCAGAGGTGCGCGCTACAGCGAACGTCTTGCATGGTGCCGAACTGGAATGCACGAATCTTGTTGACGAGCCCACTGCCGCGAACAACGTGTTGAAGATCCGCGATGGTGCAATTGTGGATGTAGGAGGCGGCACAACGGGTATTTCCATCTTCCGCGATGGGGAGGTGGTGTACACCGCCGATGAGCCGACTGGCGGCACCCATTTTTCACTGGTGATCGCTGGCTCAACCGGAAAATCGTTCGACCAAGCGGAAGCAATGAAGAAGAACCCGGATGAACAAACGCGATTATTTCCTGTCGTCCGCCCGGTGATGGAGAAAGTTGCTTCGATCATCAACCGTCACGTACATGGACATGAAATTGATAAGCTGTATCTCGTCGGCGGTACATGTTCGTATGTTGGAATGGATGAAGTGATTCAGGAAATGACCGGCATCGAAACAATATTGCCCGGCAATCCACTTTTCGTCACGCCGCTCGGGATTGCGATGAATAATTAGGAACGGAGACTCAATGGCATCAGACCAATTTTCACTACGCGTGTATTCCTATCTCGACCGGATGCAGCCGCAATATGCGGCATTCGTTGGCACGATCACACAAGGCGATCTTCCCACGGAGGGCATGGCATCCTTATACGTGGAAGTTGCCCCGGGCAATGAGGTGTTTCGCCTTGTGGATATTGCCGTGAAATCAACCGAAGCGAAGCCCGGCGCGCAACTGGTCGAGCGCGAGTTCGGCATGTTCGAGGTCCACTCACATTCGCAGTCAGAGGTGTTGGAGGCGGGACGGATTGTGCTGGATAGGCTCAACCTGAAACCGGAAGAGCGCATCAAACCGTTTATTGCCTCGGTGCAGATCATCACCAACGTGGACCCGTATCAGGCGCAATTGTTGAACCGCTTCCGCCGCGGTTCGATGCTTGTCCCGGGCGAGACAATGCTCGTGTTGGAATGTGCCCCCGCCGCGTATATCAACTATGCGTGCAACGAAGCGGAAAAAGGCGCAAATATCAAGATCCTGCATGTATCGTCTGTTGGACGTTTCGGTCGTATGTGGCTTTCCGGCTCCGAGGCAGAGATCATTTCGGCCCGGAACGCGGCGGTCAAGGCGCTGGAAGACCTGGATGGAAGACCGGAGAAATAGATGGCGAAAGTTTTCTATACCGAACAAGACATTGACGAGCTACACGCCCGCGGCGTCAATTCCATTGATGTCACGGAGAATGTAGTCATCACTGATTTGGCGCGGGAGCGCGCTATGCGCTATGAAATGAAAATCAAGCGTTCCGAAGGCGGGCACGCACCAAAGGCAACACCGAGCGGCTCGGTGAACCTGGTCGCGGCATATCCGCGGACGGAGTCGTCTTCGGATGCGGAATTGAAGCAAAAGATCAAGGCGGCGGTGCTGACGAAGCTGGATGGTCAAGTGGATTCGGCTCTCCTGGATGCAGTTATTGCGCGTGTTGTTAATTCGCTGAAATAAACTTTCCTTTGCCAACAAAACGCTACCCGCCTTTCGGCGGGTAGCGTTTTGTTGGTCTTAATTGGGCGTCGGCAAATTCTGTTCCGTGGCGTTCAACAAATCGATCATCTCTTCACGGATGTGCTTATTGAGAAAATGATATTCCAGCGTGGAAAGAGGGAGAAATCTCGCACCAGCCACAACGTGGATACAGTTCGTAGAGCCGCAAAGGCAGATGAATGGCGCGTCCATTTCCCATTCGGTGGAGGGATAGAAAAAAGAAAGCTCCTCTCCTTCCGCAATGTCCCGTCGGGCGACCATCTGCATGTTGCTGGTGTCGAGAATCACGTTGGGGTCGCAGGAGTGATTCAGTGCGGCTAGCTTGCCCACATCTGTATGCTCGGTACGTCCTATTTGTACAGTGAAGCGATTTGGCTTGTTGATAACCTTCTCCCTTGGAATATCGCAAATCACAGCCCCCATTTTGTATGATTGTTTTGTAACCAAACTCCGGAATTTATTCTCGGTTTTGATTACAAGCGATTCCATCGAGACCATCGTAGCATCCTTTCGTTGTGATTACGGATAAGCTTCTCAGTAGTATAACGAGAATGACGATAATTTCAAGAGTAATCTCCTCGAAATTTGAAACTTTAAGGTCGCTTGTTTCCTCCTCCAAACGGCTAGCCAGCAAACTGCTCGAACATCCGATGTGTTTGATTCTTGTTTGCAGTACACTGCATACACTTGGTTCGAAGACATCAATATGTTATAAGGAGACAATCATGGCAAACCCTCTTACTGATTTTTCAAATGGACTGACTTCTGCTGTGGAGAAGGGTGGTGCGAGCACTGTCCTTGTGGATGCACGCAAACGATATCCCGCTAGTGGAATTGCGTACGCCGACGATCTTGTTCTCACTGCGGATCACGTGGTGACGCGCGAAGATATCAAGGTAGGTCTGCCGGATGGCAAGAACCTCTCAGCCACAATCGCGGGACGCGACCCCGGTTCAGATCTTGCTCTGTTGCGACTCTCTGAAAAAGCCTTGAAGCCCGCAAAGACCTCGAACGATGTGAAAGTAGGTCAGCTCGTTCTTGCACTCGGACGACCCAGCACATCGGGAGTGCAAGCGTCGTGGGGCATTGTCACTGCCATCAGCGGACCTGCCCGCACGCATCGCGGCGGCTTGCTCGACGAATATATTTCAACTGAGACAACGCCATACCCGGGATTTTCTGGCGGTCCACTTGTCAATCCGGAAGGGGAAGTGCTCGGGCTGAATACGTCTGGTCTTACACACGGTTCGTCCCTCACAATCCCTGCCAAAGTAGCATGGCGCATCGCCGATGAACTTGCAAAACACGGCTCGGTCAAGCGCGGCTACCTCGGTGTGCGCACCCAGCCTGTCGAGATCCCTGAAGCGGCGCGTAAGAGTTTGAAGCGCGAACAGAAAAGCGGATTGTTGGTATTGTGGCTCGAAGAAAACGGGCCCGCGCAAAAGGCTGGGTTGTTCGTCGGTGATACACTGGTCGCCGTTGCTGGTCAACCCGTGAGTGATCCGGATGATCTGTTTGCCGCGCTCAGTAGCGAAACCGTTGGAAAATCCATCCCGGTGGAAGTTCTGCGCGGCGGCAAGCCCGAAAGCATCAACGTGACGGTAGGTGAACGCAAGTGATTCGTGTTTTGCTGAAAATCTCGTCACCCGCTTTGCGCGCTGGCTTGCAAGCATTGCTTGCATCTGATAAAACGATCAAAGTGGTGAACGATTCCTTGAACGAAGAAAACGAAGCGGACGTGGTCATCACGTCCGCTTCGCCCGCTTCTTTTTCAGGACTCGAACCTGCGCCGCCCTTGTCTGCTGGAATCCTCCTCCTGAGCGACGACCAGCTTCCCCTAGAGGAAATGAAACGGGTATCCCGTGTGTGGGGCATCCTTCCGACGGATTCGTCCGCCGAAGAATTGACCGCCGCCATCCGCGCATTGTCACAGGGACTCATCGTCGGCGCGCCGCACTTGTTACTCGAAACGGACGACGGAGTTGTTGAGCACGGTCCGCTCACTGAGCGGGAGTTGGAAGTGCTGGGTTTGCTGGCGAGGGGAATGGCGAACAAACAAATCGCGGTGGAACTGGGGATCAGCGAACACACCGTTAAATTTCATGTCTCTTCGATTTATACAAAATTGAATGTGACCAATCGCACTGAGGCGGTGCGCGCGGGTCTGCGGGGCGGATGGATCGCGTTGTAGAAAATCAGAATCCGTGTCCACCCACAGGCTTGGTCTCGAAATGCTCATCGAAGCCCGCGATGAACGGTTTGCCGCGCGCGATGGCTTGTTGTACGTGGGGTAACGACAATGACGCGCGGTGACTTTCCTTGCCTTCCCAAACCTCTGTGATCCAGAGCGCGTCTTCATCGGTCGGGTCTTGCGCCACGACATAGCTGAGGCAACCGGGTAGATCGCCCAGACCCTTTAATAGAATCGCGGTCAGCATGTCGCGTTGACCCGGTTTCGCCTTGATCTTCCCTATTAAGCCGTACATCTTTGCATTCCTTGATGCTAAAACATCGTCAGTTGACTTTGTGCACGTTTGCCGTCGAGCAGAACAAACGGAGCAACGCGCGCAACGACAATTCCTAATTTACGAAGAGTGGTAAGGTCTCGAAGTTTGGCAGTGCGCCGCGCTTGAAGGATGGCGTCGGCGTGTTTTGGTCCAATGCCCGGGATGCGGAGCAACTCCCGACGTTCCGCGTTGTTGATCTCCAGCGGTTTTTCCGTCAAATTCTGTTGTGCCCATGCCATCTTCGGGTCGGTGGGGAGAGGGAGATTGCCGTTCTGCAAGAAAGGCATTTCTTCCAGATCGAATCCATAATCGCGCAACAAGAACGATGCCTGATACAGGCGGTGCTCGCGCAATGGGTCAACTGCGGCTTTGTTTTCAAGTGGGGTGTCTCGAATTGGAAAAAACGCCGAGTAATAGGCGCGCGTAAGTTGGACGTTTTTCATCAGCCAATTTGTCGTTGTCAACAATTCCAAATCGCTTTCGTCTGCTCCGCCTGCCACGAATTGTGTAACCGTGGATGGATATTTCCCGTTCCAGAACTTGTAGGCAGGCTGCGATCTTCGAATTTCCTCCACCCACTTCAGAGGGCGAAGCAATTCCTCAACGAATATTTTCTTCGGGGCAAGTTTCGCCAGTCGTTCGGTGTTCGGGGCCTCCAAGTTGATCGAGACACGGTCGGCGAGTTGCATCATGCGCTCCACCTGTCCCTTTTCTGCACCGGGCATGATCTTGAGGTGCATATACCCGCGGAAGCCAAGTTTTTTGCGCAGGATCTCGGCGGTGTCAATGATTTTGTTTTGGGTGTTTGCTCCGCCGGCCGCGATGCCCGAACTGAGGAATACTCCCTCCGCCATTTTCGACTGATGCAACTTCATGAAAAGTTCGGCAAACTCCTGCGGCTTGAACGTGGCGCGGCGGAAGTCACGCCCCGCGCGGAACGGGCAGTAGTAGCAATCCCTTTCGCAGGCTGACGAGAGAAGTGTTTTCAATAGAACAATTTGTTTTCCGTTAGGGAGTTGGGCAGGGTGAACAAACGCGGCGCGCTTTTCCTTTGGCGTGAAGCAGGCGGGCTTGGCTGGTTCGCCACGCGACTCTTCGGCGTGTTCCAATTCCATCTGCCCAGAAAGCTCAACCAGCGTGTCAAGTGCGTTCATGGTATGAATTATAGAACAAATATTCTATTTGTCAAGCAGAGCGTTCGCTTATAATCGCACCATGGTTGACGGGAAGTACAAACGCATTGGCATGATCGCTCGCTGGAAACCTGTCCATGTGGGGCATGCGGCAATTTTGCATGCACTCTGCGCGAATGGGGAGGACGTGTTGATCGGCATCGGCAGTTCAAATCGGTACAATGCTCGAAATCCATTTACACTCGACGAAACGCGTGACATGATTCAACTTGTCCTCGCGGAGTTTTCGAATTATCGAATTGTTCCGGTTCCCGATCTGGATGACGGTCCGCGATGGCGCGTGATGGTGAAGGACCTGTTCGGCGCGCTGGATACATTCGCAACAGACAATCCTTATGTGACAGATTTACTCAAAGATGACTATCGCGTCATCCGTCCGGTCGAGTTGATTCCGCCTCGCGAGCGCGTACCAGCCGAAGGGTCCGCGGTGAGGCGTGCCATGGCGCGCGGTGACGATTGGGAGTCGCTTGTTCCAAATGTCGTCGTGAAATATATTATGTCGAATCATCTGGACGTGCGATTTCGCAGAGAATTCGGCTTACAGACGCTCGCCATGGAAACCATCATTCAATAGGAGCCAACATGTATTCGTGGGATGAAGATACTTCAAAATGGTATGGTTCAGGCTCGTATGCGTACAGCCCTGCCGCTGCGCCTGCACGGGCGAAGTCTGCGGCGCGGGCGGCGGCATCGGGACCGCGCACGTACGAAAAGAAGGCAGGACCCAATCAAAAAATCATTGACCCGAAGCAGCACGTTTCGACCGAATCAAAGAACCCGGTCATCGTGGCGATCGACGTAACCGGCTCGATGGCTTCGTGGCCCTTCGAGATCTTCGACCGCCTGCCGTTGATGTACAACACACTATCGCAATACCGCCCGGATGTGGCGATCTCTTTTGCGGCGATCGGCGATGCGAAAGTGGATAGGTGGCCGTTGCAAGTCACTCCGTTTGCGAGCGGCTACGACCTCGAACAATTGCTTGGTTCGTTATACGGCGAAGGCGGCGGCGGAGACGCGCCTGAATCGTACGGTCTCTTTGCACGGTGGGTGAATACACATGTCACAACGCCATCGCTGGATGAAGCGCCATTCTTGATCGTGTTCGGAGACATCAACATGCATGCCAAAATGGATGGAGCGCAGGTGAGTCATTATCTTGGCGACACCGTGCGAGGAAACATCGATTCAGTTGCGGAGTGGCAGCAAGTGACGAAGAAGTGGAACACTTGGTTCCTGCGACGGCCCGGGGGCAAGCGCGGTGACATGGTGGATAAACAATGGGGCGATGCCATCGGCGAACAGAAAGTATTTCACATTGAAGATGAACAGCGCGCCGTGGACTACGCTATGGGCTTGATCGCGCGCTCATGGGGCTACTTCGGCGACTTCCAGGACAACATGCGCGCTCGGCAGGACGAATCAAAAGTGAAGCAGGTCAGCAAGCCCATCGAGATGATCTGTCCGCGATGCGGCGCGCCTATCCCGCTGGATGCAAGCGGGATGTTCAAGTGCAGGTTTTGCGGGACGACTCTTAAACTGTGAACTCCGTTGGTTGAGTAGGGCGGATGATTTAGCCGCCCGTATCGAAACCAACACGATGCATACCAGTTTTCGTGCCGAGAGTTGTCTTGCTTACATGGTGGTTTCGATACGCGCCTTCGGCGCTACTCAACCACCGAAATGCTTATGAAAATCTCCGTCATTGTCACCACGCCTCCCTACGCGGACTTCCTCGCCGAGGTCGCGTCGCATCCCATCGTCAGCGGGTTTCGGCTCAACACGGTGATGCCGCTGAGGGAAACTCCCAAAGAAGTCTTGCAGCGCCTCGTAAAGTTCGATCAACCCCTGTGGGTGGACTTGAAGGGACGTCAACTGCGAGTCGTTGGCGCGGCGATTCCGCCGTACACGGAGGTGAGACTCAGCCATCGAATCAGAGTCGAAACGCCGGTGGACGCGTTCTTTTCGGACGGCAACGAGCGCGTCCGCGTGGCGGCTGTAGAAGGCGACCGGTTGATCCTTGCCGATGGTCCTCGGCGATTGGTGGGACCCGGTGAGTCTGTCAACATCATGCATCCATCCTTCCAAGTTGAGGGAACATTGACAGAGACAGACAGGATCTATCTCGAGGCAATGAAAGAACTTGGCATGTCAAAGATTATGCTTTCATACGTCGAATCGGCAGAAGATGTAGATGAAGTGAAAAGCCTCCTGCCGAACGCAGAAGTGCTTCTCAAAATCGAAACCCAACGCGGACTCGACTTTGCAGGAAAGCACGGTGCAAAACACGGACATCTCATGGCGGCGCGCGGCGATTTGTATGTGGAGGTGATTCGACCACACAAAGCGGCAAACGCGGTGAAGAGCATCATCAAAGCAGATAAGGACGCCATAGTGGCAAGTCGCATCTTGGATTCGCTGGCGTATCAGCCTGTTCCCGTCAGTGCGGACATCGGCGATGTGGCGTTTTTGCTCGAGATCGGTTATCGAACCTTCATGCTAGGCGATCAGGTTTGTTTGAGGAGCGACACGGTTTTGGAGGCGTTGAATTTGTTGGAAGAATTATCGAGAGATTATACGTAGGGGCACGGCGGTGGTCGAGTAGGGCGAGTGAACATAGAGCCCGTATCGAAACCATTGCCAATTGCAAGAATTACTTTGCTTACTTGCTGGTTTCGATATGCCCCTCGCCTTCCGCGCGGGGCTACTCAACCAGCGAAGTTATTTATTATGAAACTCGCCATCGCCCAGATCAATACCACCGTCGGTGACCTCGAGGGGAATGTGCGCCGCATTTTGGACGCGGCAAGATCGGTCACTGACCGAAAGCCCGACCTCATCGTCTACCCAGAACTGGCCGTGTGCGGATACCCGCCGCGCGATATTCTGTACGACGCGTCATTTGTCGAGGCGGTTCACGCCGCGACAGTTGACCTGGCGCGCCAAGCCAAGGACTTTCCTCCGTTGCTAGTTGGATCATTCGCGCCGGCGCCACAACGGATCTATGAACATCCATCATTGAACAATATTGCCTACCTGATGCAGAATGGCGAAATGAAAGCCGCGCAGATCAAGCAATTGCTCCCGGTCTATGACGTATTCTACGAGCCGCGCTGGTTCCTGCCGGGGACGCAAACACTGCCTCCGATAGAAATTGCAGGCAAAAAGGTCGGCGTGATCGTGTGTGAGGACATGTGGGACGAGGAATATCCCATCCACCCCGGTGCGGATCTGAAATCTGCCGGCGCAGAAATGTTGATCTGTATTTCCGCGTCGCCGTATCGAAGAGGAGCGGGGGAGGGCAGGCTGCGTCACGCCGAACGGCAGGGACTTCCGCTCGTGTTCGTCAACCTGGTCGGCGCGAACGATGAGTTGATCTTCGATGGGGGGAGCTTCGTGGTGGGAGGGGAGAAGTTGAAGATGTTTGACGAGGAAGTGAGGGTCTTGACAGTAGACGACAGACCGCAGACGATCGTCCATCGTCCATCGTCTATGGTCGGTGAAGAGGAAATTTTCCGCGCCCTCACGCTGGGCATGCGCGACTTTGCAAACAAGAATGGTCTCAAACAGGCGTTCATCGGTTTGTCAGGTGGAATCGATTCGTCTGTCACAGCGGTGATCGCCGCCGAGGCGTTGGGCCGCGAACGCATAACGGGCGTCGCCATCCCCGCGCGATTCACAGACCTGCGCTCGACCGAATCGGCGCGTGAGTTGGCAGAGTCGCTCGGCATCAGGTTTGAAGTCGTGGAGTTGGAGGGTTTGCACAGGCAAGCCGAAGCCGCGCTGGGGAAATTGCTCGATGGAGGTTCTGCAAAGGAGAACGTGCAAGCCCGTCTGCGGATGATGATCTTGATGAGTTTTGTGAACAAGCATGGAGGTTTTCTCGTCAATACCAGCAACAAAACGGAGTTGACCGTCGGCTACTCCACGTTGTATGGCGATATGGCGGGTGCGATCAGTCCGTTGGGCGATCTGACGAAACCCGAGGTGTACGAGTTGGCGCGGTGGATCAATTCGAAAAGCGGAAAGCAGAAGGCAGTAATTCCAAAATTTGTCATGGAGCGCAAACCCTCGGCTGAGCTGAGAGAAGGTCAAGTTGATCCTTTTGACTATGACAAGATATCACCTGAGTTGGAAAAACTTGTGCAGGCGAACCAATCCAACCCCGCCATGCGGACGAGCGAACACAAACGCTGGCAAATGGGACCCGTGCTCAAGGTGAGCGCGAAATCGTTTGGCAGGGGCAGGTTGATGCCGATCACCAGAAAGTAATTTGTAAATCCGGTGGTTGAGCAGCGCCGAAGGCGCGTATCGAAACCACCTATAACAGAGAATCTCGCAGTACAATAGGTTACCCCTAACTACAGCAGGGGAGAGGTGACGGATGAAGCAAACACTCACACCGTTGATGATCTTCGGCATTGTTTGGCTGGCGGTTGTGGCGTTCAGTTGGTTCTTCTTCGAAGGCTGGCGCAATAGCCCAGGTGGTATCTGGACTCTGTTGGGGTTATCTGCCGTGGGTGTGCTTGCAGTTCTCAAAGGTGGGCTGGATTATTTGAGTGCATATAAAGGGCTGACGAAACCTGATGCTCCAAAATCTGATCCAACACATTCGATAAGAATAGAGCAACCGACGGGTAATATGCAAGCCAATACGGGGGATGGATCGACTCAGCGACAAGCAGGCGGGAATTATTATGAGCGAGTGGATAAGATTGAAATCCACGAAGCCCCGAAGCCCGAGCGAGAGACTCACGATACTCTCGGCTTGCGCCCGCCACACCGGATGAATCATTATGTGCCGCGAGGGGATATCGAAGATAAAGTTATTGCCTGTCTGAAAGCGGGAGGCACGGGAGCCATTGTAGGTATCAATGCACCCGGTGGATTAGGCAAGACGGAACTTGCAAAACGTGTGAGTAGCCTGCTTGAGGATGAATTCAAGAATAATTATCTTTGGGTGGATGCAGGCGAGGCTAATCTGGAACGAGTTCTTGATAGCCTGATTCTCAAAATGAACATTCAATTGCCGCCGAACCCGACATTTGAGACAAAAGTGAACGAAGCTCAGCACGTTTTGTTGTTTCGCGGAAGAACGATGATCGTCTTTGACGATTTGCGTTCCTCCGCGAGTGATTTCTTTAGCTACTTCAAAGCACCGAAGAACTGCTCAGTTCTGATAACCAGTCGTATTCAGGACTTGCCTCATGTTCAGGAAGTGTTTCTCTTGCATCGGATGACGCCAGCGCAGTCGCATGAACTTTTCGTAGCTATTCTTGGAAGGGATGTAGTGGAAAGGGAGAGCCGCGAAGTTTACGAACTTGCCGAACGCTGTAAATACAATTCCCTGCTCATGGATAACGCTGCAAGACGGATTCGCCAGGAAACCGACGCTCCCTATCCCGTCCGTGATTATCTGGCAAAGGCGAATCGATTTGGCGTGGTCAGCATGGGTGGAGAAAAGGTGCTGCCAGTTTTTGATATTAGTTATAACGACCTCAACCCTGAAGATCAGAAACGCCTGCGTTATCTGGCGACGTTTCACTCAACGGGATTTTCCAGTGAGGCCGCGGCCCACCTCTGGGACATGGAGGAACAGGATGTGTACGGGGTCATTGATCGGTTCATTAATCTTTCGTTGATCAAACGCACTCCGGACGAATCGCCTCGTTATCGGTTACACGATTTATGGGACGAATATGCCGGCAACCTGCTTGAGAAGAGCGGGGAGGAAGCAACTGCCCGCAGCCTGCTGGCCGAATGGCTTGTCGAATTATTTGAAGACCATTCCTTGCATGATCTAAGCAATGCGCGGCAGGTATTCTACGAACTCGAGAACCTCAGATCTTCGGCCCGATGGGCTGCACAGAATGAAAAAGGCGAGATGCTTGCCTTGCTTGCTACAAAACCGCGAAACTGGCTCTATAATATTTTTCGGATCAACAATGAGTGGCTGGAGTGGCTGATCGCGTCCTTAAACTACAGAGTCGATTCGCTCGAATCGAAAGCCAATGTGCTTCAGGCAATTGGTGATATCCAGCAGTTCCGCGATGATCGGAACACTGCGCTCCAAAGTTATGAGCAAGCCTTGAAGTTGTTCCGTGAGATTGGAGCGAAATTGGGCGAAG